>Ga0187862_10001220_pt1 | contig 27399 bp, 27 predicted proteins | sample June2016WEW_10_1_FD_133003 | JGI IMG/M metagenome (GOLD analysis project Ga0187862, IMG submission 133003) | Peatland microbial communities from SPRUCE experiment site at the Marcell Experimental Forest, Minnesota, USA - June2016WEW_10_150 | ecosystem: Environmental > Terrestrial > Soil >...
CAGCCTATGCGTCCAGCCAATCTTCCGGACTGATTTTCATCTGCCTCAAGATGACTTTAATCAGAACCGGGTCTATCTGGTCTCCATGCGGATTAGGGATGGTCAACCGAAAGCTGCCCCTTTTCATATAAGAGTGACGCCCGCCAGGATAGGGACCGTTGAAACCCAACTGCTTCAGCTTTCGTATAAGTTCCTGTCGGCTGCATGGAGGAATCTTAGGCATTAACAGCCTCCGGCTCTTCCCCGTCTTCACTGATGGCAAGTTTGCAGTCATTTATTACCGGTAAGGGATCCCCGTCTTTCAACGCAGAAAGTATCCATGTTTCAATTGCATCAATGAGGAGATCTCTTGTCGCTTCAAACGTGTCCCCTTGCGTTATGCACCCGGGGAGCGCCTCCACAAAAGCAACGATACAATTACCGTCTTCGCAAGCCTCATAGGTGGCGCTTCTCAGCATCTCCTGCACGTATTGTCGGAAAGAAACCATCTTAGCCATCATTTTGCTCCTGAAATGGGGATGACATTTTCTTCTTTTCTCGGATTTTGCACAGAAAACTATTGAAATTCAAGATAAAAGGGTGCCAACCGATTTGACTCAGGATTCTTGCACGCATATTGCGTGCGTAAGTGCATTTTCTAAACCCTTACCAGCCTTCCAGCGTAACTGAAATTGTTGGGGGGCAGCCCTTGGAATCAAAAAATTATAGTTTCATCCTCCCTTCCACTTTCTTGTCGATTTCCATTTTCAATGGGTGATCCCTCACACTCACACAAAAATCAGGAAACCCTAAAGAGCGGGGGAATGTTTCCCCCGCGATCTCCAGGCTCCGCCAGGCGCTCACGCGCAAGCGCGAGAGTGCCGAGCGCTCGGCGCTGGTGGCGGTTGGCCTGGGGCCGCCGCAGCAGCGCCATATCTCGACGCTATCCCTGATCTGTTCATGACCAGAGGCGGAAGGGGGTGTGGGGGACGCAGCTCTCCACGCTTTTCAGGATTATTTATTTGCAGAATATTCTTGCGAATGCTGAATGTGACTGTAATATGTCTGTATAGCCGAGTTCACCTGCTTTGACCTCTTCCATCGATCGGCCTACCAGTTCCAGGGGGCGCGAATGGCAAGACTCAAATTTCTGTTTTTTGCGGCCGTGCTCGCCGGATTCACTGCCCTTGCATATGCCGGTTTCGATGATGGTAAAACGGCTTACGACAGGGCCGATACTGCCAAAGCCTACGAAGAGTTAAAGCCCCTGGCGGAGCAAAGATTCGCCGGATTGCAAGCCGATCTGGGGGTGACATACAATTTTGGCCTGGGCTCCCAGGAGTATGGAGAGGCGGTAAAGTTCTACCGTGGGGAGGCGGAACTGGGAAACATCGGGGCGCAATATCACCTGGGATTGATGTACGCCAAAGGCCGCGGCGTTCCACAGGATTATATCGAAGCGGCAAAGTGGTATCGCAAGGCGGCGGAGCAGGGGCACGCGGATGCACAGCATGATCTGGGGGTGATGTACCTCGATGGTGAAGGCGTCCCGCAGGATTTTGTGCAGGCGCATATGTGGTTGGATTTAGCGGCGGCACAGGGCGACCGGAAGTCCCAGCAACTCAGGGATGAGGTTGCCGGGAAAATGACCGCATCCGAGATCGCGGAAGCGCAGCGTTTAGCGAGTGAGCGGAGGCGGAAAGGCCGGGATTAGGGCTAACAAAGGTAGGGCCTAATGCCGTTAATTAAATAAATTTCTGAATTGCAAGGGCTTTTAGTATCGCTCTGTTGGCCTAACCTCTCGACCAGAGCAACATACCCCGGATAAGTGAGCAGGAGGGCGCTCAAACTTGGGAGGATTAGTATGCAAAAGAATAGATATTTGTCCTAAGTTAACGGCATTGTGCCCGACTGGGTCCGATCTGATCCGGCTTTATTTTGATTTTCAAAAAAAAGGCAAGCATCTGGCGCAAAAAACGTAATTTGCAATGGATACTCCAACCCGGTTAAAATCCTGAGAGGTACCCTATGGCCTCATCGAGAAATGTTCCGCGCACGCTCCCGAAATGTGAGCTGATAATGGCTATCAGCAAACAAGCTGAATCAAAAGTTGATATAGATTTCGATTTCATTGGCTGTTTGGAGCAGTTCAGGGCACGAGTAAGCGCTGAAGTCAGCCATATAAATGTGCTATTTCCAGAGTTTACTCCTCATGACGAAAAGAATCATCTTACTCCCCTCTTGCATGTGGCGGATAAAGTTCTGACTCGAACCAGATACGAAAAGATGAATGTGGTCGAACTTTTCCTGCTAGCCGTTGGCCTCTATGGTCATGACTGGGGCATGGCCGTGAGCGGACCTGAACGAGAGTATATAACCTCTCCCGAAATGAAGATCACAGAAAATCCGGATTTGCTCTTTTTACCGAACGAGCAGGTTTCTTTCAAAAGCTTTGCCAAACAGCAGGGGATTGAACATCAAGACCATGCTGAAGTTCCTGATGCCATTTGGAGGGAATACGTCCGGCAGACGCATGGGCAGCGAAGTGCAATGCGGGTTCGCAAGTTTTTTGAACAAATGGGAGGAGGGCTGCCAGGGGCAGCATCCCGGATATGTGAGGCCCATGTTCTCGACTTCGAGGAGTTACAGCGTTATGACCTTTACCCTCCAGATTTTGGCGTGTTGTCCGAAACAGTCAACCTTCGCGCCATTTCTGTCTATGTCCGACTAATCGATCTGCTCGACCTATCCGATCACAGGACTCCCTACGTGCTATGGAAGTTCGCAGCCCCCAAAGATTCCCGTTCAAAGATGGAATGGGCAAAGCATGCAGCTCTCAACCCGATCACCTGCCCGCCACATCAGCAGGGCCGGTGCATTCTTGTAGACGGAAGCACTGAAGACCACGAAGTATATGCAGCGCTCACCGATTTAAAACTGTATTGCGAGGAGCAGCTTCGTGGCTGTAATGACATTCTGGGACAAATGAATGATAGGCGTCACATGCTTGACTTGTCACATATCCATTGGCGTGTTGCAGCACGGAACTTTGAGCCTATTTCCATTCAATTCGAATTCAGTCGAAAACGGATGTTCGAAATTCTGGCTGACGAGATTTACGGCGGTGATCCATACGTCTTTCTTCGCGAACTTCTTCAGAATAGTATTGATGCAATAAAAATGCGGATCGAAGTCTTAATTCGCAACAACTTACCAACTCAGGGTCTGGGAACCATAAGAGTGAGTGTGGATCATCAAAAAGATGGACACGCCGTCATAACATGGACCGATGACGGGATCGGAATGGATGAGTTCATCGTCCGCAATTACCTAGCAATCGCTGGAAAAAGCTTTTATCGAAGTGACGAGTTCAAAAACGAGGGGCTCAAAATGGATCCCATTTCTCGATTCGGAGTGGGCATCCTGAGCTGCTTTATGGTCGCGGACAGAATTGAGATAACAACTAGGAAGGACCCCTACAAACCGCCCTACAGCAATCCCCTAAAAATCACCATTCCAGCAGTCGATAAACAATTCCGGATCGAGTCCTCACTTCCGGCAGAGACGCAGGTTGGAACCACCGTTAGAGTTTTTGTTGATGGGAAAAAATTGCCGGCGTCACAAACAGCAAACTCAATCATCTGGAGATTACTGATTACCTCTCAGAGATAGCTGGGTTTGTGGATTTTCCTATCATCATTACTGAGGGCGAACGCAAAACCGTGATCATCCATCCGGAAAGAACTCCTGAGGAGTACCACGATCGGTACGGGAAAGATTTTGAAGTCAAGAAACTTTCGACGAGTGTTGAGTGGGAGTCGGTAATTCTCCCTCAGGATCTGCCGCTTGCCCGTGAGATGATGAAAGAAATAACCTTTGATATGAAGAAGGATTTAGACCTTGATGGCTATGAAGGATCATTCAGCTATCTTGTACCTAAAGACCAATCTGCCCTTGCCTATGGCTCACGTTCTGAACTGAATTTCTTGGGAGGGGAGAAGGGGAGAATTCGAACAACTCGCGACTATCGTGAAAGCCTTATACCCTATTCTTACTCTAGGGCTCTTAGAGGGGTCAGCTCAAGCTCTTCGCACGTGCGTTGGTTTTCAGTTTATCGCAAAGGTATCCTGGTTGCAGATGTGGACCCGCCGAAGTCCTTCGCGGCTTCAGGAATCATTCTTTTTGAGCCGAAATTCGCCATCAACATAGTGGGATCAGGACCAGAAATCAACTTAGCCAGGAATACACTAGTTGGAGATAATCAAGACTGGTTTGAGCCTATACATACTGCATATTGCAAGAAAGTCGTACCAATCGATGACATTCTTTCAGCATGTCTAGATGAACGATTTCGGCTAATAAGCAGGGCATTTACACTTTCGTTCATTGAACATAGCCATCTCCTTGAACTATTACCACATACGTGTATCCCGATTCCCTACATTGAAAATAATGGAGTGTGTGGATTTATGGAATTGGGCAGATTAGGCAATACTGCTTTTGTATTTCCTAATATTTGTACTCCAATTGTTAATGATAGCTTTGTTTCTAGGGCATTCAACCTCAATATAAGTCAAGAAGATGACGTTCTGAGCCTGTGGGAGGGGGGAATGTGTCTATTAGTAGAATCATTTTCGAGTAGCCATTATACATTCGCTTATTTCGATTACATCAAGATCTTATATATAAATATTATTATACAACAGGTGTTAGATTCTTGGAACCACCATGGAGCAAGAAATGTCCAGTTGTTCAGAGAATTATTGAAAAAGGAGCAAGTCCAGGCTGGAATGACGCATTGAATTCTGTTGTTTCAGATAGTGGTTTATATTTCTCTTATGAGTTAGTAAACTTTGACGGCCAATCTAGTAAATATTTTAAATTTTCTGATTTACTTTTTAATTACTTTAACCTAAATCACCCCGTTATACTCTGGATAATGGATATTATTATGTCAGCGCAGACTGTAAAAAGCCAAATAGGAGCACGTTCCTATGGACAAATTATAGATGCGGTTACTGCGTTTTTTAACGCGTCTGATCGAGAATCAACCGAGAAAGAACTAATCAGTCTTTCTCAAATCTCCAGGTTTTATGGTATCCTTCCTAAGGAAGAGCTCCCCCAAAAATATGAATTGGATTTTGTGCCTGTAGTGGAGAGGGTAAATCCTTTTGAAGAAGAAATCGATTTGACAAGGCGCTTTGGAATGTTATACCAGGTTTAATAGGCATATGAATCTACACGACCTAATCGATATGCTGCCCTCGACCGTTGTCGACCCTATTATTCACTATTTATCAATCACTATTCACTGCAGGCGGCGACCTGCAAGACCAAATTGATAACACGCTACTTTCGGCCACCACCACGATGACCACCGCCGCCTCGATGACCACCGCCATGACCTCCGCCACCTTTAAATTGCGAGGGGTCAGCCCTTGAAATTAGAAATTTATAGTATAATCATACTTCCCACTTTCTTGCCAATTTCCATTTTCAAGGCCCCTTCCACCTCTAAGCTTGCCTAAACCATCTTTTCTCGGCAATGCTGAAGAGAAAAAGGATCACTATTGACCAGGCATTAAAGGCTTTGGAGTCTTACGGCAGAATACCGATCAGGTTTGTCGATGTCGAACTGGAGCTGTCTTTGAGGATCGCGGACGAACTAGGTATCTATGCTTATGATGCCAATATCTTAAGGTGCGCTCAAAAGTACCTGTCCCCCCTGGTTTCGCTCGATCGGTACCTGGTCGGTTGCGCGAAGAGCATGGGTATACGGGTCATGGAGGTAGATTGATGGCGGCAGTCTATAACTATTCAAAGGCGCGGCAGAACCTTGCAGCCGTGCTGAAGCAGGCGGCAAGAGAAGCCGAGGTCAGGATAAAGCGCAAAGACGGGCAGGTTTTTGTAGTCAGGCCCGAACCTGGAAAGGATTCCCCTCTGGATATCGAGGGAGTCAGCCTGAATATTACGACTGACGAAGTCGTGGCGATAATTCGTGAAGGCCGTGAGGAGAGAACTTGAAGAGCGGGAAGCGGGGAGCAGGGGGCTAAAGAGAAGGAAGCAAGAAGCAAGAAGCAGGAAGCGAAGAGCAAAAGCTACCCGCTATCCGCTACCCATTTTCATGCCATTCACTGTATCTTCAGAAGTTATCATGCACCCGCCTTTTTTAGGCTTGGAGCACTGGTTTTGACGCCAAGGGGAAGGGAGCAAGGAGCAGGGATCAGTAAGTAGAGGCCAGGGGCGAAAAGCTGCCCACTTCCCGCTCCTCATTGCGTCCGTTGAAGAAGAGCCTGGATACCTTGCGAATAACCGACTAGCGATAGACCTCTCTTCTATGGCCGATGCGCAAGACAAGGACCGTAAGCTCGGACCTGCGCAAAACATAGATAACTCTGTACAGGCCAACCCTTATCCGCCTGAGTCCTTTCCAACGGCCTTTAAGCGGCCTGCCTTTGAGTGGGTCGGCAACCAACTTCTCGATCGCGTCAACGATCCGCCTGCGGTCATCCTTTCGAACTTCCGCAACATCTTTCAAAGCCCGGCTATCCCACCTAATCGACCAAGCCGAGGGCACGCTTTGCCTCCTCGTGATCGATCAGTTTCGCGTCAGGATCCGCCAAGCGTTCCAGAGCAATCTCGTAGTCGGCTAATTCCTCCGCATAGTGGCGGATGGCCTCCCTAATGACCCAGTCCTTCGATCTGTCCAGATTGAGCGCAACCTCTTCGAGCTTCTTTTGCGTCTCGGCATCAAGCCTCACTGACAGGGGCACATCGAACCTCCTTAAATACAGAGTACCGATATGTATTCTATCATGAATTGAGCAGCACTCAAGATAAGAAAGAAGCGGGAAGCGGGAAGCGAGGAGCGGGAAGAGGGAATTAAGAGCGGGTGAATCGGTGAATGGGTGAATGGGAGGAGCAATGGCCAAAGGAGCAAGGAGCGAGAAGCAGGGGGCTACCCGCTACGCAAGCCCCAAGTCCGGCTTAGAGCTATCATTCTTGGGTCAAAAACGAGCTTTTAAGCGTAGATAGCGGATGTGTTTTTAACATTTACCCGTAGGAACCGGGTAACTACCTTGGTCCGACCCAAACCACCGATCCGCAGCTTTATTTTACGAGACTGACCCGTTTTTCCCAGTGCCCAGTTTGGTCCGTCCCGGGGAGCTTTTATTATAAGGCCAGGCAGAAATGTCCGGCCTTTTTTCATCTTGGGGAGCGACATGGAGTCAATGGCCGGTGGCGGTGCTAATAAAAGCATCCCAGCAGGCTTGGCGCCGGATGGTTATGCCTTAGTCCATATCCAAATGGCATTTCATCGCTTCCTTTACCTGGATCATGGTCTCTTTATCCAATGCCCCAATCATTTTGATGATCCTGCTTCGGTCGAGGGTACGGATTTGATCTGCTTTGACTTTTGAGGCCTTGGGGAGATTACCAATTCCCTTGGGAAGAAATACTTCGAAAGGGTAAACTTTTTCGATGTTGCCGGATGTTAGGGGCAGAACGGTTATTGTTCCCGAGAATTTATTGTTTATGTTGTTTGAAACAACGAGCACCGGTCTTGTCTTGGAGATCTCCCTGCCGATAACAGGATCGAGTGCGGCAAGATAGATTCCGCCGAGTTTAATAATCAACCCAGCCCTCCATGTCCGCTGCTTCGAATTCTCGGGCAAGGGCCTTACTCTCATCGGCGTTGGCTCGATATCCCTCTTCCATGATGCCGCGCAGTTGTTCTTTCTTCATCTCCTTTATCCGGCGCTTAATAGCGTCGGCTATGAACTGGCTGCGCTTCCCTGGATCTGTCACAGCTTCGAGTTCCCGTGCCAGCTTTTTGGGTAGAGTCAGGTTGAGTCTAATAGTATCCATATGCTTCACCTTTTAATGTGCACGGTTTTGTATCATAAAAGTTCACACTTAGTTTATCCATAATTGAGTCTCATGCAAATAGGAAAAGGTCCGGGGCTGCATAAAGATGCTCACACAGGTCGAAAAGACACTGAAGCTCGGACTCCACCGGAGTGACGGGCAGTGAAGATTTGCGCAGGTATCGTTGACGCTGAGTATAGAATGGCCTACCGGGCAAGTTGTCAGCTTCCGATAAACATCTTCTGCAGAATTCCATTTTAGAACATTCAGTCGTTCGCCTTCATCCAGATAGTGCATCCTATGACCCTGGACGTCCATCCAGCGGCTCTCGAATGGATAGATCTCCCTTACTGCACGGGGTATTTGAATCTCTTGCCCATAGACCTTCATATCGATGCCACACTCCTTTCGACGACCGGCTTTGTCCACTTCTCCGCCCATGTCTCCCCGAATGATAACCTAACATATAACTTGCGCGTTCAATTGAGAAATCGTATGATTTTCCCGGCTTTGTAGCGGTTCAAGAAGTTCTTTCGAGCAGAATCCGATCTGAAAATGCGGTTCGGATGCATCGCTACCAACTTGAAGTATTATTGCCGCTAAATCGGCGACACTGCAGTGTCATTTGCCGAAAAACGCTTATCTCTTTCGAGAGAAGGAAGATGTCGTGAACCTTGGGAAAAATCATGTATGCCCGGTTGGAATAGCAGGAAGTCTTGATAACAGAATCCGAAGATGGTTACAAGACCCTCGGAAAATACTGGCGCCCTATATTGAAGAAGGCATGACAGTGCTGGATCTGGGTTGTGGTCCAGGCTTTTTCTCTATTGATATGGCTGGAATGGTAGGAAAGTCAGGTCGAGTCATCGCTGTCGATCTGCAAGAGGGAATGCTGCACAAACTAAGAGACAAGATTCGTGGTACAGAATTTGAGGAACGTATCATACTGCATAAATGCGAAAAGAATAGCATAGGTGTGTCAAAGAAGGTTGATTTTGCTCTAGCGTTCTACATGGTTCATGAAGTCCCCAACAAAAAAACCGTTTTTTGATGAAAGAATATCAATAATCAATCCTAATGGGAAATTCTTCATAGTAGAACCAGTATTCCATGTTTCAAAGAAATCATTTGAAGATACTGTCAAAAAAGCCCAAACCGCCGGGTTCGTACCTGTTGAAAGGCCAAAATTGTTTTTTAGTCAAACTGTAATTATGCAAGCAGCCTGGGGTGAAAAGTAGGAGCGAGGAGCAAGAAGCGGGGAGCGGGAAGCGGGGAGCGGGGAAAGAGGACTGAGGACTGAGGACTGGGGACTGAGGACTGAACCCTCACTACGTTGCGGGTTCGCGGTTAGCGTTCTGGAAGCGCGTGAAATGCTTCAGGTTCGCGGCCGGAACCCTCACTTCGTTTCGGGTCCGCGCTTGATACTCTCGGCCCGTGCCCAAATGCTTCAAGTTCGCGCCCGATTCCTTGTGAGGGCGCTTTGTGAGGCCGCAGGACTGAGGACTGAGGACTGAGGAGCGGGAAGTGGGGAGCAGGGAGCGCGGGAAGAGTGAATTAAGAGCGGGCGAATAGGTGAATGGGAGGAGCAAGGAGCAAAAGATTGTGTGCGCAAAATTCTGCAAATTGCAAAAGCTCAAAAGAGCGGGGGAATGTTTTTTCACTTTAAAGATCCCCCCTCGATTTCCAGGCTATCCCTGATATGTCCTGGACCACAGGCGCTCACGCTCAAGCGCGTGAGGGCCGAGCGCAATATCTCGACGCTCCGCGAGGCGTGGCCGGAGGCCCGCCGCAGCACCACAAAGTTATTTTATTTGCTGAACTTTCGGTACACGGTCAATAGTTTCGTCCGATACACCCCCTCTACAACTGCTGGTAAACGGATGTCTCGAACCGAGCGAATAAATCCTCTGCCCGAGCATCAGCACCGGGGAGGACTTGGGTCAAGGCCCCACCGATCACTTGCTTGACGGGATCGACCCAGAAGTATGTGTTGGCGATTCCGCACCAGGACATGCTCCAGGCGCTCCTTCCGGTTGGAGCATCTTCAGTCGTTAGCATAAAGCCCAATCCCCACTTCTTGACCATGCCGGGAAAGAATTCGAGATCGTTAGCCAAGGCCGGGATTGCGGACTTGAGTGGGGGTACGTTCAGATCGCCGATCTGGTTGCGCCCCATTTTCTGCACCGTTTCCGGCTGCAGGATGCCCACGCCGTTGAGAGTGCCGCCATGTAAGATCATCTGCAGGAATGTCCGATAATCTCCCGCTGTCGAGTAGAGGCCGGAGCCGCCCATGCAGAACTCGGGTTCCTGAGGCATCTCAAACTCTATGCGGACAAGCGACCCGTCGGCATTGCGCACATGAACCGCCGCCAGTCGTGAACGCATCGCCGGTTTTATAATGAAGGCCGTATCGTTCATGCCAAGAGGCGCTAATATGTTGTCCCACAAATAATCATTAAACGGCTGACCGCTGGCGGCTTCAATGGCCTTCCCTGCCCAGTCGAGGCTGATTCCGTACTCCCACCGGTCACCAGGGTCGAAAAGCAGAGGCGTTTTGAGGAGGGTGATGTTTTTACATTCGCCGATTGGCGGAATTGTTTCATTCATATAGTAGCGCAACAGGCTCTCATTCAAAAAATCATAGGCAAATCCGGAGGTATGCGTGAGGAGGTGACGAAGCGTAACCGGCCTCTTCGAGTCCCTGAGGTGAGGAACGCCGTCATTATCGAATTCCTCGAGGACTTTAACCGTGACCAATTCAGGCAACAAACCACCTAACGGTTCGTCTAACTTGAGTTTGCCCTTCTCGACCAGTTGCAAAGCGGCTACCGTCGTTATCGGTTTCGACATCGAAGCAATCCAAAAAACCGTGTCGCAGGTCATGGGCGCATCGCTGTCTATGGCGCGGCGACCATAGGCGCCTTGGTAGATGACACCTTTACTGTCTGCTGCAAAGGCTACGACACCAGGAAGTTCACCATTTGATACAGCACCCTGCAATAATCCGTCGATCTTCGCAGTGCCCATCTAAAAACCTCCTTTCGATGTCTTCGACCCGGTCGTTGCTCAACTTCGGGTATCAGCGGCACAGTTTGACCCGGTCCTTTTAGCTTCCTTACTTTCTGGTCATCCCGCCGGCAAAAGAGAAGGCATCGGGTATCAACTCGATTTCAATGATGCCGGTTTGTCCGAGCAGTTCGCCATCAGCCTGGAACAAGATCGGCATCGAGGAGCCGAGCACCGCCCCACTTCCATAAAACCTGGATATCACGGAATCGTCCTGACGCAGCCCCAGGTAGGCTCGAGCAATGGGGGTCAACAAACCCAGCGGAGACATCGGCGCTGCGACTACGAATTCAAATCGATCATGTGAAGGAGATGCATCGACAGCGAGCCTCATTCCTTTTCCGAAGCAGCACCCGAGGGTCGCCGAAAAAAAGACCATGTCGGCCCGGAACGAGGAATCGCCCACCGTGCCCTCCAAGGTAAACGGCCGAAGCTGCCTCATCTCGGCAAGGGCGCTGATGCCGTAAGAAAACAAGCCGAATCGCTGGAGGTTCGAGCTTTTAAACCGGCGGACCACTTCTGCGTCATACCCCAGTCCCAGAACATTCGCGAAAACCCTTTGCCTCATTACGCCCTGGACCTTGTACCGGCATTTTCCAAGACTGACTTTGATGGCTGGATTTGCGAGGGCCGTTTTCAATCTGGCGGCCATCCCCGCCCCGTTTTCAAAGTTTCGAAAGTAGTCGCACCCGGTGCCGAAGGGCACCATGCCCACCGAGGGCATATTTCCATGTTCTTCCCACCATAGTCCGTTCAGGACCTCGGACAGAGTGCCGTCTCCGCCCACAGCGATCACCCTGTCGTATCCGGAGCGGCGGGCTGATGCAGCAATCGATTCGCAATGCCCGGGATATTCGCTCCAGAATGTGTCAACCATCTTTGCTTCCCACCCGATCGACCGGAGGAGAATGGGCCATTGTTTGCCGGCCGTCCGGCTTCCTGCGAATGGGTTCACGAGTGCAGCTACTCTCATCCCGCTTTCTCCTTTCAGCCGGAAAGCGCTTACCCGTTAAATGGGAATCAGTGTATTTCAGATGAAGGGGCAATTGAGAAGCATTACTCGGCTTTGATGTTGAGGGTGGCCCTTCCATAAAAGATGGACGGCGCCCGCAAGCGGTCTTAACCCGAGTAATGCGTCAACTTGACCCCACATGGAGGCGAACTGCATTTTGCGAATCGGATTCCATGAGAAAAAGCGTTCGGAATGCCGAATGTCCTTGAATCATACGCTATTCCAATCAAAACCCGCAAGAGAAATGCTGATAAATGAGGAGCGGGGAGCAGGGAGCGGGGAGCAGGGAGCAAGAAGCGAGGAGCGAGGAGCGGGGAGCGGGGAGCGAGGAGCAGGGAGCGGGGAAAAAGGACTGAGGACTGAGGACTGAGGACTGAGGACTGGGGAGCGAAGAGCAAAAGCTATGCGCTTCGTGCTTCATGCTCCTCTCAGGTTGTCGATGTCGCAAAAGTGAGGGCCTTGAAATTGAAAATTATAGTATGATTATGTTTCTCACTTACTTGGCAATTTCCATTTTCAAGGGCTTCACCCTTCCCTAAAGGTGTTCATCCGGTAAAGGAAGCGAAACCGGAGACCGTCTGTGAGGGATGAAGAAAGGACAAATTGCGATGTTTATCAAATTGGAGCCGGAAGCATACCGTGCGATCATGTCGGCATCGTCCGCAGAGGGGCTCAATCGCTGTGTTCGCGTAGAGATTCGCTTCACGGGTTGCTGCGATCCGTCGCTTGGCCTGGTGTTCGATAAACCGGGGCAAGCGGATCTGGTCCAAACCGAGGACGACCTGACAATCGTGGTGAGTCCCGACGTTTATGCACTTGTCGGCGAAGTTGCTGTCTCCTATGCCGATGATGCTGAAAGGAGGGGCTTCATTATCACTTCCGAGAAGCCGTTGAGTGAGTGGCAGGGCTTTGCCGCCTGTGATATCAGGAAGGCATCCGGTCCCGTCTCCGGTCTATCATACGAGGAATAGAAAGGCGCCGCCCGTTTTGAGCGCACGAAAAAAGCGTCACCGAAAAGCGGCCGGGAAGATTTTGCGGATGGAACCCGACCCGGAAATGGGCCATCATATGAAAATGACGGCTAAACGCTAACCGCCGGCTTTTCAACCATCTTCTTTTCTACATGAGTTGCGAAAACAATACAATGTTTCGCGCTAAAACGATAGTTTTAATGAAACACTGCATAGATTTGACAATCGTTTCAGAGTGCAATAAAATAGTAACTGCTCAACGTTGGAAAGCAGGGAATTTCCCAATCTATCCCATGATCCTATATCACAGTATCTACTATCTGTAAGGCTCCCTGATATCCCCGCCGGTCTGTTGTTTATCAACGGTCAAGATCAACATCCGCAACAGTCAGGAGGCAGGACCATGGCAAAATACGGAACACGGGAGTGGTTCGATCTTATCTTGCCCTCAGTCCGGCAGCAGGTCGTGTCTATTCTCTTGCGGGAAGTGGGCGAGAGAAAAGAACTGAAGCATCTCGAATTTGGCGTATGGCCAAAACCCAGCGACGGTTAATCCCAAGAGATCTCAAATCATGTGTGGCATTAGCGCTGTGTATTCCAGGTCTTACGCATCTGTCGTCAATATGTAGTGCGGCCTCGACGAGGTAGAGTGAGATTCCACCTCATTGAGGTTGTAGACCATGGCAGCCTCCACCAAGCCAGCCTCAAAGGCCAAAGAGAAAGGACAAAAGATGGATCATTACAAGCTGTTCATCGACGGGGAATTTGTAGAGGCACAGGACGGGAAGACCTTTATAACGTCGGACCCGGGCAACGGCGTTCCTATCGCAACAGTGGCAATGGCAGGTAAGGCCGATGCCGAGGCGGCCATTGCGGCGGCGCGCCGAGCCTTTGACAAGGGCGAGTGGAGCGGCATGACGCCAGCAGCCCGCGCCGAAAAAATTTATGACTTTGCCGACATGGTCAATCAGATGAGCTTGCAGTTGCTTATGGCCGAAGCCATGGATGCCGGTCAGATCATCAATTTCTGCAAACTGACGCCGGGTACATCCGCAGCCATGTTGCGCAACCTGGCTTACTACGCCGCCTCGAAGTTCCCGTGGGAAGAGGAGATTCCATATTCGGGCAATCCATTCGAGGTGGGCCGCGACTATATACGCCGAGAGCCGGTGGGAGTATGCGTAGGCATTATCCCCTGGAATTTCCCCATGACCATGGCCTTTTGGAAGATCGGCCAGGCCATCATTATGGGAAACAGCGTCGTATTGAAGCCGGCTTCGGCCACTCCGCTTTCTGCGCTGATTATCGCCGAGGCGGCCAAGGCCGTGGGCATTCCCGGGGGAGTGATCAACGTCCTTCCCGGAGATGGCGCCGGTTTGGGTGAGATCTTGTGCACCCACCCGGACGTGGACAAAATCTCCTTCACCGGAAGCACCGAGGTGGGCAGACAGATCATGCGCATGGCCTCCAGCACGGTTAAGCGGGTCACTCTCGAACTGGGCGGCAAGTCCGCCAACATCGTCCTGGAAGATGCCGATATGGACCACGCCGTAAACGGTTCGGCCATGGGCACCTTCTTCCACCAGGGCCAGGTTTGCGAGTCCGGTACCCGCATTCTGGTTTCTTCGAAAATCTACGACGAATTCTGCGAAAAGCTCAAGAAGCGCACAGAGGCGCTTCGGGTCGGGTACCAGCTCCTGCCCACCACTCATATCGGACCCCTGGTAAATGAGAGGCAGTTGGCCGTTGTTGACGGCTACGTCAAGCTGGGCCGGCAAGAGGGCGCCGAGGTGCTGTGCGGCGGCGGCCGCGTCGAGGTCGAGGACTTCGAAGACGGCTGCTATTACGCGCCCACGGTTTTCGCCAACGTGGACAACAAGATGCGCATAGCTCAGGAGGAGATTTTCGGCCCGGTTGTTTCGCTCATTAAATTCGACAGTGACGAAGAAGCAGTGGCAATCGCCAATGATTCCATATACGGCCTGGGCGGAGGCGTGTTTTCCGGCAATACCGGCCGGGCCGAACGCATTGCACGGCAGGTGCGCACCGGCACCATGTGGATAAACAACTACCACGCTTTCGGCGATTTCTGTCCTTTCGGAGGTTACAAGCAGTCCGGCGTCGGCCGTGAGCTTGGACATAGCGGTTTAGCCGAATACACACAGATCAAGCGGATGCACGTAGCAAGCTATACCCACCACGAATCGAACATCGTCTGTTCCATTCTCTCCGACAATAAAAGGCTGCAGGCGTATGAATATCACTGCCCCACCAAGGTGATCGCCGGTCATGGCACCCTGACGTCATTATCCAGGGAAGTGGCAAATCTTGGTTGTAAGAGGGTTCTGTTGATGACCGACCCCGGTGTGGTGAAGGCAGGCCTGGCAGAACTGGCCCGTAACGCATTGGCCGATTTCTGCGTGGGCGTTTTCGACAACATTGCCCAGGACACCGACCTGGCAACGGTGGACGCCGCAGCGGCAATGGCCCGGGGTCTGGGCGTGGACTGCATTGTAAGCGTGGGCGGCGGCAGCGTTATCGACACAGGCAAAACACTCTGCGTGGTCCTCAAACAAGGAGGCAGCGCCAATGACCACATCGCGATTCAGAGACTGCAAGGGCCTGTAACACCGCACATAGTGATTCCCACAACCTCGGGAACCGGCAGCGAGGTCACCTCGGCCGCCGTTATCAAAAGCAAGGCGGCCGGACGCAAGGTCTACATCCTCGACAAGTACATCATGCCTCAGGTAGCCATTCTGGACCCGCGTTTCGTTATGACCCTGCCCCCGTCAATGACCGCGTCCACGGCCATGGATGCCATGACCCACGCCGTGGAAGCCCTGACCACCCTTACCACTAACCCCATCTCCGATGCAAACGGCCTGCATGCCATAAAGCTGATCAGGCAGTATCTGCCCATTGCTATGGCCGACGGCAAGAACGAAGAGGCGCGGATGAATCTGCAGGTGGCAGCCACCATGGCCGGGTTTTCCTTCGCCATAGCCTCTGTGGCCCTGGCCCATGCCATGGCGCACACCGTGGGCATGCTTCACAACATCCCTCACGGCACCGCGTGCGGCATCATGCTGCCTGCAGTGATGCGTTTCAACGTCGATCATGCTACGGACAAGTTGGCGATGGTCGCCCAGGCGCTGGGAGTGAATACAGCGGGTATGGATAACCGCCAGGCTGCCTTGGCTGCTGCCGATGAGGTCGAAAAAATGATGCGCGAAGTCGGCCATCCTATGAAGCTAAGCGAACTGGGTGTTCCGGAAGAGAGCCTGCAGGACTGCTGCCTGCACGCCGCCGGTGACCTCGCCGGACTCTTCAATCCACGCCCGGTTGCCGCCCCCGATGAAATCTATGAGCTCTACTTGCAGGTGTTCTGACACAAACGGCCGAAGGCCCGGAGGCGGAGCGAGCAGGGGGCAGGGAGCAGGGAACAGGGAGCAGGGAACAGGGAGCGGGGAACAGGGAGCAGGGAGCAGGGAGAAAAACAGGAGTGGCGCAGATCCGGATTGCATGGAGATCAGCGCAAAAGCGTCATCAAAGGAAGAAGTTCAAAAGGAGGGTCAAGTCTACGTTTGATAGACTTGACCCCTACCATCGTCACAATAGAAGCAAGAAGCGGGGAAAGAGGACTGAGGACTGGGGACTGAGGACTGAGGAGCAAGGGAGAAAGGGAGCAGGGAGCAGGGAGCAAGAAGCAGGGAGCAGGGAGCAGGGGAGAAAGGGAGAAAGGGAGAAAGGGAGAAAGGGAGAAAAACAGGAGTGGCGCAGATCCGGAAATACAGCGTATTGCTTGTATTCATGGTGCTGTTGCTGGTTGCTTTCGTTTCGTCCGGCGCCTACGGGCAAGAGATGGAGCCAGCCGATCTGGTTCTTATTAACGGCAAAATAGTCACCGTGGATGAGAAGCAGCCTGATGCAGAAGCAATAGCAATTCGAAAAGACACTATTGTCGCGGTGGGAAGCAGACATGAGATAGAGCGCTACATCGGAAAGTCCACACAGTTACTGGATATCAAAGGCATGTTTGCCATGCCCGGCTTCATAGACGGCCACGGGCATCTGCTCTTTCTCGGCAAGTCAAAGATGGAACTGGATCTGACGAAGGCCGGGGATTGGGACCAGATCGTATCTATGGTTGAGGATAGCGTGCGGAAGGCCGGACCAGGTGAATGGATCATCGGATCGGGTTGGCACCAGGAGAAATGGAATAAGCGCCCCTCACCTCAAATTGAGGGATACCCGACCGATGACTCCCTGAATAAAGTATCTCCCGAGAATCCGGTGCTGCTCACTCATGCCAGCGGACATGCCCTTTTCGCCAATCTCAAGGCAAGGGAACTGGCAGGGGTAACAAAAGATACGAAGGACCCTGATGGCGGAGCAATACTGAGGGACTCCAGCGGGAACCCGGCGGGGGTCTTCTTTGATGCCGCCGAGGAGCTGATTTCAAGAGTCCATGAAGAGGCCATTGCAAAGCGGACGCCGGAGCAAGTCGAGGCGCAATGGCGCAAAGCCATCGGTCTCGCTGTTGAGGACTGCCTGTCCAAAGGGATCACCAGCTTTGAGGATGCCTCTTCCTCGTTCCGGGACATCGATCGTTACAAAAAGCTCGTTGAGGAAAACAATCTCGGAATCCGGCTCTGGGTGATGATTCACGAGCAAAACAAGGACCTTGCGGAAAATCTTGCCAAGTATAAGATTATTAATTTCGGCGATAAAAGGCTTACCGTGAGGGCCATTAAGAAATTCATGGACGGCGCCCTTGGCTCGCATACTGCGTGGTTGCTCGAACCATATTCCGACCTGCCCGGAAGCACGGGACTCAATGTCGAACCAACCCAAGACATTCTGGAGGCGGCCCGACTTGCCGTCAAGAACGGTTTTCAGCTTTGCGTGCATGCCATAGGAGACCGCGCCAATCGAGAAATGCTTAACATTTACGAAACCGTCTTCAGGGAGAATCCGGGCATCAACGGCAAAAGCCTCCGATGGCGAATCGAGCACGCCCAACACCTTGCCCCTGTCGATATCCCGCGGTTTGCCCAGCTTGGAATCATAGCATCCATGCAGGCGGTTCACTGCACATCGGATGGGCCCTGGGTCATCAAAAGGCTTGGAACAATGCGGGCAGAAGAGGGCGCCTACGTCTGGCAAAAGCTCATGCGGAGCGGGACAGTCGTGACGAACGGAACGGATACACCCGTCGAGGACGTGGACCCGATTCCAAATTTCTATGCCGCTGTGACCAGGAGGCTGTCCGATGGCTCAATTTTCTACCCGGACCAGCGCATGAGCCGGGAAGAGGCTCTTCGAGCGTACACCATCAACAATGCCTATGCTGCTTTTGAGGAGGGAATCAAAGGTTCGCTAACGCCAGGGAAACTTGCCGATATCACCATCCTTACAAAGGACATCATGACGATACCCGAAGAGGAGATCCGGTCGGCCCGGGTGGCCTACACCATAGTCGGCGGCAAGGTAATGTATCAGAGACGATAGTCGTCTGGTGTAGTTTTAGCGTGTGGTTTCAGCGGGAAGCGGGAAGCGGGGGAAGAGGACTGAGGACTGGGGACTGAGGACTGAGGACTGAGGACTGGGGACTGAGGACTGAGCGGGAAGCGTGAAGCAGGGGAGCGGGGGAAGAGGACTGAGGACTGGGGAAAGAGGACTGAGGACTGAGGACTGAGGACTGAGGACTGAGGACTGGGGACTGAGGACTGAGGAGCGGGGAGCAGGGGAGCAGGGAGCGAGGGAAGAGTACATTGTCAACAAAGTTTTTACATGTTGTAAGGGGTCGTCACGCCTGCGAAGCTTGTCCCCCGGAAGTCTTGAGTCCGGGAGCCGGGCTCGGGTATCTTTTGCTTTAAAACCAATTAATTGGGAAAATGCATGGACTCCGGCGCCCGCCCCGGAGCCGATCCGGGGTCCACAGATATGACGAAATCATCAGCAATGCGGGGCGATTTTCCCTCCAGAGAACCCTTTTTCATCACCCTTTAGAGAAGCATTTTGGACTAGCGGTGTCCATCCGGAAACACCCCATCCCCACTTCCACTTTCTTGCCAATTTCCATTTTAATGGGTAACCCCTCACACTTCCCTAAATGCCCTTCGAGATTCGCCGGTGGTCAAGTTGATACATTCTTCGGCCCTACGATGCCGCGAATATGGGCCTTTCGTTTAAGATACCGTTTTGAATGGATTTGTGCTCCGCAGTTTGCAGTCTTATTTTATGATTGTAGAAGCTTCCATAAAGATGACGCTGGAATGAAGAGGAGAAATGACATGGAGAAACTAAGCATTCTACTAGCCATTCTTCTGTTTCTGGCTATTTTTGCGGCCTCGAATACATACGTGCGGGCGGCAGGCGTGGGAGGAGCAGTCGGCAGCGGCGAGTATGCCGGCGGCATCGGGCCCAACTTAAGCGGCTCAGGCTCGTCAGGCACGGAGTCTTCCGGTTCACTTGGCACAGGATCTGCGGGTTCATTCGAACCGGGGCCATGCGGCGTACAGCCCTACTACCCGCCAGGTACGGACACAGGCATGGACAATGACAAGCCGGGCCTGGACACGGACCCGGGCTGCCCGATAGGGAGTCCATCGGGAACGGGATCGAGCTACTAAAGAACTTCCGTTATTGAACGGATTCGCTCAGCGGCAGGGATAGCGGGGGATGGTAAATCTGTTTGCCTTCAAAAGAAGCATGCATGATCCTAACTGATGCATGTAATTCCGTTTGGAGAAGGTGGAACCCTGCCATTGGGAGATGAAAGAATCTTCGGTTGTTTGACCGGAGAACGCTGGAAAGCCCTATTAAAACCGAAACAAATCATTCAAAGCAAAAAAAATATTGTTAAAGGCGCGACGCAATCCGTCCGATTCTGAGTTCGAGACAGTAAAAGGATATACCCTCAACTCATCGCGGATGCCAGCACTATTCAAATCAACCTCGAACGGTGAATCCGAGTAGCTAAGACTTTCGAGAAACGTGTTGTTTACTGGACCTTAAAAGATTGATTGGTGGGAGGATTTGAGATGCAACGGTTTAAGCTTTCCACGAAGATGATATCATTGGGGCTGGTATGTATCATCTGCGTTACACTGATCCTTATCTGGGTTTATTTTAAAATCGATGCGATGGTATACCGCGAGAAGCGGTCAGATCTAAAAGGTGTTACCGAGGTAGCATTCAATCTGTTGTCGGTTTATGAGGGCAGGGTTAAATCAGGAGAGCTTACTCTTGAAGATGCTCAAAAAAGAGTGGCCCTTCGAATCAAGGGCCTTCGTTACAGAGGCCAGGAATACTTTTGGATCAACGATTTAGGTCCCACCATGATCATGCATCCGTTTAAACCTGAGCTGGATGGAACAGATCTGCGCGACTTCGCGGACCCCAACGGAAAGCACCTCTTTATCGAGTTTGTCAAGGTCTGCAAAGAAAATAAAGACGGTTTTGTAGATTACATGTGGCCCAAGCCGGGTGAGAGTAAACCTGTACCCAAAATATCCTATGTCAAGTTGTTCGAGCCCTGGGGTTGGATTATCGGCTCCGGGGTCTACATAGACGATGTCCAAGCGGAGTTATCGGGAATACAAAAGCTCTTCATGGGTGTGGTGATTTTTTTTGCATTTATAGGAACACCACTGTCCTGGTGGATAGCAAGAAGTACAACTCGTCCCATCAATCTTGCTATCGAAGGGCTTACGTCAAACGCAGACATCGTTTGTCTTGCAGCCGGTCAGTTGTCATCTTCCAGCCAGAAACTGGCGGAGGGAGCCTCAGGGCAAGCATCGGCTCTTGAAGAGACGACTTCCTCTCTTGATGAGATGTCTTCAATGACCAAGAAGAATGCAGAAGGCGCCAAGCAGGCTGATCGACTGATGCAAGAAGCCACAGGCATCATCGTACGCGCCAATGATACAATGAAGAATCTTACGGTCTCCATGAATGAGATATCCCGAGCCAGCGAGGACACCCAGAAAATCATAAAAACCATTGACGAGATCGCTTTCCAGACAAATCTTCTGGCACTGAATGCAGCGGTTGAAGCTGCCAGGGCGGGAGAGATCGGAGCAGGATTTGCCGTAGTCGCCGACGAAGTGAGAAATTTGGCTATGAGAGCAGCGGAAGCTGCAAAAAGCACGGCAGATCTCATTGAGGGTACCGTTCAAAAGATAAATAACGGCTCGAGTGTAGTTCAAAAGACCAACACCGAATTTGCGGAAGTCGCTACTATAGTCACAAAAGCCAGTGCACTGGCCGGTGAAATAGCGGTTTCTTCCCAGGAACAGGCACAGGGAATAGAGCATCTCAATCGGGCGGTTCAGGAAATGGACAAAGTGGTCCAGCAGAATGCGGCCAGTGCTGAGGTAAATGCTTCGATGTCCCAAGAGATAGGGGCTCAGATCGATCCGATGAAGAAGATGATTTCCGAATTGGAGTTTTTGGTTGGCTCGAAAAAAGCAGCAATATCCGTAGCAGTTACGCATTGAATGGAAACGTTCGGATTCTCAAAAATGCATAGACCAGTATACATGCCATAAAATAGCCAAATGCCTGCCCCGGTCATGTTTTAACTCGCCTTTGAGTAGTGAATTTTCCAATTCGGGCAGGCAGAAAAGAGAGCAGCCGGTAGAACTCGATCTTCATTTTACTGTATCAGTAAATGCGAAATACACTCTAGACCTGATTTTCAAAAGGGGAAAAGCCGGCTATCTTACGAGCCATAAGACCCTGCTCACTTTTAAGTGACCCCCGTATCTATCCACCCCGGAAGCCAGGAGCCCCCGCCCTTGGCTTTCTCCTTTTTTGCTCCCTGTTTATTAAAAAACCTGTTAAGGAGAAGCATGGGGAAATGTTATAAGGAGTGACGGGCGATGACGTCCCGGGGTGGAGTTGACCATGAACAGATGGATCATGTGTGTTTTGCTTGCAATTTTTCTGAGCAGCCCGGCTGTATCGGGTGCGGCCAACGATACAGCGGATCAAGGTCGAGCCACCTTCTTTGATATCCCGTTTTTCAAAATTCCTCTTGGATCGAGTCCGGATTCCAAAGCCGCCAAGGAGAAAAAAGAGGAAGGCAAGGCAAAGAAGGACGATACAAAGGAGAAGGATAACGCGGACAAAAAAGTAGATGATGCCATCAAGAAGGCGTGGCAAGAAAAATAGTGCAGTGGGAAGTTCAATCCTTTTTCAGCACCTGCTAAAGCTCTCGAAATCGAATCAGGCGCGTTTTTCCGATCAAAGTTCCTCTCCGGCTTTTTTCTGAGTTGTCATCCTCTGAATAAGAGCATCGAAAGAATTATTCCTTAAGAATGCGCCGAAACCATTACGATAGGTTTCAACCGTGCCAACTCCATCGATTATCACATCTCTAATCATCCACTTCCGGCCTTTGGACTCGAGTATATAGTCGACCGGGATGTGCTCATTGGTTCGCATTATTACAGTGTTCACTCTTATGTATTTACCTTCGGGAGTCTCCCCGGGGTATTCAATTGTCTCCCTTTTGAGAAAATCCAAAACGCGCCTGGAATAGGAATCCGTAAAAATACTTGTGAAAAGCGTCTGGTACTGTTCGCGCTGCTTTGCTGAAAGTTTTTCCCAATAGCCCTGCAACGAATCCCTGGACATTTCTGCGGTCAGGAAATTTTCGGATATCAGTTTCCTGATGAGTGCAGCCCGTTCTTTGCGGTGTTCAGGCCCCTGGAGGCCGGGCCTGGTCTGGACGTCCATGGCGGCGTCGAGCACCGAGCGCACCTGGTCGGCAGCGCCGGATTGCGCTCTAAGAGGCGCGGCGGCGATGACGATCAAAAAGAATGCGAAAATAAAATTCCATACCCTAACGCCGAGCATTTATGGCCTCCTTGTCAGCAACCGGGGCCGGCATAAAAGAAAGGATCGCGGGCAAGATGAACAGCGCAGCAACAACAACGCAGATACTTCCGGCCCACGCTACAAAACCCAGGCTGAAAATCCCCCTGTGGTTTGATATCATCAACGTGCCAAAGCCAATAGTGGTAGTGAGGGATGCCAGGATGACCCCTTTGCCCGTACTGAAAGGAAGGCGTCCATACCCTGCCGGGCCCTCTCTCCATCTCTGGAGAATTATTACCCCGTATTCTACTCCCGCCCCAACCACGAGCGGCATGAATATGCTGTTTGCAAGATTGAAATCGAAGCCTGCGGCCGCCATTATGCCCACAGTCCAAATCGTGCCGGCCACGAGCGGGATAAGAGATATCAGCATAAGGCGCAAACTTCGGAATGTAAATGCAAGAAGCACCGAGATGGCGATCAGTGCGTAAATGGAGGCGTTGATGGACGCTTTCTTGAAGGCCGACGCAAAGACATAGAGATAAACCGGGTCGCCTAAGACATCAGGGTTAACTGATTGGATGTCGTTGACAAAGCGGGTCAGCGTTCCTTCCTCCCAGATAGGCTCCCTGGGATAAATCCTGACGAGGTATTGGTTCCCCTGAAGAAACTGGTCTCTCAGTTGAGATGGAAGATCGTGAATTCCCATTGGAGAAGCGGAAGAACTCTCCTTGATCAGGGTCCACTGCTCCACGATGTCTTTTTCAAAGTGCCTGCGGTATTTGAAAAGCCGCTCGGAATCAGTGGATGAGATGTCAAGCGCCTGGACGATCCCGTCTATCAGTTTCCTGACTTTAACCATTTGTTCCACCAAGGGTTTGGAAGCTCCCCACTCCCGGGCCTGTTCATCCTGCATCTTGAACCTTATCCTCTGAAGGACCTCGATCAATCCGGCCTTATAGGATGGACCGTCGCACGCATCTGCTGCGGCATCGAGATTGCTTTGGTCCTGCTTAGAAGCCAAACGGAGGACCGGGGGTTGCAGTTCGGGAACCAGGAGCGCAATAGAACACAAAACGGGCATTTTTTCTTCCTGGTCGTCGGGAAGGAGCGTAAAAATGTTATCCACGTGCGAAACGGTTCGGAGGGCCTTGAATTTTGCCGACTCCTTCATCACTTCTTCAGGGGAGTCCGTGAGGATGGCCGCCGAAATTATCGACCGGTCGGAATTCTCGACCAGGACTTTTTCCCAATAGACAGATTCGGCGTTTTTGGACTGGAGGCGCAGAGGATTCAGGTCGAACCGCACACGTGAAGCACTAAGGGAACCAGCTATACAGAAGATCAGGGCCAAGGCGAGAATCGTTCGCACGCCTCTCGGTCCGAGCCGCAGAAGATACCTGTTATTTGCCTGAGCGCTCGATCGTTTAACCGGGGGTTTTTCGACGGCCAGATAGTGACTCAGTGCGGGCAGCACCGTGAAGTCGGCCAGTATTATCAAAAGGATTCCCATCCCGGTTATCATGCCGAGTTCCATGAGTCCGCGAAAGCCCGTTAGAATAAAGGGAAGGAAGGAAAATGCCGTGCTAAGGCCCGCAAGCATTATTCCGGGGCCGGACTTATCCATGACCCTCCGGATAACAGCGGATCGGGTCCCGTCAGCGAGGTCCCTTTCCTCCTCAAATCTGGCAAACCAGTGGATCGCGTAATCAACTCCCAGACCACAGAGCATCGGCGCAAAAACGATCGAAAGGATATTCAAATGACCTATGAAAATGGCAGTCCAGCCAAATGTCCAGCACAGGCCGACTGCAAGAGATATGAGGATTATAACCGGATGGCGAAAACCCCTCAGAAACAGGACCATTATCAGCAAGACGCCCAGCATGGATAACCAGGTCGCATTGGTCATATCCGCCATTGCAGTGCTCATTTCATCGTTGTTAAGCGCCTCCTGCCCGGTGACCCCAGCCTCAACGTCACTGAAGCCCGATGCCCTGAGCTCATGTATATAATTTCGCAGTTGGGCAAGAGATTTCAGGGTCTTGCTCACCTGCCCGGACACTTTGGCGGGCATCACCTCGGCAATCAGCAGCTTCTTTTTGCCTTCCCAAAGGTAGCCCTCTTTTTCGAGGTCCCAGGCCCCGCTTTTGAAAAATGAGGACCAGGGGGAGGCATACTTTGAGCCGGAAAGATATCCTGAAAACCCATCGAGGACCTTTATCAGGAATTCGAGGTCCAAGGGCCTGGCCTCTTTACCGGGGCCTTGCGGGGTAACCTCCTCATCGAGAAAGCCGGTAAAAAACTCGCCGACCATTCTGGAGGCCATATCCCGGTTTACCAGTTCGAAAAAATTGAGCAGGTCCGGGTTTTCGGCCATCTTGTGGACGAGCACGGAGTTCTTTTCCAGCGTGTTCCTGATGGTTACGAGGTCGTCTTCATCGAGGTAATAGAGCAGCCATTTTTTGAACTCGTCCGGATTGATTCTGTAAAATACGTCTTGAAAATGTTCGGGGTCGGCCTGGATTTTTGAAACTATGGCGTTCATGAATTCGATAGCCCTGTCTTGTGTGGGGCCTCGAACGACGAGCGCGAAGGTGGTTTTGCCGTGAAAATTGAATTCGTCCAACGTCTGCGATTTGGCTATAAGGGGATTTCTGGTGGAGATGAGCTCAAGCTGGTCGGTTCGCACTTCAAGCCGAACAGCCGCAAGCCAGAGTGAGCCGATTACGCTCAGCAATGCGGCCGCCAGAATAAAACGTGGCCTGGGGAGGACCCAAGCCACGAGGTTTTGCGAAAATCTCCTGAGCAGACTCATTCTTATCCTGGCCGGAAACCTGTAACAATTTTCATATAAAGATCAAATATGCACTTCCATGGCAGATTGTTCAAGGCATATCGATTCTTTTCCCTGTCGCATAATCCAAACGCGCAAGCGACACGTGGTAATTGTACAGCGACTGAAGATAGTTGCCCTGGTTTTTTCCATAACGGTCTATTGCATCGAACATATCCCGGGCTGTGCCGATCCCCAGATCGAAATTGGAAAAAGCGGTAACAATCCAGCGGCGTGCACCCACAGCAGCCTGCTCATAAGCTGTGAAGGATTTGTAGGCTTCAACAGTGTCCTGGTAATATTTTATCACCTCGACGGGGATATTTTTTTCGGCGAATTCCTGAGTATTGCGCATCTTTTGATACTCGGCCCTGGCTTTGTCGAGCTTTCCCTGTCCGATACCGAAATCCAGGTGCCATTGGGCCCCGGCAAAGACTCCGGCGTAAGCATGATTGAAATTATCGATCAGGTATGAATTATCGAATTTTTCACGGTCGGGTGCGCCGGCAAGCGATCCTGTGGCAGCGGCAAAAAAGGAGGGATACAGGTCGGCTTCGGCGGCCTCAGTCAGTTTTCCCTTAGCTTCGACCCCTTTTTTGACCTCCAGGATCTCAGGTCTATTTGCGATGGCACGCTGAATGTATTCACCTTCAGGTTCAAGTTCCGCCGGATTTTTGGGCAGTTCAGTCTCTTTGAGTTTCAATTCTTCGTGATCGGGTAATCCGACGGCTTTTTTCAGAGCGGCGTAGGCGGTGATAGATCCTGACTCCGCCTTGGCGGCAAAAGCCTTAACTTCGGCTGCAAAAGCGTCCATCCGATAAAGATCGCTGGGGTCTACATTTTTTGCTTTCAGTTCGATTAACCGTTTGATGCGTTTGCCGGCGTCATCTATATACGTGTCGGCATCCCTGGCGGCGTTCTTGCCCTGAAGCGCTATAAGATATGCGTAGTAAAGCTCCTTGACGTTCAGAACGATCTTATTTCGCCGCTCTTCCCTGGCCGCTGTTTGAGCTTCGACCCCCAATGCGGCGGCATCTCTGCGGTTGGATATCTTCCCGAAGGTATAGAGGGGCTGTGTGATAGCAAAATCGAGCCTTCCGAAAACACTTATAGCCCCAAATCCTTCATCATGCGAAACGATCACGCCCGATTTCGGACCCGTCAATACGACCGTGGGGAATTTAGCGTCTTCGGCCGGACCGACTATTCCTACAAGATCAATCTGTGGCAGCTGGCCGCCCTTCGCCTCGTTATATTCGCTCTTGGCCGCCAGGATATCCTGTTCGGCCATTTTTAACTCAGGGCTGGTCTGCAGCGCCATCTGGATAAGTTGATCCAGACTGAAAGCCTTCGGTTCGGCGGCTTGAGAGGTCCCAAGGCTCAACGTGATGATAAAAATACAAAGGAGCGCCTGTAAAGAACGGCTTTGCAGCAGGGCTTTTTTAGTCATCACGCGACCTTTGCGAAGTGGAATTAATTTTAGATAATGGCAAACTCTTATACAGTACTTGTCGACTGATTTAAAGAATTAATCCTCGAAGCGCTTTTGAATTTGGAAGAGCGGGGTAAAGCGGCAGGCCAAGGAATCAGGCTTTGAAAAAATTGACATCGGCCTCCATCTCTGGTAGCGAACCTTGTTCCCGGTGAGGTGCATAATGCAGAAAGGCTGCGGCAGAGGCAGATTATGCGGCGACTGTTAATTATCAATGCTGACGATTTCGGGTTGACCAGAGGGATTAACCTTGCGGTATCCGAATGCGCCGATGCCGGACTGCTTCGAAGCGCCAGCTTAATGGCCAATGGAGAGGCTTTCGATGACGCGGTGAGAATTGTCA
>Ga0187862_10001222_pt1 | contig 27389 bp, 22 predicted proteins | sample June2016WEW_10_1_FD_133003 | JGI IMG/M metagenome (GOLD analysis project Ga0187862, IMG submission 133003) | Peatland microbial communities from SPRUCE experiment site at the Marcell Experimental Forest, Minnesota, USA - June2016WEW_10_150 | ecosystem: Environmental > Terrestrial > Soil >...
AGATTGCGTGCTGCATCAATGAGCCGGGTCACTTCCTCAGGGCTGAGCACGACGGGCAGCCGCCGGGGAGATTTGGGAAAGGGAATGTGCTCGGTCAGAAAATGCCGGCGTAGAGTTTTGACATACAAGAAGCGCAGTGCGGATACATACTGGCTGACGCTAGCCGTCGACAACTTTTTGCTTTGAAACAAATACGCCTGGTATTGGCGGATGTGTTCCGGCCCGAGCTTGTCCGGCGGTCGGTGGAAAAACGCTGCGAAATCGCGGACGATCCGGATGTACGTGTTTGCGGTACGATAGGCGTAATGACGTCGCTGGAGTTCTTCCAGCATTTTTTGGCGAAGTTGGGTCATAGAGACCTCCTTTTTCTGTGACCCAACTTATCCCAATTCTTTCCCTCTCCCTATCTGCTGAAGTTCAAACACGCGGTAGCGTCCGCCGCGCCAGCGGCTTCGTCCAAATCTCTATAACGCGTTTTTACCCTTGACCGAAGATCGGGCCGATTCTCGGAGAGCGTAATTGCGATTACAACAACCGTAGCTCCTGTAAGATTGGCGCGCTATGTACTCGACGCGGTTCATGACAGCGCTCCCAGTTGTGATTCTTTCAGCCGCTCTCTGTCTCTCCCAAAACGTCGAACGCAATCAAACAGTGTTGCTCAAAGAGGTTCATTTCAGTGGGGACTTAGGTGAATCCGCCGACGAATTGCGTGAGTACACGGAGTTCCTCACTGGGCACCGCTTGGAGCGAAAAAGGCTCCTAGCGGATGCATCGTCTGCCGTTGGCATGGCTCTCCGCCATCGGGGCTATTTGAAAGAGCAGGTGACGGCGCAACTTCGGTCGCTCAAACCTTCGCCGGGATTAGATGATGTGGAGGTTGCGCTGGAACTAACTATTAAAGCTGGAAAGCAATACCGCGTGAAAGAGTTGACGTTCGTGGGGCTCTCGAGCCAGCTAGCTGAACGGGAACTAAGACAAGCATGCAATATTCGCAGCGGTGAAATTGCCCATGGGGAGCAGGTCGGCTCTTGCGTAACTAATCTCAGAACGCTATTTCACCAAAAAGGACAGAACGTTTCCGTCGTTCCGAGCATGATGTTCGATGACGCTAGTTCCTCAGTTTCTTTCCAATTTGATGTCGAGAAATAGACCCGCTCACTGCTTCCGACTGAGGCTTGGGACCACTACCTCGCAGCGTGTTGACGATCGCGGTAGGGACAGCCGTTGCTGGCTGCCCCCCGCACGGACCCGGACGAGCGGTCATTAGCGCATCCGGTTCTTATCTCGGATGAGTGGCGGCGAAACGAGCGTCAGGAAAGGGATGGAGCGCACGCGGTTGGGGAAGCCATCGCTGAGCCAAGATAAGAGCTCAGCCGAGGAGACGTACTCCGGCTTGGTGAGTCCTAGCCGTTTGACCAGTATTTCGAACTCGGTCGGAAGAGCACGAAGTGGCTGCGGAGGCTGACCCCAGTTGGGATTGCCGCGCCTGCGTCTCGTACCTGTTAGCGCGATGGTGCTAGCCATAGTCACTGATGATACGCCGGTCTGCTAGGCTCGGAAATCGGGAGGGGCGACTGAGGCAAAGTTGGGGGTATGACGAGAAGCAGTTATGTCGAATCAGCAGCGTGTTGTGGGTTAAGACTTCGCGATCCGACAGCTTTGACCGTCCAGCGGTATTTCTCGAATATGGCGTCCTCGATTCTCGCGCACGAGTCGCGGGATAAGATCAGGGACGTTCTCTCAAGCGTTTTAGGCTCTGCTGTTCAGTACGGACTGCTCGTAAAGAACCCTGTGGAGGGGGTCCGTCCGCCAGCCCAGCGCAGAGGGTGCAGGCTCGACAAACCTTACCTCACCTCGGCGCAGTTCGACGAACTCGTGGCCCTGATCCCAGAGCCGTATGCCTCGATGGTTTTCGTGGCTATCTGTACTGGGCTCCGTGTTAGCGAACTCGCAGGGCTCCGCTGGAATGACGTCTATGAGAACGGGATCACCATTACCACATTTGTGGTATATTTCTACCACAATGCTTGACCTTCGCTCTAAGGCGCGCCAGCAACTGCTGGCTTATTACTTCACAAACCCGACGGCCCGTTACCACTTGCGCGGCTTGGCGGAGCGGCTGAGCATCGATCCGTCTAACCTGTCGAAAGAGCTGGGACGCTTAGAGCGCGATGGTCTATTCCGGTCGGAAGTGATTGGCCGCCAAAAGTATTTTCAACTGAACCGGGAGTATCCGCTTTTTGATGAAGTGCGCAAGATCGTTGTGAAGACTATTGGCGCGGCACAGTTGATCGCACAATCCCTCAAGAGAATTGAGGGAATAGACGAGGCATACTTGTACGGTTCATTTGCAAGCAACCAGCAGGACGCTGCTAGCGATATAGACGTGCTCGTGATTGGCTCCCCGCGCGAGGAAGATTTGGCAGAGGCCGCGGGAAGACTTAAGCGGCAGCTAGGGCGCGAAATCAACTACACCGTGCTAACGCCGAAGGAATTCGGGTCGCGCCGCGCTCGGAAGGATGCGTTTCTGGAAAACGTCTGGCACAATAAGCGTGTTTCACTCATAGGTTCGAATGAAGAAGCTAAAGCCGCACGCGGTTGACTGGGCACAAATCGACCGTTTCCTCGCGAGCGCGGATAAGAAACTGGCCTCGGTCGCAAAATTCTTGCTTTTGATGAAGAAGCTTGTCTTCAACAAGCCTACGAAGCAATGCTCAAAGCTTCGCTGGGGTTCATGTTCAGCCACGGATTCCGTGCGAGAAGTCAGCCTGGGCACCACATCGCTATTATCGACTTCGTGCGTTCGCGCATCGACAAGAAACATGCTGGGCTGCTGGTCGTCTTTGATCGTCTCCGCCGGAAGCGCAATACAGCCCTTTATGATGACACCGGATTTGTTTCTCACCATGATGCTGAGCAAGCTCTCGAATCCGCCGGCGACTACTTGAACGTGATCCGAGCTGACATCACAGGCCGAAAGCCTTGAATCAGAGACCGATGAAGGAAATCCGCGTCGCTTTTCAAGCCCTGCTTTCGACAGGCGGCTTCAGCAAGCTCTGGTAGCCGCCTTTTTCGTGGAATCAATAGCGCTCACCACGGGATCAATGATAAAGCCTGGAGCTGGCCATAAACCCGGCGCTCGGTGTGTTTCCTGTCATTGGTTGTACAGTGTGTCTCGTGGTTCAGCAGGATATCAATCACTTTTTGGGTGACGGGCCGAGGCGATCGAGTTCGACTTTTGCGGCAAGCGCGGGCAGTCCGTCCTTGGGCGTGTCAGAAACATCGAGCGCTGACTCTAAATCCTGTCTTGCCTTTTCGGTGTTGCCATCCTCGAGCCACGCAAGCGCTTTATAGAAATACGAACGCTGCAAGGCATCCCCCTTGAGCATCAAACTTGCAATTCCATCGGTCAACCTTCCCTGAAAGTGCAATAGCAGAAGATGGTCCTCTGACGGCCCTTGAAATTTGCCGGATTGTTCTTTGAGGAACTCCCCAGCTTCCGCATTTTTGCCCAAGTGCCACAAGGAGAAATAGCTCAAGAGGATGGGGTTTGCTGAACGAAATCCATTGGCGCCTTTGTAATTCGCAAAGGCAGAGACGGTGCCGGCGTAGTCGCCCTCGATGAAAAAGCTCCATACGGCGCCTTCAGCGGCCTCAGCGGCAGCACGATCGAGGGCATCCTTCTCTCCGTCGTGATTGGCAAACTTGGACTGTTCTGCGGCCAATTTTTGCTCTGCCGCAAATTCGGCGCGGGCCCCTCGAAAATCCTTCTTGAAAAGAAGGGTCCGGCAAAGTTCTTCCCGCACCGAAAAGTCGTCAGGCTTGGACTCCAATCGGAGGCGTTCCAATGCAAGAGCACGGTCGTAATTCCCGCGGGCAAGAAAAAACTGCCCCACTTGCTTGAGTAAGTCGCTATCTTTCGGGTGTCTCGAGAGCTCGTCATCAAACGCTCGCGCTGCACAATCCGCCCCTGGGCGGCAGAGATAGAGGAAGAGGCCCATCGCTTCCTCATTGTCCGAATTTCGCAGAAGGAGATCACGCACTTCCTGGGTGGAAGCCGTGATGATGGCGTTATCACCCTTCAGTTCCTGGAAGCTGTCCGGCGAATTCTCTTTCATCCATCCCGAATCGAGGAGTGCGATGCGGAGATAATCAGGATGAACCCAAATGCGCCCGATCAGATGCCCGGCCACAAGACCAGGGTAGTCTTCTGAGCCGATCTTAACTTGACCTTCCATCGCCTCAACAAAGTCGGCATCAAAAAAACGCTTGTCGCCCATGGCGATGAGCCGGACGTCATAGCTGTAGACCTGATCGCCTTTCCCAGGATCTGGCTTGGCCGGACGGAATTCCACATGGTAGGCGCTGTTAGAGGCCATGGTAGGCTCCCCCGGCCGCTCAGGGGGCGCAATTTCCCACTTAAACATAATCTCGTCGTCGGTGCCAACTTTATCCAGATCGGGTGAAACCCATTCGCCCTCAATGCGCGGCTCGACGATGGGATGCTTCAGGTCTGCATCGGTGTAGAGGGGACGGATGCTGACGGCCGGCATGCAGCCACAGAAGACCGCTGCGAGGGCCGAAATGCAGATCACACAAATAACTCTCATGATTCCCTCAATTCTTGGTGGCGCTTCGGGACTGCTCTCAGAGTCCACTAGGCTGGCAACCCTTTTGCTCGCCTGCCGTTTGATTCGTCTTCGGCCTCCTGTCAGGAGGCGGAGACGGACCGTCCACAACGAACATCAGAAAGCACATCAACACGTACACCGCCAGCAGCTGTCGGAGTCTTCCTTCTCCCATCGACGCCAGGATCAAACCGGTCGCAACGAACGGGAGTCCAACGATCAAGTTCTCGCCCAGAGGGATGTAACACCTGGGGACCAGCCCGATGAGGAGCAGGGGCAATAAAGTGCCATACGCCAGCGCCGCCACTGATCTGCCCGTGCGCTTTCCCGGCTGGCGCCGCCCGATCCTGAACCACCAGACCCAGCAGTGCACCAAGCCGCACAGACACAACAGCAAGAGTCCCAGGAAGATGGAGTCGTGCCGATTCATATGGGGCTGCGATTCGGAGAACACTGGCTCCTGCTCTGAACCCTCATGAAACGCGATCAGAGAGTGGATGCGCCGTGCCCGCCTCTTCCTGCATCGCATCCGACTGCATGAACGGAGGAAGTTCGCCGAGCGGACAGTTCGGCGACAACCATTCCAGCTTCTGCTGCATGATCTTTTGCGAATACTTCGCCAGATAGTGGACGATGGTCTCGACGCGGATTTTGATGCCTCCGGCCGGCTTGGTGGAATCCAGGTCACCAAACTTGAAGAACAGGGTTCCGGTTGCTTCCACGATTTTCTGCGTGGGCGTGTAAGTGGGCTGGTCCATCCCACACTCGTAGCTGGAAAGGCGCACCACGCAGGTAATCCACGGACAGCGCGCCGCCACCTTTGCTCCCCACATGATTTCATTGGTGTTGCTGCTGTAGGACGAAGTCCAGACATCAGAAATGTCGAACGGACTTTTGATTCTACCCATCTGCAGATCGGCTTCGAACAGCCAGTTCATCAGATCTTCATCGCCGGGAAGGTACTGCAACCAGAGGATTGGATACCCATGGGCCTGCAGGTCACCTTCGATCTCATGGCCGATCCCAGTATCCATGTGATAGGGACGCGCCAGCACAAGGATGCATGGCTTCTGGTTCTTCGCGCACCAGGTCAAAATGTCCCGGCTCTGCTGTCTCGCCTTAGCGGTGAAGCGGTCGAGGGCTTCGAATCCCGCTGTGACCGCGCGTTCCGTCTCTTCCAGGTCGAGATTGAATATGTCTTTGAGAGACGTGTGGAGTTGCTCGGTCACCATGTGCCGGTCGCCGAGGCTTACAAACGGCGAAGCATAGGTAATGCCGGCCTCGCCGAAGACGTCACGTTCTTTGAGGAACCCCGCCTTGATATTTTCTGGTCCAGCCATAACGCGAGTGCAAGTGACCGTGTCGACTACGTGCCCGTGCAGAACCGAAGGCAGGGAGTGAATCATTGGGCTCAGCAGAATGTGGATCTTCTTCTTTTGTCCAAACACCAATTCGCCGTAGTGGCCACTGATGCACTTTACGGGGTAGCAGCAATCGACGGTACCGCGGCCTTTGCCGAACTCGCGTCCCTGCTCCTCGGAAGTATCGGAGCTGAACACGATGTTTTCCGAAGCAATCCCGATGGACTTCAGGAAGCCCACCCAGAACTGGTGAGTCGTCCAGATGTTCAGCACCTTAGGAATCCCGACGCGCACCTGCGAGCGATCTTTAGGTAGTGACGCGACGGAATGCTTCTTTGCGGACCAAATCGGCAACGTTGGGAAACGCATTTTTCGTTTTCTCCATCCCGATCTTGATGACCTTCATTTCGTTCAAATCTTCCACCAGTCCCTTGGGGCAGGAATTGTTCACGATGACCCGCTCCCAGCCTTTTTCTAGAGGGACTTTGCTCCACTCGCGGCCTTTTCCACCTTCTAGTTCGACGTCGATGAAGCTGCGCTGGCAAGTCACGGGGCACCAATGACAGACGGTGTCGACGGAGGTCGCCGTCTTATACGTCAATCTCTCGATGGCGTCGAAGCCGCGAAACTTGCTTTCTCCTCCGCCCTGCCACCAATCGAGAGCGACCAGGGCCGCGCCAATCGCCCCAGCTTCGCCCGAGTAAGGATGCACGACGACTTCAGCACCAGGAACTTTCTTAATAATGAAGTCCACCTGCGTCTTCACCACTGCAAGATTCTTGTGGGTCCCGCCTTGCAGGATGTACTTCTTCCCTACCTGCTGCAGATTGTTCAGGCCGCCGGCGTAAATCCAGACATTCAGCGGGAGAATCGCGCACAGCCCGGCAAGGATTTCTTCCGCCTGCCATCCTTTGCGCTGCTGATTGACGATGTCACTCTGCAGGAAGACTCCGCATCCCATGGAAAGCTGGGGCATGGCTTGAGCGCGGAAAGCGCCGTCGGCCATTTCACTCATGGGAATGTTGAAGCGCTCGGCCACGCCCTGAAGAAATGCACCGTTGCCCGAGGAACACTGCGAGTTCAGGCGGAAATCCGTTACGGCGCCATTGTTTAGGATCATGATCTTGACGTCGACGCCGCCCACGTCGCAGATGCAATCCGCGTCCGGGAAATAGTGCAGGCCGGCGCTGGCATGAGCGATGGTCTCCACCACGGGACAGTCAGCGCCCAGAATGTCTTTGAGCAGATCCTTGCCGTAGCCGGTGATGGCGAGGCCAAGAATCTCTCCATCTCCGACGGCCTCGCGGACCTGGCGGAACAGGCTCTTGGCGTCGTCGATAGGATTTCCTCGGCTCAGGGCGTAGCAAGAGAACAGTAAGTCTTTGTCGGGCGACATGCAGACAGCCTTTGCGGTCGTCGAGCCGAAATCGCAGCCCACCACGACCGGCCCCAGCTTTCTCACCTTGCCGAACATGGGGAGTTGGACGCGCGGAAGGCGCCGGGATTTTCGGTTGCCGTTCGAGTGTCCATTCCCGTTGCTCTCTGCTGCTTCGATGCGGCCGTTTGTACTGCGGCCGCGTGTGGAATAGCGCTCCAGAAACGATTGCAGTTCGGCGGGATCGTTCCACAATCCACCGCGTCCGATTTTCTTTTTTTCCTCGTACTGTCCCTCTTCAATCCACCAGCGCAGTTTCTTGGTTCCCAGGTAGATGCCGACGGTCGGCGAATCTCGGCGTCCCACTTCGATGCAGCCCTGCGCCGCGTAGTAGAGTGCGTCGTCGGGCACGCGGATCAGAGACTCGGGTCCGCGGTCGTCCGGCATCGCGACCTTGCGCTCCTTCCAGACTCTCGCGAGATGGTGGCGCCATGCTTCCTGCAATCCCTTGAAGAAGAGGTTCGGCCCGCCCAGCAAGAGAATCTCCGGCATAGGCGTGTTGCCGCGAGTCAACGTTGCCAGGTTTTGGTAGACCACCGCTTCGAACAAAGAAGCGATGATCTCTTCCACTGAGACTCCGGCCTTCAGCAGCGTATTGGCATCGGCCTCGGCGAAGATGCCACACTTGCTGCTGATCTTGTGCAGTGTGTATCCCTCGTAGCCCATCTTCGAAAGTTGATCGGCGGAAATTTCCAGTTTCCGCGCGGTCTTCTCAATGAATGTTCCCGTGCCGCCGGAACACGCGCTCTGCATCAGCACTTGCTTGCTCTTGCTGGGGCCGTCGCCGTTGAAGAAGATTGTTTTCATGTCTTCGCCGCCAATTTCGCTGACGAAGCGCACGTTGGGATGAAGTTTCTCGACGGCCGCGGCGACGGCCACGACTTCCTGGACAACCTTCCCTCCGACGAGAGGCGCGATCAGCCCCGCACCCGATCCGGTGAAGAAGACGCGGTCCCGCTCCGCAGCGAAGCCGTGCTCTTTCTCCAGCCGAGTCAAGAAGTCGAGGACTTTCTCCGCCTGCCTGGTGTTGTGGCGTTCGTAAGCCTGACCCAGCAGTTCCCCATACGCCGTGGCAATCGAGTACTTGCAGGTCGTACTGCCCACGTCGAGGCCGCAGATTTTTCCTGAGCCTGACGAAAGGAGCGGGTCGGGCGCCGGTTTGATCGGCGAAGGGTCCTGCTCGAGCGGTTGGATCTTAATAAAACCGTCACCTGCCATAGGTCGACCTCGTCATGCTTTGCCAACACACTTCAACCGTTGCCCGTTGCTGTTCTCAGGCCCGTGCCAATCCTTTGTCGTAGGCCAGATGCATTACATAATTGGCCGCGGTCCCGGCGTAGCCTCGATGAGGCACGTAATAAGTGGCCCTCCGCACGTCCGGGTGCCGCTCTTCGTATTTCCGAATACGCTCGACGCTCAGCCCGGTTTTATCCATCACGCCTTCGAACTCCGCCTGCGCCCGCTTCTTCGCTTCCGTCAGGATCATCTGGCAGCGCGAAAGCGCATGCACTTCCGCGTCGCCCTTCACTTCAATGGGAGCGTAGAGCAGATCCGGATATTTCCCGACGACATTGGCCATCGAGCCGATGGACATCGTATTCGGCATGCAGGAGTACGGCGACAATTCGCAGATCATGTGCGCCGTCTTGTGATGGTAGGAATGCAGCGCCTTTCCGATCAGCATGTGCCCTTCGCCGCCGCGCAGCTCGAAGTGGTAGAACGGTTCTGCCAGCCGCTTGAGTTCTTCCTGGTCCGGCAGTTCGTGCGGCAGATTCGCCAGAGCCTTGCGGAAGCGGTTGTAGGTGCCGCGGTAGATCCGCTCGAGCGCATGCAAGGCCAGGTTCTCGACCTTCGGGTGCTTGCTCTTGCTGTTGCGGTGCTCCAGTTTGCGAATCGTGGGGTGTAACAGGTAGTGCAGCCACACCGCGACCGGGGGTGGAACGACCTCCGACTCTTCCTGCTCCAGCCAGCGCTTGATGTTGTAGTTGCCTTCGCCCTCGTGCGTCTGCAGCCAGAACTCTCCGGTAATTTTCACTTTCGCTTTCACCCGCAGATGGTCGACCTCAATGTCGGCCCACTTCTTGCGGACGTCGCGCAGCGCGCGGGTGAAATAGCTGCTTAACAGATGCCAGGCCAGCGTCGCATATTTCTTGCCGTGATCGGGCCGGTGCAGGAACACGTCGTACATCTGCTCCACACATTCGCGCAGCACCAAATCCGTCTGCCCGGGATTGACTTCGAAGGGACGCGTCAAATACTCCAGATCGGTCACCAGGTCTCCGCAGAGGATCGACCAGATCAGACCCAGGCTCATGGGCATATTGATGTCCAGACCGCCGCCGTTGCCCGGCCCCTGGTCGAGTTCGTCCTGCGCCAGCAAGAACAAACGGAAGTCCCGCAGCCCCAACCCGTCGAGTGCCATGGCATAAGACTCGTGGTACTGACCGAACCGGCAAGGCCCGCAGGCGCCCGCCGTTAGGTATACGAACTTGCGATTCACTTCGTCCTTGCCGTGTTCCTGCACTTCCTTCTTCAGAAAGTTGACAAGGCTTCCGGTTGTGAAGATCGTTGGACAGCACGCTCCCACATCGATCAACTCCTTGCCCGCATCGAGGTCTTCGCGGGCAATGTTGGGCAGCGGCTCGGCGTTGTACTTCAGGTTACGAAGCGCGCCTTGCATCAGCCGCTCATGCTTCCAGGTAAGGCCGCCGTAGAGGATTGTTGTTGTGTCGCGCTCCTCTCGCGTGAAAGGCCGGGGCTTATACGCCGTGTAGTGGCTGATAATGGGCAACTGTGCCGCTTGAGCCATGGAATTTTCTCCTCACTTAAGTTTTCCCAGGGAAGGTGTGTCGGGATTGTATATCCCACATCAAGGGTCCTCAAACGCTAAAGCGACTCCCGGCGCAAGTGCGCAAGGTGCGTCATCCCAATGACGTGCGAGCGCAGGGTGACGGAGCCCGTCGTGGCGGATGCAATAAATGACAACCAAGAAAAAAGCTGCTCCCGCGAGTTGTGCGAGGATCGGTACGTGCAGGGCGGTGATCAGGTTGTAGCGGTCCGCGAGCCTCCCAATCACAACCGGCGCAACAGTCATGGCAAACAGATTCACGAAGAGATAGTAGAAACCTAAGGCCGCCGCGTGACCGTGCGGTGGAACCAAATCGTGGATCGTCGCGGTCAGCGGCCCGTGATACCAACTCAGAAAGAACGCGCCCAATCCAAAGAACAGCAGGAAATGAAGTTTCCCGGTGGAGTGGAGCGAAAAATAAATCGCCGGCGCTCCCAGCACAAAACCGATCGGAACGATCGCGGCTCGCCCCCAAGTGCCCAATTTCGCCATCAAGTCTGATAAGTACGCCCCGGTACCAATGCCGAGTGTGCCGCCCAGCACGATCGCGAGACCCAAGGCCAAGCCTGCTTGCTGCGGGCTGAAGCCCTTATAGTCCTGGACCAACTCAGGACCCCAGGCAACATAGGCATACCCGGCAAAGCTAGAGAACCAGTCGCTGATCAGCAGCGCCAGGAAGGCCGGCACCCTCAACAGTTCGCGCACGGGCATAGACTCCTTCGCAACGCTGACTACCGACTTGGGCAGCCGCAGCGCAGTAAGGCCCAGAACGACTCCCGGTATCCCGACCAGGAAAAAGGCGAAGCGCCAACCGAGCGCGGCCGCTATAGCCCACCCAAAGCGATGCCCGTTGCCCCTCCGATGAACATGCCCGCGTCGAAAGCTCCCTGCACCCGGGCCCGTACTTCTCGCGGGAAAGACGCACTGATCACCGCCGCACCGGCCGGCGTGTAGGCCGCTTCCCCAATACCGACCATTCCTCTTGCGATCAACAAGGCACGGAACGAGCCCGCCAATCCGCTGAAAAACGTCGCGCCGCTCCAAAACAGCACGCCGGCACTGATCACGGCTCGCCGTGAAATCCGATCGGCCACAATCCCCAAGGGGAAGCTGGCCAGCGAGAGCACCACAGTGAAAGCTGTCGCCAGATAGCCAAGTTGCAAGTAACTAAGGCTAAATTCACGACGAAAGAATGGAAACAGCGAGAACACGATCTGCCGGTCAACATAATTTACAAAGTTGACCAGCATCAGGATCAACAATACCCGCCACTGCTTCCCGCTGAAGTCAGAAAGCTTCATTTGTTCACGCTCAACTGACCGTGTTCCCCATTTAGTGACGGAGTCCGTGTTTCAGGATCCGGCACCCGGAATCAGGTGCTTCAAAGTGAGTACAACCCCACGAAAAACCGTGCAAGCGACAATGTGCGACATCCTGCGTCATAAGAACAAACAGTGGGGGTTGTCGGGTTTCGCCGGGGATCCGCGGCAAGAATCTGGAGGCCGGGCAGGGGCGTCTGATTTCCACAGAGGGTGAGCCCAGTCTGAATGCGTGCGTCCGACAGGCGCACCGAAGGCTCAGACCTTATACAGCTAATCTGCCCGGGCCAACCAGCAGCTCTCCTCTGTTTCTTGCGAGAACTTGCCCACTGATATCGTCCTGCAAGCCGGCAGCAATTTCACCGTTCCCGTCAGTAAGCATGGTGGGTGCGAAGTAGTGCTGGTACTGCGGATTGATTCGAAAAGCGGGCTGGTAAACTTTGTCCAGTCGTTCCGAGCTGCTGATGTAGGTTCTCTTGTGCGCACGTCCGATCCAACCTGGCGCTGTGAAGAATTCGTGGGCAAACAACAGGCCGACATTCATCAGGGCAAGCCGCATCTGTGAGGGCGTTAACACTTTTCTATAGCGCCGACAAAAACTGAATGTGTGACTCAATATCCGTGTGCGATAGCCGTTCATGGTTTGAGTCGCCTCGATAAAAGGCTGCACTCGCGCGATGCTCTCAAGCGGTTCCAGCGACAATACGGAGCTGTTGAGGTCGCGGATCCTGGTGTTCGGGAGCAGACGGCGCTTTTCCGCACACTCCCGAAAGAAGGGCGTTCCGGGAAATGGGATCGGCAAAGATAAGAAAGAGGGCAGAGTGATTTCGGGTGTCCGCAACACAAATGCCACTTCGCGTTCGAGATCATCCACGGTTCGAGAAGTCACGTCCAGAATCAATCCGTACAGGAAAAGGATTCCCGCATTTAGACACTTGGAGATCATCTCAACCTGCGGCAGGCGGCTGTTCTGGCCCTTGTTCATGGAGCCCAGCCAGGCATCGTCGAATGATTCAACTCCGGTGAAGAGGGCTACGCAACCGGCTTCCCGGGCAGTCTTAAGGTTCGCATCGTCATAAAAGAAATCATTCGTGACCAAGGCGCCCCAACCGCCAAAGCGTTGGTCTTTGTACATCTGCTTTAGCAGACGTATGCGCTCATGAAAGTAGTTCTTGTCATTGCCGTAGAAATTGTTGTCGATAAACAAAAAGAAATCCTTGTAGTCGACCGCCAGGATTTGTTTGCGCGTGTAGTCAAGATCGTATTTCTGATAGCCTCTGCTCTCGGCGGTCATGGAACAAAACGCGCAGCGGAAATTGCAATTGCGGCTGGATTCGATGTGGCCTACATCGCTAACCCAATAGGCTAGATCAAAGCGGGGAGTCATCTCTTCGGCTACAACGTCCTCGCTAAACACTTCCCGCGCGACCTCGCCGAGTTCCTCAATATCTCCGAGACAGCAGTAGTCAAAGAAACTCCTCGCATACCGCGGAAACGAACGTATTCCGGGTCCGCCTGCTACCACGATGACCTGCGGATTAGAACTTCGGGCATAGGCAGTCACGTGCAGCATGCGGTCAAATCCTGTGGTAAGGCCTGTGAGCACGAGCATGTCTGGCCATGAGAGGAGTTGCGGATCTTCGAGGGAACCGCTGCTGATTTCGTTATAAAGGCGCACGTCGCAGAAATCGCGATTGAAAGCCCCTGCCAAATATGCGGGGCCCATGGCCATGGGAAGTTTTCTTGTCCGTGGAATATCTTCACGGAGATCGTCAAAATAACAATTCACAACCAAAATCCGCGGTTTGCGGCTTCGCATGTATGCAGTTCGAACGGACACGCTGCCCCTTTTGCCGCCGGGATAAACAGAGCCTACACTTTACGCTGCGACGATTTGTATGACAATGCGGCGAGAGTCTTCTGCGCTTGACCGGAAACCTTATCGTAAAGGCGCACCTATTGAAAGGTTCAGGTAGCAAATTCCTCGTCCGTGGTGTTCTCCGCCGTGTTATCCGGCAGACCTGAAGGGCGCCTGCACACCCAAGCGCGGCCTGAGAGGATCTATGCGCTTAAGCAGACTTGCAAACTGCGGGTCGGAGCGCAAGGCATCAAACGCAGGCTCGAAATGGAGATACAAAGGCCAGCCGGAACGCTCCTCATAAGCTTTCTCCAGCCATTCGAGGGTCTCGTCTCTTGAAGATAATGAGCTCATGGCGAAGGCGACGAAATAGGCCAAGACGTGACGATGCTGTTGCAAACTCAAAAGCTTGGCCAGCACCTCTTGCCCCTCAGACTGTCGGCCGGCAGCCCCGAGGGCATAGGCCAATGCCGATAGCGCTCCGGGATGGACGCCAGAGAGGTCAGCCGCGCTCTGCAACTGATCGATACTCCGGTCGAAATCGTGCGTTTGCGCATACGTCATCCCCAGGTAATAGCGCGCTAGGGGAAATCCCGGGTCGAATTCGACAGTTTTCTCCAGTTGCCTGATGGACTTGTCATATTCGCGAGCAAAATAGAACATCCAACCCATGTGGCAGCCGACCACTGAGGACAAGGGATCGATCCGCCGGGCGCACTCCAGGGCAGCAAGAGCTTCGGAGAACCGGCCAACTTGCACGAGGTTGAATCCGTACCAGTCATATGCATACCAGTTCGGATTCAGGTCGATGGCACGCTTGTGTTCTGCTTCCGCAGCCAGCCAATCCCAGTCGTATTGGAGCGTCGCATAGCCGAGAGAGGTATGCGCCTCCGACAACTTGTCATCCAATTGCACCGCGGTTCTTGCCGCGGCCTTTGCCTTCTCAAAGGCAGTCTTGGACGGGATTGCCCCGTAGAATCCAATCACGCTATAGGCATCGGCAAGACCGGCATAAGCGGGAGCATAGCCCGGATCTTTTTGGATGGCCCGATTGAAATAATCAATCGCTTTCGAATAACCCAGTTCGACTCTTTGATTCAAATAATGCCGCCCGCGAAGGTAGAGTTCGTAGGCCTCCGTATTGCTGGTGATCGAGCGTGCGACCAGTGCTTGCCGTTCGGGGACAAGCTCAACCGCTAGAGACCGGGCGATTTGTTGGGCGACCTCTGTTTGAATTGCCAGCACATCTTTCAGCCCACGGTCATAGCTCTCAGCCCAGAGATGCGTCTGATCGCTAACCTGAATCAACTGTGCCGTTATCCTTACACGATCACCTGCACGCCGGACGCTGCCCTCCAGGGCAAACTGGACGCCAAGCTCTTGCCCGATGGCTTTGATGCTTTTCGACGTCTTCTTGAACTGCATGGCCGAGGTTCTGGCGATCACGCCCAAACGTTCGGGATTCAGCCGGCTCAAGTGCGCGATCATTTCTTCGGTTAAGCCGTCAGCGAAGTACTCCTGATCCGCTTCGAGATTCAGGTTCGAGAACGGCAACACAATGAGCATCTTCTTACTGCTGTCGGACGGCTGCAGGTCCAGCTGCACCGGTGCGATGAAACGGTAACCACGTCTGGAAAGGGTTTCGATGAAACGCGGATTATCGGCAGAATCGCCCAAGGCTTCGCGCAGTTTGTTGATAGCGCGATTGACGCCGTGGTCGAAATCTACAAAGGTATCAGCGCCCCAAATCTTGTGCTGGATCTCCTCCCGGGTAACCACCTCGTTCGGTTTTTCCAGCAAGAGGGTCAACAACTGAAATGGCTGTTCTTGTAATCGCAGCTTGTGTCCCTTCTTGCGAAGTTCTCTTGTGCTGAGGTTCACCTCAAAAACACCAAATCGAATTTGTGAAGCAGACGTGGCCAGATGCGCACCCATATTCTTTGATTGGCGAGGAAATTCCCAACCGAAGCAAGGCGGCATTCAGGGGTTTGGCTATTTGGGACGGCTGATGCGACGCTGTTAAGACGTTCCCCTTCTTGCACTGCCTGTAGCGGGTTTCCACAACCTCCCCGAAAGTCGTTGCCGAGTTTAGCACCCTTAATGCCACGAAAGAAAGGAGAGTGCTCCCCAGTTCCGGAGCATGTAAAAGGATAAAGCCTTCTATTTCATAATCTTAGCAGAGTACTTAGTGCCAGCGCTAAAGGAGCACCAGAGCATTGCTTCAGCGCAAGTCAATCCAGATAATCCCAGAACACCGCATCGGCAGGAAGCGGAGTTACAGGTTGCCGGCTTTTGAGTGGTGCACTCGCTGGCACCCAGTGGCCCAGCGAGGAAACAACTCTAAACGCCTGCATTCGCATTGACTCTTCACGACGGAGGACAACCGTGGGCCAAGGTTCTGTGACTCCTTCCAACGGGCATTGGACTACAACCGACAAGCAGAGTATTCTCTCGGCTATTCCACGGGGTGGGTTCTTGAGGCCAGCGACAATGAATGGGGAGGGCACACAGGCGCGATCGGCGGCACTGGACCCAACTAACGACCGGCTCGACTCCTGGAAGGAAATTGCGGCTTACCTCAAGAAAGAAGTTCGGACCGTCCAGCGCTGGGAGAAGAGCTCGGGCTTGCCCGTACGCCGCCTCGCTCATGGCAAACAGGGCACGGTCTTCGCCTACAAATCAGAACTGGACGCCTGGTGGCAGGAAAGCCAAAGCAAGCTTGCCGACGAAGAAGAAAAGTCCGATGCCGACGCTGGCTCCTCCAGTTCAAACGCTATTGAATCGGCCCCTGCGGTAGACCTTCCTGACAGGACCGATGATCAGGCTCGGCACGATCGTCTTCGTCGCCTCCTGCTTCTGGCTTTGGTAGTCAGTCTGGGCGCGGCGATACCGATAGGCATTTTCTGGTCTAAGATTCAAACCTCGTTTTTGCCTTCTGTACCCAAAATGACGCTCGCCGTCCGGCCATTTAAGAACATGAGCGGCGATCCGCACCAGGACTTCGTTGCCGACGGGCTCACCGAAGAACTGACCTCTCGGCTTGGTCAGCTTCATCCCGACGAAATGGGCGTCATCCGCCTCATCCCGGCTTATGCCTCGAGTGACCTCGATCGCGTCGGCAAGGACATCCATGCCAACTATTTGCTCGAAGGTGGTGTGCGCGTTTCCGGACAGCGAGTAGCGATTACGGCGCAACTGTTTCAAGTTCGCGACCATACGCTGGTTTGGGGTGAGTCTTACGAGCGAGACTTGCAGGACGTGCTGCGCATCCAAGGTGAGGTCGCCGGCGCCATTGCCGGCGGAGTCCTGAATAAGCTGCCTCATGCCCAACCCTCGATCCGTCAGGTCAATCGCGAAGCCTATCTGGCTTACCTAGAGGGACGCTATTTCTGGAACAAGCGCACAGAAGAAGGCTTCGCAAAGGCAATCACGCTGTTCCGACGATCCATAGAGATCGATCCAACCTATGCGCCATCCTATGCCGGCCTCGCCGACTGCTACGAGTTACTGGGGTCGGCACCATACTCAACTCTGACGCCCCAGGAGGCGTTCCCGCAGGCTGAAGCGGCGGCAAGGAAGGCCCTCGAACTCGACAGCACACTTGCCGCGGCGCACGTGCCGCTCGGCTATTCCCAACTGGTTTATGAGCGGAATTTTCCCGAGGCGCGGAAGGAGTTCGAAACAGCCATACAATTGGGTCCCGGATATGCCACCGCCCACCAGTTTTACGGCTACTACCTGACCGCCATGGGCAAGTCGGACGAAGCGATCGCGGAGAGAAAGAAAGCCGTCGAGTTAGATCCAATCAGTCCACTACTGAACTCGGCCCTGGGTGAAGCGTATTACCACGCGCGGCGGTTTGATGTCACCATCGAACAGAACAAAAGGGCGCTCGAACTAGATCCCAGCTATGCTATCGCATTGGTCAATATCGGTCGGGCCTACGAGCAGATGGGAATGCACCAGCAGGCACGGGACGCTTTCCAACAAATTCTCACGGCTGCCCCTGAGGACCCCGCGATTCTCGCCCTTATGGGTCATGAGTATGCTGTCTCAGGCGACAAGGTCAACGCCAACAAGACTCTAGCCAAGCTGACAGTATTGTCGAATAGGAAATATGTGCCTGCTATCTACTTCGCTGTAGTCTATATCGGCCTTAATCGGAAGGATGATGCTTTCAAGTGGCTCGATAAAGCTTACGACGAACGTTGCGAATATCTGGTTTACCTAGGTAGCGAACCACTGGCCGACCCGCTGCGGAGCGATCCACGGTTTTCACGCCTCTTGACCCGTATCGGGTTGAGGACCAATACGACTCGTCCCGCAGTTCGAACTCCTTAGTTGAGCGGTATTCGCGTTTCTCCTCCGACTCTGTGCCTGTCACGACAAGTCGAATGAACTGACGAGCAAGGCCATCGCTCCCAGCAAGCCACCCATCTCCCGACTTGCAATTAAAGACAACTCCAGTACATGGATTGGTTTTTGTCTCATCAACACTGAAACATGCGACAAAGTGCGACAACACATTTAAACATCCAGTATTTCGTTCCTTGTCGCTTGCGGGTGTTTGCGACGCCGATTAGCATCGCAGCGCTTGAGAGCAAGACGTAGGCGGAGCGACCATGTGGTACACGACAGAGTTCGTGCAATCCCCCAAGAGCACTTTCGCGAGCAATCGAATCGCAAACACGGAACAAGACAGGAGTCAACCATGCGGTCACTAAGCGCGTGCTGCACTTTGCTGTTGGCGACGTTGCTGACAGGATGCGGCTCCTCCAGCGCACCTCCCACGCTAAAGTCAGGACCTGAGCTTGTGTTGGTGACGAACTATGGCACCCACACTGGTCAACCGTACACCGTGTCGGCGTTGTCCCTGAGCTCTAGCAACGGAATTCTCACCCAGGTCTCTGGTTCACCTTTTTCTGTTGGGAATGCTCCCAATTCTCTTGCCGTCGATCCGGCGGGGAAGTTCGCTTATGTTGCCGACCTCGGCAGTTTTGATATCACGGTCTTGAGCATCGGCAGCGGCGGAGTGCTTGCTGCCGTCGCTGGTTCGCCGTTTCCCACCGGCAACAATCCACAAGCTATCACCATGCACAAGTCCGGCAAGTTCCTTTATGTCGCCACTGTAACCCCGGGCAACCCAACTCCGGGGGCCATTTGGGCATATTCCGTCGATGCGAGCACTGGAGCAATTGTGCCATTGGCCGAATCGCCGTTTCCCGCCGGCCAGCTGCCAAGTTCCATCACTACGGACCGCAGCGGCATGTTTCTGTACGCCGGTGACTTAACAGCGGGCCAGATTCTGGGCTATTCCATCGACCAGTCCACGGGTGCATTGACGCCAATACCGGGGTCACCATTCGCTGCGGGCACTTTCCCCTTCGCGGTAGTGTCCAATCCAACCGCTGAGTATCTCTACGTGCCGAATCAAGGAGACAATGATGTTTCGGCCTATGCGATCAATTCTTCGAGTGGCGCGCTAGCGCCGGTGTCGGGCTCGCCGTTTGCCGCAGGAAGCGCCCCTTTGTCCGCAGCCCTAAACCCGTCGGGAGGATTCCTGTACGTTACGAATGCGCAATCGGCAAACGTCTCCGCATACACGGTCGATGGTAGTACGGGGGTTCTTACCGAAATCTCTGGCTCGCCCTTTAGCGCGGGAACTTCGCCGGACGGCGTCACTGTAGATACCACAGGAGCATTTCTCGATGTGACGGACACTGCGTTGAGCGACGTCCTCGCTTATTCGATCGGCACCGGAGGAGCCTTGACTCCCGTTTCAGGTTCTCCTTTTGGACCAACCGGAGGCGCACCGTCCGCCATTGTCGTCGTCAATTTGAACACCAACTAAAAGAGCACCGGGAAGAGTTCGGGACAGATTTCGGCTTCTGCGGGAGTCATGAATTGAATTCACATATGCGTACTCCACTTTCGAAGATCCAAAAGGAGTCCAGGCTGCACGCACTCGTGTTGTTGCTGGCATTCACGGCTGCAGCGAGTGGATGCTCCATCAAGAAAGTAGCGGTCAACAAGTTGGGGGACTCCCTGGCCAGTGGGGGAACCACGTTTGCCTCCGACGACGACCCTGACTTGGTGGGAGAGGCTCTGCCGTTCAGTCTCAAACTGATGGAAAGCCTTCTGGCAGAAACTCCGCAGCACCGCGGACTCCTGCTGGCAGCGTCCAGCGGCTTCACCCAGTACGCGTTTGTCTATGTTCAACAGCCTGCCGAGGAAATCGAAAGTCAAGATTTGGCAAAGTACGACTACTTGCGCATGCGTGCCCGGCATCTCTACCTGCGCGCGCGAAAGTATGGGTTGCGCGGCCTGGAGGTCAATCATCCAGGCTTTGAGAGTGAACTCCGCCAGGACGCCAAGGCTGTAGTGCGCAAGACCACAGTGAAGGACGTGCCCCTGCTTTATTGGACGGCGGCTTCGTGGGGTGCCGCGATTGGAGTCTCGAAAGACGATCCGGAACTGGTCGCCGATCAGACCATCGTTGAAGCTTTGATTGACCGTGCGTTCGAACTCCAACCCGATTATGACCATGGTGCCCTCGACGAATTTCTGATCAGCTATGAATCCGTCCGTCAGGTCAGCGGAGATTTTGCTCCGAGGTCGCGGAAACACTTCGAACGCGCCGTCGGGCTCACGTCGGGACAAAGCGCCGCACCGTATGTAGCTATGGCCGAAACGGTTTCGGAGAGCAAACAAGACTCCGAAGAATTCAAATCGTTGCTCAAGAAGGCCTTGGCCATAAATCCGGATGCCCGGCCGGAGTGGAAGCTCGTCAATCTCGTTATGCAGCGCCGGGCGCGGTGGCTGCTTTCTCACGAAGACGAATTATTCGCAAAATAAGAGCGAGGAGCTATGAGGAGCTATGTAACAACTTCGATCAACAACGGAAGCAGAAGGCCAGGTGTGGCGATCCTTGCAGTGCTGCTCACGATGCTGTTTGCCCCGACAACCTGGGCGCAGACGCGGATTCGCCTTGGTACTCTAGTTCCTTCCGGATCCTCCTACTATCACAGCTTGAAATCCATGGGCGCAAAGTGGAAGCAAGCGTCGAACGGCGCCATCACCCTCACCCTGTACGGCGGCGGCACGATGGGAAGTGAGGATGAAATCGTCCGCCGGATGCGGATTGGCCAACTCCAGGCCGCGGTGCTGACAGCCGCGGGACTGTCGGAAATTGATCCATCGGTGGGTGCGTTGCAGAAGATGCCATTGATGTACCGCTCGCTCGATGAAGCCGCTTACGTGCGGGAGAAGTTGGCGCCAGATCTGGAGCGTCGTCTGGCCGAGAAGGGATTCGTTGTGCTGTTTTGGGGGGATGGCGGATGGGTAAGGCTATTTACCAAGAATCCTGGGATGCTACCAAGAGATTTCAAGACGATGAAGATTTTTGTAACCGCCAATGACGTTGCGCTGTCGGAACTCTACAAGGCCGCGGGATTCCATCCGGTGCTGCTGGAATGGTCGGATGTGCTGACTAGCTTGCAAACGGGCATAGTCGATGCCGTGCCGACGATACCGTTTCACGCTCTTACGAACCAGTTCTACCTCTCAACGCACAACATGCTGGCTCTGGACTGGCTGCCGCTGGTAGGCGCGTTGATCGTTACCAAGAAGAGCTGGGAAGCGCTTCAACCGGCACAGAGGGATGCCATGCTGAAATCGGCGGCGGAATGCGGTCGTGAGCTTCAGGAGCAGGGCCGCAAAGAAAACCAGGAGTCCGTTGAAGCCATGCAGAAGCGTGGTCTTCAGGTTCACAGTGTCGACAAGGAGGCAGAAGCGGAGTGGCGGCGGTTCTCTGAGGGTCTGTACCCGAACATTCGCGGCAATATCGTACCCGCCGAGATGTTTGACAAGGTTGTGCAGATACTTCACGAATATCGCGCTGTGCCAGGAGTACCCGAAAAGTGACCAGCGAATTGACGCTTCCGCTGACGATCTCCAGTCAGACAACCACCCCGGATTCAGGTCCGGTTTCGAGGAAGAACTGGCTGCGTACCACGGAGAATGCCGTGGTCTCCGTGGCCCTGTTAGCCATGGTCTTGATTCCGCTCGCAGAAAGCTTCCTGCGCCGTATTTTCCAACTGGGAATCCCGGCTTCGACAGCCTTGGTCCAGCACATGGTGCTCGTGGTCGGGATGCTCGGCGGAGCCATCGCGGCGCGCGAAGGAAGACTGCTTTCGCTCTCAACACTAGGGGAAACATCGTTTCACGGACGCTGGAAGACCACCTCTAGGATTTTCACGAGCGGTGTGTCCGCTGCCGTAACCGGGTTCCTATGCATGGCGAGCTATCAATTTGTGGCGTCGGAGCGCGCGGGTGGACAAATTCTGGCTTACCGGGTTTCGATGTGGGTGGTCGAGTCGGTTCTCCCCTTCGGATTCGCGATGATCGCGATCCGAATTCTTCTCCGTACTTCGGAGAAATGGGGCCCGCGGGTCGCGGCCACCCTTTGTGCTCTTATGTTAGCGGGAATCGTGATGGCGTGGCCGGGAGGCTTCCACCATTCGGTTGTGATTGCGATGTTCATCCTGCTGGTTGCGTCGGTGCTGGGCGTGCCGGCGTTCGTCAGTCTGGGTGGCGTCGCATTGGTTTTGTTTTGGGGCGCAGATCAGCCGATCGCGGCAATTCCCGTTGCGCATTATTCGCTGGTGACAAATCCGTCTCTGCCCACTCTACCGCTGTTCACACTGGCGGGCTATTTTCTGGCCGAGGGGGGCGCGCCAAAACGGCTGGTACGAGCCTTCTATGCGCTATTCGGACAATTCCGCGGCGGGCCGGCGATCGTAACGGTACTGGTTTGTGCGCTCTTTACATCCTTCACGGGAGCTTCTGGTGTAACCATCCTTGCGCTTGGCGGGCTGCTGATGCCGGTGTTACTCGGCGCACGCTACTCCGAGAGCGATTCTCTCGGATTGCTGACCGGCTCAGGTTCCCTCGGGTTGTTGCTGCCCCCGTGCCTGCCTTTGATCGTTTATGCGATTGTGGCGAATGTGCCGATTAAGCAGATGTTTCTGGGCGGAATTATTCCGGCCGTAGTCATGATGACGGCAACGGCCATGTGGGGTGTACAGCGAGGCTCGGCCAGCGGCGGCGCAGTTCGGCAATTCGAATGGCAAGAGGCGCGCACCGCAATGTGGGACGTCAAGTGGGAGTTGGCCACACCCGTGGTCGCCTCCATTGCACTCTTCAGCGGAATAGCTACACCGGTTGAGGCAGCAGCCGTCACGGCTTTCTACGCGTTTCTCACCGCCGCCGTGTTCCATCGCGATCTGAGCATTTTGCGTGACGCGCCACGGGTGATGGTGGAGTGCGGACTGCTGATCGGAGGCGTGCTTCTCATTCTCGGCGTATCGCTTGGCTTCACCAATTACCTGGTTGATGCAGAGGTCCCGACCTACGCCGTCGCCTGGACGACACAACACATTCATTCTCCCATCCTGTTTCTGCTGCTCTTAAACCTCTTCCTTCTGGTGGTCGGGTGTTTGATGGAGATCTATCCGGCGATCGTGGTAGAGGTCCCCCTGCTGGTTCCTCTCGGACTCGCATACCACATTGATCCGGTGCGGTTGGGAATCATTTTCCTGGCAAACATGGAGCTCGGCTATTTGACTCCGCCGATTGGCTTGAATCTCTTGATGTCTTCCTATCGATTCAAGAAGTCAGTACCGGAGGTGCTGCGCTCCGTCTGGCCGGTGGTCATGGTGATGATTCTGGGAGTTCTATTGATCACGTACATTCCGGCATTGACGACGGCGCTACCGCGATTGTTTGGGTATTGAACGAACCGGCCGCAAGACGATCTTAAGGAGTGGGGACGCCATGCCGAATAAGTTTCTCGTTGTGACGCTTTCGATGTTTCTCTGTTTTCTCGTTGGTTGTGGCGGAGGCAGTGCTACCAGCGGCGGGGGAAATGGGTCAACCATTACTTCCGTTGCGGTGTCGCCCTCTAGCGCCACCTTGTTTACCCAGGGAACGCAGCTGTTCGCAGCAGATGTGCAGGGGACAGGTGCTTTCAGTACGCAAGTTACGTGGTTGGTCAACGACGTGTCGGGAGGCAACGCAACCCTAGGAACAATTTCCGCCGGAGGACTCTATACCGCCCCGGCCGTGCCACCCTCCCCAAATTCGGTAACGATCACAGGCGTCAGCACACAGGACACAACAAAATCAGGCACTGCCAATGCCGTGGTTTCCAATCCCGTTCCTGCACTCACTGCCATTAACCCAGCGTCCAGCGATCAGGGCGTTGGTCCGCTGACGATCACGATCTCTGGTTCAGGGTTCAATTCGACGTCCTCGGTGACGGTCGCGGGCCGTTCCCGTTCCAGCACCTTCGTCGATACCGGACATCTTCAAGTCGTGTTGTCGACCACCGATCTCGCCTCCCCCGTCTCTCTTCCCATTGCCGTATCAAATCCCACACCCGGGGGAGGCACCAGTTCCCCGTTGCCATTTTCCGTACTCTACGTGCCGGGAAGCAATGGAGGGGTGAACTATACAGCGGCCCGCGATACACACATCGGTGGTGAGGGCTGTTGCACAACCGTCGCAGATTTCAACGAAGATGGCATTCCGGATGTAGCCACGGTGCATTCCGTGTTCGACATCGACAATCCCACTCCCCGGGATGAACTGCACGTCGAGTACGGAGACGGCAACGGCAGTTTCCGCACGAATCAAGTTTTCAAGACCGGCTCTGGACCGATCGCCCTGGTGGCCGGCGATTTCAACAATGACGGCCACGTTGATCTCGTCAGCGCCAACACGCCGATCATCGGTGTCAGTGGCCCCTCAACACTTTCTGTGTTCCTGGGCGACGGCAAGGGAAACTTTTCCCGCAGCGATATCGATCTCACTTTCGTCCCGTTTGGCCTGATTGCGGCTGACTTCAACAAAGACGGGAATCTGGACTTGGCCGTGGCCGGATCCAATCAGACTTTCATCTTCCTTGGCAACGGCGACGGCACTTTTCGTGCAGGCGTAACCCTGAATCTGGCAGGCTACATGAGCGTGGGCGATTTCAATGAGGATGGGAACGTTGACTTGGTCACCAACGCGGGGGGAGCATCCATCTACTTCGGCAAGGGCGATGGCACTTTCTCTGCTCCTCAGTCCTTATCCGCCGGAACCCCGCAAAACGTCATTGCCGCAGACTTGGACGGCGACGGCCATCTCGACCTTGTATTACCCGTCACGAACTTTCCCTCGGCAACGTTATGCATCGCGTGGGGTGATGGAACAGGCAACTTCACTCAGCAGACTGTGCCCATGCCGAACCCCGCCGACATTACCATTGCCGTTGCTGACATGGATCTGGACGGGCGCAAGGACATAGTCTTTGCAGCGAGCGGCATCTTGTACCAAACTGCCAGCCGCACATTCACGCTCGATGGAACGGTCACTGACTTCGGCATCTTCATTACTATCGCCGATTTGAACAACGATGGCATGCCCGACGTGATCGGCTATGAAGACGGAAATGTCAGGGCTTATCTCGGGCGCGGTCCAAACGGCCTTCTGCACCGCCAGGTCACTCCACTAACTCTAATGGGCAAGGCAGTTGCGGCGGGGGACTTCAACGGCGATGGCAAACTCGATATCGCCGTGGCCACTGCGTCCGCCGTTACGATCTTTATTGGCGATGGCACCGGAGGGTTCTCTCAAGGCGTAACCTTCGGCAACTTTTCGGATAAGATTTGGGGCATTGCCGCTGCGAACTTTGCTGGCGACAGCACTCCGTACATCGCCGTCGGAGCCGACAACCTCGTTATCTACCAGGGCGACGGCAAAGGCAACTTCACCGAATTCTTCACCGTCCCACAAGTAGCTCCGGGAGACTCTGGCGCTGTCGGAAAAATCGTCGTCAAGGACATTAATGGCGACGGCAAGTTGGATCTCGTCCTGGCGGGTGCCGGACCTAACGTTGTAGTCCTGCTGGGAGACGGCGCTGGTCACTTCACCCTCGCATCTCAGATCGCTCTTCCGGTCACTAGCGCGACAGTAGGCGATTTCAACGAGGATGGTAAGCCCGATCTAGCTCTGGCCCAATTGACTGCAACTGCAGGCTTAATCTGGCCGTACTTGGGGGATGGCGCTGGCAACTTTGCTCCTGGCACGTCCGTCCCCGGTGGAAGTTCTCCCCTTTATGTCGACGCTGCAGATTTCGACCACGATGGTCATCTCGATGTCGTCATCGCCGACTTTCTCTACGGAGGCCTCCTCACTATGCCGACCACGTCCCTGGTTTTGTTCGGAGATGGCCACGGAAACTTTCCCCGAAACCTCGTCCTCAACGCGGGCAGCCAGACCAATCAGGCAGCCGCGGTAGATGTAAATGCCGACGGTTGGGCCGACATCGTGCTGATGAACGATGGGAGCGATGATTTCGACGTGTTTCTCAATGACCAGACCGGTGCCTTCGAGGTGCCATACTCATTCGGAGTCGGCGTTTCGCCATCGTCTTTCCAGATTGCCGACGTCGACGGCGACGGCCGTCCCGATCTCATCACCGTCACGTTTAACGGGGTCGAGGTCGTGCTAAACCGCACAACGAAGTGAAAGGCTGCGAGGTGGAGTGGTCTCCTGGCCAGCGCCGTTGCTGCCAGCACCCCGCACGCTACCGAGGCGAGAAGCAGGGCAGTTAAGAACCATTTGCTTGCTCTTTGGCGCAACTCAAAGCAACGAGAACTATCAAACCCAAATCTGCAAGTGGAAGCATTGCACTCCCGCGATTGCTCGGCTATTGAAATGACCGGAAGCGAGAAGATATCAAGGACGAAATTATGCACCTGTCCAGCCTGAGCTGGAAATGGAGGCATCGGTCGTCCGTTAAGATAACGGAGCGAACACATAGAAGAAGCAAGGAAGTACCTACACGGAACTAAGTCGGCGCCTATGGGGCGGAGTCCGTTGATACACCTAGAATCTAACATTCCCTGGATAGATGAATGATAAGCCGAGGCACCAAGGCCCGTGTCAAGGCTCTCCGACCGCGAACGCGGCGCGCGCAGCGCGGCCTTTACACGGGACGGGCCTCGGCTACGCTCTGGCTATCCGGGGAATGTCATTTCGGAATTACAATGCTACAGACCAAGACCGAAACCTTGAGCGATTTCATTCGTGTGCGTGGTTTGTGGTTCTATCTTGTGCGCTACTGGCTCTTGCTGAATCGCAGGAGAATGGGACACGTCGCGGCTGAGTTGCTGCCCGAGCGTTGCTGCATTGTTCGTATAAATCTGCGCGTCATAGCGTCCACGCGAGACAGAGACATAGGCCATGCGGCTGTTGAGCAGATCCTTAGCGCCCAACTCGGTGTCCACGTGAATCAGGACACGGTCGGCAGTCTGTCCCTGGCTGGAATAACTGGTCATTGCATAACCATGGTCGAGATGCAGATGCTTGCGCGGATCGAGTTCGACCGCGCGGCCACCGTCAATTTTCAGACGTAGCCGCCCGTCTTCCTCGATGCTCTCGATGGTCCCCAACTCGCGGTTCGCAACTCTCAGTTCGTTGGCCGGCGCGGTGAATTGGACGCGGTCGCCCACTGAAAAACTCCGCATCTCCTCGCGGAAGACCGAAACGCCCTGCTGTCTCCGCGGATCGTAAGTTCGTTCCGTGCCGTCCTGCAACTCGACTGTCAGTCGGTTTTTGGGAGCGTCAATGCTCGTCACCTGTGCGTACTCGCCTTTCCCGATACCGGTTTTCTTCGATGCGCGCGAGTAGCGCAGCACATTGCCCACCTCATACCGCTCGGACCATGTGCGGTCCGCGCCGGCGAGGTCTTGACGCGGCACTAGCTAGGCGCTCTGCTCCGCCGCGAAGGTCTGTACTCGTCTCTGCTGACCTATTGGCGGCGCGAGCGGGCTAAAGGAGTACTCGAGGCTCTGACTCCGCGGCAACGCGGGCCGAAGTCCAAGCGCAATCCG
>Ga0187862_10001229_pt1 | contig 27323 bp, 21 predicted proteins | sample June2016WEW_10_1_FD_133003 | JGI IMG/M metagenome (GOLD analysis project Ga0187862, IMG submission 133003) | Peatland microbial communities from SPRUCE experiment site at the Marcell Experimental Forest, Minnesota, USA - June2016WEW_10_150 | ecosystem: Environmental > Terrestrial > Soil >...
GTGCAAAAGATACACCGTGTGCGAACCCTTCCGGTATGTCGTCACACCTCATCGTACCGCAGACCTCCTAAAGGCTTCGCCTCAAAGGCGAGGGCTTCCACCCTCCCCGAGGACGTACAGTGAACGATATTCCCGTGTATGCCGACGCATCAATGGCACACGCACCCGCGTAGATGGGCGCCGCCGCTATGCCGGTATTGCATTCCCACCAAAGCCCCAGTCCGGAATAGGTACCAACCGTGCCCTGGATGTTCCAATTTCCACCGGGCCATCCAGAACCCACTTGCCCCGGGGAGGCTCTTCATATCAGGAAAAGCCAAAAACTCAAGGGATCGCATTGTATTATTGCGACATTGGTGTTACGGTGCAGCTTCTGGCTGGCTTCCGCGAGAGCGTCGGATGGGTCGCTGAAATCCAGGGGGCGCGCCGAGCGGAAACATGACCCGCCGTCGCATCGCCGCGCCGGCGCGTGCTGTGCTGCCCGCAGTCCAATTCAGCCGGTTGTAAACAGTGCCAGGTTCGTAGTATTGGAGACTGATGAATCTCGCTGCCGATCGCGCGTCGATCGCCGCCTTCTTCTCGGTCGCATGCCTCGCACTACTCGTAGGCTCCTGCCTCACCCCTCCTGCCGCCAGGGGGATCGGCAAGCCCTCGGACACACCAGGATCGGCAGCGGTCGCGCCCAGTTTGGGCGACTTCACGCGAACGTCCCCTGAGCTTCTCGCGAGGCTTCGCCTGGGTTGGAACCTTGGCAACAGTCTGGACGTGCCCAACGGCGAGACCGCGTGGGGCAACCCGAGGGCCACGCCCGAGCTTTTCGCCACGGTTGCCAAAGCGGGTTTCAAACTGGTGCGCATTCCCGTCACCTGGGCGCAGCACCTGGGGCCGGCACCGAGCTATGTCATCGAGCAGAGCTGGCTCGATCGGGTGGAAGAGGTTGTCGGCTTCGCTCGTTCCGCTGGATTGTACTCCATCATCAACCTGCACCACGACGGCGCCGACGGAATGAAGGAGGCCGGGTGGCTATCGCTCAAGGACGCCAATGGCAAGACGACCGAGGAAAACAACGCCGCGGTAAAGGCGCAGTTCGTGGCGGTGTGGACGCAGATCGCCAGGCACTTCGCCAAGCAAGGCGAAGAACTCATGTTCGAGTCGATGAACGAAGTCCACGATGGCTATGGCAAGGCCGATCCTCGTCATATCGAGATCGTGAACGACCTGAATCAGGCCTTCGTGAACCTGGTGCGGGCAAGTGGTGGCAACAATGGCAAGCGTCACTTGATCGTCCCTGGCTACAACACGAACATCGATGAAACGCTCCGGGGGTTCAAGCTACCGACCGACTCGGCGAAGAACCGGTTGATTCTGTCGGTTCACTGCTATGACCCCTACCTGTACGCGCTCATGGGCCAGACGCATACCTGGGGTCGCGCTTCGCCGGGCAGGGATGATTGGGGTCAGGAAGACTACATCGTGGCTCAGTTCGATAAGCTCAAATCGCGCTACGTCGATCAGGGGGTTCCCGTGATTATCGGCGAGTATGGCGCTGTCCAACAGGATGGCTACGAAGACTATCGACGCTACTACATGGAGTACGTTACCAAAGCCGCGGTCGATCGCGGGCTCGTCCCCGTGTATTGGGACAATGGCGATCGAGGAGGCAGGGGCTTCGCGCTCACCGACCGCGGGAGCAACAGCGTGGTTCAGCCGAAAGTGATGGAGGCCATGCTGAGAGCTGCCACGAGCTCCTACTCGCTCAAGGACATTGCGCTGCCGGCGCCCGCGAAGTGACGGGATGGAGCCGTGGACAAGCTACGGTCCCGCCGCCTTCTGAACTATTTGCTGACCGGATCCCCGTAGACCGTGCCGCGTCCGTGGGTGCCCACGTAAACCCGGCCGAATTTCTTGGGATCTCCCGTGATGTGCAGGACGAGTCCCCACTGGTGCTGATCGTCGTTGATTCGCCCCCAGGTGGCCCCGCTGTCCGTGGAACGGAAGAAGCCGCGCTGTCCTTGCACGGTGCCCACTAGATAGAGCGCAGCGTATTTCGCCTTGGGAGCGGCCTTGCCGAAGCCGAAGGCATGGATCTCTTCCACCTTGGGCACGCGATCGAAGCCTTTGGCTCCCGAGTGGTAGAGGCCGTTGAAGGCAGCAAACCAAAGATCTCCTTCGCGGCCCGGGGTGGCATAGATGCGGTCCTGACCACCGCGGTCATCGCCGCGATCGCTGCGGTTGTCGGCGCCACCGCCACCTCGATTGGGCAAGCCATCCGACAGCACCAGGGGCCGTTCCATGAAGTGAGCCGCGCCGTCGAGGCTTTCGAATAGCTTGCCGTCGAAAAGCGCGATGCCATAGAAGCGCTTGGGGTTCACTCGGTCGGCGATCACGCGAGTGTCCATGGGCACACCCTCGCAAACTGTCCAACTCGCACCCTTGTCCGTGGTGACATAGGGGACATTATGGCGAGGCGTCCACACCCAGGTTTCACCATTGGATGAGACGGCGATGTGTCCCTCGGTGGCCTTGGCATCAGGCACTGAAGCGGGTTCGTGCCAGGTCTTTCCGCCATCCAGGGAGTAGCCCAAATTCTTGCTGCCTGGACGCGGGCGGCCGATGCGTACAATCACGTCCGCATTCAGTTCGCCGCCGCTGACATCGTGGGTGTTTCCCAAAAAGGGCGGCTTCGGGTTGCCGTCCGGCGCGGGTTTGTCGAGATCCCAGTGGACGAAACCCGAGTAGTCGCCGACCGCAGTGATCACATGGGCACCTTTACTGGGACTGTACAGTGCCAGGGCCACAGTCTCTTCAATGCCGGGGCTCATGACCATCCAGTGGGTGGTGAGATTCTTGTCGAGATCGGTCAGGTCGTACGTCTCCCAGCCGCCGTAGCCGGTGGTGAACATGGCGTGATCGGAATTCGCGGGATCGATCTCCACGTCGAACAGCCAGTGGATGTCCGTGTCGCGCACATACGGTGCCAGGCTGTAGTCCATGACGCCACCGCTGCCGAAGACCGGCTTCCAGGTGGCACCGCCGTCGGTGCTGCGGAAGACCTCCTCCCCTTTGGGGCGGTAGAAGGAGCTGGCGATCAAAACCCTGGGATTCTTCGCGTCGACAGATACCGCGGCGTAGCCGAACTTGCGCTCTTTGCCCGGTTTGTCCGGCGTGATATCGGTCCAGGCGCCGCTCTTGATGTTCAGCTTCCACACGCCGCCATCGACCATCTGCATGGGGCCGGGATCCGTGCCGTATGTGATGAAGAGATTTCCGTCGGAACCCAGAACCGCGTGGTTGGGGCGGTACTGGGTGGGCTGTCCTGCAACGGCCTTCCAGGTTCCACCGCCGTCATCACTGCGGTACAGGCTGGGCTTGCCCATCACCGAGACACCCGCGAACAGCGTCTGGCTGGCCTTGCCCTGGGTACCACTGGCCGGATCGAAGACCACGAAGACGATGCTGCTGCGACCGCCGCCGCTCCAGGCGGGCAACTTGGCTTCTTCGGGCGGCAATTTCAGGACATCGGCGGGGAAGCTGTCCACCTTGTTCCAGGTCACGGCGCCGTCCGTGCTCTTCCACAGGCCACTGTGTCGCGTGCCCAGAAAGAGGATGCGGCCATCGTTGGGGTCCACGGCCATGCGCTCGCCATTGCCACGACCGGCTTCGTTGCCGCCGAACTTGATGGGCACGTTGCTGCGCTGGAAGGTGTTGCCCTGATCCGAGGACCGCAGGATGGCGCCGTCGGGAACATCAGCGGCCGTGTACGTGCCGCAGGCCAGGTAGACCTTGCCGGGATCCGAGGGATCCACGGCAATGCTCTCGACGCCCATGAGGTTAAGATCCTGGTAGGGAATCCAGTCGAGCATGGGTTCCCAGCGCCGGCTCTGAGGATTCCTGCGATACGCGCCGCCTATGTCCGTGCGGGCGTAGCAGACATCCTTGGCCGTGGGATGGAATACGAAACCATCCACAAACCCGCCTCCCACGATTTGAACACTCTTCCAGGTGTAGGGGACTGCCTTGGGCTTCTCGGCGGCTGAAACGGGAACCGCGAACAAAAGTAGTGCGTAGAGGGTGTACCGTAACAAGCTCATGGTGGGCCCTTTCGTAGAAAGGATTGCGGTCTGTTGTTCATTCGCGAAGACTCTACCGGCTGCCAAGAACTCGCGCTATTGTTCGCTCTCGATCTCGGTTATGTGAAAGTAAAGAGTTCTTTCCTATCGGAAGACACGAGGCAAGAAGTCTTCCCCACGGAGACGGATTCTAGCAGTTGGTGTATAGGTGGATAGCCATGAGACATGACCACAGCAGACGCCTATCTCCCGGCTCGCACTCGCGCCTTCGGCCAGCGGTCGCCAGTTCTGTCCTGCTGCTGGCGCTCTCGTCGGCGGCTCGGGCCGAGCCCGCCCTGGCCAACGTGCATGCCCGGAAAAGCGTCAGCTTGAACGGCAAGTGGAACACCATCATTGACCCTTACGACGTCGGGTACGTCGACTATCGCGGCACGTCCCAGGATGCCCTGGCCAAGCCCACCAGGGGCTTCGCTCTCGATCGCCGCCAGCAGGACAAGTCCGAGCTGCTCGAATACAACTTCGACACCAGCCCCACCCTCACCGTGCCCGGCGACTGGAATTCACAGAACGATCGCCTGCTGTACTACGAGGGCACGATCTGGTACCGGCGGCGGTTCGACGCGCCGAAGTCCGCACCGGGCAATCGGCTGTTCGTGTATTTCGGCGCGGCCAATTACGAGGCCGATGTCTATCTGAACGGCTGGAGGCTGGGCCGGCACGTGGGCGGGTTCACGCCCTTCGCCTATGAAATCACCGGCCTCGCCAATGAGAAGGACAATTCGCTGGTCGTGCGGGTCAACAACCGCCGCCGGCCCGAGGGCGTGCCGGCCATGAACACCGACTGGTGGAACTACGGCGGCCTCACGCGCGAGGTGCTGCTGGTGCAGACGCCAGGCACCTTCATCGCGCAATACCGCGTCGGTCTGAAAGCCGGCACCCGCGACCGCATCGAGGCAACCGTGCAGCTGGACGGCCCGCGCAAGCAACAGAAGGTCACTGTGACCCTGGCCGGGCTGAGCCTTGCGGCAGAGGCGCGCACCGAAGCCAGCGGCGTGGCGCGCATCGAGTTCCCAGCCGCGCAGATTCCGCTCTGGTCGCCGGAGCGGCCGGCGCTGTACGACGTGGTCCTGTCGAGCGAGACCGACCAGATCGCCGACCGCATCGGCTTTCGCACCATCAAGACGACCGGCACGGACATCCTGCTGAACGACCGGCCGGTCTTCCTGCGCGGCATCTGCATTCACGAGGAGAACCCGATGCGCGGCGGGCGGGCATATTCCGTCGAGGACGCCCGCATGCTGCTCGGCTGGGCCAAAGAGCTGAACGCCAACTTCGTCCGGCTGGCCCACTACCCGCACAACGAGCAGATGGCCCGCGTGGCCGATGAGCTGGGCCTGATGGTCTGGGAGGAGATCCCGGTCTACTGGGCCATCCAGTGGGAGAACGCGGACACCTTGCACCTGGCGCAGTCGCAATTGACCGAGTTGATCGCGCGCGACCAGAACCGCGCCAGCGTGGTGGTCTGGTCGGTGGCCAACGAGACGCCGATCACCGTCGAGCGCACGCGGTTCCTCAAGACGCTGGTGGACACTGCGCGGTCGCTCGACGGATCGCGGCTGATCTCGGCGGCCATGGAGGTCCACGGCGGCAAGCAAAACCCCGATTTGCGCATCGTGGACGATCCCTTTGGCGAGTTCACCGACCTGGTGAGCTTCAATCAATACATCGGCTGGTACGACGGCCTGCCCGACAAGACAGCGCGCATCTCGTGGTCAATCAAATACCCAAAGCCGGTGGTCATCAGCGAGTTCGGCGCCGATGCGCTACAAGGCTGGCACGCGGATGCACTCACGCGCTTCAGTGAGGAATACCAGGAAGACCTGTACCGCAAGACCATCGCCATGCTTCGTAAAGTCCCCGCCTGGCGAGGCGTGACGCCGTGGATCCTCGCCGACTTCCGCTCCCCGCGCCGGGTTCTGCCCAACGTGCAGGACGGCTGGAATCGCAAGGGCCTGATCGGCCAGAATGGAACCAGGAAGAAGGCGTTCGCTGTCTTGAAGTCGTTCTACGACGAACTGGAGCAGCGAGCCGAGGGCAAGTGAGGCATCACGCTCTGTCCGGTTGCGCCCATCGCCTCAAAGGTTATACTGATGTTATAACGTCGTTCGCACGGAGGTGATAGCGATGATCAAGAATCTGACTGCGGTCGGCAACAGCCTCGGGCTCATCATCGAGAGGCCCATCCTCGATTTGCTCGACATCGACAAGGAGACGCCCCTCGAGGTGCGGACCGACGGAGAGGCACTGATCATACGTCCACAGCGCAAAACCCGGTCGGCGCGGCTGAAGGCAGCGGCCAAGCGGATGATGGAGGCCCACGACGATACGCTGAGGAAGCTCGCCAAGTGATGACCGAGATCCCCGAGTTCCTCGACACCGAGGACGTGCTCGAACTGCACAGGCTTCAGCTCGCCCGCTATGGCGGCGCCGATGGGGTACGCGATCGGGGCCTGCTCGAGTCGGCCCTGGCTCAGCCGCAAGCCACATTCGACGGCGAGTTCGTCCACCCGGACCTATTCGCGATGGCCGCCGCCTACCTGTTCCACGTCGTACAAAACCACCCCTTTGTCGACGGCAACAAGCGCACCGGGCTGCTGGCCGCGCTGGTCTTCCTGGACGTCAACGGAATCTCAATCACTCGCGGCTCACCTGGACTCTACGAGCTTACGCTCGGGGTCGCCGAGGGACGCGCGACCAAGATTGCGGTAGCCGAAACGCTGCGACAGATCGCCCAGAGTCGTTGACCCGGGACGCGCCGCTTGTCGGGCTTGTTGCCGCACATGTGACGCCGTGGATCCTCGTCGACTTCCGCTCGCCGCGCCGGGTTCTGCCCAACGTGCAAGACGGCTGGAATCGCAAGGGCCTGATCGGCCAGAATCGCAAGAAGAAGAAGAAGAAGAAGAAGGCGTTCGCTGTCTTGAAGTCGTTCTACGACGAGCTGGAGCAGCGAGCCGCGCGGGGGAAGTGAGGGCGCAGGCGGCACGCGCGACCGCGGAGCAGGGCGACGAGGCGAACGCTTGCTGTCGCCGCCCCAGGAAAGAGTCGCCAGCGGAGGCACCGACCGACCGTCGCTACTCGCCTGGGGGAAGCGATCAGCCCGCGGGGCTTCAGATGTCTGGCGTGCGGCAGTTCCGCCGGCCTCAAGAAACTCACAGTAAACAGGACGGTCACTCTGCTGTATGCTCGACCTAGATCCCTATGAACCCAACGTACCTGGATGCAAAGACCTATGGTGTGGGCGAACTCATCACACACCGAAAGCTCCTTCGGGTGCCGGTGCACCAGCGAGACTACGCATGGGCGCGAGAGGACGTCGAGTCGTTTGTTGATGATCTGTCCTCTGCTTTTGCCGGCAACGAGGAGTACTTCATTGGACTCTTTGTCTTGGTCGGCCCCCGTGAGAATGTCTGGGAGGTCCTAGATGGCCAGCAGCGATTGGCCACGATCACCCTTCTGTACGCTGCCGTGCGCGACTGGCTCGCGCAAGAGGGCTTCAGCGAAGACGCGGAGCAGGTCGAGAAGGAATTCCTAGGCGTCCGCCAACTTGGAGGGAGCTACAGCCCTCGTCTGACACTCAACACTCAGAATGCTGGTAATTTCACGAAGCTAGTTCTGGACAAGACAACAAGGGAAATGCTGGTCAGCGCCAAGCGGGAGGCGTCTCCCAAGTCGTCCCAGGCTCGTCTCGTCGATGCGGCCCTGACTTGCCGCAAGACCGTCAATGGACTAGCCAAGGACGGTCTCTCTCTGGAGGCACAGGCTGCCCGTCTCTCTGCATTCGCAGCCTTTCTTGAGAAAAAGGTGAAGGTTGTCTGTCTCGATGTCTCGTCTGCGGCGAACGCCTATGTCATTTTCGAGTCCCTCAATGACCGCGGCCACGAGCTATCCGTATGGGACCTTCTTCGTAACTACCTATTCGGACAGTCCGACGAAGGCCATCTATCACTTGTTCGGCGATGTTGGGATGACGTCGCTAGCGCGATCGCCAGTAGCGATGCCGACGACTTCCTCAAGGTCTTTTGGACATCCCGCTTTGGGCGTGTGCAGCGTGGCCAACTGTTCGAGAAACTGAGAGGCAGGTATGCGGGCTCGGAAGGTGCGCTACTTCTTGCTCAGCAGCTGCAGTCCGCAGCCCGGGTCTATTCCGCTTTGGGGGAGCGCGAGAGCGAGGTTTGGGCTCCCTACGGCGCCACGACGCGACGGTATCTCACTGATCTTCAGGTTCTCGGCAGTCGACAGGCGCGCCCAGTGCTTCTGGCCGCCCAACAGGCTTTCGCTTCAGACGAGTTCGAGCGTTTGCTCGTGGCGCTGGTCAGCGTATTCGTGCGGTACCAAACAGTCGGGCAACTGCGGACTGGGCAGCTCGAGATCGCCTGCGCTCAGGCGGCGAAGGATATCTCGTCAGGTAGGTTGCCCACAGCCGGCGCCACCATCGCATCTCTACGGCAGATCGTTCCGAACGACCACGAATTCGTGGCGGACTTCGAGGTCCATTCCGAGGCCAAGGACAGCAGATGCGCCTACCTTCTCTTTGCGCTCGAACGTGCCGCAGTCCCCGGCACAGCACCGCTGGACCCCGCCGATATTACCGTCGAACACATTGCGCCGGCCAAACACATCGAAGCCCTTCTCCGCAATGTGCCGGAAGGGGACGTGGCTTCTATTGTGGGCAGATTGGGCAACAAGTGTATCTTGGAGCTGTCGTTGGCCAGGAAATTACAGAACGCACGTTGGCCGAGCCGACTGGCGCTAATGGTGGACTCGCGATTTGAGCTCACGCGCCGCATTGCACACGCAGCAGCGCGAACAGCTGATTGGGGTATCTCGCAGATCGGTGCTCGCCAGTCGGAGCTGGCTCAGTTGGCACCGATCGCATGGCCGCTGTGAGGTGGGTTCCCAATGAAGAAGGCGCTCGTGGTTGAGCTAGGCACGCGGTTCTCGTCGCGTACAGGAATCCACTACAAGGTGGTGGATCGGCTGGGCGACGGAGGTAATTCGACCGTGTACCTCGCCCTCGATGCGTCAAGCGAGAACCGAGGAGTGCTCTTCGCCCTCAAGGTATTTGCCAACGTTGCCGACGAGGAGCGCCTCGAGAGGTTCCTTGCGGAGAACGAGGTTCTTCGCAAACTGAGCCATCCGGCGATGATGAAGGTCTACGACAATGGCCTTTACAAATGCGCACCCCCTAGCGGCGAGATTACGAAATACCCGTTCATTGTTGCAGAGTATCTCCCGCGAACGATGCGGAGCGCCATCAGCGCAGGGGACCTGTCTTTGGCGGAGAAGCTGGCGTGTTCGTTGCAACTGCTTTCGGTATTGCAGTACCTTGCAAGTCGCCAGCCGGCCATCATTCACCGAGACATCAAACCTGAGAATATCTTTCTGAAAGGCCGTTCGTGTGTGTTGGGTGACTTCGGACTGATGAAGGTGATGACGGCGCTCGGAGATGACGATCGCACTGTCCTCAAGGAAAGCACTGGGCCGGGAATGCCCAAGTTCTTTCGCACGCCGGACCTTGTAGCCTATGCCCGCAGGGAGACAGGCCTCACGCCGGCGTCTGACGTCTTCCAGCTCGGGCTAGTACTTGCGGAGTTGTTCACAGGTCACAATCCCCTAATGCGTTGTGGGGACTTTCTTGCTCCCGTGAAACTTGAGGCCCTTAGAGCAATCGCTGGCGAAGCCGGAGCCAGGATAGGAGCCCTGATTGAGGAGATGCTTCTACCGGAGCCTGACAAGCGCAAAACGGCCGCCGAACTCCTGGATCCGTGGGAGGGCGTGTTTCAGGAAGCCGTCTCGCGGTCGGTCGCACTGGAGGGGAGACTATTCAAGTCATGATTGTCGGCGTAACGCGCACGTACTCCAGCGGCGTGGCGCGCATCGAGTTCCGGGTCGCGCAGATTCCGCTGTGGTTTCTGGGGCGGCCGGCGCTGCACGACGTGGTCCTGTCGAGCGAGACCGACCAGATCGCCGACCGCATCGGCTTTCGCACCATCAAGACGCGTGGCACGGACATCCTGCTGAACGCCAAACTTCGTCCGGCTGGCCCTTTGCCGGCCTGATGGTCTGGCGGGAGATCCCGGTCTACTGGACCATCCAGTGGGTCTCTAGCTTGCTGTCGTGGTAGCATGTCGTGCATGAGCCCGCGCGAGGCCGTTGCGATTCTAGGCCGTCGGTTCGCCGAGCAGGCGTCCGAGGAGGCGAGGTGCGCGCGCGACATCAGGGCCACCGTGCCGCTGGTCGCTGACGTCCTCGTGCGGGAGTTCGGCGTGCGTCGGGTGGTGCTGTTTGGCTCAGTAGCGCGCGGGGCTGCTCGCCCTGACTCGGACATCGACATCGCGCTGGTTGGGCTGCCCCCCGGCCAGACATTCCATGCAATGGCCCGGGCCGCCGAGGTGGCAGGCCGCAATGTCGACCTGGTGCCGATGGAGGGAGCCCGGCCCGAGGTGCTGGCGATTATCGATCGCGAAGGCGAAGTAATCCGTGACAACGGCTAACCCGGTTTCCCTGAAATTGCGGGCGCTGCTGGAAAAGCTGACGCTGGATCTGGCGGCAGCAGAAAGGCGGGCCGCCGAGGTAGCCAGCGTCCTCGGCACAGCGACATGTTCTGACCCGGACCGCGGCGGCGTCGCCATCGCGGCGGTCGCGCTCGACCACTACTACACGTCCATCGAATCTTCCCTCGAGATGATCGGACACGTCTTCGATTCGATGACGCCGACAGGGGCCGACTGGCACCGGGCGCTGTTGCTTTCGGTAAGCACGGGCACGACCACTCGTCCCGCCGTGCTTTCTCCCAAGACAGCGAGCGACCTCAAGGACCTGCTCGCCTTCCGCCATTTCCTGCGCCACGCATACGCCGCGGATCTGGAGTGGAAGCGGATGTGTGATGTGGCCGCGGCACTGGGAAACACACACCGGCGGGTGAAGAGTGATCTGGATGCGTTTTGCGGCTACGTCGTTCGCTGTCTGGCTGAGGTCGAGGACGAACCCGGCACGTAGCCCGGTGGCTCCCCGGCAAAATCGCCACTACCGAGTTGGCCGCGCGCGACCAGTCTCCGTACGCGCATCCGCCAGGCCGCGGCAGGCTGAACGCCCTTGGCCGAGTTCAGCGACCTGGTGAGCTTCAACCAACATATCGGCTGGCACGACGGCCTGCCGGGACGAGATGGCGCAGAAGGCAGCAAGACCCCGGCACCTGACTTTGGCAAGCCGGCTTGCGTTTGGTCGGACTAAATGCAAAGATAGCGACGTGAATAATCGAGCCTTCTGGTTGAACGAGTTGGAAACCGCCTTCGCGTCGAGGTCGGTGGTCTGGCTTGGTGGCGTCCGCCGGGTTGGCAAGACGACACTTGCGCGCTCACTGCCCGGGGTTCGCTACTTCGACTGCGAACTCGTCCGGATAAGGCGTGCACTCGATGATGCCGAGCTCTTCTGGCGGGACCAGCCGGCCGGATCAACTGTCGTTCTCGACGAAATCCATCGACTGACGAATCCGTCCGAGGTCCTGAAAATCGCCGCCGACCACTTCCCCAAGCTGCGCGTTCTCGCCACTGGGTCATCGACCTTGGCGGCAAGACGAAAGTTCAAGGACAGCCTCGCCGGGCGCAAGCGTGAGGTGTGGCTGACTCCGATGATTGCAGCCGATTTCGAGGCATTCGGCAGCACTGACCTCGACCGGCGCATGCTGCATGGCGGGCTGCCGCCGTTCTTTCTCGCCCCGCGCGTCGACGACAAGGACTACGAGGAGTGGATGAGCTCCTACTGGGCGAAGGATCTTTCGGATCTTTTCGTCGTCGACAAACGCGCGGCTTTCATGAAGTTCGCCGAGTTAATCTTCGCGCAAAGTGGAGGCCTATTCGAGGCTCAGGCCTTCGCACCTCCGTGCGAGGTGTCGCGAACGACGGTGCAGAACTATCTCTCGATCCTCGAAACGACACTGCTGGCCACGGTGCTCAGGCCCTACCACGGTGGCGGCGGGGCCGAGATCCGGACCCAGCCCAAGGTCTACGGCTTCGACACCGGCTTCGTCGCCTATCACCGCGGCTGGGACTCTTTGCGCGACGAGGACCGTGGTCAACTCCTCGAGCACCTTGTGCTCGGCGAGATAGCGGCGCGTTTCGGCGTCTCGCGTTTGCACTACTGGCGCGACAAGCAGCAGCACGAGGTCGACTTCGTCCTCGAGGTTGCTCGGCGTCGTGATGTGGTGGCGATCGAGTGCAAGAGCGCCGCCCGCAAGCTCGACCCGGCCAGCCTGATGGCGTTTCGCAGAAGACACCCCGGGGGACGGAACCTCGTCGTCACGCCACGGGATACCGACGAGTACAGGCGATCTTTCGGCGAGATCGAGGTCGAGTTCGTGCCCTACCTCAAGCTGCCGCGTCTGCTCGACAAGCTACGAGGAACGGCGGCTGCCGACAACTCCGACGTCACCTGACCTCCGCTGGTCCGCAGACCGGTGAGCCGTAAGGCTGGGGAGACGGCACTTGCTAGACGTGTCCGCTGTGTTCCAGTCGCACCTATATCTGAAGACGTGCCTGGCTCGTATCCAGCGAACCTATCCAGCCGTGCTGGTAGCCAGCGGGTTGATGATGCTTTTGCCGGTGTATTGGGGCGCGTCGACACCCATGGGATCGAACATGGACACGCCCTCGGGATGGACGTTCAATGGTACCCAGCGGCCATGATCGCCGCCACTTCTGCGCGAGGAGTCTTGAGATGATGTTCACAGCGCCAGGCGCCACACGAGCGTTTCAGTTTGCAGGAACTCTGCTGCTCTCCGGGATGGTCGGAGTTTCCCTAGTGGGATGTTCCGGATCTGGCGGGACCGCAGGGCAAGGGACAGGCGGCAAGAGCAACGTCGGTGGCTCGACCGCGACTGGAGGGGCGACGAGCACGGGAGGAAGCAGTGCCGCCGGGGGAAGCACGAACACAGGAGGTTCTGCGGGGACTGGCGGATCGGTCGCAACAGGTGGCTCGCTTGCCGGCGGAGGGAGCATGGCCACGGGCACGGGTGGCACTCCCGCAAGCGGAGGCATCGCGATCGGTGGCGCCATTGCAACTGGGGGAATCGCAAGTACTGGAGGCACGACAGTGATCGGTAGCGCCACTGCAGGCGGGGGAAGCACAAGCGCTGGAGGCACAACGGCGACCGGTGGCAGCATCGCTGGGGGAAGCCCAAGCACTGGAGGCACGACGGCCACGAGTGGCACGATTGCCGGGGGAAGCACCAGCGCTGGAGGCACGACGGCGACCGGTGGCAGCATCGCCGGGGGAAGCACGAGCGCCGGAGGCACAAGGGCCACGGGTGGAACAGTGTCAACCGGGGGGGCACAGCCCACTGGAGGCACAAGTGCTCGTGGCGGTCAGGTTGGTACGGGCGGCACGAGCGGTACGGGCGGCACCACCGGCACGGGCGGCACGAGCGGCACGGGCGGCACGACAACGTCCGGCACTGGGCCTTGCGACATCTATGCCGCCGGAAATACCCCGTGTGTTGCAGCCCACAGCACGGTGCGCGCTCTCTTGGGCGCGTACAGCGGCAACCTCTACCAGGTCAGGCGCGCCTCGGACAACACAACCAAGGACATCGCAGTCCTGGCCCCTGGAGGCTTTGCCGACTCAGCCACGCAAGACTCGTTCTGCACCGGCACGACATGCACCATCTCTATCATCTATGACCAGTCCGGCAAGGGCAACCACCTCAGCAAAGCCCCGGCGGGCCAGAGAAAGAACACACCAGATAACGAAGCAGACGCGACCGCTCTCAAGTTGACCATCAGTGGCCATGCGGTCTACGGCGTCCACATTGTGGCTGGCGACGGTTATCGCAACGACAGTACCTCGGGGATCGCGACCGGCGACCAGCCGGAGACCGAGTACATGGTGACCAGCGGCACCTTCTACAACAGTGGGTGCTGCTACGATTACGGCAACGCGGAGACGAACAACACGGACGACGGCGCCGCTACCATGGAAGCCGTCTATTTCGGCAACTCCACCAGTTGGGGCAAGGGTACTGGCGCCGGCCCCTGGGTGATGGCGGACCTCGAGAACGGTCTCTTTGCTGGAGGTGACAAGGGACCCACCACCACCAACACGCCCCTGACTTCTGCCTACGTCACGGCCATCGTGATAGGCAGATCCGGGACCTTTGCGCTCAAGGGCGGCAATGCGCAGTCGGGTACTCTGACAACCATGTACGACGGTGCGCGGCCCAATGGCTACGCGACTATGAAGAAACAGGGGGCTATCATCCTGGGCATGGGCGGCGACAACACCGACGGTGCTCAGGGGAACTTCTTCGAAGGGTGCATGACTTCCGGCGCGTCGGCGAGTGCATCCGATGACGCCGTCCAGGCCAACATCGTCGCCGCAGGCTACGGGCAGTAGCACCGTTACCCCAACCGGAGCGCTCCTCGCAGACTGCCTATTCCCGCACCTACGCCATCACGCGCGACAAGGTGCCCAATCTCAAGTAGACAAAGACTCAACTGGCCGGTGTCGGTGTATCGTGCATGGCCATGAGACTGCGATACACCGCCCTCCTGGTTGTGCTCTCCGCTCTGTCCAGCGCCGCCGTGCTCGCGGAGAAAGCGCCCGCGGCTCCGCCGCCCTACCGTGATGCGAAGCTCGCCGTCGACACGCGCGTGGCCGACTTGCTCGGGCGCATGACGCCCGCCGAGAAGGTCGCACAGCTTCAGGCGGTGAACTGGGAGAACACCTACGTTTACGACAGCAAGACCCGACTGTTCTCGCCCGCGCAGGCGCGCAAGCTGATGCCGCACGGGATCGGCGAAGTCACGCGCCCGGGCGACAAGCACGACGCGCGCGAGGCGACGGAACTGGCCAACGCCATCCAGAAATTCCTGGTTGAAGAAACCCGCCTCGGAATCCCGGCCATCCTGCACGAGGAAGCTCTGCACGGCTTGGTCGGTCCCGGCGCCACCAGCTTCCCCCAGGCCATCGCCCTGGCCGCCAGCTTCGACCCCGGTTTGGCCGAGGAGATTTTCACCGTGACCGCGCGCCAGGTGCGCGCGCGTGGCGTCTCACAGGTGCTGGCCCCGGTGGTCGATGTGGCACGCGACCCGCGTTGGGGCCGCATCGAGGAAACCTACGGCGAGGATCCGTACCTGATCGCGCGCATGGGCGTGGCCGCGGTCAACGGCTTGCAGGGCCGGCGCCAATCGGCCGATGCACCCGTCGACGGCGCGCACGTCATGGCCACGCTCAAGCACATGACCGGGCACGGCTTTCCCGAAGGCGGCCGCAATACCGCGCCCGCCATCGCCTCGCCGCGCGTCCTGCGCGAGGTGTTCCTGCCACCCTTCGAGGCCGCAATTCGCGAGGCGCACGCGCTTTCGGTCATGGCGTCCTACAACGAGATTGATGGCGTGCCGTCGCACGAGAACCGCTGGCTCATCACCGACGTTTTGCGCGGCGAGTGGGGCTTCACCGGCGTGGTCGTCTCCGACTATTTCGGCGTCGCTTTGCTCAAGGACACGCACCACGTGGTCGCGGATCTGCCGAGCGCGGGCCGGGTCGCACTCGAGGCGGGCGTGGACATCGAGCTGCCCGAGCCCGGTGGCTACGGCTCGCTCGGCGCCGACCTGGCCGCTGGCCGCATCAAGCAGGCCGTGGTGGACCAGGCTGTTGCGCGCGTCCTTCGCGGCAAGTTTTTGCTCGGCCTCTTCGAGCAACCGTACGTGCAGAACACCACACCCGAGCCCGAGCAGCCCGCGGATCGCGCGCTCGCCCTGCGCGCTGCCGAGGAAGCCATCGTTCTGCTCAAGAACGACGGCGGGCTGCTGCCGCTCGACAAGGCCAAGGTCAAGTCTGCTGCGGTCATCGGTCCTACCGGCGACGCTTGCCACCTGGGCGGCTACTCCGGCAAGCCCGACAAGACGGTGAGCATCCTCGACGGAGTGCGCGCCAAGCTCGGCGACAAGGTCAAGGTCAGCTTCGTAGAGGGCTGCGGCCTGACCACCGGCAACCGTGGCTGGAACGACGACCAGGTCACGCTCTCCGATCCGGCCGACGACGCCCGTCTGGTCGCCGAGGCCGGCAAGCTGGCCCGGACCGTGGACGTCAACCTGCTCGTGCTCGGCCAGAATGAGCAGCTCTCGCGCGAGGCATGGGAGGCCAACCATCTCGGCGATCGCATGAGCCTCGAACTGGTGGGCGCACAGATGGAGCTGGCCCGCGCAGTGCTGGCCAGCGGCCGGCCCACGGTGGTGGTTCTCATCCATGGCAGCCCGCTGGCCATCCCCGAACTGGCGCAGAAGGCGCCGGCCATCCTCGACGGTTTCTACCTAGGAGAGGAAACCGGCACCGCGGTCGCCAACGTGCTGTTCGGCGACGCGAATCCCGCAGGCCGTTTGCCCTGGACCGTGCCGCGTTCGAGCGGCGCCGTGCCCGCCTACTACAATCACAAGCCTTCCGCCACGCGCGCCTATCTGTTCGAAGTGCCCGGCCCGCTGTGGGTGTTCGGCCACGGACTATCCTACACCAGCTTCCGCTACGATCGGATCAAGGTGAGCCCGGCCCGCATCGCGCCCGACGGCAACGCCACTGTCACCGTCAACGTGAACAACATGGGTAGACGCGCGGGCGACGAGGTCGTGCAGCTCTACCTGCACGATCAGGTCGCGTCCGTGACCCGACCCGTGAAGGAGCTGCGCGGCTTCTCGCGTATCCACCTCAAGCCCGGCGAGTCGAAGCGAGTCGAGTTCAAGCTCGGCCCCGCTGATCTCGGGCTCTACGACCGCGACATGAAACGCGTGGTCGAGCCCGGCAAGTTCGACATCATGGTCGGCGCCAGCTCCGCCGACATCCGCCAGCGCGCGACACTGGAAGTGGCGAAGAAGTAACACCGGCAACGACGCCAACGCTTGCCTTCGCCGCCCCGGGAGGCGCCCGCTTGCGATGACGCCGTGAACTGATCAAGGCGACCTCAGCGGGGACGCGATGGGGTAGACTGCGCCTGGTGCCTGAGACAAGCCTTTCAGCGCGCAGATTCAGCGGTCCAGGCCGCCCTGAGGGACCACCCCGACGCGCGCGCGGGTGTCGCGGCGCGGAGCGGTCGGGCTTCTCGACCAACAAATACCCCATCGAATGGGCTACGCACAATGCAACACAGCTGGAAAGGTGAGGCTATTGAAAAGGCATTAGCCGGACATTACCGACTCCTGCTCGTCTCGTCTCTCGTCGTCGCTCTCGTTGTTGCATGGCAGCTTCGTTTCGTTCAGGACGACGCCTTTATTTCATTCACCTTTGCGAAGAGCTTCGTCGAAGGGAATGGCCTGACGTGGTTCGGAAACCACGTCGAGGGCTACACCAATTTCCTGTGGGTCATGTGGATTGCCCTTGGGATGAAGCTGGGCATCGAGCCTATTGCATGGTCGTATGCCGGCGGCCTTGCTTCTCTCGTGGGTTGCGTCTGGTGCCTCTGGGAGATTTCCAGACGGGTGTTCAATGAACACCTTCCGATGCTTCTCACCGTTCTCCTTTTCATCGGCAACTTCTCGGTGCTCTCGTATGCGACCGGGGGACTGGAGACCATGCTCCAGACTTTCCTCCTCTCGCTTTCCTTCCTCCTGGCGTGCCTCATCACAGCCGATGAAGAAATCAAGGGCTCCTCGTGCATTCTGCTCTCACTCGTGGTGGCTGCGGCCGTTCTGGCACGACTTGACAGTGCGGTGATCGTCTTTCTTATCGTTCTCAGTGTCCTCATCTCCATCGTGTCGAAGAAATCACCCTTCAAGAACTCCCTTGCCCTGCTCCTGCCGGCGGCCGGCATCCTGCTGGGGTGGTTTGCGTGGCGCTGGTCGTTCTACGGAAGACTCCTCCCCAATACGTACTATGCGAAGGTGGGTTGGGACGAGAGGAGCTTCAGCAACGGAATTCTCTACCTGGGACGGTTTCTGCACTGGTATCTGCTCTGGCCCATCATCCTGCTTGGTCTCGTGGGCGTGGTGCGCCGCCGACGGAAACTCGATCGTCCTATGAGACTCTCCCTTTTCATCATCGCAGCATGGTTTGTCTACATTGTGGCTGTCGGGGGGGACTTCATGGAATTCAGGTTCATCATTCCTGTCGCTCCCTTTCTCTTCCTCTGGCTGGCCTACCTCGTTCACCATCACATCGCTGGCGCCTTGGTCGAGGATGAAATCGTTGTTGCGACGATTGCCGCTGTTATTCTTACGACCGCTTCCATTCACCACGGCCGTTCATTCAACAGTCTGACGGAGGACAAGACTCTCGACAGCATCGAGATGTTGTCCACATTCTATGGCGTCTATCCCGATCATGATTTTCGGAGAATCGGGCGGCGGATGAGGGAGGAACTGGGAGGAACAGGTGCGACAATTTCCACGTCAGCGGTCGGTTCCATTCCCTTCTACAGTGGGCTGATGACGGTTGACGGCATTGGACTCTGCGATGAGAACGTGAACGATCGCGGATCATTCTGGCAATCCCCGGGTTACCGTCCGGGACACCTCTATCGCGTGAACATGAGCTACCTCAAGCGACAGGGTGTCAATTTTGTGTTGGACCAGCCGACAGCTGTGGTCCGTGGCGCGCTCAACAGGCCGGAGTTTGCAGGCGCCCTTGCCCGATGGATTCTTCACGCGGCACATCGTGACCAGCCTCCTGACAGCATCGAGACTGTCGTCGCCATGCCTCTCGACGCCAGGACGTCGCTGCTGATGCTTTATCTTACACCGACGGCAGAGATCGATAGTGTCGTCGGGAGCAGGTCGTGGGAGGCTGCAAGGGTGCGGTTGTACTGACGTTTTCCACCGTGGGGTAGCTCACCCGCTGGGTTCGGCGACCGCTACCGGAAATACCTCGTCTTGAACTCCCTGTTGATATCCTCAATTTCCTTCAGACCTTCTATGTACAGCTGATACATATCCAAGGGGTCTCCCGCGCCGTACACTCCACACGCGGAGCAATTCTCACAGCCGCCCCCGCCGCATCCAAGCGAATCCCTGATTATCTTCTCTCGCTCTTCTCTTGTCGTGTTCCTGACTAGAAATTGATCGAGCATGAGCTTCACCGTCCTCTATTATGGGCGATCGTCAACGTCGCTGCAATGCGCACCCTTTGTCCTATCCTCCAGCCATGATCCGCAACGCCAGATACAGCCACACCAATCTCATCGCGGGAGACTGGCATGCCCTTTCGTCGTTCTACCAGCAGGTCTTCGGCTGTGTTCCGGTGCCGTTTCGTCGTTGGGGATTTCTCGCCTACAATAGGGGCCCAGAACCGTGTCCAGTCCTGCCACAACAACCGCCATCGAAGTCCAGCGGCTGGTTCGCCGTTTTGGCGAGCTGACCGCGGTCGATGACGTTTCATTCAGGGTTCCCTCGGGCCAGATCTTTGGACTTCTGGGACCCAACGGCGCTGGCAAATCGACGACCATCAAGATCCTGTGCACCCTGCTGCGTCCGTCCCAAGGCACGGCGCAGGTCGCCGGGCACGACGTAGTCGCGGCGCCGGCGGCGGTTCGCCGTTCCCTCGGTCTCATCTTTCAGGATCCCTCCGTGGATGACCGGCTCACCGCGCGCGAGAATTTGAAGATCCATTGCATGATTTATGGAGTGCCACGAAGTGAGCGCCGCGCGCGCATGGATGATGCGCTGTCGTGGATCGGCCTGACCGGCGAGGCCGACCAACGCGTGCGAACCTTCTCGGGCGGCATGCGCCGTCGACTGGAAGTCGCGCGGGCGCTCCTGCACCGGCCACGCGTGCTCTTTCTCGACGAGCCGACATCCGGGCTCGATCCGCAAACCCGGCGCGCGATGTGGGACCGCCTGCACGAACTGCGGGAGCGCGAAAGCTTGACCATCTTTCTGACCACGCACTACATGGAAGAGGCGGAGAACTGCGACCGCCTGGCCATCATCGACCACGGAAAGCTGGTTGCCGAGGGATCGCCCGGGGAACTCAAGCGCCGAGCCGGCGAAGAACGGGTGACGCTCACCACCGCTGACGACGCCAGGGCAACACAGGAACTGCGCACCCGCTTTGGCGTCGAGCCGCAGCCCACCGAGCGCGGTCTCGAATTTGCGGTATCGAATGGCGAAGAGTTCCTGGCGCGGCTCGGCCACTTCCCCATCGAGCTGCGCCGTCTGAGTTTGCAAAAGCCCACGCTGGAAGACGCATTCATCGCGCTCACGGGCCACTCGATTCGTCCCGACGAGGCGTCGAGTCGCGACGTGCTCCGCCGAATGGTGCGCATGCGGAGGCGATCATGAACGAACTCGAGGCCATGTGGGCGCTCACTTGGCGCGATCTCGTGCGATTTCTTCGCGATCGCAGCCAGGTCATGGGAGCGCTCGCTCGCCCGCTCCTCTGGCTGGTCTTCATGGGCAAGGGGCTGAGTGCTTCGGTTCACCTCAGCGGTGGCGTTGGCTATCAACACTTCGTTTTCGCCGGAGCCATCGCCATGGCCGTGCTTTTCGGCGGCATGTTTCAAGGCGTGACCATTATCTGGGATCGCGAATTCGGCTTTCTCAAGGAGGTCTTGGTCGCGCCCATTTCGCGCATCACCATCGTTCTCGGAAAGACGCTTTCCGGGACCGCGGTCACCATTGTGCAAGGCTGCCTGACGCTTGTCTTTGCGCCTCTCGTCGGATTGCACCTCACCTTGGGTGCCGGCTTTGCTCTTGTCGGCGTCATCGCCATCCTGTCGCTCGGCATGTCGGCCATGGGCGTCGTGCTCGCGACGCGTATGCAGACCTTCGAGGGATTCGGCATCATCTCCAACTTCGTCATCATGCCGCTCTACTTCCTGTCCGGCGGGGTTTTCCCTGTCGAACACCTCCCCAGGTGGATGGCTGTTCTGGTGCGCGTGAACCCCGTCACCTATGGCGTCGATCTCATGCGCCACGCGCTCGCCCAGCCCAGTGTCTTTGGCGTGGGTCTGGATCTGTTCGTGCTCCTCGGGTTCGCGGCGGCGATGGTCATGCTTGCCCTGATCTGGTTTCGCCGCGAGTAGGCGTTGCCCAGAATTTCACGACCTTCTGACTGCCATCCTAGGAAACTACCTGGTCGGGCTTTGGCGTGAGGTCCATTTCCACGCCGCGTCAGATCATGCCGCTCCAGTTCCGCATGGTGCCCCAGTAGTTCCAGTCCTGGATGAGATTGTCGATGGGGCTCTATTTCTCCGCCGCGATCTTGTCGACGTAGATGTTGAAATCCCGCGGCGTGGCGCTCCAGGTGGACATCTGGAACTCCCAAGCTTTCTCCCAGTCGAACTGCGCGCCTTCACTGCGGCTGAGGTCAGCGAAGGGGATTGTTATCTTGTGCCACTTGCCGTCGTCGAACTTCCCGTCGTACTTCTGAACCATCGCACGGGCAGTGGTCTTTCTCCCGTTGCTGCATGCCAAAAGAACCGCGAAGCTGCGTGGGTCAGGGGCGGCGTCCCGTGACCTCGGTTCGACGCGAATCTGGAAGGTCAGGTTCCTGTACGGGGTTAGGTCCGTCCCGGCCGTCGGAGGCCACCAGCCGAACCAGTTCCAGCTCGCCGCGGCCCAGCCAGACCCTGCCGCATGGAACTCGAGGCCCTTGGCTGCGTCGACGTTGATTCCGTCGACCCCCACGCCCGATTTGGCGACGAGAGTCGCCTGGCAGTCCGGCTTCGAGTCACAACTGGCCCAGCTCTTGCCGCCGTCCCAAAAATCAAGGTGCCCAGTGCGGCCACTACCGACATTGCGGGGACGAATGTGGGCGCCGTCCCAGATGACGAGGCGTTGCTCGTCGGCAGCCGGCTGCGCGGAGGGAGTCGTCTCAACCGACCTGTTCAGGTTTGGGCGGAGACATCCGGCCAGGGCGAGCGACGTCCAGACAGCAAACGACGCGATCCGGATACCGCTATCCAATGGTTTCATGGCTCTGATCCTTTTGGGAGAAGTATGGTCGGCGTCCGCGGTGAGAGCCACTGCGCATTCTGGGCTGGACGAGCAGCCCAGGACACCGTGACAACCTGGCGAAGGACTGGTACCGTGCCGGTCGAAGAAGAAAGGAAATCGAATGGCAATCCTTGGCCTGGTTGACTGGATTACGGTCGGCATCTACTTCCTTCTCATCGGAGGCATTTCTGTCTGGTCGATCAGGAGAAAGAAGGACTCACCCTCCGACTACTTCCTCGCCAACAGAAATCTGGGCTGGTTCGTCATCGGGGCTTCCATCCTCGCATCGAACGTCGGTTCCGAACACATCGTTGGGCTGGCCGGCACCGGCGCGAAATCCGGCCTGGCCATGGGGCACTACGAGCTCCATTCCTGGATCGTGCTCACGCTGGGATGGGTATTCGTCCCCTTCTATATGCGCAGCAAGGTCTTCACGATGCCGGAATTCCTGGAGCGCAGATACAACGACAAGACACGTTGGCTGCTCTCCATCGTGCAACTGCTCAGCTACGTCATCGCCAAGGCATCGGTGACCATCTATGCGGGTGCGGTCGTGTTCAACTCCTTCCTGGGTGTCGACTTCTGGACCGGGGCGATTGTGCTGATCGCCATCACCGGGGCCTATACGGTCTTCGGTGGGCTTCATGCGGTCATGTACACCGAGGCACTGCAAGCCATCGTTCTGTTGGGCGGCTCGATCATCCTGACCATATCGGGTTTCATTGAAATCGGCGGCTGGAACAACCTTGTCCATTCCGTGCCCAAGGATCACCTGAACATGTTCCTGCCGCTCTCGCATCCCGACTTCCCGTGGCTGGGGATCTTGTTTGCTTCTCCCATCGTCGGCATCTGGTATTGGTGCACCGATCAGCACATCGTGCAGCGCTGCCTCGCGGCCCGCAACGAACAGCAAGCCAGGCGGGGAACCATCTTCGCTGCCTACCTCAAAATGCTGCCCTTCTTCGTCTTCCTGATTCCCGGATTGATGGCGTATGCGCTGTCCCGTTCGGGCAAGATCCAACTCGCCCAATCCGATCAGGCATTCCCAACCTTGGTCAAGACTCTGCTGCCAGTCGGCCTGCGCGGCCTGCTCGCGGGCGGCATCCTGGCCGCCCTCATGAGCTCGCTGGCTTCCGTCTACAATGCTTGCTCGACCCTCTTCACCCTGGACATCTATCAGAAGATCAAGCCGAACACGACCGAGAAGGAACTGGTCAAGGTCGGGCGCATTGCCACAGCGTCGGTGGTTCTTCTCGGAACACTGTGGATTCCCGTGATGAAGGGGATCTCCGACACGCTTTACCAGTATCTGCAGAGCGTCCAGTCCTATCTGGCCCCGCCCATCGCCGCCGTCTTCCTGCTGGGTGTCTTCGTCTCGCGCATCAATGGCAAGGGCGCGCTGGCTGCGATGGTATCGGGCTTCGTCGTCGGCATCCTGCGCATCGTTCTCGAGCTTTGCCGGCACTCGTTGAGCGGATTTCTGTATGCCTTTGCCACGATCAACTTCCTCTATTTCTGCATCCTGCTGTTCATCTTCTCCATTGTGGTTATGGTCGCCGTAAGCCTTCTGACCGAGAAGCCGTCCCAGTCGCAGCTAAACGGTTTGACCTATGGGACAACCGTGGCAGCGGACAAGGCGCAGTCTCGCGCCAGCTGGAACAAACGCGACCTCGTGCTCTCGCTGGCGATCATCATCGTCATCGTGGTGATTTTCGCCTACTTCTCACCGCTCGGGATTGCAGGCTGACAGGCGAGCTTTGCTCGCCGAAGCCCGCCGCAGGAGGTGCGGAACCCTTCCAGGGTTCTGCAGAATGTCGTCGGCTGTAGTCGCCTCGGTGGGTTGAAGCAACGCTTCACCAGCGGTGCGCGGCGCGCGCTACTTTGGCTCGCCGACCAGGATCCCCCGGCCGCCGGTGCCCACGTAGACCCGGCCGTACACACGCGGGTCGCCAATGATGACACCGCAGAAGCCGAACTGGTGCTTATCGTCGTTGATCCTCACCCAGTTGACGCCGGCGTCGTCGGAGCGGAAGAAGCCCGGCTTGTCGTTGACCTTGCCCATGAGATAGAGGGCGGGATACTTCTTGCCCTCGGCCGGCTTGCCAAAGCCGATCTGATTCGCCTCGGTCACGCCGTCGATGGCCACGTAAGTCTTTCCCGAATCGGTCGAGTGATTGAGTTCCTTGAAGTTGGTGAGCCACACGTCGCCCTCAATACCGGGCACGGCCTGCGCCGAAGCCGAATGAAGCTGGTAGTCGGGGAGACTTGGTAGCCCGCCCGGCGACGGGGTGAAGTTGGCTCCGCCGTCCGTGCTGGTGTACGCCTGCCCGCCCTTGGCGTCGAGCACGTAGAACTTGTTGGGATTCACACGGTCCGCGGCCGGCCGCAAATGGACCGGGGCCCAATCAGGATCCGGCTCTGCCGAGTCGGGAATCCCCTCGGCGCGGGCCCAGGTCGCGCCCCGGTCCTTTGAATAGGAGACGGGCCCGTCCTTGGGCGCCCACAGCAAAGCCGAGCCATCCGCGGAGACGACGATCGAACCCGCGCCCTTGCCCTTGGGCATGGATGGGAATGGCGTCCAGCTCTTGCCGCCGTCCAGCGAGTAGGCTCCCCATTGCCCCTTGTCGTGCCACCCAGTCCGCACGACCACATCGGGCTTGCCCCATGCGACGTCGATTCCGGTGGCCGAGCCGCACAACGGATTGTCGAACATCCCGTCGGCAGTGGGCGCGTTCAGGTCGTCGTGCCGGAATCCGCACAGATCGCCCACGGCGCTGAGCAGGGGCGGTCCGGAAGGCGGGCTGACCAGGCCGGAGACGACGGTTTCCTCGAGCCCGCGGTCGAGGAACGTCCAGTGGGTGGGCTGGTCCGAATCCGCTGCGGTCGCATCCTCGGTGCCCCAGATCCCTTGTCCCGTCACGTACATGACCCGTCCTGGGTTGAAGGGGTCGATATCGATGTCACCCATCCAGCCCCTGCCAATCGGGTCATTGGGCTTGTGCCAATAGAGGTACTTCGCACCGGCGTCGTCGCGCACGACCTTGGTAAACAGGGGCTTCCAGGTCTTGCCACCGTCGGTGGTCCGGTAGACCTCGTCGCCCTGGGTCCACCGGTCGATGGTGCTGACCATGACGGTCCCGGGGTACGCGGCGTCCACCGACAGTCCACCGTACCCGAAGGTGTCGCCCTTCTTCGGGGCGGCGGGCGTGATGTTGGTGAACTTCTCCAGCTTGGGCTCGTATTTCCAGACCGCGCCGTCCATCACGTTGTTCGGACCCGGGCCATCTCCGTAGCTGATGTACAGGACGCCGGTCGAGTCGAACTCGGCGTGACTGGCCATCACGCCCATGGGCTGCTTGGGCACCAGCTTCCAAGTCGCGCCGGCGTCGGTGCTGCGGTACAGGCTGCCGTCCTTGTTGGCGACGCCGGCATAGATGGTGGGCGTGGGCTTGCCCTTGGCTCCGCTCGCCTTGTCGAAGACGACGATGGGGATACCGACCCCGTTGCCACTGTCAGAGGCCGAGAACCCGCCAACTTTGTCCCAGCTTGCGCCCGAGTCCGTGCTCTTCCACAGTCCGTTCTTGCGGGATCCGAAGTAGAGGATGCTGGTGAGATTGGGGTCGATGGCGAGCCGTTCGCCGTTTGACCGGCCGTCCTCGTTGCCGCCCATCTTGAAGGGCATGTCGGTCTTCTGCCAGGCGTTACCGCGATCGTTCGAACGCAGGATGGCGCCGTTGCCCGCCCACGATCCAGTGTAGGTTCCCGCGGCCAAGTACACCTTGTTGGCGTCGACCGGATCGGCCGCGAGGCTTTCGATGCCGGAGTTCGAATCGCGCCCGAATTCGTCGGTGATGGGAGTCCAGCTCTTGTCCGCCTGGTTCCAGCGGTACGCGCCGCCCACGTCGGTGCGGGCATACACGAGATCCTTCTCGACGGGACTGAAGATGATGCCGCTGACGAATCCCCCGCCGAGAATGACGACGTTCTTCCAGTTGTACGCCACGCTCCCGCCGCTTTGTGCCACTTGGGCCGGCGCAGTCGCCGCCAGGGCCGCGCCTGGCACCTGCGCGCCCGGTCTCTCAAGGCAGGAACATATCTTGCAGCCGTGTTGCGCCAAAGCCAACAAGATCACTGCCAACGACATCGCCAACGAAGTTCTTTTGGCCATTCTCCTTGCTCCTTCTATTGTGTCAGTGTTCCTATCGCTGGTCACCGTAGAGGATGCCCCTCCCGCCCGTGCCAAGATAGACACGGCCGTAAATGCGCGGGTCGCCGGTCAAGCAGTTTATCCACCCGAACTGATGCTGTGGATCATCGATGCGCTGCCAGGTAGCCCCGGCGTCGTCGGAGCGGTACGTACCCCAGACACCAGCCACGGATCCGGCGAGGTACACGGCCGGATAGCTCTGCCCCGGCGCCGGCATCCCGAAGCCGACTGCGGTTGTGGCGGTCACCTGCGGCACTTGCGTGAACGTCGCTGCCGAGTCCTGCGAATGAAAGAGGCCGGAGCCCGCGGGAACCCAAACATCTCCTTCGATTCCGAACACGGGGCGCGGTCGTCCGGACGGGGACGCAGCGGCCTGCACGAACGTCGCGCCGCCGTCGGTGCTCACGGACATGCCACTTCTTCCGCTTGCGTAGAACTTGGAGGGATTGACACGGTCGGCGGCCACCCGCACGCCGGCGGCAAGCCCCGCGCATGGGGTCCACGTGGTACCGTTGTCTTGCGAGAAGGAAGGCGTGGCCCCCTGCGCAGCCCACAGGAACGTCGTGCCGTCGGCCGAGACCGCGATCGATCCCGAGCCCTTGCTGCCCGTAGGGGCGGTGGCAAATGGGGTCCACGTCGTTCCCCCGTCCGTGGCGTAGGCGCCACCTAGCCCGCCAGAGCCCACCCGCGCGACGATGTTCGGAGCGCTTTGGGCGAAATCGAGGCTCGACGTGGTGGTAAAAATAGGGTTGTCGAAAAAGCCGCCTGGAGGAGAGACGTCGAGGTCGTCGTGGCGGAACCCGCCGATGTCACCCAGGGCACTCAGCAGGGGTGCGCCCGACGGAGGGCTGATGAGATCCTGCACCACGGTTTCCTCAAGACCACTGTCCTCGAAGGACCAAAGAGTCGGAGATCCCTCGTCGGCATCCGTGACGTCGTCGCTCGACCAGATGCCTCCCCCCGTGATGTAGAGAGCGCGCGCTGGATTGAAGGGATCGATCTCGACATCACCCATCCATCCCGGCGTCCCCACGCTGGCTTTGTGCCACAAGACCCACAGCGCCCCCGCCA
>Ga0187862_10001242_pt1 | contig 27211 bp, 19 predicted proteins | sample June2016WEW_10_1_FD_133003 | JGI IMG/M metagenome (GOLD analysis project Ga0187862, IMG submission 133003) | Peatland microbial communities from SPRUCE experiment site at the Marcell Experimental Forest, Minnesota, USA - June2016WEW_10_150 | ecosystem: Environmental > Terrestrial > Soil >...
AAGGAATGCGCGAGTGCATTAAAAACGGAAGAAAAAGAAGAAAATGCTAGGCTTATTTTTGACCGCCAGGCTGGCCGACTTTCTCACCGCCGATTTTGGCAAACTTTTTCACCGGCGGTAATAATCGAGTTGCTTTCGCCCAAGATCGAGGATGCGATGCTCCTTGCAGACATTAAAAGGGCCATCGCCAGAAATACTGATGTGATCCTCTTTAACATCGATAGTAGAGCCGACTCGAAAGATGGTCGTGGGGCGATTCTCTCTGTATTCATGCGAGTCTTCAACGAAATGGAAGGCTTTTGTGGCGATGCGCCTCACATAGCTGAGCTTGAACGCTACCTTAGTGACAAGGGAAAGTACGATTTCTTCAGCCAGACCTTTAAGGAGATCAGCGGATCAGAGTGGAATAAGGAACGGGATGCCTACCTTCTTATGCGTGACGAGGTTGTTGAAACTTTGTCAAAAACGTTGGGTATGAGCCTGGAATCTGCCGGTGAATGGTTCGACAAGGCTGAATCTAACTTCAGTCTCACGGTGGATAGCTTTGCAAAGCGAGTGAAAGAATACCTAGACCGCAAGGGGCCGAATCAACGGGTTGTGTTTTTGGTGGATGAGGTTGGACAGTTCATCGGAAGTGATGGGCATCTGATGCTGAGCCTCCAAACAATTACGGAAGATTTGGGAAGGATCTGTGGCGGTCGAGCGTGGGTGATTGTAACCTCTCAGGAAGACATCGATGTTGTTCTTGGCGATCTAAAGGCAGCAAAGGCAAATGATTTTTCAAAGATCCAGGGGCGTTTTGAAACTCGACTACCTCTCTCAAGTTCGAATACAGATGAAGTCATCCAGTCCCGCCTCCTGGAGAAAACCGAAGCGGCCTCTGTCGAGCTTGAGGGATTATATGAGCGTAAAGGGGACATACTAAAGCATCAGTTAAGCTTCACGAGCGACAGCGCAAACCTGAAGCAATACAAGGACAGCACGGACTTTACCTCAAATTACCCCTTTGCTCCCTACCATTTTCAATTGCTGCAAAAAATATTCGAGTCGATTCGAAAAGCGGGTGCCACTGGGCTGCATTTGAGCCGTGGTGAGCGGTCAATGCTCGATGCGTTCCAGTCTGCTGCAATGAATATTTCGGCAAATGAAATCGGCGCACTGGTTCCGATTTGTGAGTTCTATCCTGCAATCGAGAGCTTTCTCGATACCGCTGTGAAACGAACGATTGATCAGGCCAAGGATAACGTAAAGCTCCAACAACCCTTCGATGTCCAACTTCTCCAGACCTTGTTCCTGATTCGCTATGTGGACATGATTAAATCCAATGTGGATAACCTGGTTACCCTTTGCATTACCGAAGTCGATGCGGATAGGATTGCGCTAAAGCGCAAGATAGAGGACAGTCTCCAGCGGCTGGAAAAGGAAACCCTTATCAATCGGAATGGTGATCTTTATTTTTTCCTCACCAATGAAGAGCGTGAGGTCAGCCGTGAGATAAAGGGTACGGACATCCCTGCCTCTGAGGAAGCAAAACGACTTTCCGAACTGATTTATGATGAAGTTCTCAAAGGACAAACAAAATATCGCTATAAAGAAAATCGCAGAGACTACGGATTCAACCGCTTCTGTGATGGTCATCCGCACGGCTCCAAAATAGATCAGGAACTGTCGGTAGAGATCATCTCCCCGCTAAACGATGAATATGGCTTTTTCATACCTGGAAAGTGCATTATGCGGAGCGCTGAAGATGGAGGCCGCATCGTCATACGGCTCCCTGACGATACTGAGTCAGGCAAGGAGCTTGGCCGTGAACTGCGCACCTACCTTCAAACGCTGAAATACATAAAGCTCAAGAGTGATACTGCTGCATCGGGGGTTCTGAAGACGATTCTGAGGGATCGTGCTGATGAAAACAGGGCAAGGAATGATCGGTTGGTAAGTCTGATTGAGAAACTACTTCTGGAAGCCGATTACTTCGTCATCGGGCAGACATTCACCAGTAAAGCCACAACTGCTCTGTCGGCAGTGGAATCGGCCCTGGATTATCTCATTAAAAATATCTACACGAAATTCAGCTACCTGACCAGTTTGCAGGACGATCCTCAAAAAGAAATCAAAGCCTTGCTTCTGACCGATGATGTGGGCTTGCAGCAACTCAAGATCCTTCAGCAGGAACCCAATCCCAATGCAATGAAGGAACTCAGGCAATACATCGATTTGATGGTTGCAAAGAACCATCGAATCGCCCTTGATGAGTTGGTTGGACGTTTCGCTTCACGTCCCTACGGTTGGCCTGAATGGGAGATCATATTGCTCGTAGCGAGGCTATTCGCCCTGGGTGAAGTAAAGCTCATGATGGACGGTGCTGCCATTCAAATCAAAGAGGCCATTGACCCACTCACCAAGACAGTAAAATGGAAACAGGTAACAATTCTCAGACGTAAGGTGGCAGGAAAAGAAGATTTGGAAAAAGCTCGAAAGCTCGGTCAGAAGCTTTTCGGGAAAATCGGACCCGATAATCAGGATGGGCTTTCTTCGACCCTGTCCGGTGAGCTTCGAGGATGGCAAAAACAGCTTCTATCCTTCAATCCCCTAGCCGATACTGGGAGCTATCCAGGGAAGAAAGAGATAGACGCTGGCCTGAATGAGATCCATGCCCTGGTTTCCATTAACGACCCTTACGAACTCATCAAAGAGTTCAACAATAAAGCCGACAATCTCCAAGACCTCGCCGAAGACATGAACGAACTGGTGGATTTCTACAAAAACCTGAAACCAACTTGGGAAAGGCTCAGAAGCGCACTGAGTACCTTCAAGCCCAATCGAAGCTTACTTCTGAAAGATCCCGCTGCCAGCCAAGCCATCTCCAGGATGGACATGATAATGGAGGCTCAAAGCCCTTACGCACTGCTAAAGGAAGTTGATTCCCTTGTAGCGATGGCAAAATCGATAAACGACGCTCTGATCGAGGAGAGGCAGAAGACTTCTGTTGAATTGGTTGATGGCCGCATCGCACTGGTTTCCGAAGAACTGGATCGCCATAATGCCAGCCCCGAACTGCGGAATAAGGCGCTGAAGCCCTTGCAAGACGTTAAGAAGCGAATCGAGGCTGAACGCAGTATTCCGAACATTGCACTGATGATGGAGGGGCTGGAAGATGCTGTGGAGGATGCCCTTGATTTGACCGCCAAGAACGATGGTGGGAAAATATCGCCTCTCCCGAAGCCTGTTAGAAACATAAAGGCTGCTGAAGTCACAGGGAAGATTTACCTGGAGACGGAGAGCGATGTGGATGAGTATCTAGGGAAGCTTAGGGAAAAGATTATAGAGGCTATCAAGAAAGACTCCAAAGTCAGAATCGTCTAAGACGACGCTTCCGTGGAACATTCTGGTGCTGCGATTTGTACGGAAAGGCAAGTAGATAATGAACAAGAACAAGCTCAAATCTTATGCCCCTGCTGCACGAAGAGAATTTATCCAGGCTGTAACTGATCGAGCGAATGCTGTAGGGCTATTTTCAGACAAGAACGTCTTGCCCCTTGAAATTAAGGGTGATGTTGCCTTCATTGGCGGTAAAAGCTTCCCTCTGAGGGTGGCCGACCAGCGAAAAAAACTGGAGCAACGTATTGCAAGGGACGGATTTGAGCAGACGATGGAAGCAGTGGCTTACACCTGGTTTAATCGGTTCGTAGCTATCCGCTACATGGAGCTTCATGACTATCTGGATCACGGCTATCGGGTTTTGAGCAATCGCAATGGGAGCCACATACCTGAAATTCTGGAACATGCCACAGAGGTCAATCTGTCTGGCCTGAACCATGAACTGGTGGTTGAACTAAAGCTGGACGGCAATCGTGATGCAGAACTCTACCGAATGCTGTTGGTCGCTCAATGCAACGCTTTGCATAGTGCTATGCCATTCCTCTTCGAAAGGATAGGCGGGGCTACCGAACTGCTACTCCCTGATAATCTACTCCATTCAGATGCACTGATTCGCAAACTGGTCACAGAAATCAACGAAGAGGACTGGCTGGAAGTTGAAATCATCGGCTGGTTATACCAGTTCTATATCTCTGAAAAAAAGGACCAGGTGATAGGCAAGGTGGTGAAGAGCGAGGACATCCCCGCCGCCACTCAGCTTTTCACGCCCAACTGGATCGTGAAATACATGGTTCAGAATACTCTTGGGAGGCAGTGGCTTGCCACCTATCCAAATTCTCCGCTTCGGGAAAAAATGGATTATTACATTGAACCTGCTGAACAAACTGATGAAATCAAAACACAGTTGGCTGCAATTACCCCGAAGGAGCTTGATCCTGAAACGCTCACTCTTCTTGATCCTGCTTGCGGTTCAGGCCACATCTTGGTGGAAGCCTATGACCTTTTCAAGGAGATATATCTGGAGCGGGGATATCGCACGCTGGATATTACAAGGCTGATTTTGGAGAAGAATCTTTATGGCTTAGAGATTGATGATCGTGCCGCACAGTTGGCTGGGTTTGCTCTGCTCATGAAGGCACGGGCTGATGACAGACACGTCCTCGATTCAGATAACCCCGTTCATCTCAACATATTGGCCATCCAGGAAAGCAAAGAACTGAACATCGATGAAATCGCACGTGTGTTGTTACAGGATCGAGTCATCAGAATGGGGGCAACCACGCCGCAGCAACAGCACTTCTTTCAACAAAGGGCAAGGCAACTGCCCTTGAGCGGGACTGAAAAGCCTGAAGTGAGCCGTGAGCAGTTGTTATCGTTGCTCGACCTGTTCAAGGAAGGGAAAACTGTCGGATCACTTTTGGTCGTGCCTGACAAGCTCAGGGAGTCCCTGCCCAAATTCAAGACACTACTCGCAAAGGCTGCTCAGTCGGACGCTCAATCCAGGTATACTGCGGCCATGCTATTGCCGCTGGCAAAGCAGGCAGAGTTGCTGGGAAAGCAATACGATTGCGTCGTTACTAATCCTCCATACATGGGCGGTAAGGGCCTTGATCCTAGTCTGAAATCTTTCGCTCAGCGTAACTACCCCGACACAAAATCCGATCTCTTTGCCATGTTTGTCGAGAGAATTATGTCCATGGTTATCGGGGATCGATTTGTGGGCCTCATGACCCCTTTTACATGGATGGTTCTGAGTTCTTACGAGAAATTGCGCAGTCGGATTTTGAACGAGAACACCATAACCAATCTCGTTCGACCGGAGTACCATGCTTTTTTTGATTCGGCTTATGTGCCTATATGTTCATTTACTATGCTTACAAAAGCATTACCTGCCTACGATGGTTCGTTTATCGACCTAAGTAATTTCTATGGTGCGGATATACAACCATTAAAGGCACGTGAGGCGATAAAGAACCCCGATTGCGATTGGTTTTTTAGTGCATCCACTCTCGACTTTATGAAAATTCCAGGTTGCCCAATTGTATATTGGATTTCAGATGTTGCCAGGGAGTGCTTTATTTCTTGCAAACCTTTAGCAACAATTGCCGATGCGAGGCAAGGATTGATAACTGGGGATAACGAGAGGTTTTTAAGATTATGGACTGAACCGCCACTGCACAACATTGGTTTTGGAATGTTGACAAGGATTGAAGCAAGAGAGTCTGGAAAACGCTGGTTTCCGCACCATAAAGGTGGAGGATTTAGAAAGTGGTATGGCAATCATGAGTATGTAGTGAATTGGGAAAATGATGGTGATGAGATTAGAAATTTCGTAGATAGTGATGGCAAACTAAGGTCTAGGCCACAAAATCTAGATTATTATTTCAAGCACGCTATAACCTGGACTGCCTTGACCGTCACTTCTTTTAACGCAAGAATATCACGCAATGGATTTGTATACGATGCAAAAGGCCCGATCCTGTGTCCTATCAATTACGAACACCTGCTAATTCTTGCTGCTCTTCTAAACTGCTCTGTAAGTAATTATCTACTGAAACTGTTGGCCCCAACTATGGACTACAATCAAGGCCCAGTTTCTAGACTGCCATGGCCTGAAGAGATTGAGCATTTCTCTGAGTCAATAGACAGGATTGTGAGTTATTTGGAAAAACTTGCAAAAACTGACTGGGACTCCTATGAATTCTCATGGAACTTTACCGCTCACCCGCTTCTTCAATCTGATTATCATGGAAGCTCCATGCGAGACACCTATGCCACCCTTCGAGATCACTGGCATAAGATGACGTTGGAGATGCAACGATTTGAAGAAGAAAACAACCGCACTTTCATAGAAATCTATGGCTTACAGGAAGATTTGACGCCTGAGGTTCCACTGAGCGAGATCACCCTGACCTGCAATCCGCACCACCGCTACGGCGGCAACAAAGGCACAGAAGAACAGGAAATTTTGCTGCTGGCCGACACTGTAAAGGAGCTTATCTCCTACGCTATCGGCTGCATGATGGGCCGTTATAGCCTTGATCAACCGGGCCTCATCTACGCTCACAGTGGAAATATCGACTTTGATCCTTCCAAATACCAAACTTTTCCTGCCAACCCTGACGGCATTATTCCGATCACTGACATGGAATGGTTTTCCGACGACACAGCCAACCGTATTGCGCAGTTCATGAAGATTGTTTGGCCTGTGGGGACGTTGGACGAGAATCTGAAGTTTCTAGCTGCCAGTCTGTCACTAAAAGCTGCGGAGATGCCACGGGATACAATTCGCCGATACTTGAACAACGGATTTTACAAGGATCATCTCCAGACCTACAAGAGGCGACCAATTTATTGGCTTTTTTCCAGTGGAAGAGAACGTGCCTTTCAGTGTCTGGTGTATCTACATCGATACAACGAAGGTACACTGTCAAGGATGAGGAACGAGTATGTGACACCATTGTTCGGTAAGATGAATGCTCGAATCGATTTTCTCAAACATGACATCGACAATGCATCATCAACTTCGATTGGCAATAAACTACGAAAACAACAAGACATCCTAAAGAGGAAGCTGGCAGAATTAACTGCCTTTGATGATGAGTTACGGCACTTCGCCGACAAACGCATCAAGTTGGATCTCGATGATGGCGTGAAGGTGAACTACGGCAAATTCGGGAATCTCCTGGCCGAGGTGAAGTCCGTCACCGGGGAGTAGTGGAGCTTAATATTTTTAAGGTGATTATGAATACATCTCAGCTTGCCACCAGCCTACAGCAGATCTTCATCGAGGAGAATAACCGGATCGTCTTCTGGTATGACGTAGAGCGGGAATTTGAGGAAAACCTCCCTTTGCTCAAGTCAGATGAGTTCGATTTGATTCGGCTCGATGAGATAGGCTCCCTGGAATTGAAGATCCTCTTAGAACTGGATGAATCGACAAAGAGATACCTCCTCTACGCACCATTTGCCGAACCATATCCTGAGACAGATTGGCTGCTGGACATTCGTCTGTACAGCCGCACTTTCCGTGCGGATCGTGCCTCCATTCTGATTAATGAACTTGGGTTGACAAATCAGGCGATGCGCAATCATCTGGCCAATCGAAAGAAATTCTTCGCCAGCCAAGATCGATTGAACCGTGTAAAGAAATGGGTAAGTCCCGATGACAGGGAGCATGAGATCGACCTGAAGATTTTGGCTGCATTGGTGAGGGCGGATCAGCCTGATGCTTTTAACATTCTCATGAAAATCTACGGTGAATTCTGCCAGGAAAGTGACTGTAACCTTAGTGATGTCCCAAAATCATGGCAGGAGATCGAAAAATTTGATCTTGGCGAATTCTTCTGGAACTTGATGGCTACTACCTTTGGCTACAATGAGGACTCCCCTGGCTTGCCTGATTTGCTCATACGGCTTCTGGTAACCGACTTGCAGCAGCATCTTAGTACCGAGCTTCCTCAAGCATTGAAGCACTTCTCACTTGCTGAGAAAACAACAGGACTAAACGCTTCGGTTTTTTTATCGCAATGGCGAAGCCATGTATCCCATTATTCCAACTACAATCTCCTATCCAGACTCATCGCAAAAGAACTGAAAATCCAGGACCACATTGCTTCATTCGATGAGGTAGTGCTAACCGATGTGATGACTTTTGAGGCAGTCGAGAAGCATGTAATCCGGTGCATCCGTGATCGAATAATCGAGACTGATAGCTGGAACGGTGTGAGATCCACTATCCAGAGAAGACGTGACGGCCATTGGGCCAACCCTAACCTCGGAGCGGCGGTTGGTGAGCCAAACGTATATGTGGCAGTTTACAATGCCATAGAAGCAGCCGCCGACCTCCTTGAGCTTCGAAGACTGTTCGGGCGGGGGCTGAGCTATCAAAATGCAAACGCCATGCATGCTGCTTACGTGAATGAACTGTATCGGTTTGACCAACTTTATCGCCTATTCCACGAAGCTGCCGAACAGGTGGATCTCAAAGGGTGGGACATCCTGAAACCGATGAGGGAGGTCGTCGAATCCTGCTACAGCGGTTGGTTCCTTGATCAGATCGCAGTCACATGGGGAAGCTTCATTGAAGCGGGAAATGGCCGGGGGCTGCTGGATTCATGGACGTTGCCGGGAGTCACCAGCCAGCAGGATTTCTTCACCAAACAAGTCAAGCCAATATTGGATAGCTCTCCAAAAAGCAAAGTATATGTCCTCATCAGCGATGCGTTTCGGTTCGAAGCGGCAGAAGAACTGACCAGGGAGATCAATGCGAAGAAGAGGTTCTTATCAAAGTTGGAAACGCTTTTTGGGGTGCTGCCAAGCTATACTGGTCTTGGTATGGCTGCACTGTTGCCGCACAAGTCGATTGCCTATAAGCTGAATGCAAACGCTGATCTCCTGGTTGATGGGAAGCCTAGCGGATCGATGGAAGATCGTTCCCAAATTCTTGCAGAATTCCAGGGCATAGCGGTCAAAGCCGAAGAACTGCTTGAGATGAACAAGGATCAGGGTAGGGAGTTCGTAAAGCCCTGGCGGGTAGTCTACGTCTACCACAATCAGATCGATTCCGTTGGAGACTCTGCCGTCAGCGAATCGCAAACATTCAGAGCGGTTCGAAGGGCCATTGACGAACTGTCGGCGCTGGTGAACTTCATCATCAACAGTCTGAACGGGAGTCATGTGTTCGTAACCGCCGATCATGGATTCCTCTATCAGGATGTTCCACCAACGCAGACCGATAAGAGCGGCCTTGATTCCAAGCCTTCCGGTACTCTCAAAGCGAAGAAACGGTATCTACTTGGCACCAATCTAGGTAGTCCGCCAAAGGTCTGGCATGGTGAAACCCTCAAGACTGCTGCCGCTGAGGGCGGTATGGAGTTCTGGATTCCCAAGGGCAATAACCGCTTTCATTTTTCAGGAGGATCAAGATACATTCATGGCGGTGCCATGCTCCAGGAAATTGTTATTCCACTCATCACCATCAAGGAAGTGGAAGGAGGAAGAGCGGAAAAGCGCTCTACACGTAAGGTGGAAGTCGCTCTTTTGGGTTCGAGCCGTAAGGTGGTAACAAACCTCCAACGATTCGAGTTTATCCAAACAGAAAGTATCTCGGAGCGAGTTTTGCCCCGTACGCTCCTTGTATCCCTCCGAGATGGAGATGAATTGATCAGCAGCGAAGTCAGCCTTACCTTTGACAGCCAATCATCCTCAATGGATGAGCGAAAAAAATCTGTCAAATTGATGTTAAAATCTGGCCAGTACGATAAAAAGCGGGAGTATGCTCTCGTGATTCGGGATGCCGAAACGAAGATAGAATATGATCGGGTTACGATGACCATAGACCTGGCCTTCACGAGGGATTTCTAGCGATATGACCACCACCGTTGATGAAAGCTCATTGAGTCTCAATGTCCTGCTTAACCAGCACTTTGGCGGGAAAGTGGTGAGGAAGGATCTCACCAAGCTTCTGAAGGAAGGTGCCAATGTCCCTGTGTATGTGCTGGAGTATCTTCTTGGAATGTACTGCGCCTCCGATGATGCTGAGGTCATTGAAGATGGACTGGAGAATGTAAAGCGCATCCTGACCGAAAATTATGTTCGGCCAGATGAAGCGGAGAAGGTTAAGTCCAAGATCCGTGAGCGGGGAAGCTATAAAGTCATCGATAAGGTCACCGTGAGGCTCAATGAAAAGCGGGATGTCTACGAGGCTTTCCTTTCCAATCTTGGCGTGAAGGGAGTGGAGATCCCAAGCAGCATGGTAAAGCAGTACGAAAAGCTCCTGGTTGGCGGGATCTGGTGCATCCTCTCACTTAGCTACTATTACGAGGAGAATCAGAAAGGCACCCCTTTCATTCTGTCCGAGCTAAAACCCATCCAAATGCCCAACATGGACATGGAGGATCTTTTTCAGGGAAGAAGGGCATTCACTGATGAGCAATGGCTGGATGTGCTGCTGCTCTCTACGGGACTCGAACCATCCCATTTCGAGCAGAGAGTCAAGTGGCATCTTGTTGCCCGAATGATCCCTTTTGTTGAGAACAACTACAACGTCTGTGAGCTTGGACCACGGGGGACCGGAAAGAGCCACATCTACAAAGAGATCAGCCCCAACAGTATCCTTGTCTCAGGCGGTCAAACCACTGTGGCCAACCTTTTCTACAACATGAGCACGAGAAAAGTTGGGCTGGTCGGGGTTTGGGATGTGGTGGCCTTTGACGAAGTGGCGGGGATCTCCTTCAAGGATAGAGACGGTGTCCAGATCATGAAGGACTTTATGGCCTCCGGTTCTTTTTCGAGAGGCCGTGACATCATCAATGCGAATTCCTCGATGGTATTCATAGGAAATATCAACCAGGCGGTGGATACCCTTGTAAAAACGGCTCATCTTTTCGTCCCGTTTCCAGAGGTCATGATCGATTCAGCATTTTTTGACCGCTTTCACGCCTATATCCCTGGTTGGGAAATCCCTAAGATGCGACCCGAATACCTCACCAACCAGTATGGTTTCATAGTGGATTACCTGGCCGAATATCTTCGAGAGATGCGCAAGAGAAACTTCTCGGATGCAATCGATAAATATTTCAAGCTGGGGAATAACCTCAACCAGCGGGATACCATCGCTGTCCGAAGGACTGTATCAGGGCTGCTAAAGCTCCTTTATCCCCACGGGGAGTTTGATGAAGGGGCTGTTCAAAAGTGCCTCGAATATGCGCTGGAAACCCGAAGGCGTGTCAAGGAACAACTCAAAAAGATCGGTGGAATGGAATTCTACGATGTCCATTTCAGCTATATCGATAACGGGAAATTCCAGGAGCATTTCGTAACGGTTCCAGAGCAGGGTGGAGGATCTCTCATTCCTGAAGGGCCAATGAATCCAGGTGTGCTTCATACGGTTGCAACGGGATCGGGTGGACACTTGGGTCTGTACCGCCTGGAACTCCAGGTTACGGCTGGGACCGGAAAGCTGTCTGTCTCCGGTGTTGGATCAAGTCAGAGTGCAAAAGAACCGATCAAGGTCGGATTTGACTACTTCAAGGCCAATGTGTCCAGGGTGAGCGCCGCTGCCAAACCTTCCGATCACGACTATCATGTTCATCTGGTCGAACTCCATAACACCGGCCCTGCCCACACGATGACATTGGAAAGCTTTGTAGCCCTTTGTTCTGGACTACTTGGAAAGCCACTCCAGAGCCAAATGGTCGTGTTGGGAGATATGAGTCTCGGCGGTAGCGTCATCCCAGTGGAAAATCTCGCACAAACCCTCCAGGTGGCTTTCGATGCGGGAGCCAAGCGGATTCTCATTCCAATGAGCAGTGTTACCGATATTCCGACCGTTCCAGGTGAGTTGTTTGCGAAATTCCAAATAAGTTTCTACTCAGATCCTGTGGATGCTGTGTTTAAGGCTGTGGGAGTGGAGTAGCGACAGGCCGTTGAAAAGCGATACTTGAACCTTGATTGAAGAATCTACTCGGATGTCCTGAGCGCAGGAATATTGCGGTATAGACCGGCCAAGAGTTCGTAGTCGAGGGATGGGATTTGAATCCTATGTTTCAGAAAAAATGAATGGGGAGAAAATTTCCCGCTGATTAAGACAAAGTGCCTATAACTGCGGTAATTTTCTTTGGAAAATCGAGCATCGATCATCGCCATTTTCCCCGGCCAAGCACGAAAAGTGGCGTAACAGCTTTCTTCTTCGATCTCGACGAACCCGTTTATCTGATCTTCACCGCAATAGTCTATGCATAGCAGTTTCACATAGGCTCCTTTAAATCAACAACGGTTCTGCATTCATTAACTCTGCACTTAAAAACCCTCTATGATGGTTTTTATCTTCTGACATTCAATTACTTAGAGTATAGGACACATATTAGCAGATTTGGCACAAACAGTCAAGTATAAACACACTCAATCATACTATACCCGTAACCATAATATCACTCAAAAACATTGATAATTGTATCATCAACACTGGGAGGATTTCTTTTCAGGTGTTAGAGGTAGATTTTTCAGAATAGCTCGAATAAAAATGGTCCAGCAATTCACGCTTCACATAATAAGAAAGATGATTTTGGGGAGGGACCACCATATATGGTCCAGAGATGGACGTTCTCCGGTAATATTGCGGATGCGTGGATTGTTATTAAACTTCACCATACCTTGTTCCATCTTTGGGTAAGTTGTACGCAAACTCAATTATCTATGTTTCTCATAGCGGATGTCTTGCGTTATACGCATCGTTTTTCATTACACAGCTACTTTTCTGTTGACAGAAATAATCACATAGTATAATATAGACTCTAATGGTGAATACCCTTTTTTACAACGTATTGAAAGGATTAGTCATGATATTGGCCGTGATATTCATTTTAGGGTGGTTGCTATGGTTGGCAGATAGAGATAATCTCGAATCCTATGTTGACAAGGATGGTTACAAGCGCCATATCTCGGAACGGGGTGCACTGAGAGCAAAGTGCGGCGGCAAGAGTGAACATATGATCGAAAGCCATACAGGAATACATCGACGTAGGGAATAGGGTAGTAGGTACCGATCCCAACATCATTCGCATCACTAATAGATATCATTACTTATGTGCCATTATGAAACATCAATAATTCTATTACAACCTTAGAATCTCCAAATAGTTATTAAGAAATCAATTCGGCAGTGCGAGGATGGAGTGTGGATATGCACCGATCAGTTTCAATTTTGAGGATGGTGGTTGAGTAGTACGACAATCAGTCATGATAAACAGTAACCGGATCGAGAAAGACCTTTTGCCCAGTGGTCAAGAGTCAGAGAGTCTATTCAGTAGGGAATTGGATTGATTTGTGTTGAAACCCTCAAAAGGAGTTAGCCTAATGATCTTTCCAGATTTCGTTATCGCTCGGATCATCGGGGAAACTGTTTCTGATTTTAGAAACCGGGAACTCGAACAAGAGGTACTTAGCTGGGAGCGTTATGTGCATGAACTCGAACAGGAAAATCAGAGGCTTCGGGCAATTCTTGCGGACCTTCCCGGCCATTAATCTAATTCTACTGGAATCTTGTATACGGCTCGGAGCCTTTCGGGACTGGTGTATCCAGGACCAGGCACAGATGATCTCACTGCTTAGGCCAAGTCCCTCATCTGTTGGAAGACAAATTCCGCCAGGCGTTATCACCAACACCTTTTCCCCAATGCCTCAGCATAGGCAGCATATTATCGATTCTTTCCGCAATCAAGCCCTTGAGCGTCGGCCATTTCCAGCTATTGATAATAGCTTGGCGAAAAATCACCGCACCCATTTCAGGGCCTAAATTCCGTCCTTATCCCAGCAGAGGAGATGTTGCATGATGCCACATATAGTGTAGAATACTTCGACCCTGAATCCAGGCCGAACAGGTGAAGTATGCGCTGCTGTCCCCATTGCTTCGAGAGCCAGACCTTAAAGCAGTTCATCGAAGATAACGGTGAAACTGGTGATTGTGACTTTTGTCTCGCAAAGTCAGTTAACTGTTTGGACGTTTCTGACCTGTATCCCTTGTTTCAGCCACTCTTGGGACTCTATCGAGAGGTCGATTATGGCTACGATTATGATGAGGACGGTTCCCCGCTTGATATCGGCGAAACGCTTCCCAGCCTAATAGAGGACGGTTGGCATCCTCTCTTTTCTGAAAAGTTTATTCGTAACGTCCTTGAGGATGAGTCAGCCTGGCTTGAATCTGAGAAGAGGGATGCCTTCTGGACTGAACTGTTCCAGGACAACAAATCGTCCGCCGTTTCTAATCTTTGGGTGGAAGATGAACTCCCCGAAGGACACTTGAACTCTCTCTGGCCCCTTTTGTCGGAGTATCTGAAGCGGGAACGAAGATTCATTATTGGTAGTGAAGAACTGAAGGAAGGAATTGCCCTGCTTCCAGAGATCTTGGAGAGAGCCAGCCTAGCCGTTCGTGCCGACCAAGAATGGTTTCGGGCCAGAGTTGGTTGCCACACCAACTCTTCTGGCGAAAGCATTCCTTTTGAAAAGCAAGAAATGGGAGCACCGCCTCCCGAAAAGGCATATGCAGGAAGAGCCAATCCTCATGGGATTCCGTTTTTATATTTGGCAACAGACGAGACTTCTGCATTGGCTGAAGTCAGACCTTGGAAGGGAGCACTTGTCTCCATCGGGGCATTCCGTTCATTGGAAGAAATGGAGTTGGTTGACTTAACGGGCAAGCATTTTATCACGGACCCGTTTGAATTCGCTGATTCCACGAGCTTGGTGGCGGCAATTGCAGATACCGAGTTTTTGCGGACTCTGAGCGGGGTTCTCAGTACTCCGATAGATCCCGATAGGTCACTCATCGACTATGTTCCATCTCAGTTTTTGACTGAATTTATTCGGGACCAAGGGTATCCTGGTATCGTTTACCCAAGTGCAATGGCAGACGGATCGAATATAGTCCTTTTCGATGAGAAGCTGGCTATATGTGAATCTGTAACATTGCATGAAGTTAAAAATATCTCTTATTTAGCATCGAATTTAGCATCGAAGAAGAAGATTTGAGATCAAAAAGCGATGCCAGACGGTCTGATTTCGGGTTAACTTTGTCAGATCGGTTAAGGAGGATGACGCAATGGCTGGGAAAGTCACCATTTTACGAGAATACCTCAGTATAAAAGAACTTTCTCATTATTGTGGCGTCTGCGAACGCACACTGCGTGATTTAATCAACGATACCACGAACCCGATTCCCAGCTACAGGTTCGGTCGTGGCGCTATTAGGGTGAAAAAAGAAGAGTTTGACGACTGGGCAAAGACATGCCGCCGAGACAATAACAGGGTCAACCAGATTGTCGAAGAGGTTCTGGCCGACCTTGGGATTAAGACGAAAACCCGCCGCACTCGCAATTTGAGCGCTGGACCTAAACTACTATCGAAGAAGGCGGGTTTGCTGACAAAGACGGCAGTCATAAGATAGTTTCGTTTCAGGCCCAGCACGGCCAAAAAGGTGGGTCTGCTTTGTGTTTTCATTTTCGTGGCCGTGATGGGTCTTCCATCACTTCAGTTCCTTCGGTTGGGTTGATTTAGATGGATTTGATCGATGGGTGCCAAACTGAGCCGACACCCATTCTGTTAGGTGTTTGTTTGGTCTATCACTTCTTGGTTGGAGGATTATCCACTGAGTTCAATACCTTAGCAAACGGCTCGTCCTCAATCCACGGTTCATAAGGATGTACACCAGCGGATAAAATCGAATTAATCTTTACCTCGTCCAGTAACCCACAATAGTCGCTCGGAGGTGGCCAAATTGCATCATATAAGCGCACCAAAAGATATCTCCCTTCAGGAGATACATATAGAATCCAATAATTCTGATCTTCGTCGGGATCTCTATCATCTCCTTCTGCGACGAAATTAAAAGTGAAGACGTTCCCATCTTCGATAAATCTGGCGACGTCAGTTAGGTTACGGTATATAGTGCCTAAGTAATCGAAATCACCACGCTCCGTTATCAGGCCAAAATACTCCGCTACCTCGACTGAGATGTCATACAACCCGCCGATTGGGAATACATGTCCATCCCAATCCTTTTCCATCAGTTTTTTCATGTCATCTGTCATGTCTTTAACACCTTTCCCTGGTCATATCATAATGGAGTAACTGCCAAGCAGCCATCAACCACTTATGAGCAATGTGCCGAATAGATCATACTTTCACAGCTTGCACACATAATTTGTGTTTGGGCTAGGGCGTGCTAAAACCCACGCCCTGCCACCCCTTCGGGGTGCTATAGATGGTTAATCCCTACCAACACCTGATATTGACATAATCGATAAACCATACTTATTTTTTTATCCCGCCTCTTGAAACGCTAGGGCTTGATTTCCAGACTCATCATCACCTAACAAAACCGTTTCATTCTTTTCACCACCTGATTTCACTGAGGATTGTACTCCATCAACGATTTTCATATTTGTACCTTTGTAAACTCTATTATTCAGCCACAATATATATTCAATAACATACGTGAATAATTCTACAGAATACAAGTGCGTGAGGGACCATCCTTCATACATCGATATTATCGATTTTTCATCTGGAGGTGGGACACAATTTGCTTTATATATACCTTTTATATCGAATTGTGACCCATTGATTAGTATATCCACTATTGCTGGTCCCATACTATATTTTCTTGTTATCAAAGTCAAAACAGCTTTGGCTCGTGTTACTGAGATTTCTTTTCGAAGCCATCGGTTTTTGACTGTACTTTCAATTGAGTGTAAAAGTTTGGCTATTTTGCGGTAGCCTAGTTTATGCATCGATTTATATTTTATGAAATTTGCCAAATGTTTGAGGTGTACCAACTCGGTAACATATCCATCCTCGCAACTTTCTCGATCATTGCAATAATCTAGAAATTCAATTAGATCATTTGTGGATATGATCTTATTTTTGAAATGTCCTTCAGTGTATTCATGGAGATTATCGTCTTTCTTAATGATTTTGCGTGTACTACGCTTGAAGGCATGGTAGTAGCTTTTCATGGTCGTGAAGGATTCAGCACTTGGGTGCGGAAGGGTTTCAAAGTAGAGGTGTCCGCCCAATGTCTTTACTGTACTCCTGTCTGGCAATCGCTTGAAATCAAAATCCCAGTTATATGATTTGTTTTCGCTGTGATTTTCATATTCATCGCCTTCAATCCATGCCCTGATTGAAGTTAGCGAAGTGGACTCATATTTTGTATCTTTGAATCTGACAAGAGCTTTGTATTCATCGAGAATGGATTTACTTTTGTCAGGCCAATTTTTCGTCTGGATACCAGAAACGCTTATTAGCATCCGATGTCCCGGTATTGATTCCAGCATGGTATACGCTCTATTTTTAATGCCCAGCCAACCTCTACCCTTGTGCTTCAATTCATAGAGGGTCCCTGAGCCACTGCGTCTCTGCATCAAATCTGAGATTATTTTCGAGAGTACACCGAACTGGCCTGAAATTATGTATTCCGGTACTTCTCCTCCAACAGTGAAGCCGTCTGTGGTCCAGCAAAGTGGCTTCATTCCAATCTTGTCCAACTCATTGAGAGTCTCGAACGCAATGGCCCGTATGAGTCCCGTGATCCAGGAAGCAATGAAGGGGTTTGAGATTTCAGATTTCGGTATTTCTTTGGACCTTGTGTCGTCTTTGGATGAACTCTTAAAAGAGATAGCGTTTTTCTCGGCATACCCCTGATAAAACTTGCCGTAGGTCGAATTACCAATCTCTTTGAAGAAAAGATTGGCAAATTTATCACCTGCCTCTTTGAATGAATCTCTCAGATTTCTTATCTTTTGCTGGAATTCACTCACTATTGAGCTTTCACTCACCCTGCGGTATATGACCGATTGAAATCCTTCGATCACATCAAACGTTGGATACGCAACCAAAAACTCGTGCGAAGTCATCATCACGTCCGATTCGCCAGCCGTGAATATTCCATTCTCCTCCACCTTCGATGGGATTACCGGGAATCTCACGTCAGCCCTGTGTTTGAGCCTATGGGAATTTACATATCCGAAATCAAACGGGTTCTGAGTCAGATGCTGATAGCAATCCTCTGGATTGTTAAAAAAGATTGAACAGGTTTCAGAGTTTGGATCGAAGTCGTATTCTCCGAGTGCTGACTGGGAAGTGGTGTAGGCGGAAATTAAGTCCAGATCAGATACGATCAGATCAGGTATAAGGCCCCGAATGAAGACCTCATTCCTGCCGCCGTAGTATGCATCTTTAAACTTCGACTCGATGCCTCTCTTGACTCCAAGTATACGGTATTTGTGCAATTTTCCGTTTTCTTTAGGTTTTTCCGCATTTCCTTGGAGAGCAGTTTTCTTCTTTCTTTCCCTCTTGTATTCAGTTTTTGAATTGATATAGTAGCCGAGTCTGCGTGCTCGGTCTGGATTCTGTTTTAGCTCCTGCCCAATCCATCTGGAGCCAACTGCCCCTGCCGTTTTCGGTAGGGTTGTCAGACAAAGATGGGTTCGAGTTAAATCAAGCATTCTCGTCATGGCCTTAGCAACGATTTTAGCATCCGTCATAGCATAATTGCGGAATAGTTCAGGTTGTTCACGGTAGAGGATGTCCATCTTATCCTTGGGATATGGCGAGATATCAACCTTTGGAATACCAAGATTCTCCCCAATCGCATCCAAACTCATATGGAAAAAATGGTTCGTATCGTAGAAGTCGATAACCAGCCCATCCAGGGTAATTTTTCCAGCAATCGTTTTTGAGGATTCGAAAAAGTTTTTACCAAGTAGCAAATCTCTGCCATCTTCCATTGCGCTGAACTCGGCTCGATTGAAATGGCCCACGAGCGCAACCTTTTGCAAATCGGGATAATAGCGTGTAAGTAACTGGATGATATCGTTAAAACTTACGGCCCCGAACTCAGAATCAATCAGAATTTCATGATCTGTTTTTTCTATGTACAATTGAAAGGATAAGGTGCGCTGGATACCATTTTCCCAGTAGAACTCGGAATCGATGCCCACGATTATCTCATCAATATTTCCAAATATTTCGTTGTACCGATTGCATAAAACCTTCATCAGAACCTTCCGTCCCAGCCAATTCATTGACATTTCACTGTGGTTTCAAAATCACTCATGCTCATCCGAAGGGGTTGGGGATTAGTCAAACGGCTGAACGAACTTTAAAATCCCAGTCGAAAAAGCCGATAACCCTATAAGAGGTTAGAATCCGCACTCAACTGTTACTCGGTAAGGCGTTATCGGTCACGTTTCTCATATCTAGCCCAAAATCCATCATTATCAAGGAGACAACAAGCTCGACAAAGCGGCTGTTCTTCCTCAGTGCCTTCAATTGATTCATAAAAGCGAATCATATCGTATTTTTTTTGGCCATACTTGGATATGAAAGGTTCTCCTTCTTCATCTTCCTCATGAGCCTCGTAAAATTTCTTAAGCAAAGCATCGAGTTCGGGCGTTGATTTGCAAATTGGCCTAAAGCACCTTACAAGAAATTTACCATCAAAACGATCTTCCTTCCACGGTCCAAAACATTTTCCGAATGGTTCAAGTTCAGAAATGTGTTTTCTACAGCACGCACAGCATGTGTCGTCGGAGTCTTCATGATCCTCAGTTGGATAGATTTCACTCGTTAAATAGCCATCAGCTTTATAGATTTCATTCGTTGAAGTGTATTTAGGAATATATCGAAAGTATTCCTCATCAGTCTTAATAATACACGCTCTACATAACCATACAACATCTGCTTCATCGAGTGCTTTTACATATTGCATGAGAACATATCGCATTTGTCCATCGATAGGTTCAGCAATACACTTTAACGCTTTAGTAAAGTCTTCTCCAGTTTCGCAATCTTTGAAATAGGACTCAATAAGTTCATCAAATTTTTTGTTTGGTTGGTAAATTGGCCTTAATGTTTTTACCAACACTTTTCCTTCATGATCGCCGCAGATTGGATCGCCGCTTTTTCCGAATGGGTCAAGTTCACTTGGTTCTCTGTTGCAGCCATCACACAGTGAACCGTTCCATAACCAAGGCACTACAGAATTCAGTTTTATCCCTGAATTTTCAGGCATGTTGACTCGATCAGCAGGATTTATCCGATAAATGTTGATCTGCGGCATTTTCATTAGTTGTCCTTTCCAATTATAAGCAGTTGTCATGGTCGCTCTATTCCCTTGAACCTAAACAGATTTCATCTGTTCAGACTGTTCCAGGCTCTATAAAGGTATATATTTTATTCCAACTTAAATAGGCCGGTTTTCACGTCGAGTCCCTACCGATAGTCATCTCCCGGTATGTGTAGTCTCATCCTCTGCGAGAAATCCTCACGGTCATCGGGGTTTATTTTTTTCTTCCCATAATCTCGATTTGTGATTGTTTATGAACTCCTCCAAATCCAGCGAATCAATCCATTGTTTTTTGCCAACCGTAAGCACCGGGAGGTTGCCCGACCAAATTTGCGATCTCCAAAACCATATCGTGCCGCCGAAATGCTCAACGAGTTCCTTCAGTGAGAACAGTCTCCTTTTGGTGACATTGTGGTGACAGTGGGTCATAACTATCTGAACTCCCTAATTAAATAGTGGAACTGTGGATTGGTGATCCTCTTGTCCAAAACAAAAAAACCCGCTAACACCGACCATCTCGATGTTGCGGGTAAGCATAACAGACCTATTAGGGATTGATAGACTATCCAGACTGGAGAATGACTACGGACTGACTATTGAGTTATTGAGTGATTTTCCTCTTCTTAATGGCGTTATATTTTTTGTAAATGTCCTGGTAATCAAAGAATCCGTATCCATGATCAATCAGTGTTTTTGCCAGGATCTTCCCAACAAAGTCCCTCTTGTTCTGAGGGCCTGGAATGGTCCTGAACACCTCACCGTCATCGGTATATTCTTCCTTTATTAGCACCCACTCTTTAAGATGTTTTGCGAACTGGGTCTTGGCCTCTACCATCCAAAGGGTGGTTTCATCGTCTTCTGGCTTAGCTTCTTTCAGCCCACGTGTTACACAGGAATATAGTTTCACGGCCTCTGCCCCGGCCTTTTTTAGAAACTCATGGAATCTGGCATCATCAGCCACAAAAGTGCCATTGCCTCGATACTTTTGGGCCTCCATTTGATCCCAACCGGGGATTCTCAGGGGCGGCAGATTCTCTTCGGGATGTTCAGCAATAAACCACAATACACCGGCAATATAAAATCGCCATTCCATCGCTTGCTCTATTATCTGGTTAGCTTCATCCTCATCTTCAGGAAGAGTAAACGGCACAGCGTAGGAGCCTCGTGGATGGCGTGGAACTTTCCCGATTTTCTTTCGAAGCTGTCTATAATATTCCTCCAAACGATTACGGCATTCAGATTCATTGTAATCGCAATCGGCAGTAATTTCGGCGGGAGCAGGGTAACGTTTTTCCACCTCATCAACTGAGAGGTACTCCCAAATGACTCCAAGAGAATGGGCATCTACCAGCGTTTTCCCTGACCGGGTGTAAGCAGGAAGCCCCTTGCGCAAACATTCGAATAGCCGAGCCTCACCGAGGCCCCATACATCTAAAAGCTCTCGTCCATTGACCCATATTTTTTCGGCCATGCGTCTATTCCCCCAAAAGCGGTGCTTGAAATTGCAGAAGCCAGACTATGACAGGAATCATGATACCATGGGCTGTGAGCACAGTCCAGGCAGCACATCTTCTGTCTTTTTTGAACAAGGGGGTAACATCACACGGACGTGTGCTAAAGGTTATTTTCGACCTGTGCCAAAAAGGTAAAAAGAAGGATGAGGCAGCAGAAATTTTCTTCAAACTTAGCTGCCGCAAGTGATAGGATGAGAAGTGAGGCTTAATGGCCTGTGGTCAAGCCTCATCCAATGCTTCCGGCAACCTACAGACGCTGGTTCCACAGCCTCCAATTTCCTGTTATGAGAGTAGTAGCTGACTCTCTAAGGGAGAACAGTAATGTCAACTTTACTGACGAACCCATTTCTCTCTGGCCTGCAAATCCCCACAAAACGCAAAATTTTCGTGAGTTACCACCATGGAAATGACCAATGGTATTATGATAAATTTTCCCGGTTTTTTTCTGATGTATATGACATTATTCGGGACAACTCGCTAGATCGCCGAATTGACAGCGATAACTCCGATTACGTAATGCGAAACATCCGGGAGAATTTCATAACTGGCTCATCATGCACTTTTGTTCTTTGCGGTGCTGAAACTTTTACGAGGAAATTCGTGGATTGGGAAATAAAAGCAACTCTGGACAAACAGCACGGCCTCATCGGCATCAATCTTCCATCGAGTCGGGTTGGGAACCTTGGCGGGGTGATTGTTCCTGATCGCCTGCATGAGAATATTACGTCGGGCTATGCCCTCTGGGTGCCGTGGGCAGACATTACGATCAATCCTGCCTCTCTAAGTTCGTACATTGAACTTGCCAATGCCAAAAGCAAGTCCCTTATTAAGAACAACCTCCCACTAAAAGTAAGGAACGGCCAATGGTAACCTTAAAAAAAGGAAGCTTTAGTTTGAATCTCGGATTTATTCAGCTTGGGGGTGACCTGACAGACGAAGACAGACAGGCCGCATGGGAACTGTATGCCGAACTCTCAACAAGGGTAGCGGTCACGGGGAAACAGGGCGATCCTGATTGCAGTAATTACGATGGTGAGCTTTATATTGAGAGTCTGAATTCCCTTTACGCATTTTTCCAGGAAGCCCGCCGCATAATGAGGAATTTCCCTGTTGGGAAGATAGATCAAAGCAATAAGGAGCACCTCGGAGTTTTGATCAACCGTGTCATACGTGATGTCCTTCGGCCGTTTTTGGAAAAATGGCATGTCAAATATCGCCATTGGTGGGACGAGCATAGCAACCCCCGTATAGAACCGATGCTGCGCCAATCGCAGTTCCCTCAGGTTAATGAATTTCTGGAGGATTGGACTTCTGTTCGGGCCTTGATGAGAGATCTACAGAAGGAACTCATCAAGGTTTACAATCTTGTGGATGTCGGGGCCGAAGAAACCGTTCACTGCGAAACGGGAGAACCCCTTTAGGAGACTGGGTCATGGCTGGAGTGAACAGAGCTATACCAAAAATGTGGGAAATGGTGGCCAAATCTGATCGTTCTGAAAGGAGGCCATGTATTTTTATTTCACACATCAAAATTGACCAGGGACCAGCCAAGGACATCGGTGAATTTATAAGAAACGATGGAGACTTAGATATCTATTTAGACGTTTACGATTCGGATTTGCAGAAAGCGGTAGAGGACCAAGACCCTTTGGGTATAACCCGATTTGTGGAAAGGGGGCTGGCGAAAAGCGATAGCCTCTTATGCTTGGTTTCCGAAAACACAATATCGTCCTGGTGGGTTCCCTATGAAATTGGGTTTGCTAAAAACGCCGCCAAGGGGATTGCGACCTTGTTACTCAAGGACGCCGTGACACTGCCAGCATATCTGGAAATCGGCAGAGTTCTTGTCGATTTTATTGATTTAAGTTCCTATATGCATACCATTGGCGCTTCCAGAATGCAGAAAGTATCGAAAACAACGACCAGCGGGAGTACCACTTCAAGTGGATTGGGAAAGCATCTGGTACTACTCCGTCATAAGAAAGATCTAAAAATCGTCCGTGATTAACCGCTTAACGGGATCAAGGGCTAAAAACGCATCCCGATGAAACCTGGCTGATAAAATGTCTATCTCTCGGACAAAAAAGACAGCAGGCATGATGATTATGAGTGAATGGATGTATCCAAATGCTGTAACCATTTTGTAACCGCCAACCTCAAAAATTTCCCATAGGAACCGAACAAAACCAAAAATGTGCGGAAATTTATCTCGTCATTGCAAAGTGTTACGGGGGCTTGATTTAGCCCCCTTGGTTGATTAGCGACTGAAAATCCTCGTGTCCTCAGTTCGATTCTGAGCCTCGCCACCATAATTTCAGAAGGGTTACGGTTAGTTAGCCGTAGCCCTTTCCCTTTTTCCGGTGGAAAAAGTTGTCGGGTGTGACCGGTATCGCTTCGATGATACCAAGTCTGTTGAGTTGGCAGATCAGACCGAGATGCCGTAAATTGACTATCAACCGACGAATTATGGCAGGATGCAAATTTGCTGTGATCCAGCCCTCAAATCCGGTACTGGCTGCAAATTCGAAAGTTACCTCATCCCCGGCATCGTTTTTGGGAAAAGGGTGAGCGAGTTAACTCATATGTTTCAGCAAGGCGCATGTTCTATTTTCGCGCCCGATTTGCCTGCTGCATCATGAAATGGGAATCCTGTGCATTTATGGTTAATCTCTCCGGCAAAACAGAGAAAAAGAACGGCGATGCAGTTGATGGGGAGTTAAGAGGTATATCAAAACCTGCCTGGACCTGACCATCTTTGTTTCATTTGTGTGACTTTTTAAAGATTGAAGACCGGCTTACTCCTGATCTTGCCGTCCGCTCAAGCTTGCCTCTTTTCTCCATCCCTGGTAAGTGTTATAAGCACCATCTATCAGGCAAATTTCGGGGAATCGAGTAAATATATCAACATTTGACAGCCACACAGGATTGATTGTGCTTTTTAATCGATGGCTCCCAACCATTAGGAGTAAACTGTACTGTCTAGTGCTTACTATGCTTGTCCCTGTTTTTTTACTTCAGGTCGGGTATCTCTATGAAGGATTTCGGAGCAGGCAGGCAAACGAGTTTCGGGTTAATCTGGAGATGGCCAAAGCAGTGGCAGGCACTTTTAATGTGTTTGTCCGGGATGTTCTCCATCATGAATTGGCCATCGGCATAAACCTGACTATGCCCCAGAGTTTCTCCGTTGAGCAGATGAACCATATACTCGAAGCCAACAGGGCCGCCTTACCCGTAATCCGTAACTTTGCATGGGTTGGCCCTCAAGGCCGAATCATTGCGTCCAGTATGCCTGGAGTAATTGGTGAGGACATTGCCGACCTGCCGTTCATCCGCGCTATCAATGAAGGAAGAGAATGGAGTGTTAGCGATCTCCTGCTGTCAAGCGCAACGGGTGAGCCGGTTTTCACAATAAACCGCGGTATCCGGGATGCAGAAGGCAAGCTGCTCGGCGTGGTTATCTGCGCAGTTAGGGCTGAAAAGTTAAAGGATATATTCGGGGTTCACCTCTCTGGAAGCGGCTCTATCAGCGTTCTGGACGGCAGCGGCAGGCTGGTCGATTGTTACCCGCAAAAAGAGCTGGAATGGGCAGATCGCGATTTTCTGAAGAAGCGTCCAGGCATCGGGCAAGCCCTGGAAGGCAAAGAAATGACCGGAATTTTCCCAAGCCTCTTCGATGGAGAGAATCGGATTGTGACCTGCGCCCCCAGTCGCTTTACCAACTGGGTTGTATGCCTCAGCCGGTCTAACAGTGAGGTGATGGGGCCTATCAGATCGCGTGCCATCCAGCAATCGGCCCTTTCCCTGCTAATTACGGCGGTCATCTTCATAGTGGCATTTTTCCTTTCGCACGGAATTGTCGACCCAATCAGGCGGCTTCGAGACTACGCCCTGGCTCTTGGACGGGGAGACCCAACACAGCGGATTGAATTCAAAGGCTCTGTGGAACTTCAGGATCTTGCTTCTTCTTTTAATGCAATGGCTGATGAGATTGGCAGTCGAGAGGAAGCGCTTCGCAGGAGTGAGGAGAAATACCGAGAGCTGGTGGAGAATGCCAACTGTATCATCACACGCTTGAGTCTCGATGGGACAATCACATTTTTCAACGAATTTGCTCAGAAATTTTTGGGATACTCCCAGCAAGAGATCCTTGGACGCCATATCGTAGGTACAATTTTGCCTGAAACAGATTCAGCCGGGAATGACCTGCTGGCGATATTAGAGGAGGTTGTCCGGAACCCTTACCAATATACAAGCCATGTGAACGAAAATATTTGCAAGAACGGTGATCGGGTCTGGGTTATGTGGGCCAATAGGGCTCTTTTTGATGATGATGGCAATGTGTGTGGGATTCTTGGGATTGGCGCCGATATCACGGACCGAAAGATGGCCGAGGATGCCTTGAGGAAATCAGAGCAGGAGAAAGCGGCAATCCTTAGCAGCTTGAAAAACGTGGCTGTTGAGTATCTTGACCCGGAGATGCGGGTAATTTGGACAAATTCGACAACTGAGCAGGTCTTCGGCCTAAAACCCGAGGAACTGAAGGGCAGAAATTGTTACGAAGCTATCCATGGCCTGTCGGAACCTTGCCAGGGATGCACCGCAATCAAGGCCGTACAAACAGGGAAACCCCAGGAAGGTGAGATAGCAAAAGCCGATGGGAGAACGTGGCTGGTTTCCTCTAACCCTATTAAAGATTCCTCCGGGAAAGTGACCAATGTGGTTCACGCCGCCATGGACATCACCGGGCGAAAGCGAATGGAAGAGGCGCTGCGGGCAGAGATTTCGGAGCGAAGGCAAGTGGAACAAATGCGTCGGCTTGATGAAGCACGCCTTGAGGCATTGTGGCAGTTAAGCCAAATGAGTGAATCTTCAACGTATCAAATCGCGGAGTTCGCCCTGGAACAACTGGTGAGGCTTACAGGAAGCGAAGTCGGCTGGATCGGGTTTCTGGACGAAGCCGCAACGGTTTTGACTGTTCATGGCTGGCCGGAAACCGCCTGGCAAAGTTCTGCAGGAGAACACGTCCGACAAATACCGGTTGGAAGAATAGATGTGTTTGCAGATGCGATACGCGAAAGGAGGGTTGTAGTCATAAACGACTACTCGGGTCCTTGTCCCATCTCCGGAGCTTTCCTGGAAACTAACCTCCCGGTTGACCGTATCATGATCGTCCCGGTATTTGAGAATGACCGCATTGTAGCCATTGCAGGCGTAGGAAACAAAGCTACGGAGTATGACCCCTCAGATGCCCGGCAGCTCACGCTACTGATGGATGGAATGTGGAAGATCATCCAGCGTGAAAAAGCAGAAAAGAATTTGCGCGAATCGGAGAGTCTCGCAGCAATGGGGAGGGCCATGGCAGCTGTGGCCCACGATATGAAAACCCCGCTTATCGCAATCGGCGGTTTTGCACGCCTGGCCCAAAAGCGCATCGAGGAAGACAGTCCTATCCAGGAGAAACTGGAAATCGTTGTCAAGGAAACCCAGCGGATGGAAAACATGGTGAGGAGCATGCTCGATTTTTCGCGCCCGTTGGAACTGGAATGTTCAAAGGGGGATATGTGCCAGCTAGTAGAGTGATTCCAAATTAATGTTGCAATAATTTGCTTTTCATGTAATTTTCCCACTCCGGAGGTTAAACTTAGACGGAGGAGGGAAAAATGCCATTTCAAAGAACGAGGCCGGCACT
>Ga0187862_10001254_pt1 | contig 27103 bp, 25 predicted proteins | sample June2016WEW_10_1_FD_133003 | JGI IMG/M metagenome (GOLD analysis project Ga0187862, IMG submission 133003) | Peatland microbial communities from SPRUCE experiment site at the Marcell Experimental Forest, Minnesota, USA - June2016WEW_10_150 | ecosystem: Environmental > Terrestrial > Soil >...
AGTGCCGGCCTCGTTCTTTGAAATGGCATTTTTCCCTCCTCCGTCTAAGTTTAACCTCCGGAGTGGGAAAATTACATGAAAAGCAAATTATTGCAACATTAATTTGGAATCACTCTACTAGTGAACAGAAAAAAGTAAAAACTCAAAACTAAAAACTCAAAACTCGCAACTTTCTCAATCGTTCCGCCTTCCGAATATCCGGAGCAAAAGCAGGAACAGGTTTATAAAATCGAGGTAAAGCCGCAGAGCGCCGATGACCGCTCCTTTTCGCTCCTCTTCGGACCCGGCAAATCCGCCGTAGGCCATTTCTTTTATGTTTTGGGCATCGTAGGCGGTCAGCCCGACAAAAATGGCTACACCCGCATAGGTTATAAGCCAGTAGATAGCAGGGCTGCTGAAGAAGAAATTAACGAACGAGGCAATTATGATTCCGATGAGACCCATCATGAGGAAACTGCCCATGGAAGTCAGGTCGCGTTTGGTTGTGAGTCCATAAACGCTCATGGCGGCGAAAGTCCCGGCCGTTACGAAAAAGGTGCTTGCAATCGATGCTTTTGTGTAGGCGAGGAAAATGGTCGCTAATGTCAGGCCGTTCAGAAACGAATAGGCGAAGAACATGAGCAGCGCCGTCGAGGACTGGAGCCTGCCGATCGCGGCGCTTAGCGCGATCACGATGCCGAGTTCTGCGAGGATCAGCACCAGCATGACCCCCGGACTTAAGAGAGAGTAAATCAGCCCGCTGTTGAGCGTGAAAAGAGAGGTAAGCGCAGTGACCGCCAATCCGAGGGCCATCCAGTTGTACACACGGCGAATGAATTCGGTTTGGACAATTGCGCGTTCCTCCTGAAAAACTGTGCTTCTTTGCATTGCTAACCCCTTTCGGAATGATTTTATGAATTCTTTATCATCTTGGATTATAACTTATTTCCTGTGCCCCGATATTGCAAATATTTTGACAAATGTCCGGAAACATCGGATGAGAATCGGTCGGCGGTCCCACCGCCCCGCCCCGGAGTAAACGATGAAAGATCTGTCACAATACCGAAGCGAGTTTCCCATCACAAATAATTTTTGCTTTCTCAATAATGCCGCCATCGCCGCGCCTCCATTGCGGGTGGCAAAGGCCGTGAGCGACTTGATGCACCAGTTCGCCAATGAAGGCTTCGTCCGTTACCCGGAATGGATGAAAACGGTGGACAGGACCCGCTCGCTTTTTGCGCGGCTTATAAACGCTGACCCCTCAGAGGTCTGCTTCACCGCAAACACGTCGGAAGCTCTGAGCATTGTAGCAGGCGGAATTTCGTGGAGGCGCGGCGATAAGATTATTGTACCCGTACCCGATTTCCCGTCGAATGTGTATCCATGGGTTAATCTGGAGCGCGCCGGGGTCGAGATCTGTTTTGTTCAAAAAAACGAGGGGCGTTTCGGCCTCCCGGACATCACCGCCGTGCTTCGCCCCGGAACGAGACTTATCGCTGTGAGTTCGACGGATTTTGCCACCGGGTTCCGATGCGATCTGGAAGAATTGGGGTATTTTTGCCGGCAGAATGGTATCCTGCTCTGTGTGGATGCAATACAGAGTCTAGGCGCCATACCTCTGGACGTGAAAAGCTGCGGCGTTCACTTCCTGGCCTGCGGCGGTCACAAATGGCTCCTGAGTACAATGGGCATCGGAGCGCTCTACATCTCGAAGGAGGCAAACGATCTGCTTCACCCGGTCCGGGTCGGATGGCGAAGTGTCGAAAATGAGGAGAATTTTTATAATCTTGAACTGAAATTGAAAACCGATGCCCGCCGGTTCGAAGCAGGGACCCTCAACCTTGCGGGAATCACCGCTCTTGGGACCTCACTCGATATGCTGCTCGAAATAGGGATCGAGCGCATATTCGAGAGGATATCGGGTCTTAACGACGTGATTTCAACCGAGCTTGGAAGGAGGAATTTCCAGGTCATCAGCTCGATGGAACCCGGGCACAGGTCGGGAATACTGAGCTTTGTACCCGAGGATGCGGGGAGACTTTTCCGCCATCTTCTAAACATGAAGGTGCTTGCCGCTCAAAGAGGAAACGCGGTTCGGCTCTCACCTCATTTCTATAACGATGAAAGCGACGTCGAAAGGTTCCTCGAGGCGCTGGACAGTTAATGAGTGGATACCCGTTCACCGCAGCAACTCACGTCCCGTTGGGACACCCGATACGATGAAAAGACCCGTAGGGTGGGCAAAAGGCCTGATCAAACTCAATCTCCACGCTTCGCGAGATGGAGCGCAGCCCACCAAGTCTTTCGTGCAGAGGTTGGTCGTCGACAGGGCAAGGAGAGAGCGAAGAGAAAACAAAATTCAACAAGATCATCTGGGATCTCAGGACTTGGAAACAGCCACTGCTGTTAATCATGTTAATCCTGTCAAAAAGGGTCTCTTTCTTTCTCCGCCTCTCTCAATGACCTGTAGTCTCTGCGGTGAATGGCTTTTAGTCGTCAGGGGCTCGCAACCTGTTATAAATCGGCATCGCGAAGGCGGCGGTACCGGTTTTTCCGTAGCTGTGGTAAACTACTTGAGAGCATAGCTTTTTGACTTTTCTGTGCCATGGATGCGGTTATAGAATGCCGGGAATGATAGCGCGGTGAACTCTTTTCGATTCAGGGAGAGGCAAATGAAGCGGTGGGGATTTGCATTACCTGTTTTTTTTCTTTGTTTCTGTCTGTTTCCGCTGGTGCTCGGGGCCGCGCCGGCCGCCGCACCGGGTGCCGGCTTCAGCATGTTCTGGGCGATTGTAGGGATTTTCTTCGGAGGAATGGCCCTGAATCTTACCCCATGCGTTTATCCCCTGATACCCATTACGATATCCTACTTCACCGATAAATCGATGGATCTGAAGGCAGGACGCGGCGCCATTTTTATCAACGCTCTTCTCTATGTTCTGGGAATAGCATTAATGAACTCCCTGCTGGGGGTTTTCGCCGCGCTCTCAGGGCGTCTTATGGGATCGCTGCTTCAAAACCCCGCAACGCTTGTGCTGGTGGCCCTGGTTATGTTCCTTCTTGCTCTGAGCATGTTCGACGTCTGGGATTTCCGGCTGCATGCTTTGGTAACGGGCGCTGCCGCTCGAAATTACGCCGGTTACCTCGGAAGCCTCGTCATGGGGTTGACTCTGGGCATAGTCGCCGCTCCTTGTATCGGGCCGTTCGTTGCCGGGGTTTTACTTATGGTCGCCAACAGGGGGGACCCTGTTTTCGGGTTTTGGATTTTTTTCAGCCTGAGTCTGGGAATGGGGTTTCCGCTTTTCGTTCTCGCCTTGCTTTCCGGCCGGTTGACCATGCTTCCCAAATCCGGTGAGTGGTTGCTGTGGGTCCGGAAAGTCATGGGCTGGGTAATGATTGGAGCGGCCTTTTATTTCATTTCTCCCTTAATGCCCGATATCGTGGGTACAGGACTGCTTTCAGTAACCGCCCTGGCGGCAGGGGTTCATCTGGGTTGGATAGATTCGACGAGGGCTCATTTCGCAGCCTTCAAATGGATCAGGAAGGGCGTTGGGATCGTTTGTATCGTCGTCGCAGGCGCGATTATCTGGTATGCCATGCCGACCAGTGAGGGCATAAAATGGACGCCCTATACTGAGAAAGTGCTGGACCAGGCCAAGGAATCGGGCAAACCCGTCATAATTGATTTCTACGCCGACTGGTGCTCACCCTGCCGGCATATGGACCGGACCACCTTTCATGACCACTCGATTGTCCATTTCGCTGCAAAAGATTTTGTAATGATAAGGGTAGATCTCTCCCAGAGAGGAGATCGCGCAAAAGAAATGCTGGCGCGCAGCTATAATGTTCTAGGGATACCCAGTGTCATTTTTCTGAAGCCCGGGGGCGAGGAGAGGGTCGGTTTGCGGATTATGGACGTAGCGCCGCCCGACGAGTTCATGGAGAGGATGAAGCAATTGAGGAATGGCGACAGTTCTCCGGACACGCAGTAAGTCCTGCATTCACTCAGATCTGGAGGCCAGACTGTCCTCGCGAAATTTTCTGAGAGAGCCGATGACGTCCATGACGGCCGTGGACTTGGCCAGGGGCTCGTCATAGCCGCGTTTGTACTGGTATTCGAGGAAAAGATCGATCGCCTTCTCCACAAGTTGCTTGAGTTGTCCGGCATGGAGCAGATATTTCTCCATATTTTCTTCTTTGCGGGTTTGAATTAAAATTGATATCGGAATCGGCTGACAAGATAGTTTCCGGGCGGCAGGGCCGCAGCCAGGATCTCGACGTTATCCATGACCTGTCCATGGCCGGAGGCGGGCGGCCGCAGAAACTTCGGCGGACTGGATCACCGATTTCGACGCTCAGCCCGTTCGGCAGGCGAACTTGTCCTGAGTTTCCGAAGGAGGGAAAGCTCTTTGCTTGCCGGAACAAAAAACCCCTTTCTTTTAGGTGAAAAAATCCGATTCGGAAACTGCGAGTTTCTCATCCGGGTTAATTCCGGATGGACACAAGATAATACAATTTTTGAGCAAAATCACCGACTACCCGATTCCGATTTTCGATCTCCGGTATCGCGACACCAATCGCTCGGTATTTGTGCGTTATGTCGGCATTTTGATGATATTTAGGCAGGAGCTTACCAATGCCGCTTGAAAAAAAATGCAGGCTCGGGATTCTGGTGCTGGTTTTAATCCTGATGCTGGGACTCTACGGGACCGGAGGGTGGAGCGGAGTTGATTCCAGGCTGCCCGCTGTCACCTGGTTTGTGCCTTACTTTGGGCTTCCGGAGAAGGCTGAGCTTTGCGGAGAGGAGGTACCCCTCGGGTCTGCCGAGGTTCGCGAAAGGTTCGACCGTGAGTTTACAATCATTACACAAAGCCATGCGCAGGTTTACCTGTGGCTGAAAAGGACAGAGCGCTATTTCCCGTGGATCGAGAAGCAACTAGCGTCGAGGGGTCTTCCGGACGATCTGAAATATGTGGCTGTTGCGGAAAGCGATCTTATCCCATCGGCCGTTTCACATGCTGGTGCTGCGGGCCCCTGGCAGTTTATGGCGAATACTGCGGCTTGCTACGGCATCAGGCAGTCCGAAGCCATTGATGAGCGCTATGACTTCGAGAAATCGGCCACCGCGGCATTGGGGTATCTGAAGGACTTGCACGATCAGCTTCAGAACTGGACTCTTGCCATTGCCGCTTTTAATTGCGGGGATCGGCGTATTCAGGTTGAAATCGGAAAACAAAAGGTCAACAGCTATTATTTTCTCAAGCTGCCCCAGGAAACAGAGCGCTACGTTTTCAGGATTCTGGCCATAAAGGAGGTTTTGGAGAACCCTGAGAAGTACGGCTATCACCTTCCCCGCGGGGCCGGCTATCAACCGATCATTTTCGAAAGGGTAAAAGTCCAGCTTCCGGGGCCGATGCCAATCGCCGTGGCGGCCGAGTCTGCCGGGGTTACCTACCGCGAACTGAAGGTGCTCAATCCCTGCCTGGTTTCGGACGTGATCCCGAAGGGGGACCTTACGATACGAGTGCCCGAGGGCAGGGGAAAGCGATTCGAAAAAGTTGTGGAGCTTTGGAAAGACACGTTTAAGCCGAGCGTTTTCGTGCACAAGGTTTCGCGGGGTGAAACGCTCGATTCGATTGCCCGGAAGTACAATTCGACCAGGCAGCAGATTTGTTGTTGGAACAATATTGCAGGAAATAAAATACGAATCGGGCAGACGCTCAAGATTTACAGGTAGGGGATTTTCAGGAAGCGGGCTAAGGCGCGCGTTCTACCGGTGGCAATACAGATGCGGTGAATCATGCATTTTTTTTATGAATCGGTAATTTTTCTAGCTTTGAGGCGGGATTTGCGCTCCGCTTAAACTCTTGACAAGTATTTCCGGGAGAATTACGATAACGCGCCGTTTAAGTCAAAAAACTTAATTATTCTGGTGAAATATGGATAAATACGAAAGCTTCTCCAAGCTGCTTGTTCAGAGCCGGTATGCTATAGCGCTGACCGGCGCCGGGATTTCGGTAGAGAGCGGGATACCTGATTTCAGGGGTAAGGACGGTCTATGGACCAAATACGACCTGCTTGAATACGGGCATATAGATTCTTTCCGCGCCAATCCCGGGAAGGTATGGAAAATGCTTATGCAGATGGACGCTCTTGTGGAAGGAGTCAACCCCAACGAAGCGCATCTTGCGCTGGGGGATCTCGAAAAGCTCGGTATCATAAAGATGGTTATAACTCAGAATGTTGACAGCCTGCACCAAAGGGGGGGTAGCTCCAATGTCGTGGAATTTCATGGAAACTTCCGCACAATGCGCTGCGACAACTGTCACAAGTCTTTTCTTCGAGAGGATGTCTCACTGGTGAGCCTTCCGCCTTTATGCTCGTGCGGAGGACCAATCCGGCCGGACGTTGTACTGTTCGGGGAGGCAATTCCTCCGGAAGCGTACTCGCAGGCATTCGATGCTGCGGAGAAGTGCGATTTGATGCTTGTAGTGGGTACTTCGGCAAGCGTTGCTCCTGCCTCTCAGCTTCCACTGATTGCCAAGAGGAGGGGGGCGCATGTTCTGGAAATAAATCCGGTTGCCTCCGAACTATCCGAGTGGATAACGGAATTACACGTTATGGAGTCGGCCGCAGTGGCTCTCGGGAAAATTATGGAAATTGTCAAATCGATACATACAGAGGTTACAAATTGATGTTTATTCAGTTTTTGTCGGCAACAGCATACGCCGCTTCCGATTTCACCGCGCCTTATCAGAGATCGGCAGACAGCGTGATGGATATGATCTTCAATGCAGGACCGATGGTAAAGTTCGTTTTATTGATCCTTATGGCGCTTTCCGTTGCGTGCTGGTGTGTCATAGTGCTCAAAATCCGCCTGATCCGCCGGGCAAACCGGGAGTCGGGTGAATTCATATCGCTTTTCAGGCAGCGCAAGAATTACTCCGCGCTTTACCGGGACAGCGAAAAACTGGCTGACAGCCATCTGGCACAGATTTTCCGGGTAGGTTATGCGGAACTGAGCAGGCTCGGGAAATCGCTGGAAACAAGGAACCTCCTGGAGCTGTCTACAAACCCTGAAATCCTGCTGGAGAACGTGGAGCGGGCGATTCAGGGCGGAATGACCGCGGAGCGGCAAAGATTGGAGCGTTTTCTGCCTCTGCTTGCCACAACCGGCAGCACCGCCCCGTTTATCGGTTTGTTTGGAACGGTCTGGGGCATTATGACGAGTTTTCAGCAAATCGGAATCAAGGGCGCCGCCAACCTGGCCGTCGTGGCCCCTGGGATTTCGGAGGCGCTTGTTGCCACTGCCATTGGTCTGGGGGCGGCGATTCCTGCGGTTGTCGCCTACAATCACTTTTCAACTAAAATCAGGGGAATCGAAAACGAGATGAGCCATTTTTCCTCCGATTATCTCAATATGCTCAAACGCGACCTGATCCGCAAGGGCAGGCAGGAGGAAAGTGCTTCGAGCCAGGCGCCGGAACAGAGGTTTGCTTTGCAGGATTGAACTTGGTTTCCATTCGGTAAGTGTCCTCCTTTCCGAATTGGAAACTGCCGGTCTCTTATAAGGTGAAATTCTGCTGCGTTCATCCGGGTTTCCGGATGGAGACTAACTTAAAGGATAGAGGCTGATGCAGGCCAACGGGAACTCCAAAGGAATGGTTTCTGAAATTAACGTTACGCCGCTTGTAGACGTAATGCTTGTTCTGCTCATCATATTCATGGTGACTGCGCCAATGATGACGCAGGGAGTTGATGTGAAGCTGCCTGAGAGTTCAGCGCCGGCCATCCCGTCTGATGATGAACGGCTGGTCGTCACGATTACTCAGGACCGCAAAATCTATATCAATGACAATCTGGTGGAGTCGGACGAACTGGAATCCAAGCTTGCGGGCATTACTGAGAACCGGCAAGATCGCAAGGGGGTTTTTCTGCGAGCCGACGAAACAATTCCATATGGGTATGTCATGGAGGTTATGGGACTGATAAGAGGGGCTGGAATTGATCAGATAGGGATGGTGACCGAGCCTGCGACGAGTCCTGCTAACAAGTCTAAACAAAAGGGCAAGGGCAAGATTTGATTTCCCTTCATAGTCGTTTGCCGTATGGCTGCCGGTGTAAGGGGACATGAATGGAATCCCTGGCATTTGCTGATAAGAGAATTCCCAAAAAGGACCTGGCGACCGGGATCGGGGCCTCGCTTCTTATCCATGTGCTGGTTTTCAGCTCCGCATTTATATGGACCCTGGTGATGCCGCACAAATCCTTGAAGTCCCCCTACTGCACGGTCAATCTGGTGTCCCTGAAAGATCTGGGAAGTGGTTCGTCGGAGCTCAAGGGCAACCCCAAAGCTGCCGAGGAAGCTGTGGTTTCCGAGCATGTGGCGACTTCGGGCAAGGCGATCCTAAAATCAGAGCCTGCTGCGCCGATAAAGCGCCTGGCAGTCGACGAGGTGGTGAGAAAACCGGAAGCTCAGATAAAGAAGATCGAACCCAAAGAGGTCCCCATTGCGCCTGAAAAGCCGCATAGCCTTGAAGATATTGAAAAGAACCTGGATAAGCTGATTGCCAAACCGAAAGCGACTCCGCACACCTCGTCGGCATCGACGCAGCAGTCGGAGCCTCAGCCTCAAGCTGCGGCCCCTCCGGCCCCGGCTAAGAACCAGCCGGGGAGTGATAAAGTGGCTCACGGGACGCCGGCCGGGAGTGCAGAGGGGGGAGCCAAAGGTGCCACGCAGGGCAGTGTCTTCGGGTCTCCTGACGGAAGCGGAGCTATTTCTGCTGCTGCGCAGTTTTATTACTCAAGAGTTACAGAAGCGATAAGACAGGAATACAAACTCCCCGATCAGACCGCTGCAAGTTTGGAGGCGAAGGTCTTTTTCGTGGTGAACAGGAATGGGAAGGTCGTAGACTTCCAGATCGAGAAATCTTCTGGAAACAGTCTCCTCGATGCTGCAGCGTTGCGAGCAATTCAAAATGCAAATATACCCGCGATGCCTCCGGTCCTGGAGCGCCAGCAACAGGACTTCACCCTCAAATTCACCTCGCGGGGTGTATCTTAAATAGAAAGGTCTTTGGTCCATAGTCATGAGCCAACGGTGCATTTTTAAGATTGCCGGAACTTTTTCTGCATTGTTTCTGACTTTAATTTTGTTCAGTTCCCCTCAAACTGCATTTTCCGTGGTTGATTTACCCCCGATTAGCCCGTCAGGCATCCAGAAAATTCCAATCGCCGTCCCGGATTTCAAGTACATGACCCCTGAGCAGACCCAACTGGCCCGGGAGATGAGCGACGTACTCTCAAACGATCTCAACATCTCAGGCGTATTTCGGTCCCTGGACCGGAAGGGATTTCTCGAAGACCCTCAGGGTATGGGGCTTGAAGCTTCCGAGATCAAGTTCGAGGATTGGAGGCGTCAGGGGGCGGCTTTTCTGGCTCGCTGCTCTTACCAGATTCAGGGGAATTCAATCAGATTGGACGGCCGGCTTTTCGATGTTGCGGGCAGGAAATTGGTAGGGACGCCCAAGAGCTATGCCGGCGAATTGCGGGCCTGGCGCCAGATGGTGCATGCCTTTGCAGACGATATCATGATGATGGTGACAGGCGAGCGTGGGGTGTTCGATACGAAGATTGCCTACGTTCAGAGCGTCGGAAGCGCCAAGGAGATTTTCTACTGCGATTTTGACGGCTACAATCCGGTGCAGTTAACCAGGGACAACAGCATCGCGCTTTCTCCGTCATGGAGCCCCGACCAGAGCCAGATCGCCTTTGTGAGCTATAAGGACGGCTCGCCCAAAGTCTATGGTGAAAATGTGTCGAACAACTCCAGATACCTGATCAGCGGTTTTCCCGGGATGAACATCGCTCCGGCATGGAGACCGGGAAGAAATGAGCTGGCTGTCGCTTTGAGCAAAGATGGAAGCCAGGACATTTATCTTGTAAGCCCGACAGGACAGGTCATACGGAAATTTGGCGTAGGTTTCGGGTCTTCGATAAGCGTATCTCCTTCCTGGTCGCCGGATGGCCAAAAGTTCGCCTTCGTTTCCAACGAATCCGGGAACCCGCAGATATACATTTTTGATGTTACGACCGGTCAAAAAAAACGTCTTACATTCAGCGGCAAATATAATGTGTCTCCAGCCTGGTCACCCAAGGGCGACTGGATTGCCTATAGCGGAAGGGAGGGAGGCGAATTCGACATCTTTATCATTCGCCCGGACGGCGGTGATAATCATGCGATTACAAACGGAGGCAGGAATGAATGTCCGCGCTGGTCGCCTGATGGGCGCAATATTGCGTACAGTTCTACTAAGCAGGGGGGGTCCGCAATTCGGATAATGTATTCGAATGGAACTGGGGACTGGCAGCTAACGAGGCAGGGCGGAGGGCAGGAGTTGCCTGACTGGTCGCCAAGAAGGAATCGCCAGTAAGCCGAATCGTAGGAGGGAAAAGGCATGAAGAAGAAACAAAGTATCTTTCTCGTCTTGATGATGTTTGCGTTTATAGCTGCAATGGGTGCATGTTCGAAGAAAAACGTTCCTCCACCACCCGGCTACGGCGGTGCGGGGCAGGAGATCGGTGCTCCCGCTGGGGGGCCGATGATGGATGAGGCGAGATGGAGGGAACTTGGCATCAACTCGGAAGCTGAAAAAAGAGAGTTTCTGGATAAAGCTAAAGCCTTCGAAAACCAGGATGTCTACTTCGACTACGACGCTTATACTCTTACAGAACCTGCAAAAAAGGTCCTTGATGAAAAAATCGCCTTCCTGAAAAGATACCCCAAGGTGGCGGTGACTGTCGAAGGCCATTGCGATGAGCGGGGAACCACCGAGTACAACATTGCACTAGGGGAAAGGCGTGCGCATGCGGCACAGGAATACATACACAATTCTAACTCTTCGAACCTGAAGCTTACTACTGTCAGCTACGGCAAGGAACGCCCTATCGCGGTTGAGCATGATGAGGCCTCCTGGGCGAAGAACAGGCGCGATCACTTTGTTTTGAATTATTAAAAATTCCTTTTCCCTTTTGTTGGGTATTTAAAAGACCGGTCTCCATGATGTATCATGAGGGCCGGTTTTTTGGTTATTTGAAGACTAATACCAATTTGCGTTCAAGACGGGCGGGGAATTTTTTGACGTAGAAAATCCCCGCCCCTACAATGGATTTGGCGGGGTTCGTAGGGGAGGGCTTTATGCCCTCCCGGTCGGGATGCCAACTTGAACGCAATTCTTCATGATGCTCGCCTCACCCGCAAAGCATGAAAATGGCATTTTCCAGGTAATTGGTATAAATCCTGTTTTCCGGACATCATTGAAACAAATGTCTGAAGAGATATGGCCGGGCTATGGGCACTGGGCCATTTCCGGATGGGCGGATGAAGGGCTTCGCGGAGCGGCTGTTCTCACGAGCTTGCTTCGTTATGGTGCAGCGCTCGCAATGAAGTGCTGTTCAAACGCGCCACATTTGCGTCAGGCCGCCTAGCATGGCCGCGCCGAGGAAGTATTTTTCGGTATAGGCTATGAAAACATGTAGTATTGTATATAGGTCTATCATACATACGAGGAAAGGGAATCTATGTTGGGTGGAATCGAGAATAGGTTTTTGCGGTATTGCGTGGTGGTTTTCTTTGCAGGACTGCTTGCGGGGTGCGCCTCGACGTCGGAAACCACAACCATTCAGGAAAACCTGTCTATTCTGAACCAGCGGCAGTCTGCCATTGAGGCGCGCCTTCAAAACACCGAAGGAGCATCGCGAAAAAGCGGAGACCTGTACTCGCGCATTGAAGAGTTGCAAACGCAGATGAGGACTCTGAACGGCAGGATCGAACAACTGGAGCATAAACTCGATCAACTCCAGCGCGCCCAGGCTTCCGCTGCCCAGGCGCCGGCGCCGCAACCGTCGGTGCCTCCTTCCGGAACCGTCGTGATGGAAGAATCGCCGCCGTCCGCGCAGCCGCCGTCCCGGCAACAACAGCAGGCCGCCGTGCCCTCAGCACCGCCTGCGGTGGTGACTTCTCCCCGAACCGACGTCCCGGCGCCGCATCCGGAGGTTCAGGGGAAAAACGCCGAACAGACGGGATTTGAGAGAGGCGTCCACCTGATGCAGCAAAAGAAATATGAAGCTGCGAGAAAAGAGTTTCAAGGATTCATCTCGGAATTTCCGAAATCCGACTTGGAAGAAAGTGCTTTGTATGACATCGGTGAGTGCTACTTTTTGGAAAAGCACTATGAGGAGGCTATTAAAGCATACCAGCAGGTGGTGGACAAATACCCGAAAGGGGGTAAAACCGCCAGCGCCCTTCTCAAGCAGGCAACGGGATGGCAGCAGATGGGTGAAACCACGATGGCTCGTATCATCTACACGCGGCTTGTGGAAAAATTTCCCGGCACTGCCCAGGCTCAGGCCGCCGAGAAGAAATTGCAGCAGATGTAGGTAACGCGAAGCTCTCTCGCTTCACGCTTTGCCCGGGGGGAAAAGTGTTTTCAAGCCGGCATTCGGAATTGAAATCTTTTGGCGATATTCCGATCCGTACCTGAACTCCGGTAAAAGAGCCGTAAGGTGGGCAAAAGGCCTAATCAAACTCAATCTTTACGCTTGGCGAGATGGAGCGCAGCCCACCATGCCTTTTCTGTAGGGTCGAGACCCCGCTGCGCTCCCGGGGTTCTTTGACGACAAAAGATGCCCGCGATAAACTTTTCGTAAGAGGCCTTCTGCGCGCCCGGGAGTTGCGGGAGCGAGGCTACTCTGTTCCCACCATAAAAATACATTTTTTATCTGAGTAAATACTTTGTTCACCCCATATATATTCTCTTTTGTCCGTTGTATTCGTCAACATGAATACTGCTCGTGTCATTCACTTTGAAACAACTGGCGAGTGTATATTCTGAAGCCATTGTTTTCCGGAGGGAAAATATGGAAAGCGCCTTGATTCAGACTTTAATGAACCAGTATCGCATCTCAATGCAGTTGATGAAGGTGAATCCGAACAAATCCGGCCACTTTCATCCAGAGACGCGTCTGGATCGTTATAGATGCCGGATTAGCCGGCCCGGAAAAGAAATAAACGTCTATGTCGCTGTCCCTCCCGAAGAGGGCGCCATCACACCCTCCGATGTTCTGTTCATGCTTATTCTGGATGCCTCCGGCTGCGAGATGTTCAAGGATTATTACGCCAGGCAGGAGGAATTCAGCGAGATTTTTTCCCGTTCGGATGCAAGAGCGGATGGATTTGATGAGTTTTGGCTCGAATATGAATCCAGGTGCGAGCAGACCAGAAAGCTCCGGACTTTTCTGGGTAAAAATCTCTATGAGAAGCTGATAAACCGTTTCGGCTTCGATAATTAACCATAAACCCTTCTCGTCTCCTTCCGTAAAGGTTGCAGCCCCGCTGTGGACTGCCGGCCAACTGTCTCTACCGCAGTGAGGTCGAGTTTCTACGGCTTGGATGTCCCGGAAAAAGATGGCCGCTGCGTGAAGGGTTACCTCTTCTCGGGGCGGCCCTCAGGATTTTCGCCCCCCTTATGGCCTGCGCTTTAGCAGACTGATGGAAAAGACATCAATTTCCCACAAATAGAGAAAAATCCACAGAATCGTCACCCCCGGCGAAGCCTGCCCCGGAAGTGTATAGTCCGGGGGCCGGGGTCCAGTGTCTTTTGTTTTAATATCAATTAGTTAAAATAAAACCCTGGATTCAGGCTCTTTTGGTGTCGAAAAACGCCGGAATGACGAAAGTATGAGTCACTTTTTAGATTTTTCCCACCGGAACTCTCTTCTTGATCAGCCGGGTGGAGAAAAACGGGAGAGTTTTTCTCAGATTTGCCGATTAACAAGCAAAAGACCATGGAGATGATGCCCTTTGGGGCGCAATATCTGTTCGGAGGCTGGCAGGACGTGGGGAGAGATGCGGTGACAGCAGATGCAAAGACAAAGCGGAGCGCTCGAGGGTTTACTGAATTTAGCCTCTAGAACATTCTACGCAATCTGGTTCTGGACGAAGTCCTTACTCAAAAGGACGCGAAAAAAATTTTAGACATGCCGAGGCCGAAAGAAACCGCTTTAATCGAGCATCCGCTGACAGCCATAGCCGAGGCCAGACTGAGCAGAGCCACACCGCCGCACGAACCGGTTTCAATGGAATTTCTCGTGGCCTGGCTGGCTAGAAGAAGCGGCCTGAATTACCTGAGGATCGATCCATTGAAAGTTGATGTCAGGGCCGTTACGAGTCTTGTCTCATATGCCTACGCATCACGCTATAAAATCCTGCCGGTTGAAGTGACTGCCGACAAGATCGTTATTGCCACAGCGGATCCTTTAGACAGCGAGTGGAAAGAGGAATTGGAGCGTATTCTTCGGAAGAAGATTTGCGTAGTCCTTGCCAACCCGAATGACATATGCAGATACCTGATTGAATTCTACACCCTTAACGACTCTGTGCAGAGGGCTTTCGGAAAAGCGGACGGGGCTCGTCTGGGTGCGAGCATGAATCTCGAGCAGATGTTAGAACTCGGACGCGCGGGAAAACTGGATGCAAATGACCGTTATGTGGTCAACATCGTTGATTGGCTGCTTCAGTATGCGTTCGACCAGAGGGCCAGCGATATTCATCTTGAACCGCGACGGGACAACAGTGATGTCCGTTTCCGGATCGATGGAGTGCTTCACCCGGTCTATCAGTTGCCAACGGTGGTAATGAGCGCTGTAATCAGCCGCTTGAAAGTGCTTGGCAGAATGGACCTTGCGGAGAAACGGCGACCGCAGGACGGCCGCATTAAGACAAAAGGGCACTCAGGTGGAGAGATCGAACTGCGCCTTTCGAGCATGCCCACAGTTTTTGGTGAAAAATTGGTAATGCGGGTTTTCGACCCGGAAGTAACGGTGCGAAGCTTCGAGGAACTTGGATTTTCAGAGCGCGAACTTGGGCAATGGAAAAAGATGGTGAGCTCTCCGTATGGTATCGTCCTCGTTACCGGGCCGACCGGGTCCGGAAAGACGACCACCCTTTACTCGACCTTGAAATACCTTGCCAAACCGGAAGTAAACGTCTGCACGGTCGAAGATCCGATCGAGATGGTTGAGCCCAGGTTCAACCAGATGCAAGTGCACACCGCAATCGGACTGGATTTTGCCAGCGGTCTCCGAACCTTTCTTCGGCAGGACCCCGACATCATAATGGTCGGTGAGATACGGGACCTGGAGACGGCGGAAATGGCCATTCAGGCTGCCTTGACCGGTCATCTTGTTTTCTCGACGCTCCACACAAATGACGCTCCGTCAGCCATTATCAGGCTAATGGATATCGGGGTTCCGCACTATCTATTACGGGCAACCCTGCTGGGAGTAGTCGCCCAGAGACTGGGCAGAACCCTCTGTCCCTGCTGTCGAAAAGAAGGCACAGTGGATGGGGAGCTTTGGCAGTCATTGATCAGTCCCTGGGAAATCAAACAAACCGGTTCAATCTTTCGGCCGGTGGGTTGCCTCGAGTGCAGAGGAACCGGCTACCATGGGCGAGTAGGCATATACGAGATGCTCGCAATGACTCCCGCCATCCGGAGCCTGATAAGGCCGGATTCTGATCTCTCAAAGATCAGGGAACAGGCTGTAAAAGAGGGAATGTCGCCGCTTCATATAGCAGGCGCGCTCAAGGTTTGCTCCGGGCTGACCTCGATCGAGGAGATCTTTCGAGTTGCAGGACCGGTTGATTCGGTGTAAATCCGAAACCTTCACAGGAAAATGCGCAGGAAGCGCAGTGGGATAAACCGCAAGTTTTCACCACCCGAGCACAGATGATCCAATTCCTCATAGCTTTTTTCTCAGTCTATTCACTCCTGCACGCATTCGTTTATTGGCGTGTCAAGGTACTCTTGCCTGTAAAGTGGCCCTTCCATCTTCTGCTGATTTTGTTCATGACCCTTATGGTTTTTGCGCCGATCGGGACTCGATTGCTCGAAAGAGCCGGCCACTATGTACCTGCGCGAGTAACCGCCCTCCTGGGATATAGCTGGCTGGGATTTCTCTTTTATTGTTTCTGGGGTTTTTTGCTGATCGGCGCTGCCGGAATCGTTTGCAGGCTTGTCAACCTTATCGCCGGGTCCTGTCTACCGACTTTCACCGGCTCGACCACTGCCGGTTGCGTTCTTATTGCAGCGTTTGTCATAAACATCTACGGGTATTTTGAGGCCCGGTCCCTACGCGTAGAGAGAGTCGTCGTAAAAACGGCCAAACTCCCCACGGGAACCGACCGGTTGAGAATAGCGCAAATCTCTGACGTGCATCTCGGACTACTGGTTAGAGAAGAGCGTATGGCCGCCATCCTGCGCAAGGTTGAGGCCGAGAACCCGGACATTCTCGTAAGCACGGGCGATCTTGTCGATGGAGACATGACCAACATTGAGGCTCTTCCGGCTCTGTTTGGAAGATTGCGGCCTCGACTCGGAATGTATGCCATAACGGGCAATCACGAAGTGTACGCCGGGCTGGCTGAGTCGCTTGAGGCAGAAAGAGCTTTTGGCTTCACTGTGCTGAGCGGCGAGGTGAAAACGGTGGACAATATTTTGAACATCGTCGGGGTTGACGATCCGGCGACCGGTGTGCTTGAGGATGAAAAGGCGATCCTTGGAAAGGCTCAAAACGGCCTGTTTACACTTTTGCTAAAGCACAGGCCGGATCCGGCCGCCGGCAGTCTGGGCCTTTACGATCTGCAGCTCTCCGGACACACGCATTATGGCCAGTTATTTCCGTTCCGGTATGTCTCAGAGTTTGTCTACCCCCTGCAGAACGGGCCTTATTATCTTTCGAAAGGGTCGATCCTTTACACAAGCAGAGGCTCCGGTACATGGGGGCCGCCTATACGCGTTCTCGCCCCCCCTGAGGTTACGATTTTCGATATAGTACGCGAGTAAGGAAAGCAAAGGGATTGATCGCCCGGCCCAGGAGCGAATCCGAAAATACCTGCTTGAGCGGATTGCCCCTGCTTCTGACGCGCGAAAGCTCGGCGACCCGCTCAAGAGCAACCTCACCGGCCTTTGGAAGCATCGGGTCGGAGACTACCGGATCGTGGCCGAGATCAGGGATAAAGAGGTGCTGGTTCTGATGGTCCGGATCGACCATCGCAGCAATGTTTACGGCGGTCATTAGAAAAAGGGTTTTTGGGCACCGTAACCCCAACATTCGTGCAGCCAGGGGCCGCAAGGAGAAAACCTTCGCGGCCTTATAGATTTTACGCACTTTCTGCAGAAGCAAAAACATCGGGCTTTTATGACCCGCAACCCGATGGTCAGGATACTTTGTGGCGTTTTCTCAGCCGTTCCATCTCGCGGGTCTCTTCCTTTCTCTTAAGGCTTTCCCGCTTGTCATACTCTTTCTTGCCTCTGGCAAGAGCGATTTCTACTTTTGCCTTTCCCTCTTTGAAATAGATTTTAAGGGGAACCAGTGAGAACCCCCGCTCCTGAGTTTTCCCCAGCAGTCTTTTTATTTCAGATCTGTGAAGGAGAAGCTTTCGCACCCGTTCGGGTTCGTGATTATCGAAGGAGGCGTGAGTATATGCGCTGATGTGCAGGCCAAAGATAAATACCTCGTTGCGCTTGACCCTGGCATAGCTGTCTTTCAAGTTGGCGCGTCCCTCACGCAGCGATTTCACTTCGGTGCCGAGCAGAACCATCCCGGCCTCGAACCTTTCACCTATTTCGAAGTCGTGAAAAGCTTTCTTGTTCTGGCTGATTATTTTGATTTTTTCTGTAGGGTTGCTCACCTTGGACATATACTCGACCGGGGCTCCCTCCCAACCTTATTTTATAATCTCGTATGACTGACTTGTTAACAACAGTAAGCGATCATTTAGTGAAATGCTCTCCCGGGCATCCCTTAGCGGGATGCCTTTTGCCGCTTTGGGAAACAGACAAGCGGTCCCTTTGATGCCGGGGCACCCAAAACCGGTTTACCGGCTCACCGGCCCTTATTCCTGGTTGCCCGCAGGCTGTCGTGCGGGGACGGCTGTGTTCGCTTCAAATACCCGGAATTCTTCCGGGAACTGCCTCATAACCATTTTTCTCACTGAGTGGTTTACCTCCTCTGCCGTCCTCATGTGGAGCACTTTATTGGCAAACCGGCAACATTCCTTCATCGAGGAGCGCCTGATAAGATTCTTGACACGAGGCAGGGACGCCGGGTTCATGCTGAAAGAATCGATTTTGAGGCCGAGCAGGATCGGAACGTACATTGGCTCTCCGGCCATCTCTCCGCAGAGTGCGACAGGGATTCCGGCTTGGTGGCCGGCATCTACCGTCTGTTTTATGAACCTGAGAACGCCGGGATGGAGCGGTTCGTAAAGATAGGCGACGTGCTCGTTTGATCGGTCAATTCCAATGGTGTACTGGATCAGGTCATTGGTGCCTATACTGAAAAAATCCACCTCGGGGGCCAGCAGATCCGCCACGGCTACAGCGGAGGGGACTTCTATCATTGCTCCTAAGGGCATATTTTGATCGAAAGGGATTCGTTTTCTGGACAGCCCCGTTTGGACCTCTTTTATAATGCGCTTGATCTGAAACACTTCTCCGACGCCCGAGACCATGGGCAACATCAGCCTGATGTTGCCGGCGAAAGCGCTGGCTCGCAGAATAGCCCGGAGCTGGTTTTTGAATAATTCCCTGTAGTGCAGGCAAAGGCGTATGGAGCGGAGTCCAAGCGCGGGGTTTGTCTCCTCGAGTCTGGGAAACCATGAGCTGAGTTTGTCGGCGCCCAGATCGAGGGTTCGGATCGTGACCGGGCTAGGCGCCATCAGCTCCGATAAATCGCGGTAATCTCTGTACAGACCCTCCTCATCCGGAAATTCCAGCCGGTTCATGAAAAAAAATTCCGTTCTGTAAAGGCCTATGGCTTCAGCACCATTGTCTTTGGCAGCTACGACTTCTTCGAGGACCTCGATGTTCGCTTCAGCGCCGACCCTGTGACCGTCAAGGGTTTGAGCGGGCAGATGAGCATGCCTGGTGATCTGTTTGACATAGGCTTCCAATTCTTCCTGGCGTTCGTAATAGAAGCTTAAATCGCTCTCGCTGGGATCGATTATTATTGTACCTGTCCCACCGTCGACGATGAGAATGTCACCCATCGAAATGAGACGCACGGCGTCTTCGGCCCCTACGACCGCCGGGATGTTGAGCGAGCGCGCAACAATGGAAGTATGGGAAGTACTTCCCCCGATTTCGGTAACTATGCCCATCGTTCGCCCCACCTGCAACTGTATGGCGTCGGCGGGTGAAAGATCATGAGCTATAATGATGACCCGTTCGCGAATATCTTCCAGGTTGCTATGGCTCTGCCCCGCCAGAATCCGAATCACCCGGTCTCCGGCTGCATTCACGTCGGCTATTCTGCTCCTTGCGTATTCATCATTGAGGCCGCTGAAAAGTTCTCTTACTTTCCGGAGCGACTTCATAACGGCAAGCTCTGCGTTCGAACGCTCCTTCTCGATATAGCGCAGGGATTCGTCGTAGATTGACGGGTCCCTCAGAATCATCAGTTGCACATCGAGCAGCCGCGCGTGTTCTCTGAATTCGGACTTAATACTCCTCTTTATTGACTCCAGATCGGATTCGGCTTTGGCGACTGCTTCTTCAAATCGCCTGCATTCATCATGGACGGCCTCATCGCCGAAAAGCCTGTAACGGGGAACGGGGATTCGACCTCGTTCCAGCAGGTACGCTTTCCCGATCGCGATTCCCGGCGCAGCGCCGATCCCCTTAATGGTCAATGAGGAATGGTCCGTCATCAATAATCAGGTCTTTCTGAAAAAAGGATAAGCCCTAAATTATCTTCTTCTTAGTCCATTTTTGCGGTGGAGGGAAGAGTCTTCAGGGTTCGCCGAATTTAGCCTGAAAAAGGGCAGCCAGGGCATTGAGGGCCTCGGCTGCGTCCGGACCTTTTGTGGAGACGAGGATTTTGCTTCCATGGGGGCAGATGAGGGTCATTAGATCCAGGATACTCTTGCCGCTAACCGTGATCCCGCACTTTGTGATTAGTATTTCCGATTCAAAGCCGCCGGCGACTCTGACTATTTGCGCAGCGACCCGCGCGTGGATTCCCAGTCTATTGGCGACAACGAATTCCTGCATAAGGGCAGGAGATTCTGCGGCACTCGATTCCAAAGTGGTTTTCCTCCGATATAAAAATTGCGGGTCTATTAGCATATGGGCGCCTGGTAAGTCAACTCAATGAAGGCCTCATAGATATTAATATCGGCGAAGACCCACGCTTTCCGTAACACAAATTTAACAACTAAATGTGAAAAAATACGGGGGAACAGCGATTTTTAGGGAAATTGAGGACGAGGGACAAAAGGGCATAAGCGCTAACTTAATGACTAAGGTCTTTCAGGAGAAAAGGGGGCCTTGGGCAGAAAGCCTCTCATACCAAGTTACCTGGAAAATGCCATTTTCATGCTTCGCGGGTGAGGCGGGCATCATGAAGAATTGCGTTCAAAAGCGGGCGGGGACTTTTTTGGCGTAGAAAAACCCCGCCCCTGCGGCATTGTCACGCGGTTCTTTTGGGGAGGGCTTTATGCCCTCCCGAAGCACCCGATTTGAACGCAACTCCCTATCAGATGCAGAGAGGGGGCGACGGGGTGAGGTTCCAGTCTCTTATGTGTTTGTCTGTTTTGCGCTTCGGTCTCTTCTTCCCGCTTCAATTTGACGGCTTTACAAACCAGCCGTTCATTACGCGATCTCTTTGCCCTGCAGGATTTCGACGACCTTTTTTGCAACTGATTTTGAATAGATCATTGCAGTATGGCTCAGTGGGCCCGTTTCATAATAGACCCACCCCGGGTAGGGAGCTTTCATGGCTTCAGAGGGAAGCACTATATTGTCGACTGGCGAAAAAAGAGCGATCCCGCTACAGGGCAACCGGGGCGTCCCACATTCAAGTTCGGTAAAAAGAGGTCCACGGTAGAGCAGACTTTTCGCCAGCTTCCCCAGGCTAAAAGCTGCGACTTTGGATCCCTGGTGCGGGCTTCCGATCGTAATTACGGCAGCGGGGATTGCTTCGTCCCGCGCTCTTTCCGCATACACCCTTGACAAAAGCCCTCCGAGACTATGGCCTATAAGGTATACGGGCTGGTTCGGGACCACATTTCTCGCATCGGCGACGAATCTTTCGAATTTTTTTAGAGTTTTCTCAAAAGAGGTAAAAAAACTCCCGTAATTCATTACGAAAACGTTTTTGAAGCCGGCCTTTCGCAAAATGCTTCTAAAAAGCAGCCATGCGCTTGCATTATGATAAAGTCCGTGTGTGAGTATAATCACGGGCTCAGAGGCACTGATCTCCTTCGGCTCCCAAAAGCGGCGAAACAGGCCAAAAGGATAGGAGACCACTATAAAAGTCAAGCTCACGATAGAGGAAAGCAAACCTGAAAGGACCATCAATCTCGGTTTTGTGCCTCCATCAGGCGCAAATCGAGCGCTCCATGCATTTTCGTACCAGAAGAGAAAGTAGGTGGCCAGCGACGCACAAATCGAAACGAGCAACAAAAAGCGCACCAGGCAAAGCAGAGCAGTCATAGCCATTTGTTCGCACCTCTCACCGGTTAGTCATCTCCGACTGCCGAATCGAAAGGCATTCCGGCTGCATTGGATCCTCTCCGCTTTTGCCTCAGCGACTCTGTGACGGTGGGGAAAAGCTCCACGTCCGTATGAGGCAGAAAGAGCGCGGCTATGAACTCGTTCATGAAGTCGGGATGTACGCTCAATTCCAGGTAAGTCATGCGGTTTGCGATCTCTTCGGTCCTGTGAAAAGCATGAGCGGAGAGTAGAGCAAGCCTGGCTCCGGCAAGGGAACTGTTTCCGATAAAACGGATTCGCTCTTTCGGGACATCGGGCAAAAGACCGATAAAGATCGCCTTTGCGATATCGAGGTGAGCGCCAAAGCCTCCGGCGACATAGATCTTTTCAAGATCTGTGAAATCCATGTCCAGGGTTTTGAGCAGCACCCGCACAGACGCGAGTACTGCCCCCTTGCTCTTGATCAGATTGCTGATGTCATCCTCGGTGATTACGATCGGCTCTCCTGTGGCCGTTTCCCCGGCTTTGACGACGATGAATTCGGGCACCTCATCGACCACCTGCACCCTTGGATTATCCCGAAGCGTGAACCTTCCGCTTTGGTCTATTATGCCTGCGGAGAGAAGTTCGGCAATGCCATCGATTATTGCCGACCCGCAAACCCCTACGGGTTTTTGTCCTCCTATGGTTGCGTAATGAACGCCATTCCGATCTATAGCGATCTTCTCAATAGCTCCCACGATAGCCTTGGTACCGCATTTGATCCCTCCGCCTTCGAATGCCGGACCTGCGGAAGACGAGCAGCACACGAGCCATTCGTTATTGCCGATTACGATTTCTCCGTTCGTTCCGACGTCGATGAGAGCGCTAATTTCATGATGATCGTGCATTCCGCAGGCGTAAACGCCTGCCGTGATATCGCCCCCAACATAGCTGCTGACGCAGGGCATACAATGCAAAAGAGCCTTGGGATTGGCCTGTAGTCCTACTTCTGCGGCCTGGAAATGGGGAAACCGTGTAGCAGAGGGAATATAAGGAGCAATGCGGATGTTGCACGGCTCAAGACTGAGGAGCAGATGACTCATAACCGTATTTCCTGCAGCCACGAGGCAAGTGATATCGTTTTGCTTTACATTGTTCTTCCTGAGCAGAGAATCAATAAGTGCGTTGATCGTAAAGGTTACGGCCTCGGTCAGAGGCCCCAAACCGGCCTGGCCGCAGGCAAAAATCATTCGCGATATGACGTCTTCTCCATAGCGAGCCTGGGAATTATGGCTTGCCTGCGCGCCAAGGATAGCTCCGGTGCGCAAATCCACCAGTTGGGCAGCTATAGTGGTGGTTCCCACGTCAATAGCAACACCCTTATTCCTCGATGTGGTATTGCCGCCTTCAATTTCACGGATCATCGGGCAGTCGGTGTCACGGAAATGGACAGTTGCCGTTATTTTCCATTTATTTGCGCGCAGCAGGCCGGCCAGACCCCACAGGCATGAAAAATGCGCCTGAATGTAAGGATATTCAGGGATTTTTCTCCTGAGCGCCCGATAAACACGGTCCAGATCCGAAAGGCTGTCGTCTATTGTCGGTGGGGGCAGTTCAAGATAATATTTCTCGCACAGGGGCCTGATTATCGGCGCGGGACCGTATTCCGGGCCGTGCACGCCAGTCGGTTCATCGAAGGAAACGATGTAATCCGAAATCTGGATTTGAATATCGCTTCGCGACTCAGGGGGAATCCAAATCTCAACGTCATCTTCTGCGAGTTCTGCCTGGCAGGCAAGCGTAAAACCCTGTGCGATTTCCTTGCGGCTCAGCTTTCCGATGACCTTGCTGCTCAGATTTAACCGGCCTCGTTTAATCTGGACGCGGCATCTGCCGCAGACGCCCTGACCCCCGCAAAGGTTACTGATGTCTATGCCCGCACTGGATGCGACATCGATCAGCTTGTCGCCTGAATTCGCCTCGGTTCGAGTGGATTCAGGCTGGAAAGTTACTGTTACTTTACCCATCAACATCTCCGTATGGAGAAACCTGGCCTGTTTTGCCCACAAAGATGCGAGGAGGATAATGGAGAAAGTCAGCGGCAGGACATCAACCTGCACGATGCTGATATATAGCGGTTTTCCGGCAAATCTACAAGGCTTCCTGAAAAATATGGTAATTTGAAAAGAAGCGGCCTCGACGCCCCGCGAACCGTTCCAACATGCGGATTCCATCTGCGGCATGCCCCTTTTCGTCGAAACGTGCTATGATTAAATGCTTTCACATTCACTAATCAGACAAGAATCGATAAGAATGTACCTGACTTCCTTCATTCATAGAGAGGAGTTGCTGCGCATTGCCGAGCGCTGGCTTTGTGGGAGGTCCGAACCTTTGGACGCCATGCTGCTTACGAGGATATTTATATGCGACGGCTATGTCCTGGGCGAGACTCTTGAAAAGGTGATCGGAGAAATTGTCGGGAAGATTTACTCCGGGGAGTTTCGCAAGGTGCGCATCCGGTCCAAGGGAGAGCTGAGGGACGCACTGTGTCACATTGTTGGCCGGATCAGTCCGAGGATGGCATATCTTTTCGGGTGCTATCGGCAAAATCCTGAGTACTTCTATTATCAAACCCCTATCAACGGGGTCCTTTGCGTGAATGAGGGCGGCCGGCTCATTGCCTCATACAGAATCAAACGGCCTAAGAGAATCGCCGAAAAGGCCAATAGGAGGATTGCCAACTGGATTTTTAAGACTGTTCAGAATAAAGCCATGGCAATGGCCGGAGCCCGCGCCAAAAAGTCCGGTATTCCGCTCGATCGGTTGATTACTCCCCGGGAGGAGATGGAGCGAGAATTTATTGAGGCTGAGGAAAGCATTGCAGACAGTTTCCGTAAGGGCGCCATCCGATTTGACAGGTCCTCGATTACGATAGACGATGTAGGAGGGTTGAAAATCCTGGGGACTGAGGAACAACTGGCAAAGATCGAAGCAGCCCTCAGGAGCGATCCTTCTATCGGCGTTGGGGAGCGGGAGAGTTTTTACGGGAGCTACCAGGCTTCCAGCCTTATACTTGATATTCCGTGGGACCCTGAAGAAGTTTGCAGAAAATACCTGGATTCGAAAAGCTGGGAAAAGTACGCGAATCGGGGTATTTCGGCTTCCGAGCTGCAGAAGGGGATTGAGCCCCTCATGGAAAACCCAGAAGCGCGAATCAAAGTCGAACTGATCCTGTCGACACCGGAAGCAATGGTGGAATCCGAGCTGGGAAACAGCATCCACGAAGAGAGGATAATCTCTCAGCGAGACTTTAAACCCTACAGGGGGTATATTCCCACAAACGTCGAGTTTCTTCTCGAGTACCTGTTTGCGGTGGGACTCGGTCCCTCGGCTGAGATTAATGGCGTTCCGATAAAGCTTTGGGGAAGGTATTTACCGGATACGCTCGGCATGTTCATACGTGAGCTCTTTCAGCTTCCTCAATATGATCTTTTTTACTGAACACGCATTAATCTAACCTGCTGCTGCACAAGGAGTTGAAAATGCCCGAATTCAGTTACCAGGACCCTTTTCCCCTTGGAAAAGATGACACAAAGTACAAGCTGCTGGCCAAAAGTTATGTTTCCGTTGCAAACTTTGAAGGCAAACAGATACTTAAGGTAGAGCCCGAAGGACTCGAATACCTCGCAAATCAGGCAATGCGTGAGGTTGCCTTTCTGCTTCGTCCCAAACAGCTCGAAAAGTGGGCTGCAATCCTTGAAGATCCGGAATCCTCTCCGAATGACCGTGGCGTAGCCATTGCACTCCTCCAGAATGCTCAAGTATCCTCCAAGTTCGTCCTGCCTCTCTGTCAGGATACCGGGACCGCCACGATTGTCGCCAAAAAGGGCCAGCAGGTCTGGACCGGCGTAAAAGACGAAGAATATCTTTCCAGGGGCATCTTTAAGACCTATACGGAGGAAAATCTGCGCTACTCGCAGACGGTCCCTCTGACTTTGTATGAGGAGAAAAACTCGGGGTGCAATCTCCCCGCTCAGATCGACATCTACGCGACCGAAGGGGCGGAATACAAGTTCCTGTTCGTGGCCAAAGGCGGCGGGTCAGCCAACAAGAATATGCTCTACCAGGAAACCAAGGCGCTCTTGAACCCGGCGAGCCTCGAAAAATTCCTGGTCGAGAAGATGAAGTCTCTCGGTACGGCCGCGTGTCCTCCCTACCACGTAGCCTTCGCGATCGGCGGCACATCGGCTGAGGCGTGTTTGAAGACGGTGAAGCTTGCGAGTACCGGATATCTCGACGGCCTGCCCACCACCGGCAACGATTGGGGCCGGGCGTTCCGGGACGTGGAGCTTGAGGAAAAAATCCTGCAGGCGTCCTATAAGCTCGGATTTGGCGCTCAGTACGGTGGAAAGCACTTCGCCCTGGATGTAAGAATCGTCAGACTCCCGCGCCACGGCGCATCGTGTCCGGTCGCAATGGGAGTTTCATGCTCTGCGGACAGGAACATCAAGGCTAAAATCAATGAGGACGGCATCTGGATCGAGGAACTCGATGCGCATCCGGAAAAATACATACCCGCAAAATACCGTGGAAAACATGACCATGGCATTGTGAAGATCGATCTCAACAAGCCGATGATAGAGATCCTGGGTGAATTGACGAAGTACCCGGTCCAGACTCAGCTTTCGCTTACCGGAACGATAATCGTGGGCAGAGATATCGCTCATGCCAGGCTGAAGGAAAGAATAGACAGGGGCGAGGGGCTGCCGCAATATCTCAAAGATCATCCCATCTATTACGCAGGCCCGGCCAAAACCCCCGTGGGGATGCCTTCCGGCTCATTCGGCCCGACAACCGCCGGGCGCATGGATTCCTACGTGGAACTGTTCCAGTCTCATGGCGGCTCCCTGGTCATGATCGCCAAGGGTAACCGCACAAAACAGGTGACCGACGCCTGCAAAAAACACGGCGGCTTTTATCTCGGATCGATCGGTGGGGCTGCTGCCATCCTGGCCCGGGACAACATCAAAAAAGTCGAAGTGCTGGAGTACCCCGAACTGGGTATGGAAGCCATCTGGAAGATCGAAGTGGAGGACTTCCCGGCTTTCATTCTCGTCGATGACAAAGGCAACGACTTTTTCAGCCAATTGCCCGGTTGTAAGTAGAATGATGAGTGATGAATGATGAGTGATGAATGTGACTGATTAACAATGTGAGTAGGGCGGCAGCGAGTTGCGGCTTGGTGGGTAATCAATGATGAATGCAGGGTGATGGATGCTGAGATTCCAATTCATCATTCATCACTCATCATTCATCGTTCTCTCCACTCTTCCACCACTGGATTGCTAAGGACCCCGATCTTCTCTATTTCGATTTCCACTACGTCTCCATGATGGATTTGTCCCACTCCGCTCGGAGTGCCGGTTGCGATGATGTCGCCAGGCATGAGGGTGAAATTCATTGATATGAATGATACTACAACGTCCACCGGGAAAATCATCTGAGCGGTGTTGGCATCCTGAACGGTGCTGCCGTTTAACCGGCATTGAAGGCGCAGTTTCTGAGGATCGCCGATGTCTTCATGG
>Ga0187862_10001261_pt1 | contig 27001 bp, 23 predicted proteins | sample June2016WEW_10_1_FD_133003 | JGI IMG/M metagenome (GOLD analysis project Ga0187862, IMG submission 133003) | Peatland microbial communities from SPRUCE experiment site at the Marcell Experimental Forest, Minnesota, USA - June2016WEW_10_150 | ecosystem: Environmental > Terrestrial > Soil >...
CATGAACAATCAAGATAAAAATGCAAGTATGTTGGCACTACAAAAATGGATTTTTTGAGAAAAAAGAACCCTAAAGTGAGTCTTCATCAGTATCGAGTTTTTTCCACTGTTAAAGAAAAGTCTGGGCCTGGAAATTTTTTTCACGCAAAGACGCGTTTTTGTCCTAGAAAAACGCGAAGAAAGAAAAGAAGACGGAGGTTAGAGAAATGTCTGGGGAGCCTTCCAATGGGGTCCCCGCACCCGATCCGCGGGACTCGATCCTGGGTCGTTGACTCTGGATACAAGGTGCTGGATTGTATTTAAGCAAGCATTCAGGCTTCGCGTGCACGAGGCTCCTGATTTATGAGCCCCACGTTTCTCCGTGCCCTTCTGAATTGCCAGTTACATAAACCGAGAATAACACCTGCCTGTAAGTAGGTTATGAATCTAAGAAATATATAAACATCTATTACGTAAACCCTGTCAATTGAAATTAAAGAGAACAGATACACTGCACATAATTCCACAGTACCAATCCCGCCGACCGAAATCGGTATATATCCAATCAAAGTAGCTATTACCGGAATTATACCTACTTCAGGCCATTTGGCTTCTATTCCAAAAGCACGGAAAGCAATGTAGTATGTCAAGCTTAACACAAGCCATTTAATAATCGTTAACATAATATTAAGTATTATAGCCTTATACTTAGCATCCCATAACGCCGCCTCTTTATACATACTTCTTATAAAGTGTTTAGCGCGTCCAATCTTACCAGCATCATACGGTAGATATGCAAGTACCAAAATGCATATCATAGCACATATGGACAATATTAGTGGAATACCAAATATCCATATTGGCGCAGCGAAGTTATTGAGCATAAATATGGTACCGATATATCCAAGCAATAGAATACACAGCATACTTATACATTTATCGATAGCATAGGCCAAGGTGGACCTGCTGTAGTATATGCCATGTTTTTTTAAAAACAGAGTCAAACTTATATCTCCTAATTGCCCAGGGGCAAATAAATTTACAGCATATCCATAACTATATGAATATAGAAATAATTGCACTGGTATATGGCATATCGAATTCAATAGCAACCACAAATTTAGTGCACCACCAAAGAATAATAACAATGACATAATAACAGCTAAACAAGCTAAACGGCCATTAATACTAGATAATGTTGATATCAATAGCGCAAGGTTGCATGAATTGAGAAGATAGACGGTTAGACCAACTGCTATTATTAGTTTTACTGTGCGCATGTATTTTAGCTTTATTATGTCATTCGGCATAATCTATGTCCACTGCTAATGAGATGAGACTAAAGCGGACCACCAATACTAAGATGGAATATTTAGGCTCGATGTAAAGCGGATGCAACTATAACGGGAGATCAATCCCTCATTCGTATAACCCTGGCAGGCACTCCACCTACCATCGCAAACGGGGGAACATCCTTTGTAACTACAGCGCCTGCAGCTACTATTGCACCCTCACCTACCTTGACGCCCGGCAATATGATCGCCTGGGCGCCAATCCACACATCCTTTTCAATAGTGATCTTTTTCAAAAAGGCTCCAGAAAATCTCATTGGCTTACGATCTTTCGGGATTACATGACCGGCAGATAAAAGCTTACTCCCATGGCCGACCATTGAACGATCACCTATCTCGACACCGCCTACCGCCAGGATTAGCACACCACTCGCAATCGAAACATCATCACCAATTATAAGGCCCTCAAACCGGTCGACCGAAATTCCTTGCAATAATTTGGCTCGGTCTCCGATCCTTGCGCCACGCAGAGACATAAGTTTGGATTTGAACCTGTTTGCCACGGGAGCATGCGGGAGATATTCCAAGAATAAGTTGGTGATAAAATCAGCCAGATTTTTTCCAATACTCTGCTTATTAGTTCCTCTTTTATCTTCAAATAAGTCTGAAATCCACGATGCTTTCATTAGGATCTTTCAAAATACTTTATTATAGATAACCGAACGTCTTTCGTGCCATTAAAGCAAAAACTCTCCACCCTAAGGCCATACCGAACCTGTGCTTTGCCATCCTTATCTTGACTATGCATGAGACTGGTATGGCCAGTATTTTGATAAACCCAGTCATGGGGCTGCCCCTATATCTGTCCTCAAGCCTTGCGAGGTAATACATAAACCTAACCATGTAAAAGGCGATCTTCATCTTTTGCTTCATGGCCTGGGAAAGCCATGGATTGTCAGGTTCATACTGGAAGTTCCACTCCCCCCATTGATCGAGCGACTGTGGCGCCTTCAATCCCAGTTCAAGGGACCTTTGGTAAAGAACCGTACCGGGGTAAGGGTTGAATGGAAATATCCCATTGACTGTAATCAGGGGATGTGCCGCCCAAAGTTGCGGAATAATATCGATTGTCCTGTCGAAGTCCTCAGAGGTTTCTCCCGGAAACCCACTCATGAAGCTCAATATCGGCCGGATCCCGGCCTCGGCTACCATCTTCGATCCCTCTATCATATCCTCTGTCGAGATACCCTTCTGAATCATTCCAAGTATCTTCGGAGAACCGGATTCCGCCCCGAAGAACATTTGCATCACACCGGCTTGTTTCATTTTATCGATCAGGGCAGCCGGAAAGCGGCGGACGGTATCCAACCTGCAAGAGGCCACAATATGGAACCTGCTCCCGCTCGCGAGTATTCCATCGAAAATAGCTTCAGTCCTTTCCAAATCTATGAAAAACTCATCATCCACCAGGCCAAAGACGGTGACTTTGTACTTCTCGTGAAGGTAGATGAGTTCTTCGATTACTTTTTGGGGTGATTTCTTTCGCCACCGGCGGCCGCAAAAAACCGTATTATAGCAGAAACCGCATTTGAAGGGGCAACCTCTGGAAGACTGGTAGTCAAACTGATGCTCGATTCCGGCATAATCACTCATATTAACCAAATCATACGCCGGTAGGGGCATGTCATCCAATTCCAGAAAGTCTCTACGGGCGGCTTGCGCACCATCTCCATTCGGACTTGGTACGTATGTGCCGGGAATACCGGCTATATCACGCCCTCTAAACACAGCATCGACCACTTCCATGAAAGTTTGTTCGCCTTCCCCAATTACAACCACGTCGACAAGAGGATGGCCGGCTGTCTGTTCCGGCAAAAGCGACGGGTGGATGCCACCCCAGACAATCAATGTGTCGGGGTTGGCCCTTCTGACCATTGAGGCAATCCTTAAACCATGCTTGACCTGATAGCCGGTCATAGCAGATATTCCTACCACTATCGCATTGGTGAAGTCAGGCTCTGAGATGTTGCGAACATTTCCGTCGAGCACCTTCACTTGCCCTTCATAACTGCCCCTCTCACGAAGCCATGCGGCTAGACATAGAATGGCCAGGGGAAGATGCTGAACGGCGCCTATTTGTCTTCTTGGGACTCCTGGCGCCACTAGAATGATTTCCTCGCGAATACGTCTGTTCATTTTTTCCATATCTTGAGTTACATTTCTCTCTATCATAGGACTTTCACTTCCCAGCAACCACATAAATGCCCGCACCAAGCTCTTTGGGGCGGGCTCGGGCCCCAAACCACGACAAAGCGTTTAAAAAGGGAAATGCCAAGGCATAAAGGTTCTTATTCTGCATGCGAGCGCGAGTAATCATATAACTTATATTATTGGCGATAGTCTCCAGAAACCCATAAGTATGCCCATTCTCCAATATGGAAAACCCCGCTCTTTGCACCTTTTGCAAAATATCCCGCAACTCGTACCCTGGTCTCACATGTGTTTCCACGTCAAAGTTCAAGCTCTTTTTCCAAATGGGATAGCGGCGGTAGAGGGTCGGCACGTGCAGCACCAGCACCCCTCCATTCCGCAGGACCCGATACAAGGCGCGCAGCGCGGCATCGTCATCTTCTATATGTTCCAGAATATCCACGCAGACGGCAAGGTCGAACTGCCCCTCCTCACTCATGCTTGCAATGTCAGCCGTCTTGAACTTTACATTTGGAATTCCTGCCTTCGCGCGTATGTACTCTGCGCTCCGTACCATACCCCCGATCAGATCGATACCCAGCACATTGGCTTGTGGAAAACACCTTGCCAGTTGAAAGGAAAACACTCCCAGTCCGGAGCCGGCGTCAAGGATTTCATGATAAGAACGGTTCTCCGGGATAAGCGAAAAAATATTTCGCGCACGGATACGCAGCCCCACTATGGGGACCCCGATCAATCGGATATAGACCCTCTGTATCAGAGAATATTCGGGGTGATAGGCTAGCTCGCTTCCAATGAACATATCCCGCCTTCCTTAACGATTTCCGGATTGAACCGCCGTGCATCTTCATCCATCGACTGTTGGCCCGCAAACTCCAGGGTACTGTCCAAAAATCCATTTTTCTTTATGAAAATATCGTGCCATTGGTGAAATCCAAGCATGACCCACAGCATAAAGTAGTGCCACCGAAGCCTCGGATGTGGAGGATGTTTCAAGATCTTTTCGATGAACTCATAATTGAAGAATCCAAGTTCCTTTACCGTCTGTCGACTCAGTCGATCCTGGACGGCGGTTTTCAGGTCTTTCTGGAATTGATAGTATGGATTGAAAGAAAAGCCCCACTTCTTTTTCTTCAGGATCGGTTCGGGCAAATAGGCACTTACAGCCTTCCGGAAAAGAGACTTCGTTTCGCTTCCGCGCATCTTGAGCATGACCGGGATCGAAAACGCCAGCTTCACCAGATCGAGATCGAGGAAGGGCACACGAGATTCGAGGCCATGCGCCATGGAGACCCTGTCTTCCGACAGCAGGAAGTCGTCAATCATTTTGGTATTGAATTCGAGCCATAGCGAATCGGTAAGGATGTCCGAATGGGGGCCATGGCGAAAATAGGGATCGAAGTGGCGAACCACCGGAAGGTGTTCCCGTGAGATCATCCGCTCCCCATAGAGCAAGCGAGACACTTCCGGATCATGGTCCCAGACGTTTCGCAATATTGCATAGAATCGCTCCGGAGCGCCTGCGGCACAGAGCAACTGGATCCCCCTCCGGTACTCCTCCCACCTTAAATCGAAACGAGATCCCAAGCGGTAAGCCGACCGGGATAACGGTGATAGAACGGAATTCTGAAACCATTTTGGGGTCACACGCTGCCCCCAAAGGGAGCGCATGAGGTATACGTTGGTACCGTAACCAGCAAATAATTCATCTCCCCCCAACCCTCCCAGCACGACCTTGACCTGTTTCGCCGCATGTTCGGCTATGCTGTAGCCCTGCAGCATGTTCACCTGGGGCTCCTCCACGTGCCAGAGGACTTTATCCATAAGTTGCAAAGGTTTGGGGTCGATTACCAGGGGAAAATGCTTAGTCCCGAAGCGCTCGGCTATGATTGCCGCATCTCCAAGTTCATCCGTCGGTTCGTTGAAACCCAGCGAAAACGTCAGAATTTCCGGGACCCCCAAGGCATGCATCATGGCTACCAGTGTGCTCGAATCCATTCCTCCCGAAAGGTACACCCCTAAAGGGACATCAGACATCAATTGTCTGTTCACCGCACACCTTACAGCCGATACGATGCGCTCGCACCATTCCCCTTCATTGACACCGGTTTCGACTTGCGGCTCAAAGCCGAAATATTTTCGATCCTTGGTCCCATTTTCGTCAGCCACAAGCGAATGCCCGGGTTCCAGTCGGGAAATCCCCGCGAACAGCGTGCTGGTCCCCGGAACATAGCGAACATTCATAAAATCATGGAGAGCCTGGTAATCCACCTCCGCCTGCACATCCGGAAGGGACAGAAGCGACTTGACCTCGGATGCGAAGGCTATTCTCCCCTTGTTGATGTGAATATGAAGCGGTTTTACTCCAAACGGATCACGGACAAGGAGCAACCGGCGACATGCTGAGTCCCATAAGGCAAAAGCGAAAATGCCATTCAAAACTTTGGGAAAATCTACACCCCAGCGTTCGTAGGCAGCAAGCAGGACCTCGGTGTCGCTCCGGGTGCGAAATGGGTATGAAGTGAGTTGGTCTCGTAATTCCCTGTGGTTGTAAATCTCGCCATTATAGATAACCTGAAGGCGGCCATCGGGAGAGGCCATCGGCTGATTTCCTGATTGGAGGTCTATTATGGCAAGCCGGCGATGCGCCAGACCAACTCCGTTTTGCTGGAAGATCCCTTGGCCGTCAGGTCCCCTGTGCTTCATCAGGTCCGACATTCCGTGCAACAGACCGACAGCGTTATCGGGGCTATGCCCTGAAAAATAAAGAAAACCCGCAATGCCGCACATTATCCTCACCCTTCGGCCAAAACAGCTAAGGCCCGTGCCATCCAGGCGTTGCACCACCTCATTAAGGAATAATTCCACTTAAACCATTTGCCCTTACGATAGGCAAAGTCACGTGTTGCCTCACGATAAAGATTGGCAATTGCCCAGCGTGCAATCTTTTCGGCCTGGCCCAGGAACTTTTGCTCATGTCGAGCTGCCTTTTTGAAAGAGATTACACCCTGAGCGGAACCATGCACATCAGAAGGATACTTCCTGTCGTTCATCCATCTCGGGGCGCCGTCGGATTCGAACAGATTGGCCAGGTAGTATTCAAGACCTTGCCAATAGACTCGTAAATATCTGTCGTCTCCCGTTTGTTCGAAGTAGTCGATCAAACCGTCGAGAATACCGCCCGTGTGGTAGTTGTCATGCGTGATCCGTGATTTTTCTCGGGGATAAGTATAATACCAAGCATAGTACTCCGTTCGCCGATTGACCGTGTAGTTGATAAGTTGACGGGCTGCGACGATTAAGTTGCGTTCACCCGTATGCCTCCAGAGTTTAGCCAAAAATGCCCCGGCGAGGACCTGGTTGTTCAATACCACGGCATCGACCTCTTTTAGTACGTAAGCAATTGCTCGCTCATCTCCCGAACTGTGCAGAACGGGCAGGTCCAGGAGTATAAAATCGGCCACGGAACGGCTGGCGCTGAGATATCGATTATTGCCGGTGATTTCGTAGGCGTGCAACAGCGCCTCACCTGCGAATATGGACACAACTGCGTTAGGTTCATACTTTTGCTGAAGAAATATGGTATTTTGCCAAATGTGATTGTAGCCCCAGCAAAGATTTCGACATCCTGGACTGGGATTTTCCAGCAGCCATCGGATAAGCTCGACGGCGCGGTCGAGGTACATCGAATTGCCTGTTACTTTATGCAAAGAAAAATATGCTCTTGCAAATAACGCTATCCCCTTGGGGTTTCTGGATTCCTTCACCCCTAATAAAGGTCTGAGGTTGATTGGTGATTCCTTCACAAGCTGTGTGAATGCCAGTCGTGGCCACTTGCTGTTGAAAGATAGGCCATCAAGGAGAGGGCTATTCAATGCGTCAAATTTACTGAATCCGCTGTAGTCCTTTTCGTGAGCCGCATCCAACAAGCTCGTCAAAATATTGAAAGCATCGTCCATAGGTTTATCGATTCCAGTATCGAACTGGGGCATTGCCACCTGTACACGAGGATTTCTGCTAAACTGAGCCTCTTATTCGGTACTTTTCGAACGACCCTCTTTTGGCATCCGCGATGCTTCCCGGGTACCCTTCCACAAGGTCGACGAGCCAGGAAGTGACATCGATTTTGTCGCTCAACATTTTACGGCGCTTTTCCTGCCATTCGTCATAAAGGTCTCCCTGCGCCAACTCCTCTACTCTTTGCAGGATCTCTTCCCATTGGTCCAGGCGGTAATGCCTGACTAGATCGTATCTGGTGTCCTGCTCGGTCGTATATCCTCGCCCGGTGTTGGAGATAAAAATGGCCGGAATTCCCATGCAGGCAGCTTCCGAAGCCATCGTGGCTGATTCTCCGACGATCAGTTTGCATGTCGCCATAAAATCATGAATCTTGGATGGATGCATTTTGAAAGCGAGATGTGCCAAGGCCTCAGGCAAAGGCGCCTCCGAAGATATGTGGACTGAACCGAATCGGCTCAATATCTGAACGAGTTCGATTTTCGATTCGATTGACAGACTTTTTTCGCCTATGTCATGGCCGGCCCCCCAGCCTACGAAGCGAACGAGGAATTTGTTTTGCGGCCGCATCACTTCAGGCGCATACTTAGGTGATAAATAAGCCAATTCGTGATACCCCGGATAATGGATCTGGTTGGCCCACGATCCTCCCGCATCCTTGCTGAAACAGCAGGGGGAGATCACGTATTTGCTCAATGAAAAGGATATCTGATTAGCCAATCTGTCATTTTCGGTATCTGAAAACGCCAGCGTCGGAATCCCGTAGCACTTTCCAACCGGGGCATTGAATATGCCGCTTATCTGGAGCATGAGATCCACAGGAGTTTTGCGGATAATTGCCGCTATTTTTATCTGCTGTTCAATTAATTCTTTAATAAGACCTAAGGGCCCTGTGCCTTTTTTTGTCAAAGTGGTGTATTCAAGATGGGCTTCGTTCAACAATTGAAGTGTGAATTCCTTTATCCTTGCGCCAACAAGCACGCGATGCCCTCTTTGGGAGAGTATCTTCATTGCATTCTTAAAAAAATGCATGTGGGCAGGATGACTTATGTTTACAAAGACATTCATCTGTCGAATCCTCGAAGTACTTCGGAACCATGTAAAGCAGGCCCTGTCGGGGGCCTTTCTTGCGCTGCCTCCTTCCGGGGCCGGATCGACTTATTCCTGGTCAGACTCAGATAAAGATTCCAACCCAGGGAGAACGGATAGCAAAATTTATACCTGATGTTCTGCACAGTAGAACAATCTTTTGCTAACCATCTACCCGTCAGTAATCGTATTTCCAACTGACTCACGGTCCCATACCCTCCTTGGCGCTCGCCTGGGACTCGACCATGACGTTGGGTGCAACTTCAATCTGTACGATCGCTTTTCCCGAATTGTTGCTGACGCCCTTCTCCACATCCACATGGTTATGCCCGGTAAGAGTACTTTCCGAGGCCAGGTGAGACGTTCTCCTTATTGCTGCTGTCAGTTGATTGACTCAGTTCCATCTGCTCCTGCCAGAAGGGCTTACGGGTGCGTTCGAGAAACGAGATTGCATCGCCGTCGATGAAAATGGATTGCACCGCGTTTGCCAGCCTCATGCTTGCTGAGGCCTGATTTTGTCCCGGCTGCGTTTGAATGTGGCATCGCTTCGTACTGCGGAAGCGGGGGGGCCGATTGGAGTTCGATCTTCGGCGACGCAATCAATCCCGAGAGCACCGGGCGTACCGTGACATGTATGCCATGGGCGGGACTGCTCCATAGAACCGCATAGTATCATTCGTCAGGTTGAGACCCCTGTCAAAAACTCGATATTACCGGGCGCAACCATCAAAACCCCTTTCACGAACGGCTCACCAGCCGTTCCGGTGATCAGCGGGTCCCATTGCCACTCGGAATCGAGCCCACCTGCGGCCACGAAAATCCGCTCCGAGAATGCGATCCTGATATCCAGGTCTATTGCCGGAGGCGAGGTGACCTCACTCGGCTGCGCCTTTGTGCGGGGCATTGTTCTCACTGACACCCAATTTTGCTATGGACTGCCGGAATTTCTGGGTCATCCAACAAATGAGTACCTATGGTCTGGATTTTCCTGCCCTGGAGAGGCCGCATATAATAGCCCGCGATCCCTACGCTCCATGAGGTGTCACCCTGGAATCAGACTGCCAAAAACCAAACCCGTCTTTTGCCCTGAGGGGTTATGTAAAATCTGCCATAGTCAAGACTGTCCAGCTAATCCCAAAGGTGAAGCTTATCAAAATCCAGACTATGTTTCCGCAAAAAATGCCGATACTCCTGCTGAAATGAGATCTTATTGTGATAATTCATTTGATCGCAAATGTATTCCTGGACCTCGGTTATCTTAGAGAAGATCTCAGAAGAAACCCCATAACCGTTTTGCCATTTAAATAATTCGAGGTCACCGCCCCTGGTTTTGATCCATTTGGATGAATTCCGTTTTGCTTCGCCAATAACTTCTGCAACCGTGGCGGACGTTGAAAGAGAGCAAAGGATGTGGACGTGATCAGCCCTTCCGCCAAAAATCTGCGCGCGGGGGATTCGTATGCCTTCATGATGGAGGCAAGATAGGCGAGCATTTCCTTGTGCAACTCAGCAACAACCAGGAAAGGCGTCCAATTCTTGGTTGAAAAGATTAGATGATGTGGAATCTTTCCGCTCTTCTCGCACACATCTGCTGTGCCGTTTTTCGTGAGGTGGTGACAAAAATTGTCGGCCATGCAGCAACAAATGCCCTGCTAGAGACCTGGTCACCACCCGCCATATACGGGTCGAACCACTGGGCACTTAATCCCAGACCCTGTTTACCTGATTCAATAAGGAAATTTTGAAAACAGGCATCACTTTTGCTCAATCCCTTTGGCGGGCACTGACTGAAAAAAAGAGTGAAGAATCAGAGACTGTTGACGATAATTCATTAATGAAACATGAACCACGGGACCCTATGAGAAACTATAAGTCCGCAATACCCCGGCGGCGGGAGGATGACACAATGTTTATCAGGTTAAGGGAAAGCAAAGGCTTTACACTGGTGGAACTGATGATAGTCGTTGCTATCATAGGTATCCTGGCTGCAGTCGCCGTGCCGTACTATCAAAGGTACATTCAGAGAGCGCGCTTGATCAGCAAAGTTTTCCCCGGAATACACGCAATCGAAACCGACCTGGCGACTTACTACAGCGCTCAGTTGACGTTTCCGGGGGGGGCAACTTTAGGTCCCATTTTGGCTGACGCAAGCACCAAGTGTATTGAAACCCCCACTATTACCGGCGCCGGCAGCACTGTCACGGTGGCCTTCACGATCGCGGGGGCGGCAGCGGCTAATGGTTCAGGTACTTGTCCTATGCTCCAGAGCCTTGCCGGCCAGACTATTTTGGCATCTCCCTTGGTGGACGGCACGTCCAGCAAGATTACAGGGTGGCTGCTTAGTGGCTCGCTTGCCACAAACCTGGGGTTGGCAGGCGAGAGGTAATCTGATGCCGGCAAGGGTAGGGCAATTTCCATAATGCTCTCGCCGCTCGGTTATTTTTACTCAGTCGCGTTCTCTCTTGCTCTCATGGCCCGGTTCCAGCGTGGTCTTTTCCTTTCCCCGGGTTTTCGAGCAAGTGCGATGGTCCCGCCGATCCTCATTTACCCTTCTCCCCTTCCTAAACTGCAAGACAGCTTTTCCTCTCCCTTTGGGACACCATGAAAAGAGCCGTGGGTTAAGCTGCGCGCATCCCACCAGGTCTTTCCAGTAGGGTTGAGACCTCGCTACGCTCCCGGGGTTCTTTGACGACAAAAGATGCCCGCGACGAACTTTAGGAATTTGGTTTCTTACTATTCACCATTCACTATTCACTACTCACTGCCCTACTGTTTTGCCGCTTTTCGTCATCGGTAGTGACAAGAATTGTAAGTCGGAGAACCTATTATCGGGAGGCGGCAATACCCCTCATCCTCCCGCGTGTCCGTTCTGCGTATTGAAAATCTAACCCCATAGCCGGTTTGCACGATTTCAAAAAAAATCTTGGAGAATCGGAAATGAAGGCATCAATCTTGCTCAACTCATTACACAACACACAACAAACGCGGAAAAAAGACTCAAGATACAGGAGGCGATTGACGATAGTTTCATATGAATGGTGGAAACCCCCAACAACAAAAAACATGAACGTACAAAAATCACTAACCAACAAGGAGAAGCAAATGTTTATCAGGATGAGAGAAAGCAAAGGTTTTACATTGGTGGAATTGATGATCGTCGTTGCGATCATTGGAATCCTGGCTGCGGTCGCGGTCCCGTACTATCAAAAATATATTCAGAAAGCGCGCCTTACCAGCAAGGTATTCCCGGCAATGCACGTGATCGAAACGAACCTGGCGGCCTACTACAGCTTCCAGCAGACCTTTCCGATGGGAGCGACAACCTTAGCTCCTCTTTTTGCTGACGCAAGCACAAAGTGCATCCAGACCCCCATTGTTACCGGCTCCGCCAACACCCCCGTCCTGACCTTCACGATCGCGGGGGCGGTAGCGGGTGGTGGTTCAGGTACCTGTCCTCAGCTCGCGTCCCTTGCCACCGAGACTATCAGCGTAACTCCGCAGGTGGATGCCCCGACCGGTAAGATTACAGGGTGGATGCTTAGCGGCCCTCTTGCCACAAACCTGGGGTTGGCGGGAGAACACTAATCTGATATGAGGTAAATTATGACCGCCCGAAGAATGCCGGTAAGACACCGGCATTCTTCTCATTTTTATTTTTTCAACTCTAGATGATGGTACTGACAATGGAAGTCAGGTCAGGTGCACGAGCGAAAAAAGCGCTGCCTTATATTCTTGCCCTTTTCATCGTTTTGATGATCTTTTCCGCTTATTCGAACACTTTCACCTCGCCGCCTTACCTCGACGATTTTCATTCATTCATATATGAAAAAGCCCTGTATCTGGATCACATATCGGTATCCAGCCTTCTGTCACTCTCTCAGACCATGTTCGGCCGGACGCGGTTTCTGCCTGTAGTCACGCTGGCACTCAATCACTCCCTGGGGCACAGCAACCTCATCTATTTTCACGCCGTAAATCTGTTGATCCACCTGCTGGCGTTCTTTGCGGTCTTCTGGCTCGTCAGCCAAATTGTGGCCGTGGGGAAGGACAAGGACGCAGAAGGGCCGCTTTTTGAAATAGCGAACTTTTTCCCGTTGTGCGTCGCCGCCATATGGGCCTTAAGCCCCCTTCAGACAAACGCAGTTACGTACCTCGTGCAGCGCATGGCAGCCATGCAAACGCTTTTTTTTACCCTGAGCGTGGCGTGCTTCATAAAGGCGCGCCTTCTTTCCGGGAAAAAGACGCGGAGCGCCGTTATTTTCTACTTTCTCTGCGCGCTTGCCGCACTGTGCAGCTTTTTTTCAAAGGAAAACTCGGCGGTCCTGCCGGTTGCGCTGGCCCTGACCGATATCTGGTTTTTCGATTCCGCCTGGATGAAGAAAGCCTGGGCCATATGCCGGAAAACCGGCTGGAAAGTCCGCTCGGCAACTGCTGCTGCAGTGCTTTCATCCTCCTTTTACGGATTCACCCTGGTCTTGCCTAAACTTCTTAGCGGTTACGCCCACAGGGATTTCAATCTGGTGGAACGCCTGCTCACGGAAGGAAGGGTAGTCGTATGGTACATGTCGCTCCTTCTCTGGCCTGACCCGGCCCGACTCGCTATGAATCATGAGGTCGAAATTTCCACTTCACTTTTCAGCCCTCTTACAACTCTTCCGGCGCTGCTTATGATCGGCGCGCTGATTTTCCTCGCGGTCAGGCTCCGAAGACGATTTCCAGTGATCACATACGGGGTCGTTTGGTTCTTTTTGAATCTTGTAATCGAATCGACCATCATCCCCCTGGAATTGGTTTTCGAACACAGGCTCTATCTGCCATCTATCGGTTTCTACCTTTCCGTCGCCGGGCTTTTTGCGATTCTCTTCCGGCAAGCCGCGAAACGGCTCCCAGAAGCCGAATTCGCAAAGGCCGCATGTTCTGCTCTCCTGATCGGCGCCGCGTGCCTTGCCCTCCTGACATTTACCCGGAACGGCGATTGGGAAAACAGGCTCACTCTCCATCACGATGCAGTAACAAAAGCGCCCGATAGCCCGCGGACAAACGCCGACTACGCCAACGTGCTTTGCGACGCCGGCCTGTACGAGGAAGCGATAAAGTACGCCGAAAAATCAATTGAACTCGGGAGAAAGGGACGCGAGAACTTTGTCCTGGCCCAGAACGGCTTAACCATAGCCCTTATAAAACTGGGGAAAATAGACGAAGCGATCGAACGCAGCGAAGAATTTTTAAAGGATAAGCTCAGTGATGTCGATTTAGACGCCCTCCCCAATCTTTGCCTGAACACTGCCCAGGCCTGTATTACGGGAAACAAGCCTGAAGATGCCTACAGGTGGACGTTCAAAGCCCTCAAGTACGTGCTATCGACCGATAATTCCCCTCACAAGAAGAGTCTGATTGAAGTGACCGCTTTGAGAATGCTTGCCGAGTTCGGCCCGCAGGGTATAGATCTAAACCAGGACGGCGTACCCGATCCTGGAGACCTGCCGCCTGCGCTCTGGATAGCCATGGAATTCAGAAAACAGGGCGATGAGCAGTATGCCCGTGAGATAATCGAGCGGGAATATCTAAAGGCCCCCGGTGATCAGCGCCTGAGAACGGAAATTGAAAACTTCCAGAAAGAAGATGCTCAAAACCGCGCGCAAAAGGAAAAATGGAACTTATTCCAAAAATATGTGCGAAATCCTTTCTCCAGATTCAATTTCGACATGGCAGTGGCATTTTTAGTGCAGGAGAAACACCTGCCGAAGTTTTTGCAGGACCTTGGGGAGAGGCGACTGGATGCGGCCCTGGAAATTTCTCCCCATTCTCGTGACGCCTGGCTGCTCAAGGGATGGTACCTCTTTAAAAAAGACGATGCGGACCATGCCGTGGAAGCGGCCAGAAAAGCCCTCGACGGAGACCAGGAAGACTCGAACGCATGGCTTGCGATGGGCTTCTTCCTGGCCAGGGCGGGAGACTCTGACGGGGCTGTCGCGGCTTTCGGAAAGGTAATTGAGCTTTATCCGGCCTATTCGAAGCGAGCCCTCGTGGAAGAGTTCTGCAGGCAGTTGAGGGAGGGGAAAAAAATCGAATCCGCCTCGAACCGGGAATGAAAGGTAGAAATCTTTTTTCGAAATTATTCCATCTCAAGGAAAAATAGAGTATTAATACTCAAATTCGTCATGATATTGACAGGAGTTTTTTGTCGCGAGAAACTTGGGGGGGACAATGAAAGCGCCTCTTATGACGAGAACGACTGCTCGCCGTTTTTCTCTGATTTTTGTCCTGCTGCTTGCAATGGCGGCGTGGACCTTTTCTATTTCAGCAGCCCGGGAATGCCAGGGCGCTGAGCAAACTGCCGCCGAGCCGCCAGCGGCTTCTCCAGGCGGGATGGAACAGGCTCAGTCAGCGCCGGAAGCCGTGAAGACCCCACGGGAGCAGACCGCCTCGCAGCAGCCGGCAGAACCCCTTCCAGCAAACTCGGGGCAAACCTTCCAATTACAGGCTCAAGGCGCGGGGTCGCAGGCTTCTGAACCTACGATAACGAGTTGCCCCCCGGAATACGTCCCCCTGATACAAAAAACGACCGCATCCCTGATGGCCGCCAACTTCGCTTTTATCCCGGTAAAGGCGCTTGACCCCTTTGTCCCTTTCCTTACTCTGGAAACCCGTTCGTCGGAAGATGAGAATGAGTCGCAAGGCGGGCCCCTTACGCCTCTCCAGAAAATGACCTTGAGTGAAATCGAAAGAGGACTCAAGGCGATTACCTGGGGTCAACTGGGCACGAAGGCGGTTATCGAGGATTCCACCGGCAGGGGATATATCGTCGGCATCGGTACGCCGGCCGGAGACCATAGCGGGGTGATTACGCAAATCTTTAACGATCGTCTTGTAATTCAGCAGGAAATCTGGGACAGAAAGGCAAAAAAGAGATTCCCGCAGGATTTCACCATAAAGCTGGCTAAAAAAACTGACGCTAAATAGTTTCCGTCCGGAAAGGGTCCTTTTCCGCCTTGGCGGCGTCAATCTTTGGGGTTTCTTGTGCGGCGTACCCATGTACGCCTCCGCGCAACCCCTCGATTTCCTTGCCAGGACGAAAAATGCCTCCTTTCCAAATCGGAAACTGCCTGTTTCCCATCCGGGGTTTCCGGATGGACGCTAAATAGTCTCCATCCGGAAGCGCCGGATTAGACACTACCAGTTTACGACTACCTTTTTTTTATGAGTGAGACCAGCAGCATTACAGCGCCCGTAGAAATGGCGGCGTCGGCCACGTTGAAGGCCGGCCAGTGCCAGTTTCCCACGTATACGTCCAGAAAATCCACCACTTCTCCCGACCTGATGCGGTCGATCAGATTCCCCGTGGCCCCCCCGGCAATGCATATGTACGCGATTCGGGTCCATGTGTCATTTTTGTCGGCCTTGCCGTACGCATAAGCGATTGCGGCGATCACCACTATGGTAAGCCCTACGAAGACATGCCGCCGCCACGGATATCCCGGCCCTGCCAGGATGCTGAAAGCCCCTCCCGTATTATGAACATGAACGAGATTAAAGAGACCGGGAATTATGGGGATACCGGTGTTCAGCGGAATCGCGTTGGCGATCAGGTATTTTGTAAACTGGTCGAGGGCGGCCAGGATGCCAACGAGGATGCAAAACCGCGCCGTTCCCTCAATTTTTGAATTGGCCATCTCATATTCCCCATAGGGTGAAATTCTTCTGCGCTCATCCGGTGTCTCCAGATGGACCGTAGTAACACTTTTTGATTGGATTTTTCATTCAAAAACTTTAATTTCACTCCCGGTTGGACCGAAAAAGAAAAGAGGTTGAATACTGGTATGGACCCCGTATTCAACATCCGGACTTAGATTGTTCTCCCCATTTACTCAGCCGGAAATGATGATTTATTTTCACTAAAATCATGCGCGAGCAAACAGGGAGATATATACTTTCACGTTAATTCGTTACCAAAGACAGGAGGAGGAAAAGATGAGAGGAATCGTTAAGGGTGCGCTGCTTTCGGGGATCATTCTGGGGGTGGCCCTGGCTGGATGCTCCCGCAAGGTAGCCGAAGTGCAGGTCAAAGACGCAATTGCCGTTATGAATCCTACCGAGGGCAGTAAAGTGCTGGGGGTCGTCAGCTTTACAAAAGACGGCAAGGGGGTTCGAATCGTCGCTAAGATCGAGGGCCTGTCGCCGGGTCCGCACGGATTTCACATTCATGAATTCGGAAACTGTACCTCCCCCGAGGCCAATTCCGCAGGCGGCCACTTCAATCCCACTGACATGCCCCATGCGGGCCCCAAATCCGAAAAACGTCACGCCGGCGATCTTGGTAATCTCGAAGCCGACAAGAACGGCGTGGCCAGGCTCGAATGGACCGACAATGTTATGGTCCTTGAAGGACCGGAATCGATCATTGGCCGTTCGGTAATCGTTCACGCCCAGGCCGACGATTTAAAAACCCAACCGACAGGCGCCTCAGGTGCTCGAGTAGCTTGCGGTGTCATTGGGATTGCGAAATGAAACTTTTGGGATCGGATGTTTTCGCGCGTCGCCGCGACAAAACCTTTACCTGGAATGCAGACAGAGTTTGATAAGTACAAAGAAGGCCGGCCTCTTGATCCGGCTGTCAGGCAGACGCGAAAAACACCGTACCCCGAAGTGTGAAGGGTGAGATTTTCACCCTTCACGCTTATCGGTCTGCAGGTGTTTCGTCCGGTGTTTCGGCATGGATAACGTCTAGCAACTACAAGAAGGCGAACAGCCGCCGCCCCCCGAGCTAACCGCTATTTCGGATACTACCCGGAAGCCGGAACCCATCCCGTAGGAAACATAATCTACTGTAATGTCCTTGGTTTTTTCGTGAAGCCCCTTATCGACCAGCATTGTAAAGCCGTTTACTTTATATACGTCATCTGTTTCTTTAGGTTCGTCCAGAACCATCGCCAGGGATGGACCCGCTCAGCCACCGGTCTGGAGAAAAATCCGGATCGGGGTGATTTCCTTTTCCTTGAAATAATCCGTCAAAACGTCTTCAGCTTTTTCTGACACGTAAATCATTTAAACTATTCTCCTTTCAACCGACCAAAAGTAACATAATTATTCTACTCAGAGCTCGCACTATAAAAACCATCAATAAAAAAATAAAGGGAAAAACTGCACTCAGCAAAGGAAACGGCTCTTTGCACTCCGTGGTCATGATTTAGGGTAAATCTGTTCTCCTTCAAAGGTAGGCAGAGGCGTATGAATTTTTCATCATTTTTGGAGAAATGGGATCCATTCCGTTGGTAGCGCTGCCTTCAATGGTGGCGTTACCGTCTTTGTGCCCTGCCGATCATGCCCGATCATTGGGTGCATTGATCATGCCGCAAGACAAAGAAATGATCGAATCCATCCATGGTGAGGGCATTATTCTTCCGGGTTGACATAAAAGACAGTTGTATCCATACTGCTACGGGGTTTTGGTGGAACCCCCCCTTTAACCGGGGGTCGGATTCGCTGCCCTGATTAAACCCTGTCAAACAACGGTTTGGTATCTGGTACTGATGCAACTGGCGCTCTCCTCGCTCTGAGAAAGGGACAATAATGGGCAAATCCAAAAACAAAGTCCTGCTTGTTGTCGACGGGTCGTACCAATCCCTGGAAACCGTTAATTACTTAAGTCAAGTCTTGCCTCCCGATAATAGCGAAGTCGTGATGCTCAATATTACGAGCAAGGTTCCGGAGGCATTCTGGGACCTGGAGAAAGACCCGGTCTGGCAGCAGAAGGTCCAGACGGTCCGCTCGTGGGAGACTCAACAGGAAGATAAAATAAACGGCTTCATGGAAAAGGCCGCCCAGGTTTTCAGCGATGCCGGCTTTCCCGATTCGGCAGTGAAGGCGGATGTGAGAGAAAGAAAAGAAGGAATAGCCCGGGACATCAGGGCCGAATCACGTCTGGGGTATGCTGCCGTCATCCTCGGCAGAAGAGGGCTCAGCACGATACCGGACCTGGCGCTTGGCGGGGTGGCCAGCAAGGTCGTCCTCAGAACGTCCGATCTGGCGGTCTGGCTGGTCGGCGGCAGACCGGAGCCGGACAAAATAATTGTCGGCATCGATTCATCGGATGGTTCTATGTTGGCTGTAGAAAACCTGGCCAGGATTGTAAGGGGCGTCAACAAAAAGATTCTTCTGCTTCACGTGGTAAGGAAAGTCCCTGAGATGAACGGGCTCGACGGTCTGGAAACCCGGCGGTTCCAGGAAGAGCGTGAGAAAAGGGCGGCAAATGAAATTGAGCCGGTTTTCGGGAAAGCTTCGGCAAAACTTCAGGCGGCGGGTATTCTCCCGGAGGAGATATCGACCAAAGTCATCACGGGGGCGACCACACGAGCGGGAACCATCCTCGAAGAAGCCCGCTCCGGCGGATACGGCACCATCGTGGTCGGAAGGCGCGGGGTATCGACGGTGGAGGAATTCGATATGGGCCGGGTCAGCAATAAACTCATCCAGACCGCCAAAGACAGGGCCCTCTGGGTGGTGGGTTGACAGGAGCAGGTACCAGGTACCAGGGAGAAAACACTTCTTGCTTCCCGCTGCTTGCTACCTTTATGTAATGTCCGTTGCCTCTCGTCGTTTATCAAAATGAAGATCGGGTATTGAATTCGACGGGGGATGCTGTTACCGTTTGAATGCGTCCCGGAATAAGGGCTTGTCCGTAAATAAGCCTATTAGGCTTATTTACGGACAAGCCCTAGGACGTTCGCTATCGCCCGATTGCCGGAAGGTTCCGATGCAGTCTTTTCCAAAATACAAGATATTTGCCGTTGGCGACATTCACGGCTGCCATCGAAAGCTCACCTCTCTTATAGAGCGGCTGCCCATCGATGCGGGTAGGGATTTCCTGGTTTTTCTCGGGGACTACATCAACAGGGGACCCGGGTCGCGGGAGGTGATCGAATATCTCCTCGAGGTTGGACGAAAAGTTAAAAACTCGGTTTTTCTGCTGGGAAATCATGAGCACGCTTTGCTGGAGTATTCCCGGACGGGCATCGTCGACCATCTGCGCACGCTTCGATCTATCGGCGTGGAGGATACGCTGAACAGCTACTCGGACAGCCCCGTCCACTCTCTTGGCGATCTATCCTTTCTGCCTGTCGAACACACCCGCTTCCTGGAAACGCTCCGGCCATACTTCAGGCTGGACGGCTATCTTTTCGTCCACGCTGGAACCATACCCGGAGAGGATCTGGATCGCTGTCCACTGGACCGCCTTCTCACTGTGCGGGAAAGATTTCTTCAGGACGAAGGGGCTTCAAACGAGATTACCGTCTTTGGCCACACGCCTTTTGAGACACCCTTCGTTACGCCGGACAAAATAGGCATCGACACCGGAGCGGTTTATGGGAACCTTCTCACGGCTGTGGAACTGCCTGGAATGCATTTCTACCACGCCTGAAATGAGGCCTGGAAATTTTTTCAGGCGCCTGGGCCTGTTGGAGGGTTGTGAACGCTTAAGGTTCATCAAGGCCCCATTGTTCATGCCTGCACAGTCTCCTGATCGAGACTATTCAAGGCCCAGTCGCCATCCATGAACGCACGCGCCACTTTTCGATGAACGGTCTCGTCGCGCATAGTTGCATCGAGCAGCCTGCTGAAGCCCAGCAGCCTGCCCAGCATGACCAACCGGTCCTCGGTTTCGGATTGCTGGGTCTCCAGAATCGTCGCGGTCACCAGGTCGCCGCGCTGGTCCACGAAAAAATCGTTCGCCTCGAGCACCTCGGAGATGAATAACGCACGCCGCTCCCGCTGGACGGCCATTGTCCCGCCGCCCTTGAACCTGAAACGGATGTGGTTCTCCCTCGGATTCATGCCGCAAACTGCGTCCACCATGGCGAAATGATAGTCAACGCGTGCGTTCAGGTTCAAATAGTCCCGCGTAATTAAAGCGTAGTTCTGCTGCCCGATCGGCCTGGCGCTGCCCGCGTCGAGAATCGACCGGGAAAGAAGCCCCGAAACCCCCGCTACGGGTGGGGGCAGGTGCCATCGAAGCCCGGGCGTTAAAACCCCCCTCCAGAGCGCCAGCATCGGAACCGATAGAATATCTTCCAGTCTGATTTTGAATGTCTTGCTGCCGGGAGCGATACCGCCTCCCAGATCGATTATCAGGAAGTGCAGCGGAACGGCGCCATCGAGACGCCGTATCAGTATTTCCGCCGACTCCACAATGTCGTCTCCGGTCTGGAACATCGCCAGGACCGCCATTTCGTGGGTGTAGCGGATAAGGTCATGGAGCGAGCGGCATTCCTGGATCGAAAAAGTTGGACCGTATGCGTCGGTGAGGTTTAAGGGCTCGATTAGCTGCCTCAGCCTGGTTATCTCGGGACGTGAGGGACCACTGCGCTTGGCTCTGCGGCTTTCCGAAGCGGCGTTGTCGAGTTGTGCCGCCGCCCATACCTCCTCAGGCGCCTTCAAGATCATGCCCATGTCAGCATCAAGGATCACCCACTGGCCGTCCCGCAGAGCCTGGGTCGCCTTACCTGCCCCGGTCAGCATCGGGCGGGAATACTCTCGAGCGACAACGGCCAGGTGGTCCGCAGGGTTGCCTAGATCGACCACTACGCCTTCAAAGTCGGGGATCAGGCCGGCCGCATCCGGCATGCTCTGGGGAAGCACCAGGATGCCCGGCTTTCGCGCCGAATTTTGCCAGGCTTCAAAATCACGGGTCGAATGTACTACTTTGACCTTGCCCACGCACCGTCCCGGCGAGGCGCAGACCCCCCCTCTAAGCAGGACCTCTCCCCGTGCAGCTTCCGCTGCATGCCTGCTCCTTAGGGGTAGCCGGATGCCTCTGGACTGTAGAACGAGAATCTCGCCTTCCTGCGAAATCGCCCATTCGATATCCTGCGGTCTTCCGATCAGGCTTTCAATCCTTCGGCTGAGGCGAACCAGAGAGCCAATCTGGTCTTCGGAAAGCACGGGGAGATTCCGTTCATTTTCAGATAACTCCCGTTCCTCGGTGCCGCCCTCGATCCTGGCTACAGTCCGATGAGTCTTTCCGGCAATTTGCACCCAATCGCCCATCGGGCCATTGTCTATCGGCTCCCTCGATGGCCGGTAGATATCAGCGGGAGCGCTCCCGCTGACGGCCGGGATTCCAAGCCCGGGAACAGCGCTGATAAGCATCCGCCCGCTTTCAAACGCCGCAGGGTCTATAGTGAAGAGTATTCCCGCCGACTCGGCCTGCACCATTCGCTGACATAAAACGGCCATATCATGCCCGACCAGGGAAAGTCCGGCATGAAGGCGGTAGGAAATTGCCCGGGGGCTGTAATTGCTTGCAACGACTTCCCTGATTGCATCCTTCAACCCATCGAACGAGATCACGTTCAGCACGCTCTTGAACTGACCTGCAAAGGAGTGTTCCACCTTGTCTTCGACCAGAGCGCTGCTTCGGACCGATATCGCAGCTCCTTCCGGACCGGCCAGCCGTTCGTAGGCGCGCTGAAGCTCTTTTTCGAAGCCTTCAGGAAGGACCGCATCGAGAATTTTAAGGCGAATCTCTTCTGCATCAGCTTCAAAATCGGCGCCCCGGTTGTACCCGGCCTCCAGCTTCTGCGCCCTCTGCCGGATGAAAATGTCAAGACCGTTGGCCGATAGTATTCCCTCGCAGGAGATCGATGTCACGGCAAAACCGTTCGGAACGGGAAAACCGGCTTTACGCAGCAAGGCCAGGGTGGCAGCCTTCCCGCCCACCTCGCCGCGCAGATCGGCCGAGAGATCGTCGAGAAAAATGCAGGGCGGCGTGAGGGATTGGACCGCCATTACAGTGTCGAGCTCCTTCCGGATGGCGCCGGCAAGACTGTAATGGGTTTCAAAAAGCTCCGGGTAACGGCCCTCGCTCAGACGGTTGAGCCCGTCGACAAGCTCGTAGGTGACGCTTAAGAGCTCATCGGTTACCTCGGGCAGATCGCTGCTCCCGGATCTCAGTGACTGATCCATGGACCTCATGAGGTCAAGCGAGTACTCATTGTTGGCTAGAAGAATACGGAAAGTGTGGTACCGGATTTTAAGCGTTTCCAAAAATTTCGCAGCTCGAGCCAGCCGGCGCTCCCGCAATTTTTGAAATATTCCCGTGAGGAAACTAGGCACGCGTTTTCTCCTCTTCCCCGGATGTCTCAGAGTAGCGGGATTTTTCACGGAACAGTCCGGCAAACTGCTCCACCTTGTCTTCCGAATCCATCGAAAGATCGATCTGCCGGGTAAAACCCGTAAGCTCTCCGAGGACCCTCAGGGCCGAGATAACCTCGCTGTTTTCGACCAGTTTGAGTTTGCCCAAAACGAGATCGCCCTTGACAGTCACTTTGAAGCCCAATTGCTCCAGGATAACCCGGATTAGTTCGGCCCTGCGCCGGCGGCGGTTTTCATCGGCAAACCCGCCTGCGAAACGGAAATAGACGTAGTTTTGATTAATGTTCCCGCTGAGATAGCTGTCGATTACACTGTAATGGTAACCCAGCCGAAGACCGACATTCATGTAGTTTTCCGCCAGTATTGCGTGATTCCTTCCGGAAAATTCAGGCTGCTCCATTAAGGCCGTAAACGTACGGTCAAGCCCGGAGATTATCTCTTTGATGCTAAGGGAGACGGCGTCACGATCCCATACTTCCTTGAGGCTCAGTCCATGCAGGAATGCAAGGAAAGGCTTGGAAATGACATCATCCATTCGCACACTGGGACCGGCCCCGGGGGAGACTCCTCCACCGATGTCCAGCACGAAAAGAGAGATCGGCGTGTCGATCTCGAGCTTCCTTACATACTGACTTTTCAACCCGGGGCTATGCTCCTGTATTTTGAGCAACTCCTCTATGGACCTCTCATGAGAGAAATGAATTATGTCGTGATAAGTACGGCAATTGTCGACGGAAAATGCACTGGAGTCCGGATCTATGAGATCCAGAGGCATTATCCAGCGTAGCAGGCTGCGGAGCGCAACGTATTCGGGGTCGTTCGGATACAGTTCGGTGCTGCACGAGCGGGAGGCCAGAAGAGGCTCCACGATGCCCCGGTAGACCGTCCTGTCCCCGGCGTCCACTGTGACCTCGGTTCCCTCCGGTAAGCGCTCCATTGCCCCGGTAGCGCCAAAGACGGCGGGGATGCGCAGTTCTCTTGCTATGGTGGCCAGGTGCCCGATCGATGCGCCGACTTCGGTTACGATGGCGGAGGCCCTGCGCAGGATGGCGCTCAGTCTGGGGCTTGCCTGCCTGACTACCGCGACGGCGCCATGGGGGAACCGATCCAGTTCGCTTTCGGAGACGTGAACCACCGGCCCGGCTGCTATGCCCGTCTGCACGGTTTCACCTCCTTTGAGAATCACCTCGGCGCCCTCAAGCAAATCACAGGAATCCAATTCCATTCCGGCTGAGCCGTCCGGTCCGCTTGCCGGGCTTACATTCACTATGACCGGTCGCACTGCATCTCCCCTTACCCAGCCCAGACTCTGAGGATAGCCAAGGATCCGCTCGAAAGCGGCGGCGCATTCGGCAATGCTCCGAAGAAAAGAAGGACCCAGCAGGGCCGAACCTCGGTACAGGCCTTTGGGTGTGTACGATAGGGGATTCACGCCGGGATAGAGCGGCTTGCCGAAGGGTTTCGCTTTAATTTCGGATTCAACGAGATCGAAGGGGTAGGTTCTGCGAAGAAAAAAACTCTCCTTTCGATCCGGGGCTTCCACCGGCCATGCTGTGATGCAAAAAAGTCCCCCGGAAGGCGACTCAGGTGTGGTCACAACAGAAACCCAACCGGCTAAATACGCCGAAACCGTCTCGTTTACCGCCAAAGCGACCGGAACATCCTCATGTTCTTCAGTAGCCGCCAAATGTCCGGCCAGGGCCAGCACGCAGGCATGGAGGATGTCCTTGGATTCGACGTTGGTCATCACCCCCGGGTTCTCACCGGAAGAACAAATCCTCACGGTTAAAGGAACGGGACCTCCGCATCGGTCAAAAAGGGCTTCGACCTGATAATTAATCGCCTCGGCCAAGTCCGGCGGAAAATCCATTTCGCCGATCTCGACAACCCGCCCATTCGCCCCGATTGCCTCGATGAGGCGGGAGCAGCCTGCCACCGTCACCGCAAAACCGTCCGGGGCAGCAATATCCAGACGGTTTCGGGCCTCCGCGAGACATACGTTCAAAGAGCCGGCCAGAGGCTCCAGTTCAACGCCAAGGACGGAGTAGGGCAGGGCGGGACTCGCTCCAAAGGGTCCCAAGCCCCCGGCCAGTATGTCATCCAGGACTCCCTTGACGCTTTGATACCGGTCGAAAAGAGCGACGTATTTGTTTCTGGACATGGCGTTCAGGCTGTATACAACCTGGTAGACAAGCCCGCTCAGCTCGCGAACCGAGCTTTCAAGGAAGGCGCGGTCGAAAATGTACTCCCCACCCAGGGCCCGGTCCATTTCGGCCATTAATTCCAAGACTTTGGTATTGTGTTTCTGAATCCGCCGGAATTTTGCGAACAGCGACCGGACCCCTTCGAGCCCCTGTTCTGCAGCAGGCCTTTTTTGCCTGAGTGAGATGAACGGCAGCCGCATGATATTGCACCTACACCCGGTGAAAGATACTTCCAGCAGTACGCTTTTCCAGGACAAAAACGCGTCTTTGCGTGAAACCAGGCTTTCGCCTTCCCGTTATCCGCCTTCCGTCTCTCGCTGCCCGGTTCTATGCTGATCCCGCACGGCGATTTTCATCCAGCTTCCGGACGGTATCGATGATATCGCTCAGTTTGAACGGCTTGGCCACAAAATCGAAGGCCCCTTTCCGGAATGATTCCTTTGCGCTGTCCGAGGTGGCAAACCCCGTTATGACAACCACACCGGTATCGGGCGCAATCTCTTTGATTCGCTCGAGGAAATGCATCCCGTCGGTCCCTTTCATCTTCAGGTCGGTAATGACAATATCGAATCGCTTTTCCTCGATCCTGGCCATGGCCGAAGCGCTGTCGGTAAAGGTTTCCACCTCGTAGCCCGCTTTTTGGAAAGCAGGTCTCAGTCGCTTGCACACTATAGGCTCATCATCCAAGATGAGAATCTGCGTCTTTCGGTCGCAGTTCGCACATGGGGGCGTCATCGTTCACCTCCGTAAGGGTCTGAATCCTCTGCATAAAGTCGGATAAATGAAGGTCGATCCGTTCATCGGCGATCATGCTTATATCGAGTTGGCGCGTGTAGCCTATCAAGCCGCCCAGGACCTTCATCCTGGACACCATTCTCTCTTTGGACATTTTCTTGATTCTGCCGACAACCAAATCTCCGTGTACCTCGACGCGAAAATCGAAGCACTCCATTACTTCGGCGATAAACCTGGCTCGGCGCGAGCGGCGTGCAACATTGGAAACACCCCCGAGAAACCGGAAATAAATATAGTTATCGTTCAGCACGTCTCCAATGTAGGCGTCCAGCATATTGAAGTGATAGCCGAGTCTGAGGTGGAGATTCATGTAATGATTCGATATCACAGCCAGATTGCGGCCAACATCCTCGGGGCCGGCCAGCGATGAGCTGAATGTCCGGGTGAAGCTCGACATTAAGCTGCCCAGGTCCACGGCAACCGGATTGGTTTCCCACATGCCGCTTTCCGAAAGTCCCTGCAGGAGCGCTTTCATTGGCGTTGATTCAATTTGCTCGAGCGTCACGGACCGGGCATCGGCAGCCGAGCTCGTGCCCTTCTCGATATCGATTACCACCAGGCCGAGTGGAATGACAAACTGCAGTCGTTTCGGCGTTTTGTCGTGAAGTTTTTGGTAATTTTCGCTCAGATCAATGAGCCTCTCGACCGCTTTTTCATGAACGAACCGGGTGATATCATGAAAGGTTCGGCAACGGGCCGCTTTGAAAGACTCGCTGTGCGGGTCGACAAGGTTAAGGGGGTTTATTTTCTTTAGTATCCTTCTGAGCATGCGGTATTCATATGATTCCTGGAAGACGTCTTCCTGGGTGATCTCAAATTGGCTCAGTTCCTTGACCGTTCCTTCATAAACCACGTTCTGGATAGCATCCAGGGTCACCTCATCGCCCGTTTTTAGAACTCTGGTGGCCACCCCCGTATCCACCACGGTGGGGACCCGGTATTCGCGCGCCAGAGTGGCCATATGCCCGGTGGCCGAACCTACGTCCGTAAGTATGCCCCTAGCTTTGCGCATGATACGAGAGTATTTGGGAGACGTGTAGCGAGCCACCAGAATCGCCCCGTAAGGGAAATCCTTCAGGTCGTCATCTCCCTGGGCCACATAGACCTTTCCCGACGCCACGCCTCCTTGGACAACCGTCCCCTGGCCCGAGAAAAGCACCTGCGCCGACAGGCTTGCATGATCGATGTAGAGCCGATGCTGCTCCGGTTGGTTAGGTTGAACGTTAAGAGGCCTTGACTGCAGGATATAGAGATTGCCTTTGC
>Ga0187862_10001269_pt1 | contig 26940 bp, 20 predicted proteins | sample June2016WEW_10_1_FD_133003 | JGI IMG/M metagenome (GOLD analysis project Ga0187862, IMG submission 133003) | Peatland microbial communities from SPRUCE experiment site at the Marcell Experimental Forest, Minnesota, USA - June2016WEW_10_150 | ecosystem: Environmental > Terrestrial > Soil >...
CGTGTTGGGCATTGCCAATGGGGGCGGCGACGCTTCCATCGCCGACAGCACCAATATCTTCATCAATACCAATGCCGTCCTGGATCTTTCCGGCCTTGGCACGCCCACGCTGGCGCTGGTGACCGGGGAGACCCTCGGCGGCGGCGGAACCGTCAAAGGCGCGGTGGACACCACTGGTGGCGGGACGATTTCGCTTGGGATCGGGGCCACAAACACACTGAGCGTGACGAACAGCGTCGCCGTGGGCGGCCCTATCCTGGTCAGCCTCGACCACACCTATGCCGCCGGCGCGACCAGCGGGACCTTGAAGGCAAACAGCCTGACCGTCAATTCAGGCTCCACCCTTGTTGTGTCCCAGGGCACCAACGATCTGGTCACGGGCGATACCTTCACGGTATTCAAGATCGCCACCGGCAATCCCATATTCACCTCTGGCAACTTGGCGGTGACATTGCCAACCACGGGGCCGGTCAGCGGCGTTACCTATGTGTGGAATACCGCCAATCTTACCGTCAACGGCACGATCAAGCTGGTCACCGGCGGTTCTCCTCCCGCTCCTCCCGTCAATACAGAGCCGCCGAGGATGCTTTTCAGCGGGTCACCAACCACCGGTATTACCATCGGCTGGCCGACCAACCTGGGCTGGCGTCTGGTGTATCAATCCAACTCGGTGGGCGCCGGTCTTTCGACCAACATCAACAACTGGGTGACTTGGCCTAATTCAACCACCGTCACCCAGGTGGTCATCCCCATCGGCACAACCAACGAGGTCTTCTTCCAGTTGATCTATCCGTAATTGCATCTGGCGCCGGCGGCTCCGTCACCCTCAACGCCACCAATGGCTTGCCCGGCGGCCCGGTGGTTGTCCTGTCGAGCACCAACGTCGCCTTGCCGGTCGCCGATTGGACCTCGGTCCTGACCACCAACTTTGACGGGAGCGGCGACCTGGACACGATCATCACGGCCAACCCGGCGGCGCCGCAGGAGTTTTATATCATCGAAGGTTTCTGACGGCGGGCGTGGAATCTATTGGCTGGAGTAAAGTTGGGCGAAGGCCTTGAGGAATCTGGCGGATTCGTCCTTCTTTTTTTCACCCATGGCCAGGACATCCTGGTGAACCAGGGTGCCGGAACTCAGGTCCCCGCCGGCCAGGTTGGTGATGCAGGAGAGGGCCGCCACCGCCAGGCCGCATTGCCGCGCGACAATGGCCTCCGGCACCGTGCTCATGCCCACCGCATCGGCGCCCAGGCGCCGGAAGGCCCGAATCTCGGCCGGCGTCTCATAATTGGGACCGGTCACCGCGAGGTAAACGCCCATGTGCCAGCGCATCCTGGCGGCTTTGGCGGCTTGTTTGGCCAGCTTGATGAGGGCGGGGTCATAGACCTGGGACAGGTCCACAAAGCGCGGCAGCCCGGAAGGTCCCGGCCCGCGCAGGGGATTCATCCCCATCAAATTGATGTGGTCCTCCACCACCATGAAATCGCCGGGGCGAAACGCGCGGTTGACGGCCCCGGCGGCGTTGGTCAATAATAAAGTGCGGACGCCCAACTCCGCCAGGACGCGCACCGGGAAGGCCAGGCGGGCCATCTCATGGCCTTCGTAGTAGTGGGCCCGCCCTTTCAAGACCACCACGGGAACCTGCTCGAAATGCCCGAAGACCAGCTTGCCGGCGTGGCCGGTCACCCCGACGGTGGGGAAGCCGGGCAACTGGCCGTAGGCCAATTCGCGGGCAGGCTGGAACTGGCCCAGGGCGTGTTGAAAGCCGCTGCCCAGCATCATGGCCAGCGCGGGACGCAAGGGCGACTCCCTCTTGAGCAGCGCGGCGGTGGATTTGGGATCATGCACGAAGGATTATTGGCCCATCCACCCGGTGGGGCGCAATGCTAATCGCGTCCTGGCCCCCGCCCGAATTGGCTGGTTTTTCTCCGGCGCCGCTGGCAGATTGCCGCCCAGCATGGCGCTGCCGATAAAATTGATTGCCACGGACTTTGACGGAACTTTGTTCGCGGAATTTGAAAACCCGCCGGTCCCGCTGGCGCTGCAAAACCTCATCCGGCAGTTGCAGGAACACGGCGCGCGCTGGGTCATCAACACCGGGCGCGACCTTTCCAGCCTGCTGGAGTCCTTGGCGCGCGCGCATCTGCTCATTCAACCGGATTATTTGGTGGTGGTCGAACGGGAGATTTATATGCACCGCGATTGCCAATTTGTGGAATGCGCCGAATGGAACCACGCCTGCAGCGAAGCCCACCGGCAATTATTCCTGCGGGTGCGTCCGGACCTGCCGCGTCTGGCCGCCTGGGTGCGCCAGCGCTTCCGCGCCACCCTCTACGAGGACAGCTACTCCCCGTTTTGCTTCATCGCCGAAAAGACCCAGGACGCCGACGCCATTCACGCCTATCTTAACGAGTATTGCCGGGAAGTGGCCGGACTGACGGTGGTGCGCAACGATGTTTATGCCCGCTTCAGCCACCGTGACTTCAACAAGGGCAGCGCGCTGTCGGAAATCGCCCGCCTGCTGAAGGTCAGTCCCGACGAGACCTTTGCCGCGGGAGACCATTTCAACGACCTGCCGATGCTCTCCCTGGATCACGCCCGCTGGCTGGCCGCCCCCGCCAACGCCATTGCCGCGGTCCAGAATTCTGTCCGCCGCCAAAACGGGTATGTCAGCCAGTGGAGCCACGGCCAGGGCGTGGCCGACGGCCTGGAATTCTGCCTCAAGCGGGCCGCCATGCTGCAATATTTGGACTGGGTGATTTGACAGCCATGGCGAGAGAAAATGGGAGGGGATCCGGCCCTGGGCGCGCTGCTCCCGCCTCCTTCTTACTTTGCCTTCACACTCGCCGCCGCGGCAATTTTCATGGCTTCGGCCGCCAGCGCGGTGATTTTCGCCCAGGCCCCTTGGGCCACCAGGTCGCGTTCGGCCATCCAGGAGCCGCCCACCGCCGCCACTTGCGGCAAAGCCAGGTAGGATGGCAGCGTCGCCGCCGTGATGCCGCCGGTGGGGACGAATTGGGCGCCGGTGTGGGCGAACGGGCCGGCCAGCGCCTTGAGCATCGGCACGCCCCCCGAGGCCTCGGCGGGGAAGAATTTCAACAACCGGCATTGCAACTGCAGCGCCCGCACGACTTCCGTCGGGGTCACCACTCCTGGAATGTACGGCAGTTGCCGCTCCTGCGAGGCCTGGAGCACCATCTCGTCCAAACCCGGCGCGACCAGGAATTGCGCGCCGGCGTCCGCCGCCTGAGCGGCCTGGTGGGCCGTCAACACGGTGCCGGCACCGACGCAGGCATCCGGGAGGGCCTGGCGAATGCGGCTGATGGCCTCGGCCGCGCCGCTGGTGCGAAAGGTGACCTCAATGACGTTCATGCCGCCCGCCAGCAGCGCCTGCGCCAGCGCCACGGCGTGGTCGGGCTTGTCAATAACCGCGACGCAAATGAGCCGTTGTTTTAGAATGACCTCCAAACCGGGGAATTGTGGGGAAGGGCTTGTATTCATGAGTATATTTCCAATCTTAGTTTAATCTTGATCCTGATCTCCTTCGGGCAATGGGTTTGAGATTAGGATCAGGATGAAGATTAAGATCAGAAGCCGGAAACCGCCATCCAAAAGTCAAGGGCGCCCACTTCCCAGAAGGAGTGGAATGATTTGCCAACCGCTGGCCGTCCTGTTTATCATGCCGCATTCTATGAAATGGATTGCGTCCTTGACACTTTTGTTCGCCCTGGCCGGGGGAGTTCTGGCCGCCGGGACCGATGACCAGTATTTGGATATTCTAGGGCAAATCCTCCAAGCCGATACGCTCCAGGGAGACGGCCATCTGGATGCGGCGGCGGTAAAATATCGCGATGCCCAAGAAGCGCTGGAGAAATTGCATGCCGACCACCCCAAATTTGACGAGGCGATAGTTGGTTTCCGGCTCGAATATTTGGCGGGCAAACTCAAGCAGCTTGGCCAGTACCTGCCCGGCAGCACCAATGCCCCCGCCGCCGCGCCCGCCATGCTCACGCCGCAACAGCAGTTGGCGGCATTGCAGGGGCAAATCAGCGCGTTGACCGCCGCCAATGAACAGTTGCGGCAGAAAATCAAGGAAGCCCTCTCCGTCCAACCCGCCGCCGTCGCGCCGGGCGAACTGGCCAAGGCGCAGGAAAAAATTGTGGCCCTGCAAAAAGAGCGGGACCTGCTCCAGGTCGCCCTGGAACAGGAAAAGGCCGCCAAGGCATCCGTCCCCAGCGTCGTCCCCGTCAAGGCTGCCGCCGAACCGGCGAATATCAAATACAATTGGTCCATGCCTGTCAATTCGGTGCTTGACATCTACTCGGATTTAGTCGGGCGCACCGCGCTCCAAACGTCTGCCGGATCCTTGGCTGTGCCCAGCAGCGCCGTCATCACGCTCAAGACCCAATCCCTCTTGACTCGCGGCGAAGCGATCCAGGCCCTGGAAACATTGCTGGGCATGAATGGAATCACTATCGTGCCCGTTGGGCAAAAGTTTTTCAAGGTGATTCCCGCCGCTCCCGCCGCTGATTTGAGCAAGACGAAAACCAGCCCGGCGGTGGATCGGTCTCTCCGCGACATCATCAAAGATCTCACCGCCGAACGGGACAAGTTGAAAGAAGATCTGGCCGCCGTGAGGAAAGAGCCGGCTGGCCGGGAAGCGTATCCCGGGGCCGCGCCGGCTGCACTCCAGCCTGCCGCCGAACCGGCGAATATCGTTTACAATTGGACCATGCCTGCCGATCAGGTGCTTGCCATCTATTCGGATTTGGTCGGGCGCACCGCGCTCCAAGCGTTTGCCGGACCGCTGGCTGTGACCGGCACCAGCCAGCTCACGCTCAAGACCGAATCCCCCTTGACGCACGACGAAGCGATCCGCGCCTTGGAAACATTGCTGGGCATGAACGGAATCGCTATCGTGCCCTTTGGAGAAAAGTTTTTCAAGGTGGTTTCCACCGCTGCCGCCGCAGATTTGAGCAAGCCGAAAACCAGCCCGGCGGATGAATTGGCCGCGCTGAAAACCCAATCCAGCAAGGACGCCAAGGCGGCCAGTTCCAAAATTGACGATCTCGAGCGCCAGTTGGAAGAAACAAGAAAGAGGCTGGCCGGCGCCACGGCGGAACTCGACACACTAAAATCGCGCCCGTCCGCCGACAGCTTCAAAGAACTCGCCGCCGAACGGGACCAGTTGAAAAAAGATCTGGCGGCCAAAAGCAAAGAATTGGCCGAGCAGGAAGCGCATCCCCAGGCCGCGCCGGCCGCCCCCAGCCAGGACGCGATCAAACTTAAGCAGGTCGAGCAGGAAAGGGACGAATTGGCGAAGCAAGTCGCCGCCGTGGCCCGGCTGGTGCCCAACCCTGGCGCTGGTGAAGGCGCCACGTTGTCCGCGGAAAACAACGGGTTGCGCGCCCAGTTGGCAGTCTTGGAAGCGGGCGCCGTCCCTTACACCTCCGAGGAATTGGCCGTGCTCAATGCCGCCGCGCCCGCCATTGCGCCGGCCCAGATTCCGGCGGCCGGCGCGGAAACCACCCACAAACCGCATTCCGTGCGGGAATTGCCTCCCGGCGCCGGCGAGTTGATGACCCAGGCCCAGCGGGCCGCGGAGGAACAGCACGATTACGTCCAGGCCGAGCAAAAGTATCTCGAAGTTCTGGCGCAGGACCCGGACAACGTCTATGTGCTGGTGCATTTGGGCCTTGCCCAGTACGGCGAAGGGCACCTGGACGATTGTGAAAAGAATGTGCATCACGCCCTCACGCTCGATCCCGAGGACGCTGGCGCCCTCTATCTGCTGGGGATACTGCGCTACCGCCAGGAGAAATGGGACGAATCCCTGGACGCGTTGAGCCGCTCGGCCTCCATCAACCCCACCAATTCCAGCACGCAGTATTCCCTGGGCTGCGTTTTAGCCGCCAAAGGATTACGTTCCAAAGCCGAAACGGCCTTCCGCAAAGCTCTGGAAATAGACCCCCTCTACGCCGACGCGCACTACAATCTGGCCTTTGTTTATGCGACCGAGAAGCCGCCTGCGCCGGCTTTGGCGAGATGGCATTACCAGAGAGCCGTTGCTCTGGGCCATGCCAAGAGCAGCGACTTGGAAAAGCTGCTGGGCGGCGGACCCTGAAAGCCGCCGGCCCTTTTGAGTGATGGCTTCAAATTCCCATCCTGCCATAAAATTGGATCGCGGCATCCATGTGATGCATCTGTTTTACCGCGTGGACCGTGAGCGGTGGGCCAATTTGCCCGCCGGCCAGTCGGAGCAAACCCGCTTGCGCGTGGAAGGACTCTGCGCCGCCAATTGCGCCCCTTCCCACCCGCGTCTGGCCACTTATGCCAACATCGGCGGGAAGGCCGATCTGGCATTTTTGCTGCTCGCCGCCGAATTGGGCCAAATCGGCCAAATGCACCGCGACCTGGAAGGATGTTTCCCGCCTGGAACATTGACCCGCGTTTTTTCCTATCTGAGCCTGACCGAACTGACGGAATACATGTCCACGCCCGACGACCACCGCAAAATGCTTGTCGAACAGGAAAAGCTGGAGCCGGGCGGCCCGGCGTTTGAAAAGCGGATGGCCGAGCTGGTCGAACAAACCAGGAAGTATGAACATTACCGCCTTTATCCCGAACTGCCCGACTGGGAAGTGATGGGTTTTTATCCCATGAGCAAACGCCGCCACGGAGCGGACAACTGGTATCTCCTGGATTTCGCCGCGCGCAAACAACTCATGAGCGGCCACGCGCGAGTCGGCCGCAAATACAGCGGCCGCGTCTCCCAATTGATCACCGGTTCCACCGGCCTGGACGACTGGGAGTGGGGCGTCACGCTCCTGGCCCACCAAGCCGGCGCGCTCAAGGAAATAGTCTATGAAATGCGTTTCGACCCGGTGAGCGCGCGCTACGGGGACTTCGGCCCCTTCTACGTCAACCTTCGCCTCAACCCCGCCCAACTCTGGGAGCATCTGGGTCTCTGAGCTTATTTTTTGATTTCCAGCCCGTCGAAAAGGGATTCCAAGCTGTTGATGGCTTCCTTCCTGGGGGCGGGGTTGAGGATGGATCGCAAATAATCCAGCGCGTCTGGAATGTTCTTCACCGAACGGGGCAGGGTGGCGCCGCTGGCGTTGGCATGGCCTCCGCCCTGAAATTGCTCCGCCACTTTGAGCGCCTCCCCATTGCGGCTGCGAAAACTGGCCACCACCGCGCTGTTGGCTTTCCGAAAAAGGGTCAAGAGCACCGGATAGGGCGTCGCGCCCTGTTCGAGCAATTGATGCACGATGGCATTGTTATTGCCCACGACGGTGTCCACATATCCCACGGTGGCGCTGAGGGGCAGCACGTTTCTTCGGCTCCATTCCAAGCCGATCGGGTCCTCGATCCGGCGCTTGACCGCCATGACCTCCAGCAAGGGATGGTCCAAGAGCGCCTCCAATCGGCCCCCGGTCAGGGCGTGCAAATTCCAGAACCCGTACGTTTTCACCAGATTGGCGTAGTCATTGGCGGGAATAAAATCCCGATCGTCCTCCAGAAACAAATCCGCCACATCATTCAGACGAACCAGCCGGTCCAAATCGGGCGAGCCCAGGCCCTGTTCCTTGCACAATTGATAACAAAGCAATCCCGCCGACTTGGTCAAATCGTGGATCATCACCGCGTTTTTCGGGCGCGCCTCGGTGGCATGATGATCCACGATCACCCAATCCGGCTTGTCCAGCCTCGGCTCAAAACATAAATCGCAGACCCAGGCCGACTTCTCCCGCGGCTCGCGCAGCTTCCAGCCATGGTAATTATACGCCTCCAACCGCACCTCCGTCTTGAAGAGATGGCGCGCCAGCCGTTGCAACAACAACCCCGCCACGAAGCCGTCGAGGTCGCTTTCGTGCGTCAGAATAATGTCCGGCTTGGGCAGCGGGTCCACGCCGCAACCTATCCCATCCCCCCCGGTCTGGCCAGAGAATTCATTTGAGAGAAGGGCCAAAACGAGGTATTGGATATGGGTCATGAGACGACAAAGCGACTTTGTCCTGGAAAAAGCGGGATGGCCGGCATTGCTGCTGGGGGAAAATGGAACCATTTGCCGGGCCAATCGCGCCGCGGCTCAACTCTTCGGCCCCATTGTCCAGGGGGTTCCGGGCGTCGCTTCCCTGGCGGCGCTTTTAGATGACGCAAATGGTGTGAAACTCGACAGATTTCTGGCCGATCAGGCCGCCGGAGAGGCCGGCGAACTGAAGCTCAACCTCCTGGGGGGCCAAAAAGCCCGCTTTCAGGCCCGGGTCACCAAAATCTCCCGCGAGGGCCAAAATTATTTTGTCCTCCAACTCTTCAACGGGCCGGGAACCGCGATTTCCTCCGACACGGCCACCTGGGCGCGCTCCAAGGAAGCCAGGGACTCATCGAGCTCCACGCCGACCTCGTTTTTGGACGCCATGGAAGTTCCCTTCGCCCTGACAAACTCCGATTGGCCGGCGATGGTGGTGGATAAATTGGGAACGATCATTCGCTCCAATCCCGCCTCCGCCCGCGTGTTTGGGGCCGCCGCCAGGAAAAGCGCGGCCTTGGGGCTGATCTGGCCCCCGGAGAACGCGGTCCCTCTGGGGAAGTTTTTGGCCGCCGCCATGAATGGAGAACCCCAACTGGTGAAACTGCGGGCCGAAAGCGGCACGGTCATTCCTTTTCAGGCGCAGATCTGCCCGGCCGCGCAAAGCAAGTGGGTCTTGCTCCAGTTCTTCAAGGAGAGCGTCCCGGTCCCGGCGGCGCCGCCGGGGCCGGGTGGGCCCGCAAAGCCCGCGGACGACTTTTTGTTGCAGGACGCCGATTGGCCGTCCTTCCTGGTGCGCAAGAATGGGCAAGTGCTCCGGGCCAACCGCGCGGCGGTGCGGGCGTTCGGAGGCGGCGTGGAAAATCAGGATGTCAAACTGAGCGCAATTTGGTCGCCGGAGAACCAGGATTCGCTGGAACAATTCCTCAGTTTGCCGGCGCCCACCGTTCCTCCCCGCCTCAAGTTCCGGCTCAAGAGCGGGTTGCCCGCTGTTTTTCTTGTCCAGCTTGCCAGCCTGGCGCCGGAGGATGTTTGCCTGCTGCAATTGCTCAAAGAACCAGCGCCGTCATCTCCAGCCGGAACCGGCTCGGCGGGCGCCTCGGAATCCCACACCATCCAACGGCAGAAACTGGATTGCGCCCTGCAACTGGCCCGCTCGGTGGCCCTGGATTTCAATAATGCGCTGACCAGCATCCTGGGCCACAGTTCCTTGCTCCTGAGCCAGAGCCAGCCCGACCACCCCTGGCGCGGCTCGCTCGTCCAAATCGAGAAATCCGCCGCCAAAGCCGCCGAAGTGGCCAGCGACCTGGCTTCCTTCAGCCTTCAGGCCAAGGACGCGCGCGTGCAAACGGCCGGAAATCTCAACACCTTGCTGGAGCGCACCCTGGAGGCCTTGCAAAGCTCCCTGCCGCGCCCGCTGACCATCGCCCGGCAGTTGGAGCGAAAACTTTTCACCGTCAATTTCGACGAAGCCAAAATGCAGCAGGCGCTGGTGCGCATCCTCGAAAACGCCGTTGAAGCCGTCCCATCCGATGGCAGGATCACAGTGGAGACGCGCAACCTCCAGTTGTCCCAGCCGGCTCAGGACGGCGCGGCGAAATTAAGCGCCGGGCAATATGTGTGCGTGGAGATTTCGGACAATGGCGCAGGCATCCCGGACGAGGTGATGCCCCATGTGTTCGAGCCTTTTTACACCACCAAAGGGAGCAAGCATCGCGGCCTTGGGCTGGCCTGGGTTTATGGCATCGTTACCAACCACGGCGGCGGAGTGGCCGTTTCCAACGCGACCGGCGGGGGCGCCCGCGTCTGCCTTTATCTGCCCGCCAACGCCCAGATCGTCCGCGAGGCCCCGCTGGCCTTGACGGATTTGCGCGGGAGCCAGACCCTGCTGGTGGTGGATGACGAAGACCTCATGTTGACGATGGCCCAAATGGTGCTTTCCTCCTTCGGTTACACGGTGCTCACCGCCAACAGCGGTCAAAAGGCCCTCGAACTTTTCGACCATTGGAAGAACTCCATAGACCTGATCCTGGTGGATTTGGTGATGCCCATCATGAGCGGCCGTGAATTGACCGAGCAAATCCGCAAAATCGCCCCGCGGACGCGCATCCTTTGGTGCAGCGGTTATGTCCGTTCCAGCCAGGCGGAAGACGAAGGCCCTTATCTCCAGAAGCCCTTCACCAGCCAGGATTTGCTCCGCGCGGTCAAACATGCCCTGGCCGACGGCGCGGAGGCCCCGGCCCCGCTGGAGGCGCCGGCGCGGCAATCCACCTGAACGCCCGCCGAGAAGCCGGCGGTGGGATTCATTTCAATATTCATTAGTTGACATTATCATCAAATCAGCTTTCAATTGCCTAATGCAAGTCGAAAGCTTAAAAGTATTTTGTGATCTGGCCGAATCGGAGAGTTTCACCAAAGCGGCGCAGATCAATAACGTCACCCAATCGGCCGTGAGCCAGCAGATCAGTTCGCTGGAGCGCCAGTTCAAATCGCTGCTCATCGAGCGCAGCAAGAAGAAATTTCGCCTGACCCGCGAAGGCCAGGTGCTCTACGATTACAGCAAACAGCTCATCCAGACTTATGACTCGCTCCAGAACCGGCTCCAGGAGATCAAGGACATCATCTCCGGTACCATCCGTCTGGCCACCATTTACAGCATCGGCCTGCACGACCTGCCCCTCTACCTGAAGAAATTCCTGAAACTTTTTCCGACCGTCAACGTGCATGTCGAGTACCGGCGCGCCAACCAGGTCTATGAAGACGTGTTGGGAAACGTCGTGGATTTGGGCCTGGTGGCCTACCCGAGCCGGGACGCCAAGCTGGAACTGGTTCCGCTGCGCAAGGACAGCCTGGTGATGATCTGCCACCCGCAACATCCGCTGGCCAAGAGCAAATCCGTCAAGCTCTCCCAGCTCGCCGGCCAGAAATTCATCAGCTTCGAACCTGACATTCCCACCCGCAAGGCCATTGACAAAATCCTCAGGGACCACGACGTGGAGGTGCAGAGTGTGATGGAGTTTGACAACATTGAAACGGTGAAGCGCGCGGTGGAGATCGAAGCGGGCATCTCGATTGTGCCCCAGGCGACCATCACCCAGGAAGTGGCCAAGCAAACCCTGGCCGAACTGAGAATTGAAGGGGTGGAACTCTTCCGCCCCCTGGCCGCCATTTACAAAAAAAACAAGGTCCTCTCCCCGGCCATGAAACAGTTTCTCCACATCCTCAAGGGCTGAGAGGCGCGGGCGGGCAAAATCAGGAGAACGCGATTTTGCCCCTCATGATTTTGCCGCAATCCTGGGGCTTTACTTCAAGTTCTTGGGATTGAGAGGTTGCAAGGCGTGCGGCACGAACAGGCCGTCCTTGCGGATGAGTTCGTTGTCAAACCAAACTTCTCCTCCGCCCCATTCCGGCCGCTGGATCAGAACCAGGTCCCAATGCACCGCCGAACGGTTCCCGTTGTCCGCGTCCTCGTAGGCCTGGCCGGGGGTGAAATGCAGCGACCCGGCGATCTTCTCGTCGAACAGGATGTCGCACATCGGATTCAAAATCCAGGGATTAAAACCCAGCGAAAATTCCCCCACGTAGCGCGCCCCCGCGTCGGTGTCCAGGATTTCGTTCAGGCGCGCCTGGTTGCCGCCGGCCGTCGCCTGGACGATTTTGCCGTCCTTGAATTGCAGCCGCACGTTTTCAAATTTGGAGCCTGAATAAATGGTGGGCGTGTTGTATTGGATGCAGCCCTGCACGGAGGTTTTGACGGGACAACTGAAGACCTCGCCGTCGGGGATGTTGCGTTTGCCCTCGGCCAGCAGCGCGCCGATGCCCTTGATGCTGAAACGCAGATCCGTGCCGGGGCTTTTGAGGCGCACCTGGTCGGTCCGGTTCATCCGCTTTTGCAGCGGGAGCATGGCGCGGGCCATTTTGGGGTAATCCATCGTGCAAACATCGAAATAAAAATTCTCGAACGCCTCGGTGCTCATGTTAGCCGCCTGTGCCATGCTGGGAGAGGGCCAGCGCAGCACGCACCAGCGTGTCTTGTTGACACGCCAATCCTGCACCGGCCGCGTCGTTTTGGAAAAAGGGCTCATCATCGCATGGGGCACGTCGGCGTTTTCGCTGGCATTGGCGGACCCGCGGACGCCGATGTAGGCCTGCACCCGCTTCATGCGGGCCAATTCCACGTCGCGCACCAGGCGGGCGTGCCGGGCGTTGGTCTGGAGCACCATTTCGCGCGTCACCCGCGTGTGGCGCACCTCGATCAAAGGAATCGCGCCCGCCCGCCGCGCGGCGCGCATCATCTCGATGGAGAACTCGTCCGGCACGTCAATCATCTCCAGCAGAACGCGGTCGTTCTTCTTGAGTTCTGTGGAATATCCCACCAGCAGATTGGCCAATTTTGTATAGCGGGGATCAGTCATAGTATCGCCCTAACTAAACACCGCCGCGGCGCAAACACAATAAAAAGTCTGCGAGGGTGCTTCTCCTTTTTTGAGCAATTCCGGCGCCTGCCGAGCCAGGGGTTGGGGATGCCTGGAAAGTGAAATGCGCCGCAAACCAAGGCGCGCCGATTTTACGGCTTGGCATCAGCCCGATCCCGGATGCACACTGGCCGCAATCGGGCTGCGCCGACGATTGAAAGGCAGTTTATGGCATATGTACTTGTCTTAGTCATTCTCGGTATTCCAATAGCTCTGGCCGTCTGGCTGATTATTCGGGCCAATCAATCGAAAGCCGGCTTGGACGAGCTTTCGCGCCGCCTTGATGATCTTGAATCGGAGGTTCTTCTTTTGCGGCAGGAACGGGAATCACGCCGGCCGGTTGAGCCTCCTCCTGCGGCCCCAATCAGAGTTGCCACGCGTCCTGCCGCGCCGCAAAAACCCTTCGCCGCTCCCCGGCCTGCCATCTTGCCAGAATTTATAACTGCGGCTGCGCCGCCGGCTGCGGCCCCGCCGATGGCCGCGCCGGCGGCGGGAGTTCGGCCCGTTGCGGACACACCGGAGCCTGTGGCGGCGCGCCCGGCCTCGCCTGCGGTCAACTGGGAACAATTCATGGGCGTCAAGCTCTTCGCCTGGATTGGCGGACTGGCTTTGTTCATCGGCGTGGCCTTCTTTGTCAAATATTCGTTCGACAACAACCTCGTTCCGCCCGAACTGCGGGTGGCGCTGGGCTTTATGGCCGGCCTGGGCCTGCTGGTCGGCGGCGTGGTGTTGTCGCGCAAGGATTACCCCGCGCTTTCGCAGACTTTGTGCGCCACCGGGGTCGTCATTCTTTATGCGGTGACTTTCGCCTGCCGCTCGATTTATCACTTCGATTTTTTCGGGCCGATTCCGACTTTCCTCCTGATGGCCCTCATCACGGTGACGGCCTTTCTGCTGGCCGTCAGGCTCGATGCCTTGGTCGTCGCCATCCTTGGCATGCTCGGTGGTTTCCTGACGCCGATTCTCCTTTCCACCGGCCAGGACAACCCGTTCGGCCTGTTCGGCTACATCGCCATTCTTGACGCGGGGCTGATCTTCGTGGCGCGGCACCGCCGCTGGTTTTTTCTTCCCGCGCTGGCGGCGCTCGGCACAGCGATCCTGGAAATCAGCTGGGTGGGCAAATTCTTTGTCGCCGAAAAATATTTTGAAGGAAATAAAATCCTGGTCGCGCTCACCGTGCTGTTCGGCTTCGACGCGCTTTATCTGGCGGCAAGTTGGGGGGCGAAAATCCCGAAGCCCGCCGCCACCAACGAACCGGAGAGGGCCGCGCTCGCCGCAGTTGACATGAAAAAGTGGCTCGCCGGCTCCACGCTCGGCCTGCTGGCGGTGACGCTGGCGCTCAGCGGATGGTTTTTGGATTTTGAGCCGCTCGCGCAACGTCCGGCGCTGATGTTCGGTTTCGTATTCCTCATTGATCTTGTCGTCGCCGCGCTGGTCCTGGCCGATGAAACAATGGCCGTCGCCCAAGCCATCGCGGGATTCGCCGTGTTTGGATTGCTTGGTTTTTGGACCCGGGAATGGCTGACCAATGAATTGCTCAACGCCGGGCTGGCCTTTTACTTTGTCTTTGCCGTCCTGCACTCGGCCCTGCCGGCGCTGCTCCAGCGGCGGCACGGCGCAACAGCCCGCGCCTGGGCGGGTCAAATATTTCCACTCCTGGCGCTGATCCTGATCCTGGTGCCGATCTTCAAATTTGCGGCCGTCTCTTTCATCGTCTGGCCGGTTATTTTGCTGGTGGATTTGCTGGCCATCTTGATCGCGGTGCTGACCGCGACTTTGTGGTCGGTCTTGGCGGTGCTCTTGCTCACGCTCGCCGCCACCGGCGCGCTTGTTTTCAAAATCCCGTCCGACCTGACCGGGCTGCCGGTTTGCTTTTTTCTGCTCGGGGCATTCGTCGTTTTCTTCGTTGCCGCGAGCATCTGGCTCGTGCGCAAATTCATGCCTGGCGCGCTCAAAGCCGGCATCAGCTTTGACACCGGCCCCGGCGCGCCGGAAAGTGTCGCCGCGATTTTGCCCGCCTGCTCGGTGGTGTTGCCGTTTCTGCTGCTCATCATGGCCACTCTCCGGCTGCCGCTGGTGAATCCAGCGCCGGTCTTCGGCCTTGCCCTTTTGCTTGTGGTTTTGCTGCTGGGTTTGACAAGATTGTTTTCCCTGGACTGGATGCCGGCCATTGGGCTGGCGTGCGTGGCCGCGCTGGAAGGCGCGTGGCATTTCCACCACTTTTCCCCCTCCGATCCTCATCAGCCGCTGCCTCTGGTGCTGGCGTGGTATCTGGCCTTCTTCGTGGTGTTCGCCCTGTTTCCGTTTTTGTTTCTCCGGCAGTTCGCGGACAAAACCGCCCCGTGGGCGGCCGCCACGATGGCCGGGCCGATTCAGTTCTTCCTGGTCCACCGCTTCATGAAAGCGGTCCATCCAGGCCCGTGCATGGGCCTGCTGCCCGCCGCGTTCGCGATTCCCGGATTGTTGAGCCTGATCGTCGTCCTGAAGAAAATTTCCGCGGAAAACAAATCCCGCCTGTCGCAAGTCGCATGGTTCGGCGGCGTGGCGCTGTTTTTCATCACGCTGATTTTTCCGATTCAGTTCGACCGCCAATGGATCACCATCGGCTGGGCGCTGGAAGGCGCGGCCTTGCTCTGGCTGTTTCATCGCGTGCCCCATCCCGGCTTGCGGCTCACGGGCGTCGGCCTGCTCGGCATCGCGTTCGTCCGGCTGGCCCTCAATCCGGCCGTGCTGGAATACCACGCCCGCGCCGCCACGCCGATCTTCAACTGGTATCTCTACGCCTATGGCCTGGTGACGGCCTCCTTGTTCGCCGGGGCCAGACTGCTGGCGCCGCCGCGCCATCTCGTTTTGAAATCCAATGTGCAACCCCTTCTCGCCGGACTCGGAACCGTGCTGGCGTTCCTGTTGCTCAACATCGAAATCGCCGATTATTTCAGCGCCCCCGGCTCGACTCTGACGTTTGAATTATTCAGCGGCAACTTCGCGCGCGACATGACCTATTCCATCGCCTGGGCGCTCTTCGCGCTCGTCCTGCTGGTGGCCGGGATTCTCAAGAGGCTTCCCGCCGCCCGCTACGCCGCCATCGGTTTGCTCTGTGTCACCCTGCTCAAACTTTTCGTCTTCGATCTGGCGCGGCTCGGCCAGCTCTACCGCATTGGCGCGTTTATCGGCGTGGCCGTCATTGCCATGCTCGCCTCGTTCGCGTATCAAAAGTTTTTCTCCGCCGGCAAGAACAAGGAGGCAGAAGATGAAACCGCTCCATGACTTTTCCGCCAATTTGATCCGCCTGGGCGCGTTCGTTGCCGCTGTTTCCGCGGCGGCCGCCACTTTGCCGTCGGACTGGCGGCGCGAGCAATCGTTTGAGCTTTCGACCAACGGACTTGTGAAATTAAGCCTGCCGGTGGAAACCCTCGACAGCGCGCGTCCCGGCCTGGAGGATTTGCGCCTGTTCAACGAGGAGGGAAACGAGATTCCTTTCTTGATCTCACGACCGGCCCCAAGCCCCAAAATCGTTCAAAGCGCGCGATCCTTTCAGGTCGCGCTCAATCCGGTCAACACCGTTCTCACCCTGGAAACGGGACTGGCGCAGCCGCTCGAAGGCGTCACGCTGGAAACGCCGGCCAACAATTTCATCAAAGCCGTGCGCGTCGAAAGTTCCGACGACGGAAACCGCTGGCAAATTCTCGCGCAAGGCCAGCCGGTTTTTCTCCAGCCCTACGGGGCGGGCCATTTGCAAATCTCCTGGCCCGCTACGGTTTCCAGATGGCTGCGGTTGACCGTCGATGACCAGCGCTCGCCTCCGATTCCCTTCACCGGTGCGCGGGTTCATGCCGCGACGGGCGAGCCGGCGCCAGGCGAGTGGATTCCCGTCAGGATTTCCGAGCGCGACGAAAACCCCGGGGAAACCCGGCTGGCGATTAACCTGGGCGCGGCAAATCTGGACGTGGCCGCCCTGCAAATCGAAACCGCCGAACCGCTTTTTATGCGCCCAGTCGTGCTTGCCATTCCCCAAATTGCCGAAGATGCCATCCGCGAACAAACGATTGGACAAGGGATGATTTACCGCATAGATGTCGCCGGCCAGGCGCCCTCCCAAAGCCTGGCTGTGGCGATGGAAAAGCAAGTCCGTTCCCGCGAACTGTTGCTGTTCATCAAGAACGGGGACAGCCCGCCACTGCCGGTTTCGGAGGTGCGGGTCGAGCGGCGTCCGGTTTATCTCGTTTTTTTCGCGCGCCAGCCCGGTACTTTCCATCTGCTGACCGGAAACAGCCGTTGTGACGCCCCGCATTACGACTTGGCCGCTTTGAACATGAACCTGAAGGCCGTCGCGGTCTGGCCGGTCAAAATTCCGCCGCCCTCCAACAATCCCGGTTTTCAGGCGCCGCAGGTTTTGCCCGGAATCGATCTGGCTGGGGCGGCCCTGGACGTCTCGGAATGGAGATTTCGCAAGGCAGTGAAAATCGCGGCTGACGGCGCGCAACAAGTGGAACTCGATCTCGATGTGCTGGCGCATGCGCAGCCGGGCGGCGCGGATTTGCGCCTGCTCAAAGCCAGCAATCAAGTGCCGTACATCGTGGAACGCACTTCCATCAGGCGTCCGCTCGCTCCGGCCGTGGCCGCGACCCATGATGCCAAAGACCCGCAGATGAGCCGCTGGATCATCCGCCTGCCGCGGGCCGGATTGCCGCTCACCCAACTGACTTGCGTGGCGCGAACCCCGCTGTTTGAACGCGCCATGACGCTTTACGAGGAACTGGCCGACGAGCGCGGCGAGAAGTATCGCCGTGTGCTGGGCGGCGGCTCGTGGGAGCAAACGCCGCAACGCAAATCCAGGGATTTTGTCCTGACCTTGGAGGGATCTCCGCAGAGCGACACTTTGTTCCTCGAAACCGGGAACGGCGACAATCCGCCGCTGGAACTGGAAAAATTTCAATTCCTGTATCCTGCGACCCGCATTCTGTTCAAAGCCAAACCTGGCGACCAACTTTATCTTTATTATGGCAATCCTGGCGTCGCGCCGCCCCGCTACGATTTGAGCCTTGTCGCCGATCAATTGCTGGCGGCCGGGAAAAATGACGTCTCGTTGTCCTCCGAAGAGCAACTCAAGGAAACCTCGTGGCGAGAAAACCAGGCGCCGGGCCATGGAGGGATGATTTTCTGGGGAATACTGGCGGTGGTCGTGGTGGTGTTGCTCATCATCATTTCCCGCCTCTTGCCCAAATCCTTGCCGCCGGCAAAGTAAGGGTCCCTTTGTTGCGATTGCAACAATCCATGTGGATGCCATTATAAAGCTTCAAGTCTTTGCCCGCTGGGTTTCTGCTTTGCGGAGTTGGCGTTCCCGGCGTTGGGTTTCGGCGCGGAGCAATTCCTCGGCGGACCAGCCGCCGGCCTGCGCGCGCTCCGCCAGCTCAAAAAGGCGGCGCGCCAACACGCTCCGCCTCAGTGGAATGCGCTTCGCCTCGTCGGCGGCGGGCAGCAATTTTGCCTTGCGCGCCTTTTTTACCAGCTTCTCCGCCCGCAGCAGCGCCGGCAGATGTCCGGGGATGCCGTCCAGCGCCGAGGGCCGGGCGTGGCGGGTGCCCTGCTTTTCCGCCTTTTTGATTTTTTCCCAGTTGGCCCATACTTCCTCCACGTTTTTCACTTTCGTCTCTCCGAACACGTGCGGGTGGCGGCGAATCAACTTTTGGATGATGCGCCGGGCGACGCCCTCGAAATCAAAGGCCCCGCGCTCCCCGGCCAGTTGGCAGTGAAAAACCACCTGCAAGAGCAGATCGCCCAGTTCCTCCGCCATCTCCTGATCGTCCGCCGCTTCAATCGCGTCCATCAGTTCATAAGCCTCCTCCACCGCGTGAAAGCGCAGGGTGCGATGGTCCTGCTCCCGGTCCCACGGGCAGCCCGCGGGTGAACGCAGCCGGGCCATCACCGCGATCAAGTCCTGGATCGCCGCGCCGGATTTTTTTCCGCCGGAATTGGCCCGCCCTGGTGGTGCGCGGCGTGACTTCACAAAATCACCATATTGTCGCGATGCACCATCACGTCGTTCGCCAGGCGCGCCTTGACAATGGCGGCGTCAAACATGGCGATTCCCCGCGCGAACTCCGTGCCGTTCAAATCGCAAATCCGCACCACCTCCCCGGCGGCGAAATCCCCTTCGCAGCGGGCCACCCCCGGCGGGAGGAGGCTCTTGCCCTTTTTTTGCAGCGCCAGCTTGGCCCCCTCGTCCACAAACAGCGCCCCTTTGGGATGATGGAAAAAGGCGATCCACCGTTTTCGTCCCGGCAATTTCACCGGCTGCGCCACAAAGAGGGTCCCTTCCTCGCGCCCCTCAAAAATGCGCGCCAGGGCGTTTTTCTTTTTGCCCGAGGCGATGACCAGGGGGATGCCGGCGCGCACCACGATCTTGGCCGCCTGCAGCTTGGAGGCCATCCCGCCGACCGCTGTGGCGCTGTTGGTGCCGCCCGCCCATTTCTCCATCGCGGCGTCCAGATGTTCGATCGCAGGGATGGTTTTGGGGTCGGCCTTGCCGAAGTTCTCGATGAACCCGTCCACCGTGGTCAAGATCACCAGCGCGTCCGCCGGCAGCAGGCAGGCCACCAGAGCGGAAAGTTGGTCATTATCCCCAAACTTCAATTCCGTGAAGGAAATGGCGTCGTTTTCATTGATGATCGGAATGACGCCGTGGCGGAGCAAGGTCACCAAAGTGGTGCGCGCGTTGAGGTGGCGCTCGTGATGTTGCAAGTCGTCGTGGGTCAGCAGCACTTGGGCGACCTGGTGTCCGGCCTGGCTAAAAAGGTTTTCGTACAGCGCCATCAGGCGGGGCTGGCCCACGGCGGCGCAGGCCTGCAACTCGGAAGTTTCCCCCGGCCGTTTCTCATGCCCCAGGATGCCCATGCCCGCCCCGACCGCGCCGGAGCTGACAATCACCACCTCTTTGCCTTGCGCCCGCAGGGCGGCGATCTGCCCCACCAACTGGGTCATCTGCGCCAGATCGGGTTCTTTGCGGCTGTCCGTCAGGACGCCCGTCCCCAATTTGACGACGATCCGGCTGGCACTGACAAGGGTTTTACGGTGCATGCAACCGGGATGTTCCGAAACCCGGATGGATTTAGCCACAAAAAAAGCGCGGAACTCCAAGCCAACGCGGGCGGAAGGGCGCAGGATTGGGCCGCTATTGGCCCTGGACGAAGGAAACGGGCATGGGGCGGTCTCCCTCCGTTTCAAACACGGAAGCGGTCTCCGAGGCTGTGACGGGACTGGTGCTGCCGAGCCAGTTGACCACATGCAGACCGCGGGGCGCATCGGACTCGCCGTCGGCCGCCGGGGGCTGGGACACTGCCCAGAGGGATTCTGGCATCGGGCCGGTGGCGCCGGCCATGGCTTCGGATTTGGGGGAGTAAAACATCCCCACCGTCACCGCGGCGCAGAAGGTCAGCGCGAAGGCATAAACCAGCGTGGGCTGGATGCTGAACGCCGCCAGGCAGGTCTCCCAAAAATTGGATTGGCCCTCGCCCTTTTCAATCCGGCTGATGATCCGGCCCGGCAGCAGGTGGAAATAGCCCGGCGGGGGCTGCTCAAAGCGTTTGAGCGCAATGATCCTCTCGACCTTTTCCAAGGGATTGGGTTGCTGGTTCATATTATTTGCTTGAACACTAATCCAGGCTCTATTTCAGGCAATCGGCCAGATAGACTTGCAACTCCTGCCTGGCATAAAACAGGCGTGAACGAACGGTGCCGACGTTGCAATCCATGATCGCCCCGATTTCCTCGTGGGAAAGCCCCTGGATGTCGTGCAAGATGACTACCATTCTGTGATGTTCTGACAGTTTCTGCATGGCGGCGTTCAATTTTTCCTGCAATTCGACCAGGCACAAGTCCCGCCGCGGGGTGTTGTGGGAGATCAGCGCCACCAGGGCGGGGTCGCGCTCGGCGTTGAAATCCATGTCGTTGAGGCTCATGTGAGCCCGGTTCTTGCGCTGCTTGAGGAAGTTGATCGTCTTGTTGACGGCAATGCGATAGACCCAGGTGTAAAAGCTCGAATCGCCTTTGAAGGATTTGAGGGCGCGGTAGGCCTTGATTAAGGCTTCCTGGGTCATGTCGTTGGCGTCCTCGTGATTGGCGGTCATGTGATAGACGGTGGCGTAAATTCGTTCCTGGTAACGGCGCACCAATTCATCGTAAGCGGCGATGTCGTCATGCTGGGCGCGATGCACCAGCGCCAGATCGTCGTCCGGCTGGGGCGACGGCTCCGGCTCAGGGATGCGCAGCAGTTGCATGGTTTTTTCGAGTTCGGCTTTCGTAAGCAATAATGAGTGCGGCCAACGCCAATGGTCTTAATACTCAACCCCCAAGGCCTCGGTTTGTTGCGCCAAAAAGAAAGTCAACCCGCCCAGCTTTGCGCGGCTTTCCGAGGGAGGCAGCGCCGCCAGCGCCAGGCGCGCGGCGGCCAAGTAGTGCTGGATCACATTTCTGGATTCGGTGAACGCGTCGTATTTTTCGATCAACGCCACCACGCCCGGCAGGTGTTCCGGCTCCCAATTTTGCAGCCAGCCGCGCAATTTATTCTGGTCGGCGGGCGAGGCCCGGTCGCGCACGATGATGACGGGCAGGGTCATCTTGCTTTTGGCCAGGTCGGCGCCGAGGGATTTTCCGGCGGCGGCCTCGGAGCCAAGGACATCCAGGCAATCGTCGTATAACTGGTAGGCGGTGCCCAGGGCCATGCCATATTGGCGCAAGGCTTCCTGCCGGGCCGCGGTGGCATGGCTGAGAAAGGCGCCCAGATCGCATGACAAGGCAAAAAGCTCCGCCGTCTTCATCGCCAGCACTTTGAAGTAATGGCTGCGCGCGACCTCGAAATTGCCCCGGCCGCGTGTCTGCAAAATTTCGCCGGCGCAAACGGTATTGGTGGCCGCGGCGACCTCGCGGCAAATTTCGGGCGTGGGGAAACTGGCGGAGAGCTTCAAGGCGTGCGCAAAGAGGCAGTCGCCCAGGAGCACCGAGATTTCATTACCCCAATGTGCGGCCAGGCTGGGCCGGCCCCGCCGCAAATCGGCCTCATCAATGATGTCGTCATGGACCAAGGTGGCCAGATGCACCATTTCGATGATCACGGCCACGGTGAGATGGGAGTCGTTCAATCCGCCCGCCGCCTCGCCGCTCAGGCAAACGAGCATGGGCCGCAACTGTTTGCCCTGGGCGGTGAGGGCATATTGGGCGAAGGCGGCGATTTGCGGCTCAAACTCATCTATTTGCGCCACGAGCCGAGATCCCACTCCGTGCAGAAACGGCTCCACCGACTCCAGAATCTGTTTCCAAGCCGGAGACAAGGTGGATGGCGGGGAACAAGCAGGAGCGGCAACCATACTGGATTCAACAGCCAACATTGTGATAACTGTAATTTCGCCGGCGCCGCAAGTCAAACCCGGAAAAATGAGGGGCGGATTTGGGATTTCGGGTCATAAGAATGAGATGAGTCTTGATTGGCATGGCTGATGCTTGGGCGGGAGGGGATCTTGAACCGAAAAATCAGAGGAAACGGAGAAATCGGAGGTTTTAAGAGTCAGAACACATCATTTTTTGCTTTGACTGGAACAAGAAAAGGCCACGCGCTGTCACCGGTCACTTCAAAACCAGCCAGCCGCGATCGAATCAAAACCAGCCAGTCCGAGGTGCTTTATTCATATCAGGTTTCTTGATGCTGGCAAGGGCTTTTCAGTTTCTTCCTGCAACAGCGCCAACGGCGGTTGGCTCCGGCGACTTGTTAGACCGATGCAACTCATTCTGGAAGCGCTTCACTTATCCAACTCAATTGCCAAAACGGTGTCGAATATATTACTCCTGGTGGACGCGGCAAGGTCTGCATGGTTCCCATTCCAGACAAGAGTCCCTGGCGCAGACCAAGCGGGGTCTGAATCTGCAAGAGCATCCGTAAAATGCAGGTCCCATCCCAAACCGCCACCATCGGCGGTCCTGATCAATAAATGCCCCATAAACCTTCCCTGCTCAACACGAATCCCTAAAAGGAAAGAAGAGCAATTGGTCTCAAGGTTAGCTCCAGTGCTAAACTTTGTGACGACCGTGCCATCACGACGATTAAGAATCACAAGTCGGATGGTCTTGACAGGCTGTTGCGCTTCGGGGATGGAAGTCTTCCAAGCGTGGAAGTCCGTGAGCATCGCCAAGTCTGATGCGGTTAATTGAGTGTCGGAGTCTTTTCCCGTGGACTTTGACATCTTTTCACCGCAACCTGCGACAAGAGCAGACATGATGACCGTAAGGTAGAGCATTGGGTTTGGATTTTTCATTACTTGAAATCGGTCTAACGAAAAAAGTTGAGCCACCGCCGACTCGCGACGTGAACCACGACAGCGGAACGGAAAACACCAACGGCGGTTGGCTCCGACAACATTGATATCACCATGCGGTCAGCATGGCGGATTCGCGGCGAGAATCGAGCATTTTCCATAAGCGCAAGCAGCAAAGTAAAACGAGCAGAACCGGAAAGCGATCCGTTCAGCTCGCCGGTTCTGCGGTCGAAGGTTCGTTGGGCTTGGATTTGGTCTTCTTGGTTCTGTCCTCTTTTCCGGCAATGGTGGTGTGGTCTTTGAGCCGGTAACTGCGCCCGGTAATGGCAATGGTCTGGGCAAGGTGCAGGAAACGATCCAGGATCGCGCCGGCCGCAGTAAGATTCTGCAAGTGAGGGCCTTGTGATGTGGCCGCATTCGTTTATCCATGTCATCGGGCGGTTGAAAACGGCCGCCTGTGGGCACTTCAAAATCGGCCAGTCCAAAGTGCATTATTCCTATCAGGCATTTTGATGCACGCAAGGGGCTTTTCGATTAATTCACAGACGCTGGCGCCGCCGCCGATGGCGTTCGATTTGTCTCCGGACGAATCGGCTTTGAAGGGAGATGGTTCGCCGCGCCTTACCGGGATAACTCGGGATGAGCCTCCGAGAGACCAGGCACAATCTGCCGATACTTCAGGCTGAGACCAACCAAGCCGGGCGGGGCCAGGTCTTTGGCCAAATAGGTGTGCGCGTGAGATTGCAGGATGCGCCCGTAATCCCCAAAGCGGCCCAAGTCGGGTGGAGATTTTTGGGTTTCCAAGCCGCTGGAAATAACCTGCGCCTCGAAACCGTTGGGGAGGGCCACCACCCACTCCGTCGTGCCGGCTGTCTGGAACACTTCGGGCAGCTCCAGCTCCGCGATGCCAATGAACCCCAGCCGCAAAGGGGGGATAGGAGATGCGGAACGAGAGGCGATCCACCGTCTGCTGCGCTTCCCGGCCAGGCAGCTTGACCCGGCAATACTGATCCTCCACCACAGGGGATTGGATTTCGTTCCCATTGACTGACACGGAAATCAACCTCGCTCCGACGGGCAGCCTGATGCGGAATTCCTCGCCTTGAAAAGCGGGCATTTCAAACTCGGCAAAGTGGGTGCAACTTCCGTCGGAGTTGACGACCGTCAGATGCTGCGCGCGTGTAAGGCCGATGCCATAAAAATCTTTCGCGGGTTCCGGCGGCTTGGGGGGCTGCGCCGGGTGCGCGGTGAGAGGCGCGGTCATTTTTGGAGGCTGCGCCAGCGAATCGTTTCCATGGTCTCGCCACTCCACTGTTAATTTGCCTTCGCCGGTCACGCCGATGTCGTAAACCGTCGCCTTGTCCGCCGCACTTTTGCTCCAGAGGGAGCCTGTCAGAATTTCAAGATCATTTCGCGCGGCTTCCAACTTCGCGTTTCCCGAAACTCCGGCCAAGACCGGAATCTCGGCCCGCCGCTTGCCCTCACGATCCTCGATGGGCACCCGATACGAAAGCCGGAGCGTTCCTGGTCCAGACCGTTCGGCCTCCAGCCACAGGCCATTGCTGGCGCCGATGATCCAAGCCAGGTTTGTGTCAGGGGATTCAATATGAGATTCCAGCAAATACACCGGCGCGCTGAATAAGGCCTTGGGGGAATCCCCGGCCCGCAAAATCTGGAAAGTCGCCAGCGCCTCCACGCGAAAATAATTTGTGTCCATCTTCACTTGATACTGGGCCGGCGCGAAAGCCACGAGGGCCGGCCTGGTTTCCTTTTTGGCCTCGGGCGCTTTTGCCAGTAATTCTCCCGGAACAATCACCTGGGCCTCCGCAGCGCTCGCTCCGCCCGGCCAGAGCAGCGTCGCCAGAAGAGCCACGACTGCGGCTTTTCGCCGGAACGCCTGGTTTTGCAAATCAATCAGCACATAAAGTGTCACCACCCCCAGGCAGAGCAACACCATGCCGCGATTCCAGCCGGCGAACGCCGCCCATGTGGGAAAAACCCAGTAAAGCAGCAGGCAAACCATGCCGCCCAGCAGCCCAATCCTGGCCCCCAGCAGCCAGCGCGCGTAGTTGAGCAGCAGCACTCCAGGCACCACGGCCGCAATCCCCACCGCCACCGGGAAGGAAAGATGCGCGCTCAGGTAAAGGATGAGAGGGAAATAAAGCCCGTAGCCGACGGCGATTGTCACTATTTGAACCGGGTTCAATTCCTGGCGGGCGAGGACCACCGCCGACACGGCCAGCAGAAAGAGAAGGCAGATTCCCGGTCCAATCTCCAGCAACTGCGAGAGCGACTGATAAAGGCTGCGGCTTTCCACGACTGCGCCGGTATAAAAATCCGGCGCGAGGAAATCCCGTCGTTCCCATGAAACCGTCTCCTCCGTGGAGGCCTTGGTTCCATCGCCGCTTTCAAAGCGCATCGAATCCAAATCCCGGCGTTGAAAAGCCACGCGCAATTGTTTCACCGGGTTCCCGTTTTGGTCGCCCACGCGATACGTCGCGCTCTTCAGCGCCGCCACCTGATAAGAAATGTCAATGTTGGCGACGCGATGGGCTTCCAGGGCACCGCTCCACAACCAGGCATCGCTGCCATTTTCCTGCACGCCATCAACGGAGGATTGCAATCGCAGCCCGCCTGCTGCCAGACTGCCGCCGTCCGGGATTCCGTTTCGCGGATGGGGACACTTGAAAAGAACGAAAACCGCCTCGTCCAACCCGTTGCTCAAACCAAACTGGGCATGGAACTCGCCGGACATATCCATGATCGTGCGCAGCCCGCGATAATCGCGCCGCCCTGCCATGTTGAAACGAACGTCGGCATGTTCCGGTTGCATCGCTTTGATGACCGAAACGTCATCGCTCATCTTGCGCGTGACCACCCAGGGGGATTCCTGGATCATGTCCGCACTTAGTTTGCTGGCCGGCTGCCCGACGAACTCCGGGCGTTCTTCCATCAGCATTTTCAAAGCGAAAAATCCGGCGGAAATGGCCGCCCAAGCCAGGAACCCCGCCAACAAGGTGTTGGCCGCGGGAAGGTATGGCCCCGGAGCCGGGCGCTGGCCGTTGGTTGTGTCATTCGTCATCATACGGCTGATAGAGTGCGATCGGCCTGTCCAAAAGTTTGGACCATAAGTTATTGACAGCCCGTGTCTGGGTTTTGTTCAGCATGATGTGTCTTATTGAAACCTACTTTGTCATTTTCCTTTTGGATAGATCAAGCGGCTTGGCCCGCCGAAGCGCCCCGCTGTCATCCTCGGTAAAGGTAATAGCGTCGTAAAAAGTCTCGAGCGGAACAAAAACTCCGATTTTGTCAGCCCATTCATTGAGGCGCGGATTGCAGGTTCGTTCCCAAGCCAGGACTTCAACCCCCCACCTTTTCTTATGCATCCTCTCGAGATCGGCGTGAAAACCAACGCCATCCAAAAAGCCGGCGCCATCTCCGGTCAGCATGACGGCGATACCCGGCGCTCCATTGTAGTCCAATGCCTTTCGGAGCATGTGGGTTTGGAGAGCTTGATCCACGGCTTGTTCACGGGAACTGAAGCTGCCACGCTCAAACAACTCCACCTTCACCCCGACGCGCTCCAAATGATTCCAAACATGGCGCATCGGCGGGGGCACGGAGCCTGCGGCGATAGCATACTCCAACTTGCGCGCTGCCGCCGCCAATTGCAGCAGATGGTCAAACTGAATTCGCACCTGGTAGGGAGCATCCCCACCTTCACGCTCGGCCGCCACAGGCTTGGCGCTGATAAGAACATTCGAGTTATCCCAAAATACGAAGATCTTTTTCATGCTCAAGGGGATTACGCTTCGCTGGCGGGGCGTCAACCCATGACTGAGAGGATTTGCCTCATGACGCTGGCGCGATGTTTTTGAAGTCCATGTGGGATGGCGAGCCGCAGCCCCATCGCCAGATGCTCCGAGAAAAGATTTATATTACAATACCATTAACCCCTTTTTGCCCCTCCTGCTGATGCCCTCCAAATGTGGCAATGCTAGGAACTGACCCGAATGGCCCTTAGATAAGACCTAAGACTTTCTTGCCCAGGCATTTGCGTCGCTTCGGATGAGGCATGGTTTCAAACAACACTTGTCGGCTTAACCGTTGCATTTCCTTCAAGGTGTCTTGC
>Ga0187862_10001271_pt1 | contig 26905 bp, 29 predicted proteins | sample June2016WEW_10_1_FD_133003 | JGI IMG/M metagenome (GOLD analysis project Ga0187862, IMG submission 133003) | Peatland microbial communities from SPRUCE experiment site at the Marcell Experimental Forest, Minnesota, USA - June2016WEW_10_150 | ecosystem: Environmental > Terrestrial > Soil >...
CGACGGCGAGGGGATGGCCTCTTTAACCTCTGGCTCAGGGATGTGTTTTAAACGAATTACTTACAAGGGGTGGGTCAATTTTGGATGCCTAAAGTGGGTCAGTTTTCAACGCCGATTGACACCTTTTTTTATTCGTTCCATTTTTACTTCGACATATTCAGCAATAGCGCCGCTGCTTCCAAAGCTTTACCTGCATCATTGGAATCAATCCCGAACCCACAATGTTTCTAAATCGTTTGGAGAAGGCATCCCTGCACCTTCCCAGTAATATTTTGCGCTGAAAGTTGCTGAAAATGGTGACAGAGACCACAGACCGAATCAGAGTCTGCCGCCAAATGTTTCTAAAACTCCATGGGGATGCTTTTGGATTTTTCATTCATGACTGTTTCCTCCTGCATCCGCTTCGCTTTCGGTCAGTATCTTTTCGATACGCCGCTCCAATTCCGGTGACATAGAATCGATGCCACGCAGAGCACGGGATAAGGAATTTTCGGATGGTACCCCGCCAAGCGCCATTCTCAATTTCTAAAGCGGAATCCCCCTCTCAATGATTTGTTGCCTCAAAGGATGGTCAGTAATTTGGATTTCGGTTAATTTCATTTTTTTCTCCTTGTTCGTGTTTTCTGGGATATGCTCTCCGTGCAATCATTATTCTTCTTCTATTCAATTAATATATTTTGAAAGAGGGAATGAGCGGCTGAATTCATAGAACCTGATAACCTCGTTGCCAAAATAAGTGGCTCTACCACTTTCCCCCCGCTCCTGAATCATTCTGGTGATAACTCCTTTCCTTGATCTCTCAAATTCGTCATATACTCTGCCCGATGAGCGGCAGGTTGGTTGCCGCTCATCAAATCAATCCTCATTGTGATCAGGCGGAACTTGGATCACGTCACGGGCTTGGCGCTCCGCAGCGCTAATCAAGAGTGCCAGTATCGAACGTTATGGAGTGCTTCGGGCAATCGCCAAATAAACTCCAATTAAGCCTCTTCAGCTTCTCCAAACCGGCGTGTGTATGCTTCGATATCCTGCTCAGGCAACTTTTCGTAGAGGCTCTTGGCGTCTCCCTTATCAAGAGGGGTGATACTATCTAATTCGCCTTGCCACATCGTAAAACGATAAGAGAAGAAGGCTCCACGTGGCGTAACATATAGGTATTGGTTACGTCCGTTACGCTCCATGTTGTTTCCGTCCCAGTACCTGTCACTCGCCATTATTTGAGCGGTGTCGGTGTCATATACTTTGCCGTTGATTATTTTTCTCATTTGTATTCTCCTTTTCTTTAGTTTGGGATATAGCCTTAAACCACGAAAAACTGCACCTGACCTTAATTAGCTTTTGTCCTTCACCATTGTTATCTCCTTTCTGAACCGTCAACGGATATATTTCGAAGGCGTTGAAGGTTCTCCAAGTCGAAAACCTATTGCTTTGTAACGTTGGTTTCCTTTCATGGAATCCAACTGGTTCGCTTATTTATCCGCTATAAATCCGTTCTGACTCTATATATCTTATCGCCTACAATTTTTTCTCTGTCTCCTATCCATGTCGCTGGGATAATGAGTGTCTGTCCCTGTTTTTTTGTGAATCTATCACTTCGCAGAGTTCGTGTATGTCTACGCCTCTCATGAGGTATTTTTGTACCACCTTGATGGATGTGCTCTACTATACCAAGCTTTTGTCTTATTTCACCTGGAGTCAATAGAATGTATTTAGATCTATATTCAGATCGAGTTATCTTTTTCGATTTATTTGTTTTTATGTGGATGGGAGATTCTTCCAAAATAAATCGTTCGATGGTATTTATATATAGAAATCTGTTGATACCAAGAGACGCATTATTCTGAGCGTCACCCAGTATGTCGTCATCCCATTTGCCAGCCCAATCAAACAGAATTCTATTTTTATTACAAATGATAGCAAAATCTAAACGAACTACTCCATTATAACCTTGTTCACTTCTTTTGTAATGAATTACACCTTGTGTTATTTCATATCGATCCAAATCAGAAGCGTATGCGCAATCAATAAAGGTTCTATCCTCACTTAATCCGAGTTGATCTCTTTCGTGATCGGAATAAATAGTAACAGCTTGCGGAGACTCGATAGCAACTGTTTTGAATGGCAAAAAGAAATTGTTGATTTGTTCATCTGTTAGAATATTAGAGCCAAATGATTCAGGATGAAGAAAGATTTTGGCTTCCTCCATATATTTCCTAAATTGTGGAGCGTGCCTTTCGACTAACCCACACATCTTATCGAACATCATGAGTGCCTCCAATTTTTGGCAACAGTTCTCCTGTTGCTTTTCCACCCATTTCGGTGGGAGCGTATGGTTCAAATTTCTTTGATCGTTTCTATGCGGAGTTCAGTAGCCCGAAGGAGGCTTACTGGGCTGGAGAGGCACGGGGTCTGATTGAAACCTGTTCGGGTATGGTGACGTTCTGTTGCTTCCCGCTGCCGAGTGAGTTCAAATCTGTAATGAAGAGAATCCGGTTTCGTGTCAGCCGATTTCCCGTGTCAATACGCCCATATTTTCTTGTGTTGCTCAGAATCTTCCGTTGTTTCAATTGTCCTTTGACCATTTTCCCTCCAGTCGAATATTGCGTGCTCTAAGTTTCTCATGAACTTTTTGGTTTGCGCCTTCCCACATTTTAGTTTTGTTACTCTCGATAAATGCGTCCAAATCCCGCATATCAATCCACTGTTTTTTCCCAACCTGCACCACCGGAATCCGACCAGCCCATATTTGTGATCTCCAGAACCACATTGTGCCGCCGATTTCTTCGACAACTTCCCGCAAAGAAAGCAATCGTTTTACGGTTACAGTTCGGTTACAGTGCCTCATAAGTGCCTTAACTTCCTTCCTTTTTATCGCCACATTGGATTGACTATCCACTGTGTCTTTCCTCAGCCCTCATTTTCTGTCATCATGTTGGCTCCTATTCTAGACGCTGGAAAAGGAAATTAAAATCCGCCAACCTTCATGAGCTTGTCCATATTGTCTACTACTTTCAATGACTTACGATTTGAAACCTAAACAGGAAGGTTGAGGTAGTTTTCGAGCCGTTTGGATTTCTGCGGATATGGACTTAATTGAGGGGTACTGGAAGAGAGGTGGGATTGCGGGGTTTTGCGTGGAGGCTTTCTTTTCGACCGGAGGGAAGCGATTTCAAGCCGGTCTATTAAAGCGGGAATGATTATGGTATCATTGTTTAGGTTAGGAGGGTCATATTGGCACCAGTTTCTTTCGGTGGAGGGACTCAGATGGAGCGTTCAATCAGTATCAGCCAAATCGAAGATCGATTGCGGCGATTGCCCCCTGAGAAATTAGGAGTGGTATACGATTTCATTTCATGCTTGCTAGATCGAGAAGGAGCGGAACTCTTGGGCAAAACCGACTCCGACTCGTTTCAAACCATGCTTGCTTCGGAACATGTGCTTCGCCGTGACTGGGATCGACCGGAAGAGGACGCTGCATGGGCAGATTTGTAAAGGGCGATATTGTGGTTATCCCCTTTCCCTATTCCGACCTCAGCGCCAGCAAGAAGAGACCGGCGTTGGTGATTGCCGCTCTCGATGGCGATGACGTTATCCTGTGTCAGATCACCAGCCAAAGCATTTCTGACAGATACGGGATTCCACTCAATACAGCCGATTTTAGAGGCGGCAGTCTTAAGCATCCCAGTAACATTCGTCCAAACCGTCTGTTCACTGCTGACGGACGAATTGCAAGTTATCGTGCGGGAACGATCAAAGAAGAGAAGTTGCAGGAAGTGCTTCAGAAGATCATCGAAATCGTTGCGGGATGAGGCTACTCATCATCCTCAGAAACTTCCTGTTTAGGCTTTCTGTCACGCCCCGCTCCATGTATGTACTCAGGAAACACTTCCCGCATTGCCAGCCAAATCCCCTGCTGGTCTTCGGTGGTGAGAATCTTGAATTTCGTGGTCAATTCATTAAAAAACTGGTTCCGTTTAACTCGTTCTGGCTGCTGTTGAATGCAAAAGTGTGTTGCGTAAACAGTGGCTCTTAGTACATCCCCCTGTCTTTCCATCCTGCGTTTGAGCAATCCATACTCTCTGCTTTTGACAGCGGTCAGAGGCTCAAAATCTTGCGGTTCAGGAGCAGACTTCGAATCCAACTTCTTCGCACTGCTGAGATCTGGAGTGGTTTTTACTGAATATCCAAGGGATTCAATTTCTTCTGGTCGATAGTAGTATCCAAGCAGTTCCATGATCAATTCCTTCTTACCGCTCGGATCATCAGGTATATGGAGGTACTTCCATGAGCGATCATTCACATCGAGCGCTGCAAGTTCTACGTCAATTGCGGAACGCCTCGCTGTAAGTTTCTCGAACTCTTCCGGTGGGTACGTTTTGGAATGCTTGACCAATTTTGAATCCGAAGATTTAAGCCATTCAGCGGTGTTCCTGTTAGCAATGTTCATTTTGGATATCTTACGCAGTATTCCTCTCGATTCTGCAAGAATTACCTTAATTTCCTGCCTGTATGGAGGTTCAATTGGCTTCCCAAACTGGGATCGGGGCTGTAAGCCACCGTTCTTTACTAGATCGATGAAGTCGTATTCCAAAATGCGATAATAACGAACCGCTTCCCTGCCTGTGACCAAAGTCGGCAATTCCAAACCGAATCTCCCTTGAACGTCAAAGCAAAAATACAGAGCAGACGGATCAACTTGGTTACGGTCTCAGGTGAAAAGCCGACCATCAATCCTGATCTGACCACGGTCTTGGTCTGTCACCGCTGTAACCATTTTGTAACCGCCAACCTCAAAAATTCCCGAACAAAACCTAATTCAGCCAAAAGCATAGCGAAAAAGATGAATCTTTACAAGTATCTAGAATGACGGTAGAAGTGGTGGTGGGATTGGAGGGACTCAAAATCCAGTATCCGCAAGGATGTGCGAGTTCGATTCTCGCCTCCGGCACTAATAGCCATGAGGTTTGCGACCTATTTCAGGTTGGTCCGTCGCTGCTCCGTGCCCTCGTCAGTGCATACCCTGCCCTCAGCGCAGCATTTGCTTCGTCGTAGCGTTTTATGTGCCGCACGGTCCGATTCACCACTTGCTGTTTGCTTTGCCGGATGCCCCCGCAAATGACGTCCCGGCTGAAAATGCCGAACCATATCTCAATCTGAAAGTACGGATTAAGGAATTGCAGAATTGACCGATTAAGGGACATGGAGCAGGAAACAGATGAGTTTTGAGTTTTGAGTTGCTAAAAACTGACAAGCAAAAACTGGCAACTCTTTGGCTCCCTGCTCCCTGCTTCCTGCTCCCCGCCTCTCCGCGTCTCCGCGTCTCTCCCTGACCTGTCGATGATCAGTTCTTCGCGTCTCTCCCTGACCTGTCGATGACCAGTCTTCGCGTGAAACCAGGCTTCCTGCTCCTTGCTCTTTCCTCCGTCCTCAGTCCTCCGTCCTCAGTCCTCAGTCCTCAGTCCTCAGTCCTTCCCGCCTTCACCCTCCCCGCTCCCCGCTTCAGTTCACTCTTAATCATTTCAGCCCATATCTTATATGCTTTATCATTGATGTGCATGTTATCAAATGTAAAGTCTTTACGTAATTTTCCATTGACTGACAGTTTGGCATTCAAATCAATATATACTTGACCGTTTTCAGTACAGTACTCTTTCAGAAATGTGTTTAACTCATCTATTATTTGTGGGTTTTGTTCGTCTGCTCTGTATAAAGTGGATGTAACAAATACTTTAATATCATTTTTTACTGCCGCGTCCAGAATTTGTTTGTACGTCGCGATGGTAGATTGAGCGTTGCCTTTCTCGTAGTTAGCAGGCATATCGTTTCTGCCACCCATTATAAATATATATTTGGGCTTATTCTTGATTGCTCTTAGCGTGATATCTTTAATCTTATCCATGCCTATTCCACTTATTGCGATATTGGATGATGTTAGATAGTAGTTATTAATTCTAAATGCCCATATATAACCACAATATGTAATTGAATCACCAGTAAATACCACTTCCGGATTGCCCATAATATGCTTGGCTAAAAACTCATAAATTACAAAGCTGGGTTTATTGACTTGCAAGGATAGATATCCATACGGTAGCAAAAGAATACCTGCCACTAACGATATTAGCAGAATAACTTTTGCATTAACTTTCCTCAATATGATCTCCTTTAACCTGAATAATGCGTCAACTTGGCTGTCAGCAGACGCCAAACCGCGTTTTCGGATCGGATTCCGGCCCGGAAACTTCTGAAACAATCCCAAGGCTCCCGGAATCGTCGGTTAACAATCGAACATGCACATTATACGTCAATGAGAGTGGCTTTTGCAATTTGCAGCGGATTGTCGGCAAAACGTCCAGCGGAAAGCCGGGGAGGACGTGAAAATGTCAGACCCGAATGTCAGGAGGGTCATTACGAAATTTGACATTGAAATTGCTGAAGATTGGCAAAAAACAGAATCAATAGAAGAAACTGGAATAAAGAGCGTTTCCATCCAAGCTCTATCAGGCGCCCATTCACTTACTCACCCATTCATCTACTCGCCCGCTCTTTACTCACCCATTCACCGATTCACCCATTCACCGATTCACCTATTCACCGATTCACCGATTCACCGATTCACCTATTCACCGGCTCTTAAATTTTAGCCTGTGGTACTTGTAAGCAGCGAAGGCAGGTTGAGGTTGTCGAGAATTCCGGTAACCTGGAGGGCAGCCTGGTAAGCCGTTTGCGCCTGTTCCAGCTTGGTGGTCGTCTGGGCAACGTCCGTATCCTCGAGGTTCGACAGGGTGCCCTCTTCGTTTGTCTGGATAACGTTGATCGCCGATTGCTGATTGGTGAGATCGGACAGCGTGGACCCGTTAATGGCCGCCTCATTGTTTATACTGCTGAATGCATCGCCCAGTGTGGTGCTCAGGCTGCTTATCGTAGACGAGTCGCCTTTCTGTAAAGCCTGCCCAAGGTTCCAGATTTCCTGCAGCACGTTGAGGCCGATGCTTCCTCCGCTGCTAAATGTGAAAACATCGTCGCCGGTCAGGTTTATGGCTGTTGAACCGTCGCCGGAAGCATTGCACGTGCTGGTCTTTACCATTATGGAATTTGAATTTGAATCTGCGCTGGGGGTGACCACCCCGGTTGAATCGTCGATAGAGAAAGGCGCTGAAGACGTGCCTGTGCCGGCGAAGATATACTGGTCGCCGTATTGGGAGTTGGCCAGGGTTACCGCCTGTTGCAGAATCCCGTTCACCTCGTTGGCCAGGGTCGCGCCTTGGGTGGTTTCGGTCCCACTGGTGGCTGAAATCGCGATCTGCTGTGCCTGGCTTACCAGGTTTGAAAGCTGATTCAGGGCGGACTCGGTAGCCTGGCACCAGCCGGTGCCGAAATTGATGCCGCTGAGAATAGACTTATATTCCCCCAGACCCTGCTTGATGTTCATTGCCTGCGCCCAGTCGTAAGGGTTGTCGGACGCCGAAGAGAGCGTTACACCCGAAGCGATCTGCTGCGACAGATTGGTGATCTGTTCTTGTTGATCGTTAATGCTTAGCAAGGCCTCACTTGTTTGCATGCCGAGTGTAATTCGCATAGTTCTCCCCGCTTAAGAAACCATAGAGATTACCGCACCCATCAGGGTATCGACCGTTTCGACGACCTTGGCCGCTTCCTCGTAGACCTGCTGGTCCTGGATGACGTTGACCATTTCCTGATCCACCGAGACGCCGGAAACGGACTGCTGCTGGGTCTGCAACTGGGTTTGGAGCGAATCATAGAAGCTCTGGTTACTGCTGGCTTGCTGGACGTCGTCCCCGACGGTCTGCTGGATGTTGCTCAAGTATTGCTCCGGTGTGGCATTGGTCCCATCGGTGAAGGCTACCTGGTTGTCTTGAAGGTTTGACATCGCCTGTGCGCAGGTGCTCAATTCGGCCGAAGTCTGCCCGCTCATGAAGTCAGTGGACGCCGCGATCGACGAGGCGTCGGCGCCGGTGAAAACGTCCGTTCCGCCATTGTCTGTGGAAATCTTGTCGACCGCCGATATCATTGTGGAAGCGAAGGTATTCAACTGGCCGATATAGCCGGTAGTGCCGTTAGGGCCGATGAGGTCCGTCTGAGCCGTCAGGAGTCCCCCGAGTTGCCCGCTCGTGTAGGCCGGAGGTGTCGTGATGTGAGTGCCCGTTGATCCGGAAACCACCGTCAGAGGGCCGTTCGCGTTGGTGGTCGTGACCGTGACCATACCGGTGGCCGGGTCTTGTGAAAAACTCACGGGGATAAGTTGGGCCAGGCTGTCCATCGCCTCGTATCTTTCGTCTATCAGGTTGTTTGGCTGGGAAGTGGGTGCTTGACTATTTACAATTGCTGTATTGAGCTGGGCTATCTGGTCGATCAGAGAATTCGCCTGATTGACAACATTATTGATCTGGCCGGGCATTTGGGCGGCAATGTCGTTAAGTTGACTGTATGTGGATTGCAGGGCGCTGGCCACGTTCTGCGCCGCCGAGTAGACCCCCGTCTGCTCGCTCAGCCCTGTCGGGTTTTGGGCCAGTGTGTTCCACGCATCAAAAAAATTCCCCAGCGCCTGGGAAATTCCACTGTCGCCCGAATCCGAACATGCGGACTGGATAGATGTGAGTTCACTGGATAGGCTTGTGTACTGCGAATCACTGCTCTTGGCGTTCATGAGCTGCTGTTCAAGAAACTGGTCCCGCGACTGTGTAATCTGGCTTATGGTTGCTCCGTTGCCCAGCCAGCCGGAGGGGGTCAGGACCGCCGGATTTTCCGTCTGCACTGCTGTCTCGGTCGCATACCCCGCAGTGCTGGCATTCGAAATGTTGTTCGAAGCGGTCTGTATCTCTGTCTGCGTATTCTCCAGTGTCTGCAGTGCAGTATAGAGCGTAACGGTAAGTCCGCCCATCTTTTAAATCTCCCGTGCGAACGTGCGCCCCTTCGGAGGACGCACCGGCCGCCTTGCTTTCATGCCGGCCGGACCATAGCCCGGTGGCGAGAAGATCGAAAGAAAGTCCCGCCAGTAGGAAAGAGACTTTTCTATAAAAACTCCGTTGGAGGTGTTCAATTTAACGATCTCGCCGAGCAGGGCCTTAAAGGAATCCGAAGCCGGAACAAAGCCTTCCCCTGCCTCTTTGGCGGATTGGAGTTTCCATTCCAGCTCGCTGACCAGATACTCTTTTTTCGGAACAAGCTGCAGGAGTTCGCTCCCCGCAAACCGTGTGAGGATTTCGGCTTCATTGCGGAGAATCTCGAGCAGATCGAGAGCGGTCGCCAGGCATTCGGACTGAAAAGGACTGTTTTGATCCGGCAAAACACCGGGATGCGAAAGGCCCTCGAGCACGGCCGGACTTGATTTCATGTCATAGCTCCCAGTTTCGATAACGTTCAAGTCCAAGGAAAAACCCTGCATTTATCAATCGGCAGAATCGTTCGTATACTTTAGAGACAAATTGCCTGCAACCTGCGGCAGCGGCGTCTTTCAGCCGGATCCCGGTTGGTTCTGGGGCACTGTGGAAATGGCGGTTTGCGCTTCAGCCGCAGGGGGCTTCTGCCCTTGAGTGCCCTGCTTTTTAATAAGAGGCTCGAGATTGGAGTAGAGCATGTCCCCAATACCCAGCGCCGAATTGCGGCCGATTACTTTGGACATCTGCCCGGCCAGCATGTCTTCGTACATTTCCCTTGCGTTTCCTGGCTCTTCCGCCCGTATAGTGCCGTCGCGCATGGCTTTCATCATGTAGGAAATCATTACCGATTCGAATTCCCGGCAGCTTTCTCGAAGCCGTTTCTTCTGGACTTCTACTTCGCGGGACGAATCCGCCTGGAGAACCGGTTCAATGTTTGCCCCCACAAAAATCCTTTCGTTTTAGGACTCGCTTTGGGTCTTCCCCCAGCAATTCTTGCGTGCTGCGTTCAAAATGTCGCACAGTTCAGCACCACCGGCATCCTGCAGTATGGGATAGGCCCACCTGTCTGTCTCAAGCCCAAACCCTTTGGCGACCAGAGCGCGAAGACTGCCCCCGCGCCTCCGGTGTCTTAGCAGCTTTTCAAAGACCCATGCTATTTGTGCTGGTGTAGGAGGATTTACGATCATTTTTATTTCCCTCTTTGTTCTTTGGTGTTCGGACTAAATTATTTCCAGTTCCGCATCCATCGCTCCAGCCGCTTTTATGGACTGAAGAATGTTAATCAGATCGCGGGGCGTTGCCCCTATGGCATTGAGCCCCTCTATTACCTTCCCTATCGTCACCCCTCCTCCCACGACTGCAAGGTGGCCTTTGCTTTCCTGGACCTGGATGCTGGTCTGAGGCACAACCTGAGTTGTCCCCTTGCTGAAGGGAAGAGGCTGGGAGACTGTGGGTCTTTCCGTTATCTGGACCGTGAGGCTTCCATGGGCCACGGCAACCGGGGATATCCGAACCTTTTCACCCATGACTATGGTCCCGGTCCTCTCGTTAACAACAACCTTTGCAATCACCTCGGGTTGCACTTCCAGATTTTCAACCTGGGTGATCAGCCCCACTATTTCACCGCGCTCGGAGGGCGGCACCTCGAGTCTGACGGTCCCGGCGTCCACCGCGTGGGCGCTGACCCCGGAGACGCCCGTGCATATTGCTTCCGCCGTCTTATGGGCGGTTGTAAAGTCGGGGGTCTTCAAAACGAGGTCAAGCACAGACAGTTGGGAATACTCAACCGGGACCTCTTTTTCGACCAGCGCCCCCCCGCTTATGAATCCAACGGTTGGAAAGTTTTTCTGAACGCTGCTTCCGCTTGCCCCCGATGCCGAAAAGCCCCCGGTCGAGATCGGTCCCTGGGCGACCGCGTAAACTTTGCCGTCCGGACCCTTAAGGGGTGTCATCAGAAGCGTGCCCCCCTCGATGCTTGTGGCGTCTCCTATCGACGAGGCTTGGATATCTATCTTCGCCCCGGTCCGGAAAAAAGGAGGCAACTTGGCCGTAACCATGACCGCCGCCACGTTTTTCACCTTCGCCTGGGTCGGATCGACGAAGATGCCCATGTTCATGAGCATGTTCGCCAGGGTGTTCATGGTGAACAGGGTGTTGGTAGTCGTGTCGCCGGTGTTTTTAAGGCCAACCGCAAGCCCGTACCCTAGGAGCGAATTCGGGCGGGCGCCCTGAAAATAGGCAAAGTCCTTTATTCTGGCCGCATTGGCAGTCCCGGCCCAAAGCAGGACGGCCAAAATCATGCCGGTGCAAGCTATCGTGAAACGGCCCTTCTTTTTCATGCATCCCTACCATGTCTAGAAAGGTGAAAGGAAATCCCAGACCTTACCCAGCCATCCAGGTTTCTGATACTGAGTGACCGGACCTTTTCCGAGCAGGTAAATCTTCGCTTCCGCCACGTTCTGAGATAGAACTGTATTGTTGGTGTTGATATCGGCCGGGCGGATCACCCCCTCGAGAACGATCTGCTGGAGTTCGTCATTTACCTTTGTCCAGCGCGAGCCTCGAATCAGAAAGTTTCCACTGGGCAAAACATCGACCACGGTTGCAGTCATGTACGCCGTCATAGTATCGGTCTGGCTGGTCGCGCCGCTTCCTGTAAAATTCTTGCTGAATGCGCCGTTATAGGGGCCAAAAGAGAGCGCTCCCTTGGGGGCCGCGACTCCCCCGCCTACCCCTATCCCTCCAAAGGTGAAGCTCCCGTTGAAGTTCTGGGCCTTCGAGTTTGTCGTCGCCGACGCCTTGGAGCCTGCCGATGTCTCACTCACCGTTATCGTGACTATGTCCCCCACTTTTGAAGCCTTGAGGTCGGCGAAAAGCGAGCCGCTGGACTGGGTCCAAATAGAACCGGTCGGCGCAAGGGATGCGGGCTGCGGACCGGCTTCCGGCAGGGGCATTGTTTTCGAGCTTGAAATCTGCTGCGGAGGAGTAAATGAAGCCGGGTCCTTTTTCGATTCCACCGAAGCGCAGCCCGAAAGGATCACGACCAGCAGGGCCGCTAAAATGAACCGGATTGTTGCTGCGTTTTCATTGGCTCTGATATTTCTATTGTTTCGCATCTTCGCTTAATCACCTTATCCGGAGCCGGCGGGTTTCGCCGTTAATGGTTGGCGCTTACGGTCCGAGCGTCCACAACTCTACATTGAATCGTCTTTTTCGATTCGACATTCGTTACCACCAGCGCATCCCCTACCCCTCCGTCGGCGTTGGCCTGGCCTTTTGCCGTTACCGAGAATCCGGGCTCATCGTAGACTATCTGCACCGAATCGCCCCGCTTGAGCACCAGCGGCTTGTCGAGGTCCCTGAGTTCCAATGGCTGATGCACACCGATGTTGTGCAGCACGCGCCGGCTTTCTACCTGGTCGGGGCGGGTGGCGAAACGGTCCGCAGCGTCGGTAAGGTTCATCTTGTGCACTTCCAGGTCGGCCTCGGATATTATTTCGTTTTGTTTCAGAGGGCGCGAGGCGAGATAAACGTTTCCGAAAACCTCGACCTTGCCGACGACTCCCAGAGTGCGCACCTTGTCTCCGTTCACATAGAAGTCGACGGTCGCCGTTACGTTGCCTATGAAACGCTCCCTCGCTGAAGATCCCGTAACCTCATAGGTCATTTTGCCGGTCGGAATGACGGGAATACCCGAGAAACGAACTCTCTGAATGTTTATCTCCTCCCGCTTCCAGGGCGAGTTGTCAAAAACGAACTTTTTGAAAATCTCTTCGATCTGCTCCTGTGTGATCTGGGTCGATTCACGCCTGACCACGATTCTGTCGGGAAGATCGAACTTTACCTCCGAAGAATTGATCCTGTAGGAATCGAGCAGCCTCACCAGGTATGTCCGAAGCTGGCCGGGGTCGATGAACTTTTCCAACCCGGCCTGCGGAGCATCCCCGATGTTGAGTCCGTCCATGATCGATTTCCACTCGCCCGGAAGCGTTTCCGGATCGCAGATTTCGGCCAGCGAGACGTCCTTGTGGTTCACTGTGACGTTGCTCAGGACCCGGATCTCCTTAATCGGCTCCGGACCGCTCCAGGCCGAATCGATGCCGGCAAACGGCGTCACTGCCGGCAAAAGCAGGACCAGGAAAATTAGCGAGCGAAGCGGCGAAATCATGACCGAAAGCATTCAGTTCCCTCCCTCAGCATCACTTTACGACGTTATTTGCCATTTGCAGCATGTCGTCAGCCGCTTTGATGACCTTGGAATTTGCTTCGTAAGACCGCTGGCTGAGGATCATATTCACCATTTCATTAACCACGTTAGTGTTGGAGGATTCCAGAAAGCCCTGCAGAATCGTTCCCATGCCTTCCGGCCCGCCTGGCAGAGCGTTGGTTACGTCACCAGAACCCGGGGTCGGGATGAAATAGTTTGCCCCGATGGACTGGAGCCCGGACGGGTTTGGAAAACTGTAGAGTTGAATGTTTATCGTCTGCACCACTTTTCCGGTAGCGTCAGTGGCCGTGAAGACACCCGAAGGATCGACACTCGTCGCAACGGCCGTTTTCGGTACGGTGATTTGAGGCTGCAGAGGATATCCGGATGCGTCGACTAAGTTTCCGTTCTGGTCGGTCTTGAAGCTGCCGGCGCGGGTATAAACCTGCTGACTGCCCCGAAGCACCTGGAAGAATCCCTTGCCTTGTATCGCCAGGTCCAGCGGATTGTCGGTTTCGGTAAAATTGCCCTGTGCGAAAAGCTTTTCGACCGACGACGTCTTGGTTCCCATACCGATCTGAATGCCGGTGGGGACCATTGTGCCTGCGCCGTTTTGAGCCCCCGCCGGAATGGTTGTCTGGTACATCAGGTCCTCGAAATTGCCTCGGCTGGCCTTGAAGCCGGTTGTGTTTGCGTTTGCCAGGTTGTTGGCGATCACGTCCATGTTGGTCTGCTGGGCAGCCATTCCCGTGGCCGCCGTCCAAAGGCTTCTCATTCTCATCTCCTCTTATGGATGTCAGATGTCGGATTCCCGGTACCCGATGCCTGCTTCCTGTTTTTGCTTCCCGCTTCCCGCTTCCCGCTTCCCGCTTCTCGCTTCTCGTTTCTCGTTTCTCGCTCTCGTTACCCGGCCGTCTTTGAAATCAACTGAGAGTCCAGGTTTCCATCGTTTTGGATTGTCTTTTGATAAGATTCGTAGTCCCTCATTACTTGAACCATTTTGGCCATTTCCTCGACTGGATTGAAATTTGCTCCCTCCAGCGATCCCTGGCGCACAACGCAGTTTGTGGCTTTTACCGGTTGGGTCCCCGCTGTCTGAGGCTCGAAATAGCCGTTCTGCGCCTTCTGCACACCGGCGCCCGGCGGGAATTGCACAATATCAAGGCTGCCTACCACGTCTTCTCCGTCAAAAAGCTGACCATCTTCGCCGATACGAATATTTGACGGGTTCTCTATGACGATCGGCGCGTTGTTCCCCAAAACCGGATAGCCGTCCTGGTTAACCAGTTGTTTTGCGCTGTTCAGCGTCAGATTTCCGGCCCGCGTATAGAGGACCGCCTGCCCTGTTTTGACGCTCAGAAAGCCGTCTCCGGAAAGAGCTACATCGAGCTTATTGCCGGTTTCGCGGATTGGACCCTGTGACATGTTGGTGTAGGAAACCTCGCCCATGACATCGCTGAAATGAACGTTGTCCTTTTTAAATCCGGGACTGTTGGAATTCGCGATGTTGTTTGATATGATATCGAGTCGCTTTTGCTCTTCCAGGGATCCGACTGTCGTAAAATACGATTCCAGCTTCATAGAATCTCTCCTTCCGCTCCTTTGTCTTGCAACGAAGATGCCATCGAAGCTATTGCTCCAGATTCAAGCGAGTAGCCATCTTTGAACAGCTCGATTCCCGGACGACCTGGAAAATTTTTCCGGCAAAGACCCACTTGCATGCTTATCTATTGACTGATGGGTATGCGTGTGGGAGAGTTGGTTGAATTGATGGCCTGTTTCGGTAGGGTGGTCCTCTTCGGAAGCGAATTCCCGCCGTTGATCAGGGTGGACGCGGGTAGATGCCGTCCCGTTCCAGATTTGTGAGGAATCACTAAATTATTTGCATGGGCTTGAGCAGGAAGCTTTAGAGGATAGGGTTTCTCGATTCGGCCTGGCATCATCCTTTCCTAAAGGAGAAAAAGAAAACATGAACATTTACGTTGGGAATCTGTCTGCAAAGACCACCGAGGAAGAATTGCGTGAAGCTTTCGAAAGCTTTGGTGATGTCGATTCTGCAAAGATCATCAAGGACAATCTTACCGGGAGGTCCCGGGGTTTCGGCTTCGTCGAGATGCCGAATCAGGACCAGGCCCAGGCCGCAATAACGGGATTGAACGGCAAGGATGTGGGAGGTTCGCCCCTTACAGTTAATGAAGCCAAGCCGCGTGAGAGCCGTGGAGGCAGATCGTTTGGAGGTGGAGGCCGTCCGGGTGGAGGTCGCCCGCCTGGCGGCGGTGGCGGGGGCGGTTTCGGCAGGGACCGGCGCGGTGGCGGTGGCGGCGGTGGCGGATCGCGCGGCGGCGGCGGTGGCGGCGGTCGGCGTTCGTACTAGATTGGTATTCATCCGGAAACCCGGATGAACGTTGGAAACTTCAAGACCGGTGATCGAGCCCACCGAGGTCTCTGCGGCCACCGCCGAAGGCAGTGGCCATATAGGCAGGCGGTCCCACCGCCTGGGCGCCGCCTCGGCGAGGCCCAGTATAGCGGCGGAGAGCGGCGCTTCGTCCTCCAGACCTTGGAGCGACTTCAAGCATCTGTCTTTCCTTGTGAAATATATCGCCGGACTTCCATTCGAACACCTTATTAACAGGAAAACAACAGGTACTGATGAAGAATTCTTCCTTTGTACCTTGAGTACGGATTTGAGGGATTGCCGAATTGGGATTGAGGTCTTGAAGAAAGCATTCGATGCCGCTTCATCGCTTCCCCCGGAGCGACGGGATGCCCTCGCAAAGCTTCTTCTCGCTGAAATCGAGGATGAAAAACGCTGGGACAAGGCATTCGCCAAATCACAGGATAAACTGGCTGACATCGGGCTATTACTGAGCACAGGGAAGGCAAGACCCGAGCGATGGAAGACATACTGTGACCACAAGGCTTCCAGCAGATCTGGAAAGCCTTTGAGCGCATTCCTTCCTCTGTGAAGGACAAAGCAAGAGATGCACATCGGCTGTGGATGCAAGATCCTTGGCATCCATCTCTCCAGTTCAAGAAAGTCCGCGAACGATACAATATTTTCTCCGCACGCATCGATCGCGGCCGGCGTGCGCTTTGCCCGAAAGAAGACGATAATTGCATCTGGTTTTGGATCGACTCGCATTCCGAGTACGATAGAATCCTGTCGCAATTTTAGTCGGAGTTTGAGTTGTTAGCGGTGGCAGTTGTTCATGTCCCTCTGGGACACCCATGTAAATGAATCGTAGGGTCGAGACCCCGCTACGCTCCCGGTACCATGCCCGCGATGAACTCAGTGTCCTGAGGACTTGGAAATAGCGGGTATTAGGGGATTTCAAATTGAGGGGCTCAGGGATTTATTCGTAAATCCCCGAATTGACATTTTTCAATCCTGTTAATCCTGTCAAAATCTTTCTGCTCCCCGCTCCCTGCTCTTTCACCATTCACTATTCACTACTCACTATTCACTACTCACTACTCACTATTCACTGCTTCACTGCCCCCGCTCCTCCCCAGCCCTCTCCCCTGTTCGGATGGGCCATTTTCTGCCTCTTGTTCCTCCTGCCATCCGGCCAGCGCTCGGCGAGATCCGAAAAATTTTTGCAAAACCCGTCATTTTTCATTAATCTTTCCTTCACCTCTTGCCGATAACCATATTGATCCGGATCACTGAAGGGAAAGCCGCAGGAAAAGCTGGTTTCCCCATTTGTGAACTGAGATCCGTCGGCAGTATATTCGATACGAGAGATCAAGGTGTTGAGCGTATACTGCACTGATCTTCTACTGTGGTATGATTTAGAGAAACAAATACAGGATAGGGTCGATGTTTTTTTCTTGACATCTCACAAATTGGACTCTAGACTAGCCGTCAATTAAAGCTAGAGGTTCTTTGAGAAAGATGCTTCAGCTAGCCTGAAGGGCAAACTATCTGAAAAGGTAGGGCGCAAAGCTTCCGGTCTACGTCGATCAAAAGGTCGATAAGATAGCGGGGTTGCCAGGGAGAGCCTACATAGTCATACCTCCATGTAAACCCGCTATCCTTCACAGGAAGCGGGTTTTCTTTTTTGCTCAAGCCTACAAACGGATTAAACACATTTAACGTAGACACTTTTCTTACAAAGGAGACCAACTACAACTTTTCCACCAGTACCGGCAAGTGTTCATCAGTTTGATTAGAGGAACTACAATGGCGTGAATTATGCCACATTAACTGCGAGGATGGTGATGGTAAGTCCTCAAGTTGCTCAAATTGGAGGAACAGATGAAAAATTATTTTAGCTCGGCAATAGCATTTGTGGTAATAGCGCTGCTGCTTGTCCTAGGCAATTCCGCATTTGCTCAGGAATCCAAACGCGGGCGCGTCGCCATCCCATCGTCCAGTATCGCGCGTCCCGAGGATGCGGGCGAGAATGCCCACACCAATGTCCGCATGTTCGTTCCCGAAAGTCCATTCAGTTCGCCGCAGCCCCATGTAGGAAAACCTCCTTACAGCGGCTATTTCTATGAAACCCCGGCCTCCCTCGCGTGCGTCTACCAGCTCGTGACCCCGGTGAGCGGGTGCAACCCCAACACTGTGACTGTCAATCCGAGCGGCGGAAGCAAGGCGATAGCCGTCGTCGATGCTTACGACGCACCTAACGCCGCCAAGGATCTAACCACCTTCTCCCAGCAGTTCGGCCTGACCTTGCCTACCAGCAAGACTTTCCAGGTCGTCTACGCCAGCGGGTCCAAGCCGGCCTATAATTCCGGATGGGAACTGGAAGAGTCCCTGGACATAGAATGGGCTCACGCCATGGCCCCGAATGCCACAATCTACCTGGTGGAAGCCGCTTCCAATAGTTTTACGGACCTTTTCACTGCCGTGAAAGTGGCAAGCACTCTGGTCGCAGCAGCCGGAGGCGGAGAAGTAACGATGAGTTGGGGCGGCGGAGAGTTCATGGGGGAGATCGCTTATGACTCAGATTTTCAAACCCCGAAGGTTGTCTATTTCGCATCCTCGGGAGATGGTGTAACACCCGGCTATCCCGCTGTCTCTCCCAACGTCGTGGCGGTTGGAGGAACAAGTCTGCGTCGCAATCCAACCACCGGCAACTTCGTGGCGGAGGGGGCCTGGGTTGATGCTGGGAGCGGTATGAGCGAATATGAGCCCATACCTGCTTACCAGCACAGCGTCGCGGGCATCGTCGGCAAAAACCGGGGTGTGCCGGATATTTCTGCAGTGGCGGACCCCTATACCGGCGTGTGGGTGTATGACAGCAATGCTGGAGGCTGGTGGATCGTGGGCGGCACCAGCGTCTCTTCCCCGGTCATGGCCGGCATCGTGAACAACGCAGGCCACTTCTACACCTCCACAAACGCGGAGCTGACCGAGATCTACAGCGACACACACGTAACTACGGATTTCGGAGACGTGACCATGGGCTATTGCGGTCCTTACATGGGATATTCGGCGGGCACAGGATGGGACTTCTGCACCGGTTTCGGCAGCCCCAGGGGCACGACCGGCAAGTAAGTACTCCTCAACCCGGCCTCTTTTAGATCGGCCCTGCTGCTAAGCAGGGCCGATCTCTTCGCATGGCGGCCCAATCTCAACACTCCTTTTCTCTCCGTCTGAGGTCCTGCCTTAAGTCCATCGAACTTTAGTGAATGCATGTAACTGTTTTGTCGCTCTTCTTTCACCGTCGAGAATTCATCGAACAATACCGACTAGAATACATACGCTCAACCGAAGTTACATTCATCACTGGGGTGGGGTCCCGGGCATAACCGGAATGTCTTTGGGTCGGGCGTCAAATTGCTGTGAACTGGGGTTCGAGGCCGAAAAAAGGAGGAGGCGAAGCAATGACCGAAAACCTGGTGTGTGATCAAATCGCTAAAAGGAACGTCAACCTGATGGAGGGAAAATACCTTTCCTTCTCTATGGACCGGGAAGAATATGGGATTGGCATTCTCACGGTTAAGGAGATTTTCGGCATGATGCGAATCACCCCTGTGCCACAGACTCCGGACTATGTGAAGGGGGTGATCAATCTCAGAGGGAAAGTCATCCCGGTGATAGACCTCCGTCTCAGGTTTGGAATGAACTCTAGCGCTTACACGGAAAGGACCTGCATTATCGTCGTCGAGATCGATCATGATTCAAGGGCCCTGCAGATCGGTATCGTCGTCGATTCGGTCTCGGAGGTCCTCAACATCAAGGGCTCGGACATCGAAGAAACCCCGGAGTTCGGGACTACTCTGAACACAGACTACATCCTTGGAATGGCAAAAACAGCCGGGTGTGTAAAAATCCTGCTCGACATTGATCGAGTGCTGAGCGCAAGTAAAATGGAGCTCATTGGAAAGGCTGCCTGAGTACTTGAGAGAATGAGGGCCGTCGAGGGGACCGTTTCGGCTGCACGAATCTGTCGGGTCGAAAAGCTGATGTTAATTTTGAGTTGTTGAAGGAATGAAAGCCATGTCGTTGACTAAACTGAAATTGAGGACAAAACTTTTCTTGGGTTTCGGATTGACGATTGTGCTGATGGCCATGCTGACATTTATTGGGACAAGCCGCATGGGCCTTCTGAATGATAAGGTGAACGGGATTGCTCATGTAAGAATGCCTCAGATGGTCCTGCTTTATGATATCATGAAAGACTATGATGTGATTGCCCGGTCTGCACGGAATATTGCCCTCACTACCGATGAGAGTGTCAAGCAGAAGCAGAAAGAGAGTTTCGCCAAAGCTAAGGCCGACCTGACGGATACCCTTAACAAACTTGAAAAGGCACTACGGACGGACAAAGCTAAGGAATTGTTTGCAGGGGTAAAGGAAAACCTGGCCTCAGTTGTACAACTGTCGGAAAAAGCAGCGGCTATGGGTATGGCGAATAAGAATCAGGAGGCGAGCGATGTTGTTGTTCATGAAGTTCTCGCACCTCAAGGTAAGATGCTGCAACTACTGCAATCTTTCGCAGATTACGAACAGCAAATGGCCATGAAGGATGGTGAAGCGTCCGCACAGACCGCTTCCGGCGGAAAAGCACTGTTGCTCTCCCTGGGGGCCGCAGCATCCGTACTGGGGCTGCTGATTGCCTTTCTCATCACTCGAAGCATTACCGGCCCGATTGGCCGTGTCGTTGAGGGCTTGACCGAAGGCGCTGACCAGGTGGCTTCCGCTTCCGCCCAGGTTTCATCCTCCAGCCAGGAACTTGCCGAAGGAGCATCCGGGCAGGCGGCATCTATCGAGGAAACCTCCTCTTCTCTGGAAGAGATGGCCTCCATGACAAAGCAGAATGCCGCAAACGCTAATCAGGCCAATGATCTGATGAACAAGACCAGGCAGGTTGTCGGTCAAGCCAACGCTTCAATGGTGCACCTTACCGCTTCCATGGACGAGATTTCAAAAGCCAGTAAAGAGACCTCGAAGATCATCAAGACCATTGACGAAATCGCTTTTCAAACGAACCTGCTGGCGCTGAATGCAGCGGTTGAAGCAGCCCGGGCCGGTGAGGCCGGAGCGGGATTTGCGGTCGTTGCGGATGAGGTGAGAAATTTGGCTATGAGAGCTGCCGAGGCGGCAAAAAATACCGCCCATCTGATTGAAGGGACGGTCACGAAAATAAAGGAAGGCTCTGAAGTCGTCCAAAAGACCAACGCCGAATTCTCCGAGGTGCAAACCAGCGCCGCCAGGATGGGAGAATTAATAGGTGAGATCTCAGCGGCTTCCGGTGAACAGGCCCTGGGAATTGGACAAATCTCCAAAGCGGTTAGTGAAATGGAGAATGTGGTTCAGCGCAATTCCGCAAATGCCGAGGAATCCGCCTCCGCCTCTGAGGAAATGAGCGCCCAGGCGGAACAAATGAAGATTTTTGTGGCCGAACTGGCAACCCTGGTCGGAGGCGCCAATGACCGTTCAACCGTCGGAGGCCCCGCGCCATTGCAGAAAAAAGCCGCATTTGAGAATGCCGACAAAGAGCCGAAGATGATCGCAGCATACGAAAAGAAAGCAAATGGCCATCTCAAGGCAGGCAATGGGAAGGCTTCGGTCCCTCCCGGTAAACGCACCCTGGAGCAGGTTATCCCTTTTGATGATGCAGAGGTGTCGGATTTTTAGTTCAGCGCAGAAACCCACGCCCTATCAGTGTGGTGAAAAAGGATTGGAATTTCCGCATCAAGGCGAAAACCCTGTAGACGCGGACCGGGCGTGAAGGCAAAGGGTGACGGATGAGAAATGCTATTCTTATGTTGTGGCAGCCAAATTGGGGACCAAGTTCTTTCCGTCACCCATTATGGCTAGTCAGGCAACTTGAGAATTTTGTCTGCGACAAACCCTCTGGTGTTTTTATCGAAATAACCTGATACAAAAACCCAGTCGCCATCTTTTATCTGACTTAATTCAGCCTTCTGCTCTATCTTGTCCGCTTCCCTGCTTTCCCTGCCGGCATTTTCAGAAAGTTGGTTCCAGCAACCTGACATGCTATAGGTTTTTATCGAACAGGTGTCCACGCGCACAGCCCTGTTGGTACAAAACGTCACATCCTCGCCAAACCTGTCCTGCAGACCTTTGTTTGTTTTATTGACTGAAATGGTGATACTTCCAGCATTCAGATTTGCGTTTGATACTACGCCAAAAGTTTCAATACGGCCGAGGTCATTGGCATACGTTGCGGCAAAGGCCGTCGCGGAAATCATGACAAAAAATATCACGACCGGTATGAAGCCGGAAATCCATGTTTTTCTATTCATGTTAAACTCCCTTTCATATGGGCGCGAATTCCCCATGCGGCATTTATGAACTGATCAACTCAGTCACTAATCTTACAGTAAGCATCCAGTTTTTCACTGCTGGAATTTAAGCTTCTTTTTTGATCATCCCTGCCGGCCTGCTCGACTCCGGCCGGACCACCTCGCAGGTCGGCGAGGTGCTGCCTCTCGCCAATGCGCCTGGCACACGAGATGCTCGCTGGAAAACCCCACAAAAATGGCAAGATCGTCTTGGCGGTAGATGCATGATAATCGCAAGCAATTCCCGCAATCCCCGGGAAGGCATGTCGTACGTGCATCTGCAAAGGGTTCTGTACATCGCCAAGATCTCAATTTTCTCGTTATTAGAATCCACTTGTCTCACCCCGCATATGTGTTTAGGATAAAAATCCTGAATGGAGACTTGGATTCTTGTTGACTCGGTGATCCAAAACGGCCTGCAGATTCTTCCCTTTGCTCATTTTTCTTTGCGGGCTAAGCAAATAAGATGTTCCTTGATCCAGATGCATGCGAACCCGTTCTTCGATCTCCAGGGGAGTCGGAAATGCAGGATGAAGACGACATTAAAGTGCAACTCATCACAGAATTGCGTGCATTACGTCAAAGGCTTGCTGAATCGGAGAAGGACAAGACGCAGCGCAAGCGGGCCGATGAGGCGCTACGGACTTCCAATTCACTATTGGCCGCGACGCTTGAGTCTACGGCCGATGGCATTCTGGTCGTGGATACCGCTGGTAAGGTGGTCAGTTTTAACCGGATTTTTCTGGAACTGTGGCGGATTCCCGAGACCTTAATCGCGACGCGGGATGACGAGCAGTTGCTCAAGTTCGTCAGTAATCAGCTCTTGGATCCCGATGCGTTTCTGGACAAGGTCCGGGCGCTTTACCAGTCGGCTGATGCGAGTTCCATGGACGAACTGCTCTTCAAGGACGGTCGTATATTCGAACGCTATTCCCAGCCTCAGCGCATTGACGATACCATCGTGGGGCGGGTATGGAGTTTTCGTGACATCACCGAGCGCAAGCAGGTGGAGGAATCGTTGCAGCAGAGCAATGCGCGAATAACCCATCTCAACGATGTCTTGCGAGCCATCCGTGATGTCGGAAGCATTATCAACACAGAGAAAGATCCGGTTGAGCTGCTGAAAGCGGTCTGTGACAGCCTCGTCCAAACCCGCGGCTATGTAGTGGTGTGGATCGGGAAACCGGAGGCAGACTCCAAGCGGGTGCTCCCGGTCGCCCACTCGGGAGAGGGCGCGGATTTCCTGCAACATGCCCCGATCACCTGGGATGACAGTTGCACCGGACAGGGGCCTGCGGGCACGGCGCTGCGCGAACGCCGGGCTGTGGTCTTCGATGACATTGCCACCGACCCGCGCTTTGCCTTCTGGAAAGAGTCCGTCCTGCCCTGTGGGGGCGCCTCCATCGCCTCCGTTCCCCTCATCCATCAGGAGCGCCTTTTCGGCGTCCTTACGGTCAAGGCTGATCGTTCGCATGCGTTCGATCTGGAAGAGGTGGAGCTTTTGCGCAACTTGGCGGCGGACTTGGCTCGTGCCCTTCAAAGTCTCCAAAACGAAGCCGTCCGCAAGCGGACCAAAGAGGAGGTGCGGTGGCTCAGTCGACAAAAGCAACTCATCCTTGACGCTGCTGGAGAGGGCATTGTTGGATTGGACCCGGCGGGCATAGTTACCTTTATCAATCCCGCTGGGGCGGAGCTGGCCGGGTACCGGATTGAAGAATTGATCCAAAAAGAATTCCATCACGTGGTCCATCACTCCAGGCCCGATGGTACTCCTTATCCCGTACAAGAGTGTCCAGTGTTTGAAAGCTTGACTATCGGCGCCGCCCGGCGTGAAACAGACGAGGTATTCTGGAGGAAGGATGGCACGAGTTTCCCGGTTGCATATTCAAGTACCCCCATTCTGGAAGAGAATCAAATTCTTGGGGCGGTCGTCACTTTCCGTGACGTTACCCTGCGCAAGCTTGCACTGGAGCAATTGAACAAATACCGTGATCACCTGGAGGAACTGGTCAAAGAGCGCACCGCCGAATTGACCGGCACAAATGAGCAACTCACACGTGAAATAGAGGAGCGCAAGCTGATAGAAGCTGAATTGCATAGGGCTCAAGATGAACTGGAGTTGCGGGTGAAGGAGCGGACGGCCGCACTGGAAAAGGCCAACGAGGAACTGCGGCAAATACCCTCAAGATTAATAGCGACTCAAGAGGAGGAGAGGAGAAGGCTTTCTTCTGAACTCCACGACAGTATCGGTCAGACGCTTGCCGCTGTTAAGTTTTGGGTGGAGATGGCCTTGAAGCTCAAGGATGCAGGTGATGGCAATGCTGCCTTGAACCACCTGGAGCAGTTCGTTCCTGTTCTCCAGCGCTCAATTGAGGAAACCAGAAGTATCTATATGGGTTTGCGGCCCACTATGCTGGACAATGCGGGGCTTCTGGCAACACTTGAGTGGCAGCGTCAGGAATGCATGAAACTCTATCCCGCTCGTCATATTGAGTTTGAGACTGGAATTGCAGAAGAGGAAATACCGGAAGGTCTAAAGATTTCAATTTTCAGAATTGTGCAGGAGTCCCTGAACAATGTTGCCAAGCACAGCAAGGCGGAGTGGGTCGATATTTCGCTCTCGAAAAGTGGGGACGGTGTCGAGTTGGTCGTTTCTGATGATGGTTTGGGCATGGATTTGGAAATAGTCATGCAGACCAGTACCTCTACAAGTCTTGGCCTTACAAGCATGCTAGAAAGGGCCGAACTGACGGGTGGGAGCTTCTCGATCGAGTCCACTCCTGATGAAGGTACGACTATCCGAGCCTTCTGGCCGATTGAAACCGAGGATCAACTTCAAAAAAGCGGCATCACCCGTCCCATCGATCACTTTTCTGACCCTCGGTAGATCCTGAAACCACACACACTTCTGTTTTCTTGGAAAAGTTGCTACGGCTCTCCTCGTCCTCGAGAAATGGGAGGATCCAGCGTTTCACATGCTTACTCAGCGGTAACCGCGAACCCGAAACCTAGTGAGGGTGGGCACTCACAAGAGATCGTGCCCGGACTGAAGGCACCAACTGTCGGTTGGCTCATTAGCCCGGACCTGAACGAAGTGAGGGTCCAGCATCAAACTACCGGCTGCAACGTGCGGCCCGGACCTGAACGAAGTGAGGGTGGGCACTCACAAAAGATCGTGCCCCGACTTGAAGCATCAAACTACCGGCTGCAACGTGCGGCCCGGACCTGAACGAAGTGAGGGTCCACCAAGAGGAGTAATTTTTCACTATTCACTATTCACCATTCACCATTCACTGTTCGCTCATCGCGGAGCGATGGGCACCCGCGTGAGACTCGGTATTGCGGTGGGAACACAGGTACAGGAGAGGAGAAGTCATTCGGGGTAGATCACTATTTTACAAAAAGCCTGTTGAGGACCTTCTGCAGAATAGCTCTGGTGAACAGAGGCATTTGCGGAGGACGCTTGGTCCGTGGAATCTGGTCACCCTGGGCATCGGGGGCATCATCGGGGCCGGAATTTTCGTTATTACCGGGCAGGCTGCGGCACAGTACGCAGGTCCTGCTATTTCCATCTCTTTCTTCATATCTGGAATTGCCTGCGGGTTTGCCGGCCTTTGCTACGCGGAACTTGCATCCCTTATCCCCATCTCAGGCAGCGCCTACACGTATGCCTATGCGGCCTTTGGAGAGCTGATTGCCTGGATCATTGGATGGGACTTGATCCTCGAATATCTATTTGCAGCCTCCACCGTCGCGGTAGGCTGGTCCGGGTATGTAGTAAGCTTCCTTTGCGAGATGGGAATAGTGGTTCCATCAACTCTGGCAGGAGCACCACTGAGACACACGACAGTCGAGGGTTGGCAATTGACAGGTGCAATCTTGAACCTTCCAGCCGTGCTCATCGTTTTGGCGCTCACGGTCCTCCTGGTGCTCGGTGTCAGGGGATCGGCACGTTTCAATAATGCAATCGTCTTGGTGAAGGTCACTGTGATCACGCTCTTCATCTGCTTTGGGGTGTTCTATATAAGACGTGACAACTGGACGCCATTTATTCCAAAAAATACGGGCATCTTCGGTCAGTATGGGTTTAGCGGGGTTTTGCGGGGAGCAGCAGTAGTGTTCTTTGCTTACCTCGGCTTTGATGCAGTAACCACAGCAGCACAGGAATGCCGAAATCCCCAAAAGGACATGTCAACAGGTGTGCTATGCTCCCTTATTATTTGCACCCTGCTTTACGTCCTTGTAGCACTCGTGCTCACAGGGATGGTGAAATATGATTTGTTGCTTGTTCCAAATCCCATTGCGTTTGGGGTCAATGCCGCAGGTCCCGGTCTCCTGTGGCTGAGACCCCTGATAAGTATAGGCGCCATCGCCGGTCTTAGCTCGGTGATTCTTGTCGTGCTCTTCGGGCAATCGAGAATTCTATACACAATGGCGGCAGACGGGCTTTTGCCGGCACAACTGGCCAGAGTGCATCCTACGTATCGGACCCCTCATATCACAACCATTCTGACAGGTCTTTTGGGTGCGGTCCTCGCGGCAGGTTTTCCGATATCCGTCCTCTGCGAGATGGTTTCGGTCGGGACTCTTTTCGCCTTTGTTGTCGTTTGCCTGGGAGTTCTTGTGCTTCGCCGCACCGATCCAGGCCTCCCAAGGCCTTTCAAAGTCCCGGGAGGTCCCATTGTGCCGATTCTTGGCGCTTCAGTATCTTTGATCCAAATGGCCTTTCTCCCGATGGTAACCCTGCTTCGACTGGTAATATGGATGGTTATCGGCCTGGGAATTTACTTTGGAGTCAGACACAGCGCTACTTTGACTAATGATTGATGACCCGGCCTGTTAGTGATGCTATAACTTTGGCGCCATGCGCGGCTTAAAGCGAACAAATCCTTAGACTGAAGTTTAACAGTGTCACAAAAATAATAATGTAATTTCAGTGACATACGACTGCGCTAATACGCTGTGGCACTACCTGGTATCTTTTTCAGAAGATCAGAGTTCCCGAATGGTGGGCGGGATGGCAATCCCAACC
>Ga0187862_10001282_pt1 | contig 26827 bp, 23 predicted proteins | sample June2016WEW_10_1_FD_133003 | JGI IMG/M metagenome (GOLD analysis project Ga0187862, IMG submission 133003) | Peatland microbial communities from SPRUCE experiment site at the Marcell Experimental Forest, Minnesota, USA - June2016WEW_10_150 | ecosystem: Environmental > Terrestrial > Soil >...
AGAATGTGCGCCTGAAGTAATAACTTCCATAAGGCAAAAACTGAGGGAAATACACGCGATTCGAAGCGACCTTGACATTGGCATGATGTAACTATGGGAATGTCGCGAAAAGTAAAAAGAAACGATTCGCTCCGGAACTTCCTCGAAGAGTTTGATCTGCAGTTCGGTTCTGTGTATGAGAGCACACCGGCTTCGCTTGGCCCGTGGGCCCTGAATACCCCCATAATCCTGGACGGCCGTTCAGCTTTCATAAGCACGAATACCTTACGGTCCCCTATGCAGACAATCACCCGCACATGGTTGAGATCAAAGCGGCACAGATGGGGCTTACCACGAAGGCTATGCTCAAAGCGATGTACGGGGCCAGATACCGCAACTTCCGGGGCATTCTCTATCTTTTCCCATCGAGGACCGATGTGACCGAATTCGCCAAGGGCCGGATCGACCCCTTGATCGAGGATAACCCGGATACCTTGGGCCGATGGCTCCAGGAAACCGACTCGGCCAATATCAAACAGGTTTGGAATTGCTTCCTCTACCTCCGGGGCATGAAGTCGCGTGTGGGCTTAAAGAGCATTCCTGTAGATTTCCTGGTCTTCGATGAAATGGACGAGGCAAGCCCGGCAGCCGTCGATATGGCCATGGAGCGTATGAGCCACAGCGATTTTCGTGAGGTCCTGAAGCTGAGCAATCCTACGTTGCCCGACTACGGCATCGATAAGGCCTTCCAGGAAACCGACCAACGTTTCTGGCATGTGAAGTGCCTGAAGTGCGGCGAATACACATGCCTCGAGGAGAGTTTTCCGAAGTGCCTCATCGAAGCCGGGGGCCGGGTAATCCGGGCTTGTCGGAAGTGTGAGGCCGAACTCAACCCTTCGATCGGGGAATGGGTTGCAAAGCGTCCGGGCGTGATCGACAAGCGCGGCTACCATTACTCACAGCTTTTCAGCCATTATGTTGATCCTGCCGAAATCCTCCACCAGTTCAGGACCACGAATAACCTGACAGAGTTCTACAACCTCAAGCTCGGCATGGCCTATGTCGAAGCCACAAACCGGCTGACCGTTCAAGAGGTGCTTGCGCTTTGCGGCAATGAGGGCATCGCCTCCTCCGATCCCGGACCCTGCAGCATGGGAGTTGACCAAGGCAAGTTCCTCCATGTGGTAATCGGAAAGCGCGAATGGCAAAGAGCCGGAAAAATCGTCCATGCGGGCGAGTACCTGGCATGGGAAGAACTCGACAGGCTCATGAAGGTTTTCAACGTGAGCCGCTGCGTGGTGGATGCTCTGCCGGAGACCCGGAACGCCAGGGCCTTTGCCGAGAAGCATAAGGGGAAAGTGTTCCTCTCCTATTACTCCGAGCACCGGCCGCCTCCAAAAGGGTGCATTGAATCTGGATTCCGGCCCTCGGATCAGGGCCTGCCTTCAGCACATACCCCCCGAGCCAACCAGGTTCGAAAGCTATCCGCCCCTGGTTGCGCTCTGTTTTGCTGTGGGCGCTCTGGACTATTACCAATACATTCATCCGATGGCCGGCACCAAACCGGGCAAGGCGGAAACGGAATACGATCCGTTCGAGTAGGGCGGGATAATCGATTCCAGTGCATTGCCAATTATCCGGGATCATCGATAAAAAGCGGAAGGCCGCTTGTCAGGCGATCTCCTGAAAATATAAGCAAGATCGGCTTGAGCGGCCTTCTGAAAACACAGTCAATAATTATCTTATTGTTTCTGATGCTGCCTTTTACTAATGCCGCCGAGACGACCGTGGCTTTGCAGCCTGCGTTACGGTAAAGGTCTGTCCGGCTATGGTCAATGTACCGGTCCAACTGTAATAGTCGGGGTTGGCAGTCACATAATACCTGACGGTCCCGTTGCCGGCGCCCTTTGCGCCGGAGACGACCTTTATCCAGTCTACATTGCTCACGGCTGTCCAGGAGCATCCGGACTGCGAAGTCACCTTCACGTCGGCATATCCCCCGGAATAAGTTACAGTGACGGAACGGGGTGATATGGAATAGGTGCAGGAGTTTTCAAGCCCCTTGTACCCCTCGTATGCGATTGTATAGTATCCAAACTGTACCAACTGGTCGATCTGGTCATAGGCTATCCGGAAGAACCCCGCCGTCGTTACGGACCCCGGCTCCGATTCCCCCCAGGGGGGGTCGCCTGTGCTGCCCCAACTGTTCTTCACGATGAAACAATTCTCGGTGTCGTCATAGCCGATGATTTCAATGACGTGTGAGCCCTGGTACGATCCGTAGGCATAGGAATAAACGCCTCCAGCATAATAATAGAAATCAGTATAGATGTTCATTGTGGTGACCAACGGACCATAAGTATTAAGAGCGCTTTTCAGGTTGTCGGCGGTCGGCGCGGTTGTGGCCACATATTCCCAGCCCTTGATTGAGTAGGTATCGCTTTGCCAGTACGGGCACACCGCGTTGGAACAAGGGCTGTCCGCACCTGAAGTCCAATCAAGTTCTGTATAAGGATAACAACTGGCAAGTGGAAGACCGGTACTCTGGATGAAATCGGATGCGAGGTCGGCATAGCCTCCTTGGGAGCAGTTTCCCGCGTTGCTGCACGATAAAAGTATCTGCTCGGAAAGATTGAGAGTAGCCCATCCGACTCCTTTTGTGCTCATCAGGTACTGTGATTCCAGAGCGGCAGTTGTCCCGAAGGCCCAGCAGCTTCCACAGGAGCCCTGATCTCGTATGGGGGTTACATAGCTGTCATTATTGTAATTCAAAGTCGCTGGAATTGATGTTCCCGCCTCAACAGACGGGGTTGAAAGTAAGTGGGTGCCTTCCGGAACGCTGAAGGATTCCTTCCGGAAGCCAAGCCGCTTCACCCGCTCCTCCGCAGGGAGCTTTGAAATCGATGTCTCGGCGGCCTGCCACCTGGCGCCCTTGTTCTGGACCTGCTCTCTGACCGCCCCAAGTTCCTCTGGCGACGCGAGAACCGATGAACTGAAAAAGAACAGAAAGAAAAAACCGCACAGCAGCGCAAAAAGACTTTGGTCTGACCTTATCCCTGTCTTGTACATAAAGATCTTCCTTTTCATAGAGTTGATGCGATTGCAGCATTATTTTTCAGGCATACTCACGCATAATCCGGGCCAAGACCTGCGGTGAAAATCATAAAAAAACAATCGCGCTCCCGATAAGCAGTTTCTTCACTTTGAATCTCCTTTGTCGTTGAGTGACTTGCAGTTTACCTGAGCTGTCGCGAATCATTAAATCGGGCGGCTCTGCACCGCCCTTCATTTTACCTGTACCTGTATTGACGAGAAGCTTGAGAGTTTAGTCTACATCCCCGGACGAATTCACCCGCATCCGGAGGAAGTACAAATAACATGCCAATGAATGCAACTGGATGAAACAGATGTTAGATGCAGTTCCGAACGGGCTTCTGGAGTGAGTTGGCTTGATCTGACTTAATGGCTTGCCGATCCTGAAAATATCGGGGACATATTACTCAATATGTGCACATCTGACTTCACTGATGCAGGCCGTAACATACAGTCTGAATCAATGACAGTAATCTGTCTGCCGTTAGTCAATCGCGCCTGTTAAACTCATTCATCGCATCGGACAGGCATGTGGCGAGGATGGCGAGGACTGCTTTTTCAGCCTGCGCCGTCATTGTTTCGAAGTCTTGCCGGTCTTCCGGGTATGGGGGTTGGAGGACAAAGGTTTCGACGGGTTCCCCGTGTTTCGGGCGGCCGATTCCCATTTTGAGGCGAGGAAAATCCGAGGCGCCGACGTGGTCGATTATGGACTGGATGCCCTTGTGCCCCCCTGAGCCGCCTCTTTGGGCGATTCGAACCCGTGCAAACGGCAGGTCCAGGTCGTCATGGATAACGAGCATCCGGTCCGGAGGGATTCCGAAGTATTTGATGATCTCGCCAACGGCTTCGCCGCTCCTGTTCATGAAGGTGAGCGGCTTTGCAAAAAGGATTTTTCGGCCCTCGGCAAACGCGAAACCCCATGAGGCCCGGAACTTGCGTTCCATCATTACGGGCGAATAGTGCGCAATCAGCCGGTCAACGACCTGGAAGCCCACATTGTGGCGGGTGTGTTCATATTCTTTTCCCGGATTTCCGAGGCCGATGAGGGCAAGGATTTGCTCTTCGTTGCGGTGGACGTCACCCATAATTCAGTGAACAGTGAGCAGTGAACAGGTAATACCAGGTTGCGTTCAAGAGCGGGCGGGGACTTTTTTGACGCAGAAACACCCCGCCCCGACGGCATTGTCGCGCGGTTCTTTTGTAGGGGAGGGCTTTATGCCCTCCCGCAATTTGAACGCACTATTTGGTATAAAACGGTTTTGTCCACTCCACTGCGCCTCCTCTAAAATCCGCCTATTTCTTGGCGCCTTCCTCCGTGGGCGGCAGCCGGCCCCACCGGCCCGCGGCGATTTTGGGGCGGGTGGGCGGGCTGGGCAATTTGGCAGCCGGTCCCACCGGCCCGCGGCGATTTTGCAAGCGGGCAACCTGGCAACCGGTCCCACCGGCTATTTCTTGGCGTCTTCCTCCGTGGGCGGGGGCGCGGCCTCAGGAGCCAACACGCTTACGACCCCTACGGTCGGGTCCTCCTCGAACTCATAGGAGGATTCCGCTACAAGGTCTGCGACGTGGAGTGTCTCTCCCATATCGATATTACTCACATCGATCCGGATGCTTTCAGGAATTTTGTTTGGCAGGCAGCGCACCGAGAGTGTTCGTTGAATGAGATTGATCTCTCCGCCTTTCTGCACCCCGATGGAATCTCCCGTCAACTCCACAACGACTTCCACGGTGATAGGCTGATCGAGGGGCACTTCATAGAAATCGATGTGGAGAAAGCGCCTCCGGTAAGGGTGCTTCTGAATTTCGCGAATGAGCACCTGCCTGTCCTGGCCGCCGTCGATCTTAAGGTTGAGCAGCTTACTCTCGCCGCCGGTTTCTTTGAGAAGCTTCTCCAGATGCAAAGCCGAAACCGAAAGAGAGGTCGGCTGGGTTTTCGGTCCGTAAAGCACCGCAGGGACCCTCATGTCCCGGCGCGCGGTCCGCGCGGCGCCTTTTCCAGTCGCATTTCTTGTTACCGCTTGAATTTCCAGAGTCATTCCTTATGCCTCCTGATGTAGCCGGCGCCGGCGCCGGGATCTCAAATTTCGTTGAATATCGAGCTTATCGATTCCTCAAAGTGCACCCGCTTGATGACTTCGGCCAGCATGGGCGCAATGCTCACCGTATGGATTTTCTTGCTGGCCCTCGCACTCTCGGAAAGAGGAATGGTATCTGTCACCATAAGTTTGGTGACATGCGAGGATTCAATCATTTCCGCCGATGCTCCGGAGAGCACCGGATGAACTGCGCAGACCACAACTGTTTCGGCTCCGGCCGCTTTTGCCGCGCTCGTCGTGCGCAGGACGGTCCGCGCCGTATCGATCATATCGTCAAGAATTATAACCTTTTTCCCGTTGACGTTTCCGACGATCCTCGGGTAGGTGCCGTTCTCCTCGCGATAGTCCATGAGGGCCAAGTCAAGCTTGAGCCGGGATGCGAAAAGCCTGGCGCGCTCTGTGCCTCCTGAATCGGGGGCAACCACGATCTCGTCTCCCCGTATCTCTTCTTCGAGTGCGTCGCTCAAAACAATTGTGCCAAATAGATGATCCACTGGAATATCGAAGAAGCCCTGAATCTGGTCGGCGTGCAGGTCGATCGTAATCACGCGGTCGGCCCCCGCGACGCTCAAAAGATCGGCAACCACTTTGGCGGAAAGCGGGACCCTGGGCTTTTCTTTCTGATCCTGGCGACCGTAGCCGTAGTAAGGAATTATCGCGTTAATCCGCCGTGCGGACGCCCTTTTGAGCGCATCCATGATCACCAGCAGCTCCATTAGGTTTTCATTGACAGGTGGGCAGGTGGACTGGAGCACGTAGGTGTCTTTGCCCCTGACGTTTTCGCCTATTTCAACCCTGACTTCTCCGTCACTGAAGCGGGAGATAAGGGCTTTGCCCGGACCTATACCCAGTTGCGAACAAACTTTTTCTGCAAGGGCCGGGTTGGAATTTCCGGCAAAAAGAGTGAGGCGGCTCCACATAATTGCATTTGCCTGCGCCAGTTTGCGTCCTTACGCAGAGGCGTTTTACGCCCTCGCGCACAATTTACCCGACTGCAACCCGTTATAAAAAAAAATGGCTGGGGCGGGAGGATTCGAACCTCCGAATGCGGGTTCCAAAGACCCGTGCCTTTCCGCTTGGCGACGCCCCAACGCAATATTTCGCTAGTGTCCATCCGGAAACCCCAGTGCGCATTCAACGCCCCGCGAAGTTTCCGTTCGAAGAGGAGGCATAATCCGTTCTAGACGCTATCCCTGATCTGTCCATGACCAGGGGCGTTAAGCCGGAATGTTTTCGTCCGGCAAGGAAATCAAGCTCCCCTCTTTCCTAAAGGGGGCATAGACCACCGGCCGGTCCCACCAGCCGGTCCCACCGGCCCGCGGCGATTCTGCAAGCGGGCAACTTGGCAGCCGGTCCTACCGGCCGGTCCCACCGGCCCGGCCGATTACTTCTGCGGTATGGACCCAGCAATCCGGCCAATTTTTTCTTGCGATGATTTGAGCATCTTCTGCAGCCTGCGCTGTTCCGAAAATTCCAAACACTGTAGGGCCGCTTCCACTCATGGAGGCTGCCAGGGCGCCCTGGCGGATCAACCATCGCTTAAGTTCGGCTATTACCGGAAATCGGGGTACGGTAACCGCTTCGAGATCGTTTTCAATGAGATGCTGAAATTGCCAGGGGCGCTCACTGAAACTATTAAGCCTAATTTGAGGCAAGCCTTTTGTCAATTTTAAACTTTGATATACCCAGCCGGTCGGCACGGTCACGGGCGGTTTTATCAGCAGCAGCGGATAATCCGGCACCTTCCCGGCAAATTGCAGCTTCTCGCCTATTCCGGTTGCCAGGGCGGGTTTTGAGTGCAGGAAAAAAGGCACATCGGCCCCAAGGCTGAGAGCCAGTCTTTCCAGATCATCCGGGGGGACGGCGTTTTCGAAAAATGAGTTCAGGGCGACAAGAACGCCGCCCGCATCCGAACTGCCGCCTCCGAGGCCGGCGCCCCAGGGAATGTGCTTTTCAAGATGTATGTTCATCCCTGCCGTCGAGCTGCAGCATTTCACGTAAAGATCAGCAGCGCGCCAAGCCAGGTTTCGCTCATCCGAGGGTATTTCGGGCGAGTCACAGGTGATTGAAATGTCCCGGCCCCCGGGCCGAACGTCGATCGAGATATTATCGAAAACCGAAATGGGCAGCATCAGGCTCGAGATATCGTGATAGCCGTCTTGCCTTTTTCGGATCACCTCGAGCCACAGGTTTATTTTCGCGGGAACGCTGATCTTGAGGATCAAATCCGACTCCCCGGCTTCGCAGCGGCAAAATAAGCAAGTTAATGTTTGAATTGGCCAAGACGAATCCGCTCCATCAGCCCAATCACTACTCACTATTCACTAATCACTACTCACTACTCACTACTCACTATTCACTGCGCTTGTCTGATTTCTGGATGTAGCGCATCCTAAGATCATAGAGCACGGACTTGAGAAGCCTTTCCTCATCCTGGTCGAGGTTGCCCTTCGTTTTGTCCTGGAGCATGCCCAGGGTGTCGATAATCTGCTTTGCGATAGGCAAATCAACCTGCGTCCGATTGGTTTCCGGCTCCGGAATTTCTCCCAGCTGCACCAGGGCCGATGAGCTGAGGGAGAAAATGAAGGTGGCCAGCGTAACTTCGGGCAAAGGGCCCCGTGCTTGTTCCTCTTCCCTGGAGGAAGCCTCCTCGGGGTGGGCGCTCTTTTGTTCCCCGGCGGCGGAAGCCGCTTCGGACCGTGGCTCCTGCTTGTTTTCTTCCGCTTCGGCCCCCTCAACGAACCATCGACGGTCCTTTACCACAAATCCCTTTTCTTCTTCCTTCTCTGCCATGGCGCTTTTTCCTCCTCAATCAATCGAGTGGATTAGAGCTCGACTGCCTGGACAATATCCACATTATCCATCGCAAGCAACTCCTCGACAACATGCGCGGGAACGGGTGCGTCGGTGCGCAGAAAGATAATGTTTTGTCCCCGTTCGAGCACCTGCCCGACATTCATAAGTGAAATATTTATGTTGTGGCGTCCGAGGCAGGTACCGATTGCACCTATAGTGCCCGGCGTGTCGATATTGTAGATCAGCAGCAGATGCCCTTCGAGGGCCGCTTCAAGGCGGAAGTCATTGATCCGGACCATTCGCGGGTCTTTTTTCCCGAGTATGGTCCCCGCAACGAGGTTCTCTCCCTGTGAAGTCTTTACATGAATGCTGATCAGGTTGGTAAAGTCTTCGGCCTCGCTGCGGACCGACGTGGTCACTTTGATATTGCGTTCCTTTGCGTGGATAGGGACATTGACGAAGTTGACCATGTCGCCAAGGATCGGGCTGAGCATGCCTTTTAGGATGGCAGCGGTCAGAGGTTGCGTTTCCAGTGAAGATGCATCGCCGACGAATTCTATGGATACCTTCTGTATGGCGCCTTTTGTTATCTGAGTCAGCACGGATCCGAGCTTTTCGGCCAAGATCAGGTAGGGACGCAGTGTTGACAGGACAGCACCGTCGATATTAGGAGCGTTTACGGCGTTGCGGATGGTGCCGCGCGTCAGGAAATCCGCTATCTGGTCTGCCACTGCGATAGCGACGTTTTCCTGGGCCTCCTCGGTTGAAGCTCCAAGGTGAGGCGTAGCTATCACCTGATCGAGGGTGAGCAGGGGATTGCCCGTAGGGGGCTCTTTAGCAAAAACGTCAAGCGCAGCCCCGGCCACGATCCCCTGTTTGATTGCCTCATAGAGGTCCTGTTCGTTTATGATTCCTCCTCGTGCGCAATTGATGACGAAAACACCCGGTTTCATTTTCCTGAAGGTGTCGGCATTGAGCACGTTGCGGGTTTCCGAAGTCATGGGGGTATGAATCGTAATGTAGTCCGATGACGCCAATAGCTCATCGAACGATACGCCCCGGATGCCAAGAGAGTCAATCACTTCGGGATTGATGTAAGGATCGTAGCCGATTACCTGCATCTTGAGTCCCTGGGCCCGTTCCGCCACTATTCGTCCGATCCGGCCTACTCCTATGATCCCGAGTACCTTGTTGAAGACTTCTTTTCCTTTGAAGCGTTTTTTCTCCCAGGCGCCATTCTTTAGAGAACTCGAAGCTTGCGGAATGTTGCGTGTCAGGGCAAGCATCATCGCTATCGCGTGTTCGGCGGTGGTTATGACGTTGCCTTCCGGGGTGTTCATTACCACTATGCCGCGTTTGCTCGCCGCTTCAATATCGACGTTGTCAAGCCCAATCCCTGCGCGGCCTATCACTTTCAGATTGTGGGCATTTTCCAGCACTTCGGTGGTAACCTTGGTTGCGCTCCGAATAACCAGCGCGTCGAATTCCTTTATGGCCCGCCTGAATTCTTCGGCGCTCAGAGTTGTATTCACTTCCACTTCGAAGCCCGGAACTTTCGAAAGCTTTTCGATCCCCGATTCGGATAGGTTGTCGCTGACAAGAATCTTCATCGATTCCTCCATCGTTTCATTGAGTCTTTGCAACAGGTTGGAGCTGCAACTCAGCTTTTTTCAGCTCCTCGTCAATCATGTTCTTGAAGTTATCCAGCGACGGGCCACCAGCAAACAGCATCCCGTTGATGATAAATGAGGGGGTCCTGTCTATTCCCGCCTGAACGGCATCCTGCACGTTTTTTGCCACCAGGGCATTATATCTTTCATCCTGAAGGCATGTGGAGAACTTTTCCGCTGACATTCCGAGTTGTGCGGCATTATTTACCATGTTGGGGGGCGAGAGGTCCGGTGTGGTAAACAGGCTTTCCTGATACTCCCAGAATTTGCCCTGCTCCTGGGCGCAGTGAGAAGCTTCAGCTGCCTTGAAAGCGTCTTTATGCCGCTTCAGCGGATAGTCTTTAAAGATCCAATGCAATTTGTCGCCGTAAGTGGCTTTGACAAGTTTTACAACTGCATGGGTCGATCGGCATGCAGGACATTCGTAGTCGGAGAATTCGACTACTGTCACCGGCGCATCGGAAGGCCCCAGGGTCGGAGCGCTTTGGGTATCGACAGTTATTTTGGGCGGATTGGGCACGGGCACAAGAATACGGACGTCGTATCTGGGTTCGAGGCCATGAACGTAATCCTTGATGATCTGGGCTTTTTTCTGCTGTTCCAGAAAGGTTCCTATTCGCGGTCGCAGATCCGCAATGTTTCCCTTATACTCCTGGAGCCGCTGCTGGTTGTCCTGCATGTATTTGTCAATTTCAGATTCATCCACCTGCACCGAACTGGCAGGGGCTATTTGCTCGACAAGCTCGTCCAGCGTTTTCCCCTGCTGTTTTGCTTCCTTTTCGAGAATCATTTCAGTTATCAACTGGTCCAGCTTTTCTTTCTTCATCCGGTAGATGTCTCTGCGCGTCTCGAGCAGTTTAGAGCCAAGGATAACATCGAGCCGCTGGTTAGTTATGACATCGTCGCCCACTGCGGCGGCAATCCCGGAATCACTGAAGTCCATGGCCGCCGCCGCCGGGACGGCCGCATTCTTTGCAGCAGAATGTGAGAGGTCGTTCTCGAATGGGACCCAGAAGAACAAGCACACGAAGAAAAGAAGAGCCAAGGTCGTTTGCTGCCAAAAAAGCTCTTTTCTAAACGTAGCCACAAGCAGCACGATGATGACGACGGCATTGGCCATGCAAAACAGGCAAGGCGCTTTGAGTTGAATCATGAGCAGGATGAGAAGTGCTTCCACTCCGGCAGCGGGGCCTGCAATCCATGTGGCCGTTTCCTTCCTGAACAGGGCCAGCAGGGCTGTGAATGAATAAAACAGGACGCCCCAGAGCCAAAAAGGCATACGCAGAAAATGAATTTCGACTGTATTTCTGCATGCGCTCGTGCAAAGAGGCTTAAGAAATGGGATAGAATCCTGAAATCCGCTCATCATGGATATGAGCAGCCCGACCAGGGAAATGAGCAACAAAGGTACGCTTATTTTACTGTTATCTGGAAGAGGTATTTCCAGTTTGTCCTGTCTATTTTCTATTTTTCGGGTTTTTTGCGATGACATGAATTCACGGTCTCCATCAGTTTGGAAATCTAATAGCGAATCCGTTTAACAGGAAACTCCCTGAAAGCGTGGGGCCCAGGGAGTTTGGCAGCCTGAGCCGGGGCAGGCCGCTCGCTGGCGCTGGATTCAAGTCCTTACAGGTTCTTATGAGAAAAGCCCCTTTTTCTTTGGTTGCAGTTCTTTGAGATCGTCATTGATCTCTTCAATTTTCGAGGGCGAATCTGTGATAAGGGATTTTGCCTTGTTAAAGTGCGAGATAGCGAGTTCCTTGTTGTCTTTGTGAAAGTAATAGCGTCCGAGATGGAAGTGCGCCGGCCCCAGCTTGTTTTCCTGTCCCAGGATCACTCCAAGCTGATAGTCTACATCGGGGAACATGGGAGCAAGTTCTTCTATCCGCATCAAATGGTCGAGGGCTTCATCTTTTTTCCCCATATCCATCAACACCAGGGCCAGCCTGAAGTCGGCAATTGCGGTGGAAGGATCGAGCATCAGGGCTGACTCGAGGGTATTTTGCGCCTCCTGCAGTTTGCCCACCCTGTGGTAAGCTTCCCCCAGAGTGCTAAGGACAAAAGGACTGGACGGCATCAGGCGAGCGGCTTGCCTGAGCTGCTCCACCGCTTCGGACCACTTATTTTGCCTCAGGTAGAGACGCCCCAGCCCGAACACCGCAGAGTTGTCACCTTTCTTTATCTCCGCCTGGAAACGGTCGAAAGCTGTTTTTTCGTCAGTATAGTCCGCTACCAGGGTGGCCAGCATGACCTTGAAATCCCCGCTCGGGGGTTCCAACGCTTTTCGGGATGTGGCTTTCTGTTTTTTGACCATCTCGGTGAGGTACTGTACTCGTTCACTAAGGGCCGGATGGGTGGAAAGATAACTGGGAACCTTGGAATTTTGGAGCCACGTGCACTGCAGCAGCTTGTCCATCATAGAGGGCATGGCCGCAGTATCGTAGCCCGCATCGCTAAGAAACCTGAACCCGTGCTGATCGGCTTCCATTTCATGGGCCCGGCTGTACTGTAAGGCGCCGGTCTGGGAAGCAGCCATGCCTCCGGCCGCCAGCCCCGGGGCCCCGAGAAGAATACCCGCAATCAGGCCGGCTACCATTGGAACGCTCAGAAGCTTCGCTTCGTCTATGGACCTCTGAAGGTGCCGCCCCACTATATGCCCCAATTCGTGCGACAGAATACTTGCCAGTTCGCTTTCCGACGACATCATTTCAATCAAGCCGCGGTAAATGAATATATAGCCGCCGGGGACCGCAAAGGCATTCGGGACCGATTGATCGACCACGAAGAATTGGAATTGGTAAGTGGTTACGCCAACTTCTTTGGCGACGCGGTTACCGACGTTTCTCACATAAGTGAGCACTTCGCCGTCTTCCACAAGGGGCATCGTTTTGCGGATCATCCTGACGAACTTTTTCCCCAGATCTTTTTCTTCGCTCAGGGTGATTGCGCTGACTTTGCCTTGCGGGTAAAGCATTACGAAGGTGAAAATAAACAAAGTGAGGGCGACCAGTCCCTTTTTTAATTTCCTTCCGGTAGAAAGCATAAAATCAAGCCTTTATCAATTTTTTTCCGGTATGGTTTCGTCCGGCCTTTGCTCCCACTCGATCCTGGAAGCCTCGGACCACAGGCTTTCCAGGTCGTAAAAGAAGCGCACAGGTTCGTAGAAGACGTGGATGATCACATCTCCGTAATCCATCAGGACCCAGTGGCCTTCTCGTTTTCCCTCGGTCCCGATGGGTTTGAGTCCCCTGGTTTTGAGTTCGCTTTCAATGTTGTCGGCGATCCCCTGGACTTGCCTTCCGGATTTCCCGCTGCAAATGATAAAATAGTCAGCAAAGGAAGAAAAGCGGGAAACATCCAGAAGAACCAGATTGAGGGCCTTGAATCGAAACGCCTCCCTGGCGCACAGGATGGCTTTTTCCTTGCTGCTCATCTCCATTCGGAGGTCTTTGTCTTTTTGTTGAGCCATCGAGATACCCAAATCAGGCATCGTTGTTCCTTGCACCTTCGGAATGGGGCCTGCTGGCGGCTCCGGGGTATAACCCATTTTCCCCTATATAACTCCATACATTGTTCGGGACCAGATATCGCACGGATCGCCCTTCGGCGGCAAGCTCCCTGATCCTGGTCGAGGAGATATCCATCCTCGTGTTTTGGAGGCTGTACACCGAACTGAGCACCGGATGCCGGATTTCTCGATTTTCAGGGACGATTCTATACAACTCGGATACCCTTTTGGACACAAATTCCAACATTTCATTTTCACGGCACTCGGGTCTGCAGAGCACGACAATGCCCGCCAGCCGAAAAATTTCCTTGAACTCATACCAGGTATCCATCTCAAAGAAAGCGTCGCATCCGACGAGAAAGAAAAGCTCGGCGCCGGGGTTTTCATTGCGAAGCTGTCTGAGCGAATGCACGGTATATGATTTTCCGGGCATCCGTTGCTCGAGGTCCGAAAGCCGGAAGCGCGAATTGCCGGCAAGGGCGAGCTCGAGCATGCGCCAGCGGCTCTGGAATGAAAGGATATTCCTGCCCGGTTTGTGGGGAGGAACTGACGCCGGCACAAAAAGCATCTCATCGAGCCCAAGAATATCCAGGGCTTCTTCGGCTGCCCTCAAATGGCCCAGATGAACGGGATCGAAAGTCCCTCCAAATATGCCCAGCCGTAGTGGCATTGACTCTGCTCCCTCAGCCGTAAATGCTTTTAAATTCCACCGCAGTCCCTCATGTCCCGTTGGACACCCGAAACAATGAAAAGACCGTAGGATGCGTGGAGCGGAGCGCCACCCATCGGGTATTTTCATAGTAGAGGTGCAGAGGGCGCAGAGACCTAAAATTTTTACGCTTTGGTTTTTCTTGATTGCTCAATAGCTTTTCTCAGCGTTCTCAGCGTTCTCTGCGGTGTATCTTTTCTCAGCTGCGCAACTGGCCGTTGCCGAAGGCAATGAATTTGGTTGTCGTAAGTTCCTCGACACCCATGGGGCCGAAAGCATGCAGCCGCGAAGTGGAGATGCCGATCTCGGCCCCGAGGCCAAGCTGAAATCCGTCGTTGAATCGCGTCGAAGCATTCACCAGGACGAGGGAAGACTGTACCTGCTCGACAAACCGGTGCGCCCGTTCGAAGTTTGCCGTAACGATGGCCTCGGTATGTTGAGAGCCGTACCTGGTGATGTGGCGGATAGCTTCGTCCATGTCAGGCACTACGCGCACCGCAAGAACGAGATCGAGGTACTCGGCGTACCAGTCCTCCTCGGTTGCGGCGGAGCAGTCTGGCACGATCGTCCGGGTCTTTTCGCAGCCGCGCAGCTCAACGCCGTTACGCCGAAATTCTTCGGCCATCGCGGGCAGGAAACTTTCTGCAATCGCCTCGTGAACCAACAATGTCTCCATCGCGTTGCAGGTGGCCGGCCGCTGCACTTTGGCATTGAGGCATATATTTCGGGCCATCTCCAGGTCGGTCTCCGAATCCACGTAAACATGGCACACGCCCTTGTAATGTTTTAAGACGGGCATCCTGGCATTCTTGGCTACAAAGCGTATCAGATCTTCTCCGCCCCGCGGAATCATGACGTCCACATATTCCTCGAGGCTGAGCAGGTCGAGCACCGCCTGCCGGTCGGTGGTTTCGATAAACTGGACTGCGTCTTCGGGGAGCCCGGCCTGCTTGAGCGACTCCCTTAAAATCCCTGCAAGGCGGAGGTTGGAGTGAAAAGCCTCGGAGCCCCCACGCAGGATTACAGCGTTTCCGGCCTTGATGCACAGCGCCGCCGCGTCCACCGTTACATTCGGGCGTGACTCATAGACGATTCCGATCACGCCGAGAGGAATGCGCATCCTGCCGACCCGCAGCCCGTTGGGCCTCGTCCACATCCGGGTGACCTCGCCAACCGGGTCGGGCAGCATCGAGACCTGCTTAAGCCCCTCGATCATCTCGTTTAGGACTTTTTCGCTTACAACGAGCCGGTCTATTTTTGCCTTTCCAAGCCCCTTGCGCTCGGCCTGTTCGACGTCTTTGCGATTGGCGGCTCCGATGGAGTCTCGCTCGATTTCCAGGGCCGAAGCCATCTTCTCGAGAGATTCCCGTTTCTGATTGCTGTTTGCCATCGCCATGAGATGAGAGGCTTCGCGGGCTTTTTTCCCCATCTCCAAGATTTCGCCCCGCATAAATTCCTCCACTTTCGATTTGTAACGGAGGCCCGAAGACGGAACTTCCGGCCTCTTACATCTGACCTCTGATCTCCGTCAGAAGCTCTCGCTTGTTAGAACGAAATTGTCCCTGTGAATCACCTCATCGGAATGCTTGTAGCCGATAAGCTGTTCGATTTCCTCGCTGTGGCGGCCTTTTATGGTTTCGATCTCGGTCGATTTATAATTTGTGAGCCCTATTCCTATAACATTTCCGTCCTTGTCGATGCACCGCACCGGAGCGCCGACTCCGAAGACCCCCCTCACTTCCCTTACGCCGATGGGCAGAAGAGACCGGCCCCGCTTGATCAGCGCCGTTACAGCCCCATCGTCCAGGGTAAGCTCGCCGGCGGGTTTGGGTAAATTGGCAAGCCAGACTTTTTTGCCCGAGTAAGCACGCTCCCTGGGCACAAACATCGTGCCCAGTTCTTCACCGTCAAAAAGCCGCAGGAGAATGTCTCTTTGCTTTCCCGCAGCGATTATCATCGCAATGCCCAAAGCAAGGCATTTGCGGGCTGCATTCACTTTGCTCAGCATTCCGCCCGTTCCGTCTAAACCCGGCTCCGGAGCGGCACAAGCCTGGATTTTGGCGTCCACCCGGTGAACCATTGGAATCAGTTTGGCGGAAGCATGGACCCTGGGGTCGCGGTCATAGAGTCCATCGGTATCGGTAAGGTTTATAACCAGGTCCGCCCCGACAAGCCCCGCTATAAGCGCCGAAAGGTGGTCGTTATCTCCGAACTTGATCTCTTCTACCACAACGGTGTCGTTTTCGTTGATAATCGGCATGATTCCCCAGGAGAGGAGCGTCTCGAGCGTATTGCGCGCATTCAGATAGCGGCTGCGGTGAGCGAGGTCCTCACTGGTGAGCAGCACCTGGGCCACAAGCAGATCGTACTTGTCGAAGGCGCCCTCCCAGGCTTCCATCAACGCCCCCTGGCCAACGGCCGCAGCCGCCTGCTTGTGCGGAATAGTCTTCGGGCGCTCCGTGAGGCCCATTTTGCGCATGCCGGATGCGACCGCGCCGGAGGATACGACGAGGACGTCCATGCGGGCGCTGCGTTCGCGAAGTTCGGCAATCTGATCGCTAAGCCGGTGAATCATGGCCCGGTCGAGCCCTTTAGGCCCCGTCACAACGGCGCTGCCCACCTTGATGAGAACACGCCTGCACCGGCTGAATACTTCTGCTCGCTCCTGAGTGTTGTGCATAAGCTGGATCGGTTCCCCGATTGGATGTCAGAGAATTTCAAGCCCTTTAAACGGCAAATTCCAAAGCTATTTATCATATTCCCAAAACCTGCTTTTTACAATGAGTTCAAGGAAATGAAGTCAAGGAAATTGAAGAGGACTTCGAAAAGCTGAGATTTTGTGCCCATTTCTTCGCTCAGGGGCCTCGGCAAGGCTGTCCGGCCCCTGGATCGCGTACAGTCCTGCCGAAGCCATGCGCTATTATCGAAAAAAAACCCTTATGCTTGGGAGGGTGATGGAAAAGGCTGGGAATTCCCACATTAGGGCGAGAAACCCTATAGTCGTCACCCCGGCGAAGCCTGCCCCGGAAGTGTGTAGTCCAGGGGGCCGGGGTCCAGTGGCTTTCGCTTTAAAATCAATTGGTTGGGAAAAGTCTGGATTCCGGCCCTTTTGGCGTCGAAAAACGCCGGAATGACGAATGTTTAAACTTGGCCTGAGCTGGGTGGCAGAGATACGAAATCTCGGGCAACCGATTCTGATGCTATCCAGTGCGCTCGGTAGTGCACTGAGCAGTGTATGCCCCCTTCGGACTGCGAAGAGTTACCGAAGGAGGCTCTTGCTTGCCGATAACAATTCGAGTTATCAGCCGGCTTTATTTGAGCAGCTTATTGAGCACCCCCATGCATACTGCCTTGCAGGCCGTAGTTTATCTGGTGTTCTCCATTCGTGCACTCACTAAGATAGCTTGCGCATTGTTGCGTCATTCCTTTCTTGTCAACGGCGGCCGATATCTCTTTATGTGCGTCCAGCATCATTTTTGAGCCGTTTTTTACCATTGCCTGGCCTTCCGTCATTGTGCTGCCGGTCATCATACTTTCGCCTTTGGTTATCATGTCATAGCCGTCCGTCATCTTCTTTTCCGCCGCCGTCATTTCTGCGTCTTTCATTCCTTTCTTGGTCATTAAATCCATTATCATTTTGTTTCCATCCATCATCTTCTTTGCACCTTCCATTATCGCTTTCTGACCTTCCTTGTTTCCCTGGTCACTTTCCGCAGCTTGCAGAAATCCAGCGACAGCGAAAACGCCGATGGACAAAAGGACGATTAAAGAAGTTGCCAAAAACCTGCTGCGACTTTTCATTGTGATATCTCCTCTCTTACGGTGATTGGGAATAAAAGCTCTATGATGGATCTCCGGCCTTTGTCATCCGACAGCACTATGAATCAGTAATGGAATCACCACCTCTCAAATTAGGCCCCCCCTTCCTGCTGTTCAGCATCAGAGCGTGTTGAATGTTTAAGCAAAAGAGATCATAATGATAAAAATGCCCTGTTGGAAAGCTGCTGATTCTCGACCTGTGACCCGGATTCCCCTGTAATGGTGAGTATCGATTCGGTGCTTGCTGATAAGCGGCAAAAAAGGAGAAAGCCAAGTAGGGCTGCAGGCTTTCCAGGGTGTATAATTAAAGGGTCCCTAAACCAAAAATTAAGACTGAGAGATCATCCGTAAAGCTTCACTATAGCAGATTTCCCCCTTTTAAAAATCAGGCCACGAGTGTATTTTCCATTTAGTAATACAGTAGTATATGAAGGTGGAGTTCTACCGGCTGTTCCCTTTTCTGCCTGCCCCAACTGGGACAATTCTCTGCTCAAAAGGGGCGCCAAACAGACCATACACTGACGGAATATCGATTCGCAAATGCACCAGTCAAGACGCGCGGTAGCAGAATGCATTTCAACTGGACCAGCAGCGTATCGTTCAGGGGGAAATCATACGGAAGGAACTAATTGAGACCATGGCGAGAGCTTTGGTGGACAATCCCGAGCACGTGAAAGTTTCAGAGATTGAGGGCGGGATGACCTCGATTATCGAACTGTGGGCATAATGCGATTTTGACTGGGGAGGGTGGCCGGTCGATTGCGGCGGCCTGGAATTGCTTCGGCAAGTCCCGAATCCTGCAATTTGACTTTGTAACCAAAAAATAACCTTACCGGCATCAATTCGCGAAACTTTGCATTCAATGTGGTATTTTACTTGGCATATTGGTGGCCTACAGGGGTTTCTTACGCTTGGTGCAACACCTACGTGCAGAATCACTAGGGCACTAATGTTGCGAACGAGGGCTTCCCGGCTAAAACCCGGCAAGAGGATTGGACAAATTATGCGAAGACGCGCAAGGAAATCCCATCGCGAAGCGCTGAAGGGAATTAAGGAAATTATAAATCGAATCTGCATAGCTCTTTTGCTTGTGCTCTGCTGCTCTTGCAGCCTGTTTACCAATGAAGATTCATTGAAGGAAGAGGCCAAGGCCTATGTTGATGAAGTCCTGCCCAGAATAGTTACATCATGGGACTCCAAGCAACTCCTCTGGAATTCACACCCTGAGTTTTTGAAGAAAACTTCCGCCGAACAACTGGACCAGCTTTTTTTCGCATGTATGAAGTTGGGGTCTTTGAAAAAATATGATGAATCCCACGGCCAGGTTTCCATTTCCGCATTGACCGTCAATGGTCAAACAAACCTGTTCTGCGATTATGTTACACAATTGGATTTTGAAAACGGTTCTGCAAAAATCAGTGTTAGGGTCGTCAAAGGAAAAGGGGAATGGAGGATCCTCTCTTTTTTCGTGGAATCGGACCTGCTGAAAAACGCGCCGCAAAAGGGGCCAACGCAGGATGAGAACAACGCGAAGGAAGAACCTCTTTCCAGAGAACAATTAGAGGAATTTGTTCAAAAGCTGCCTGCGGACGATATTACTCAGTTAAGGCGGGGTGTGGATAAGGTTTTCTCCCTGGCGGAAATCTATGAACAGGAAAGCAAAGACGAAGAGGCCATTGGATTGTATGAAAAAGCGCTGGAGGCCGACCCCGCGAATCTGCCTTATCAGTTCAAACTCGCCAGGCTGCTGATTGCACATAACCGCATAAATGAAGGGATATCAAAACTTCGATACATTTATGACTTCGCTGAAGACGACGGGTTGCTCCAGCAAACTCGCGATTTGCTCAGCAGCGCAAAAGCAGAGATTGTTCAGCCGGCCGTGAGGCAGGATGCCGAAAAGAATATCGAGATTGTTCTCGTTCCGATGGGTAATCCCTCCGGGCAAATCCTCTCCGAACTGAGGGCCGCTTTGCAGGACAGACTGGGGATTGCCGTTTCGGTCTCCAGCCGTGCAATAGACCCGGGAGAGGCCGATAGAAAGTACTCCGGTCTGCTCATTTCTAAAATTTTCAGCAGAGTGCAAAAGGGTCTGAACCAACTTCAACGCGACCTGATCATGCCAATTCCGGATAACCGATGGGGACCTCAATTCACCTGAGTACCAGGCGCATTTCATAAGGGCCGCTCTTTCAAAATCAGGCGAACACGGCCGCCAGGCGCTCCAGCAGTTTGAAACCGAACTCGAGAAAATGGGTGATGCAGGGCAATACAACATCACGAGACTTGCAGAGGAGATTAGACGCGCCCTTCCGGTTGACGGCAGGCAGACCGTCAAGGCTTATCTGGGGGTAACGCCCGTAGACCTCTATATGTCAGGCAGCAACTTCTTGTATGGCGGGTCGGATGGGATTTACGGGGTGATTTCCTACTGCCAGTTCACCGCTGCTCATAACGGCGCCAAACAGTGCAGGCCGCTCGTCGTTTCCCGCATTCTCAAACAGGCCCTGTCGACCTCGAACCTCATCTTTGACGTTCCCCGATGCAACAATCCATATTGCGCTCGATCGTTTCCGTCTACATTGGCGGAACATGACGCGAAATCGGACAAACTCTGCCCCGATTGCCTGAAACGTTTGCAGGCATATATAAAGTCCCCGCGCAGCTACGCCATGGCCAGTGAATTGCTGAATCGCGGCGTATTCTATTCCAACGTGGAGAATAACCCCGACAAAGCAATCGAGCTTTATCAGAAGGCCTTGGAAAACAAGCCGGATTTTGCGTTGGCTTATGAAAATATGGGGAAACTGTACGAGAAAAAGGGCCTGCGTGATCTGTCCATCGCCAGCTTCCGCAAGGCCTTGCAGTTGTCGCCCGACTCAGAAAATGCCAACCTTTATCTCGGTTACCACTGCCTTCGATCAAATGAGCCGCAACAGGCAATCGAGCACTTTTCAAAATCATTGGAGAAAGGCCCCGAAAATGCCTCGGCCCATGAAGGTCTGGGTAGAGTTTATTATCAACTGAAGCAATGGGACAAGGTAATTGAACATCTGCAATTCGCCAGGGACAAACTTAATCCCAAGTCCGCCGAAGTTAATGACCTTTTAGGTTTTGCGTACTATAAGCTCGGGAAAATTGAAGAAGCTGCCGGTTCCTATTTGAATGCAATCGAAATTGACCCCAACAGGCATGCATCCCACTTTAACCTCGGATCGATGCTCCTGCAAAAAGGGCAAAAAGATCGAGCAATCGAGCAGTACAAGAAGGCCATCGAAATCAACCCGTACTATTTCGACCCGTACCTTCAACTGGGCAAGATCTTCGGCCAGGATGGATTGCTCGATGATTCCATGTCCATGTTCAAGGCCGCAGTTTCCATTAAGCCTGAGGACGCCATGGCCCGGAACAACTTTGGATATTCATATTACCTGAATAGGAACTACCTGGAAGCTATAGAGCAATACGATAAAGCCTTGCAAATAGAACCCTCCATGGCATTGGCCCATTACAACAAAGCATTGGCGCTCTATGCTCGAGGTGAGCTTGCGGAAGCCGCCACTGAGTATGACTAGGCAGCAGGTTTGGGGTATCCCGGCTCACCGGGCTTCCGGGACTCGCTTCAGCCATTCAGGAAGTAGGCATCTCCGTCATCCCGGCAGAACCTCTGCTCGATTAATATCATGTCAAAGCAGCTTTCGGAACGGATGGGCAGGCCAGGGAGCCCGACCCACTTCACTCTTCACACTTCACTCTTCACTGCTCCCTGCTCCCTGCTCTTAATTCACCATTCACTATTCGTCGCGTAGCGATGCGGCCTCACAAAAAATCGGCCGCGAACTTGAAGCGTTTCACATGCTTACTCAGCGGTAACCGCGAACCCGAAACCTAGTGAGGGTTCACCAAGCGGAGTTGTTTTTGTTTTTACTATTCACCATTCACCATTCACCATTCACTATTCACCGTCCACTATTCACTAATCGCCGACCGAAGAGCATTCTTTTCCGTGAGCTGGCGAATGATCTCATCTCTTGCTTCCGTTGAAACACTCCCGATTACCTCCAATACTTCAGCCTGAAATTGCTGGACCGCCTTCGTATCGAAAAGCGCCTGGAAGATTTCGAGCTGCAGTTTCAATTGTCCCCGGATTTCCTTCATGGACTTTAAAGCGAGTTCGCGCGGGTCCTTCAATTTGTATTCCGTGATTTCCTCTTCCTCCCCGCCGGCCCTGATTTTGCGGGCCTGGGATGCGAGTGCCTGAAGAGCGACGTCTTCGCCCCGGTTCCAGCGCATCAGCAGGTCGAGCACCTCGTTTGCGTCGCAATTGATCTTCTGCAATTGGTCCAACGCGTTTATTTCGCGGTCGACAATCTTGTCGGCTGACCGGATGGCTATATTCCGGTTTGTGGCGACGTTCAACCTCCTCAATCGTTTCGATACGGCCGAGTTGCCGATTCCCATCTTGCGGGCCATTTCGGACACGGTGTTCCCGTCCCTGATTAATTGAAGGAATTGCTCATCATCGGTTCGGCTTTTCATGTGACAACCTTTCCTCTTTTGTAAGGGTTCACCGCAGAGGCGCAGAGAACACGGAGATAGGGACAGGCACAACGCAAAAGCAGGCGCTGTTTTCACCATTTTTCATGTGTTTTTCTTGACCTTGGCTTTCTCTGCGCCCTCTCCATGACCTGTCTATGACCAGTCTCGGCGGTGGAATTCTTTTCTTTGTGTCCTCTTCTTGTCCGGACCATGCCCCGCCCTCTGCGGTGAATCTGTTGTTTTTGTAGTGAACACTCCCCAACAGTTTGGCACACTCTGAAAAGTCATGCAAAACGGCAATAGAAGCGGCAATAGAAGCGGCAATAGAAGTGGCAACCAGAAACGGCAAAAAATGAAAAATTGAGGAATTCCTCAATCCCTCAATCCCCAAAAAGCTTGACATACGCCAGCCATATCAATAACGATGAAAAATAAACGGTTGATCGTTTTGCGGGAAAGACACCAGTTGTCCGGCAAACGAAAAAAGGAACTCTCCAAGAGAGAGCAGGCGATGTTTCGGCTTATCAAAAATGAGCTGAAAAAAATTCGCAACCTGGGAGAAAAGATCAATCCGAATGTCGTAACTTTTCTGATCATCTCCATGAGCCATTGGCTGGGTTACTGGTTCAAGGAAGGCAAAGGGTTGGACCTTGAAACCATCATTAATCAGAATATCGAGACCATTTTTCACGGCACGCTGAAGAGAAGTTATACCAATTTGCGTTCAAGGTGGTGCCAATGAATGACAAAGAAAGTGCGAGTTGCCCCCAACTTAGCCATTGCAGAGCCATTTAGGAGCGGCGCTGTGGTGGCGCCCAGCGAGGAACGCTGCGCCGATCTCCACGCCCCGCGAGGTGCCGCGCTCTGCCTCACGCGCTTGCGCGTGTGGCAGAAATCCCGGGGGCGCGGGGAATCTTTAAAGTGAAAAAAGTCCCCCGCTCTTTTAGTTGGTTCAATCATGAACGCAACTCGGTATTAGCGCTCAACTTTTCGTGATGGGTTTTGAAAATCGTTTTTTCATCCGTGCAATATTCGGTCGGTCGAATATTGATTCGAGGAAAATCTCGATCATCGGGAGTTTTGGATCAAACATGGAGGTGAAATCCAATATGAAGTATCAACATTTGGACAAGTATGTCACAACGAGTAAGCAACGGGGATTTGAAAGAAATTTTTTCCTGAATGCGGAAAAGTACGAGGTCTGGGATGAGGTAAAGATCGGAGAGGAGTACGAGGCCAGCCAGAAGTTCGAAGTTAAGGCTGAAGACATAAAAGCCTTTTCGGCGGCCGTTATGGACCCGAACCCCTTGTTCAATGACGAGGAATACGCAAAGAAATCGGCCTGGGGGGGACTCATTGCTCATCCCCTGTTTTTCACCGCAATTGGTTTTTATTGTACCAGCACAGGGCACAGCAGTTGGATCAGGACTCCGGGCGCATACAATCCGGGGCAAAAGAATCTGATATTCGAGCCTTTCCGGGTTGGCGATATCATTACGCTGAAACTTAAGTCGACGGACAAGTGGATCAAGCGCGGAAAACATTATCTGCAGTTCCAGCAGGATTTTATCGATCAGCACGGGACCTTGAAAGTAAGGCGTTGGCCGACCCTGATCGTGCCGCCGACCCGTGCCGAGATGCGCAAGTTCATTGCCCCGGGATTGGAAGGGTGAAGAAGAATTCTACATCTAAATTCAAAATATTAAGGAGCCAGGGAGAAATGGCATCAAATTTTGAAACAATAGAGTTGGGCTACCAGCTTCCCGAGGTCGTTCGAAAGGTAAACCAGGACGTCATCGACAGGTTTGCAGTAGGCTCTTTCGATTACAACCCTCTGCACCTCGATCCGGAATGGAAAAAGAAAATGAATCTGCCGGGAGGGGAATCGACCATTGCCCATGGTCAGATGACGATGTCTTTCATGGCCTCCGTACTTACGGACTGGGCGTATCCCCTTGGAGGAAAGGTCACAAGGATCGATGCCAAGTACATCAAACCGGTGCTGCCTGGCGAGACCATTACAGCCGGGGGCACCGTCACGGCAAAACATTTTCACGGGGAAGGAAAGAATTTTGTAGTGATTGAGATTTTCGCTCAGAATCAAAATAAAGAAAAAGTCGCGGTCGGCGAAGCGGATGTCGTCGTTCCCTGAGAGGAGAAAAGACATGTTACTGGGGGACATCCCATCGAGAAACGCCCTCTTTTACCCGGAGAAGACGGCGGTGATCGAGGGCCGGAAGAGATACACCTTTGCGCAGTTCAATGAGAGGGTGAATCGGCTCGCGAACGCCATCTGTGCCATGGGTCTGGTGGAGGGGGACAGGATGGCCGTCCTCAATCATAATTGCTTTCAGTATATCGAATTGTATTTGGCCGCCGCCAAGAGCGGAACGCCTTTGGTTCCTCTGAATTTTCGGTTCAGTCCTGACGAACTGGCTTATGTTATGAATGATTCAGGGGCCAAGGCCATCTTTTTTGGAAAAGATTACGTCCCCTCTGTCGAGTCCCTGAAAAAAGATGCCCCGGCAATCGAGCATTTCATATGCATTAATGCGCAGTTATCCGGCGCGGAAAACTACGATGAGATCATTGTCGGTTCGCATGCAGGGGAACCCGCACGGCGCCTCGATGAGAACGATGTCGCCATCCTGTGCTACACCGGAGGCACGACCGGCAAGCCCAAGGGGGTGATGACAACGCACCGCAATGTTATAACGAGCTGCTATAATACAGTGGTGGAAAGGGAACTGAGCAACAGGGATGTCTTTCTGAACGCTCTTCCTGTTTTTCATGCGGGGGGCGCCAACAGCATGTTTGCATTCGCATTCCTGGGCGCGACAAACGTTTTCATGAGTACATCGGGCATTGAAACGATTCTGCAAACTGTAGAGGCCCACCATGTGACCGATTTTGTGCTCGTGCCGACACAGATCGTGTCTCTGCTTGAAAATCCGCACATCGGAAAGTACGACCTGAGCAGCATCAAGGCTATTTATTACGGGACCGCCCCTATTTCCGTCGAACCTCTTAAAAAAATGATGAGGCTCATGAAATGCAAGTTATCTCAGACTTACGGCATGACGGAGACCTTTGTGCCGGTTTCCATCCTGAAACCTGAAGACCATCTCCTCGAAGGTGATCCTGAGGAAGTCCAAAGAATGGGTTCGGCAGGCCGGGCGGTCATGGGGGTCAAAGTGAAGGTTGTTGACGATACCGGTCAGGAGGTCGAAACCGGGCGGGTGGGAGAGATCGTGGTAAGCGGAAGCAATGTTATGAAGGGATACTGGAATCTGCCGGAATTGACCCGGGAAGTCCTGAAAAACGGCTGGCTGCATACAGGGGATATGGGAAAAATCGATAAGCTCGGATACCTCTATGTTGTCGACCGAAAGAAGGAGATGATCATTTCCGGTGGCGAAAACATCTATGCCAAGGAAGTCGAGGACGTATTGTCTTCACACCCGGAGGTATCTCATGCGGCGGTGATCGGTGTCCCGGATGACAAGTGGGGTGAAGCAGTGAAGGGATTGGTCATCAGGGAGAAGGGCTCACAGGTGAGTGAAAAGGAGCTGATTGATTTTTGTAAAAACCGGCTGGCGAATTACAAGAAACCCAGGTCCATCGAGTTTATGGAAGAGTTTCCTAAATCCACGGCCGGCAAGGTGCTGAAGCGGGAACTCAGGCAGAAGTATTGGCAAGGCAGGGAGAAAAAGATTTGAGCCCTCCTCTGGAACCCAATACGGAAAAGCCAATCTCACGGGAAAGTCTGCCCGGCACCCGGAATTTATGGATGAACAGGGTGGGCAAAACTTCGTGCCTACCCGCCGATTCCTGTCTGTCTGTTCACTGTTCACTCATCGCGGAGCGATGCGAGGGCAGGAGAGACGACCTCCGCCCTTTCCTTGACGGGCTTCCGGATGACTACGCAGGCGCCTACGCCCACAAGAAGAAATATTCCGGACATGTAAAAAGCATAGTCGAGCGACCCTGTAGAGTCCTTTATCCAGGCGCCGATCTCCGGCATAAAAAAACATACCCCGCCTAAAGCGAAGACAAGGCCGTAATTGAAACCGAGGTTCTTCTGGCCGAAATAATCGGCGGTAATGGCCGGCATCAGCGCCAGGTTGCCGCCTAACTGCCAGTAGGCGATGCCGACTGTCAGGAAAAGCAGCAGAACGTTTCCCGACTTCATGATGTAGGGCATAAGGAAAAGACAGGCGGCACACAGCAGGCAGTTTATGATAAAGGCATTCTTTCTGCCGATCTTATCCGAATAGAATCCCGTGCCGACACGACCGCCCAGGTTCATGAAACCTCCGAAAGAAGCTATTATCCATGCATTAGCTGCGAAAAAGGCAAGGCTGTAAGCGGTCTTGAACAGCATCGGGGTGGCATTGACGACAACCAGCAAGCCAGCCTGGGCGCCGCTGGCAGCCATAATGGCCAGGACTATGTACTGCCAGGTCTTTAGCATCTCCGAAGCCGTCCAGTCCTCCGAAGCTGTATGGGTCTTCGCGGCGGCTTTGGCTGTGGCTGGAGCTACGGGCGGCACATACCCTTTGGGGGGAGTATGAAGAAGTCTTCCTGCTATTATCACCACGATGGAGAACAGTATCCC
>Ga0187862_10001286_pt1 | contig 26805 bp, 21 predicted proteins | sample June2016WEW_10_1_FD_133003 | JGI IMG/M metagenome (GOLD analysis project Ga0187862, IMG submission 133003) | Peatland microbial communities from SPRUCE experiment site at the Marcell Experimental Forest, Minnesota, USA - June2016WEW_10_150 | ecosystem: Environmental > Terrestrial > Soil >...
CGTCCTTTTCGACCCCGAGTCGATCCCATAGCACATTGTCTCGCATCCGGCTTTGCGCATCAAATTCAAAAGGTCTTTATCGACCGTATCCAGCCTGGAGATGCAATACCAGGGAAGGTGGTTCAGGCCGGCGTCTATCAAGCCGCTGCAAAACTGCTCCGCAAAGCCTCTTTTGGCGGTAAACTGATCAAAAGCGAGGAGAAAGCACTCGGCGCCAAAATTTTCAGCAAGGTTTTTCATTTCCCCGATGATGCGGTCCGTTGAAAATGTGCGCGTCCTTCGTTTCCACATAATCGATTGAGAGCAATAGACACACCGGTGCGGACATCCCCGGCCGACCTCCAGGATGGCAATCGAGCGACTGATGCCGCAGACATCCCGGTATTCGTGAAGAGGGGGTATGAACGTATAGTCGCTTACAGGCAGAGAATCGAGCTTTTCGATCAGCCCCCTGTCCGGATTTCGAACTATCCGGTCCAAGGTGCGGTAGGTAATCCCATCTATTGAGGCCAAAGGGAGCTGCCCTTCGAAAGCCCGAAGCAATTCAGGGAAAGTTATCTCTCCTTCGCCGCGAACGATCGCGTCGATGAACTGAAAGCGCGAAAGGGTGAGCTCATCTACACATGAAGCGTTATGTCCGCCAAAAACTATTTTGAGCGCCGGGTTTAATCTCTTTAGCTCCCCAGCAATCCTGACGGCTGGAGGGTAGGTGGTGCACTGGACTGAAAAAGCCGCAAGATCGGGTTCGAATTGCAGGATTTGCCTGGCGCATGCCCCATAGATGTTTCTGTCCATGGGAAGCGCTTTGCGGCGAATATCGAGCGGAAAGTCCAATATTTTTACACGGTGAGGGGAAGGTTTGAGGACGGTGGCAAGATTTATGAGGCCTAATGGAGGCAGGTTGTACATCGTTTCTAAATAGAAGGGTGGAAAAACCAGAGCTATATTCATTGAGTCTCCACCAGTGAATAGTGAATAACTGGTGAATAGTGAACAATAAAAAATTCACTCTTCATTTTAGTGCAGGATCTGGCTCAGAAACAGCTTCGTTCTTTCGTGTCGTGGATTTGAAAAAAACTCCCCAGGGGTGTTTTCCTCGAGGATTTGACCAAAATCCATAAAAAGAACCCGGTGCGCCACACTCCTGGCGAACCCCATCTCATGGGACACCACCAGCATGGTCATTCCTTCGCGGGCAAGTTGTATCATGGCGTCCAGCACTTCCTTCACCATTTCGGGGTCCAGGGCGCTGGTCGGCTCATCGAAGAGCATCACTTTGGGCTTCATGCAGAGGCTTCGAGCAATGGCGACACGCTGCTGCTGGCCGCCCGAGAGCTGTCCGGGGTATTTTGCGGCCTGTTCAGCAATGTGCACCTTTTCAAGATAATACATTGCGAGGTCTTCGGCTTCGGAGCGGGGCAGTTTTCTAACCCATATAGGGCCAAGGGTGAGGTTTTCCAGTATCGTCAAATGAGGGAAAAGATTGAAGTGCTGGAATACCATTCCAACTTCAACCCTGATTTTTTCGATGTTCTTGATATCGTTTGTGAGTTCGATATTGTCGACGATAATCTTTCCTCGCTGATGTTCCTCGAGCCTGTTGATGCATCTGATCAGAGTTGATTTCCCCGAACCCGATGGACCGCATATAACGATACGCTCGCCCTTGTTGACAGACAGATCGATATCGTTGAGCACGTGAAGTTCTCCGAACCACTTGTGCATGCCAATAATTCGGATAATTGGTTCGGTCGATATTTTATCGGGGGTTTTCGACTCCTGGTCAGTCATATTGCAGTATTTTACCTCACAGAGAGTGGAGTCAGATAAGGGGTTGGCCTCTCAGGTCTGTAATCTTTGTTCGAGGCGGCGGCTAAAGTTAGACATGACAAAACATCCCACGAAATAGATGGAGGCGGTAAAGAGGTAGGCCTCGGTGTTGAAACCCATCCATTCCGGGTTAGACAGGGTCACATGAGTGGTTCTCAAAAGATCGAAAAGGCCGATAATGACGACAAGTGAAGTATCTTTGAAAGCGGAAATCAGGACGCTCACAGTAGGGGGGATAACAGTCTTGAGGGCCTGAGGCAAAATGATGAGGCGCATCTTAAGGTAGTAGTTCAGTCCGAGTGATTCGGCGGCTTCGCACTGACCTCGAGGCATGGCCTGAAGCCCGCCCCGGACCACTTCGGCAATGTAGGCGGCCGTGAACATAATGATTGCCACCTGCGCGCGCAGGATTGTGTTGACAGTCATCCCTTCGGGCAAGAAAAGGGGGAACATCACCGAAGCCATAAAGAGCATGCTGATCAGGGGCACTCCACGAATCAGTTCGATGTAGAGCACGCAAAGAGTCTTTATGGCCGGCAGCCTGGAGCGGCGGCCAAGCGCAAGGATAACTCCGAAGGGATAAGCGGCGGAGAGCCCGAAAATCGAAAGAAGCAATGTCAAAGAAATACCGCTCCATTTTTCGGTTTCCACCGATGGAAGCCCAAAGATACCGCCGTGCATGATCAGGCCAATGAGCGCCAGGCCAACCGGCCAAGCTATGAGCAGGCGCTTGTTCCAATTGCGCTGAAAGCTGCTGTAAAAAATAAAGGCAGCCAGCAAACCTATTGACAATACCGGTCTCCACTGCTGGTCGTAAGGGTAGAACCCGAAGAGGATGAATCGGATGTTCCTGGTTACAACGGACCAGCAAGCTCCGTTCACCAGGTTGCAGGCCTGGCCGTCCGACCACCACACAGCGTTGACAAAAGCCCACTTGATGAAAGCCGGTACTGTCCTGTACAGAACGTAGACAATTAACAGGGTCAGCAGGGAGTTGAAAGGGCTGTTGAAAAGATTCTGCCTGACCCAGCCTGTTGCTCCGATACTTGTGACGGGCGGCCTGACATTTTCAGTTGATTGTACGGTAATCGATGCGTCTTCCAAAGTTTATCTCTCGACCAAGGCTTTTTTCTTATTGTACCAGTTCATGAAAGCGGAGGTTACCAGGCTGATAACCAGATAAACGACCATGATCAAAGCCACCCCTTCTATTGCCTGACCAGTCTGATTAATTGTCGTATTGGCGACGGCGACAAAATCCGGGTAGCCTATCGCAATTGCAAGCGAGCTGTTCTTGGTAAGGTTCAGCATCTGGCTTGTCAGGGGCGGAATGATGACCCGCAGCGCCTGAGGCAGGATTACCAGGGAAAGCACTTGGCCGGGTTTGAGGCCTATGCTGATGGCCGCCTCGGTCTGTCCCCTGGAAACCGCCTGAATACCGGCCCTGACGATCTCCGCAACGAACGCCGAGGTATAGAGCACGAGGCCGAGGAGGAGCGCTCCGAATTCCGGGCTGAAGGAGAAGCCTCCTTCATAGTTGAACCCAACCAAATGGGGAAGGTCGAGGCCGGCCGGCAAACCGAAGGCGAGCCAGATAATAAGAGGCAGCCCGATAATGGCGCAAAGCGAGACCGGCAGAACCGGGAAAATCCGGCCAGTCTTATCCTGGCGCGCCCTGGCCCACCGGCGCAGAATATAGGTTGCGCAACAGGCTGCAAGCAAGGCGGCGGCCATTGCGGGATAGGCCGGGTGATATTCAGGGAGGGGGAAGTAGAAACCGCGGTTATTGAAAAAAATTCCGGAAAGCGGATTCAATGACCGCCTCGGCCCGGGAAGCGCAGTGTGGAACAAGCCGTACCAGAAGAAAAGCTGAAGCAGCACCGGGATGTTCTGAAGCACTTCGATGTAGCCGGTCGCAAGTCTGGCCAAGAGCCAGTTCTTCGACAGCCGCGAAATCCCCACAAAGACGCCGAGGAAAATAGTCAGAATTACCCCGGTGAAGGCGACCTTCAGGGTGTTCAGAAAGCCGACAAACAGGGCCCGGACATAAGTGTCGGCAGCCGAGTAGGGTATCAGCGGCTCGCCGATTTCAAAGCCGGCTTCCTTTGAAAGAAAACCGAATCCCGTAGCGATGGATTGCCTGCGCAAATTGGCCTGGGTGTTGCTGAATATCCAGTAGCCCAGCATGAAGACCAGGCAAAGAGCAGTCACCTGAAAAACAATCCCCCGTTTTGAGGGATCACGCCAGAGGGGAACCTGTTTGTCAGGCAGTCCGGTATTTGCTACCTGCGTTGAAGACATGCTTTACACCAGCACGATTCGTGTCCTACTTGAATGGCGGAGCATACATCAGGCCGCCGTCCTTCCACTGCGCGTTAAGGCCCCGCTTTAACTTCAGTTTTGTGTTTATGCCCACGTTGCGATCGAAGACCTCTCCATAATTACCAATTCTTTTGACTATATTGTAGGCCCATTTGTCATCGAGGCCCAGGGCTTTGCCGTTTCCGGGCGTGACGCCAAGGAAACGCTTGATATCCGGGCCAGGGCTTTTCAGCATTTCATCTACGTCCCTGGATGTAATGCCAAGGTCTTCGGCTTCTATCATAGCGAGGACACAAAAATCGACGATATCCCGCCATTGCTCGTCTCCGTGCCGAACAGCAGGCGCCAGCGGCTCTTTAGAAATTATTTCCGGCAGAATTATATAGTCATCCGGGTTCGGGGCAACTGCCCTGACACCCGCCAACTGCGAGGCGTCAGAGGTCAGGCAGTCGCATCTTCCTGCAAAAAAAGCCTGGTTCAGTTCGGTATTCTGTTCGATAACGACCGGTTTCATCGACATTTTGTTGCTGCGGAAAAAGTCGGCCACATTCTGTTCGGTAGTGGTGCCGGGCAGCACGCACACGCTGGCGCCGTTGAGTTCTCTTGCGCTCGTTACACCCAGCTTTTTGGGGACCAGAAATCCCTGGCCGTCGTAATAGTTGACGGCAACGAAGTTGAGGCCCAACTCAGTCTCGCGGGTGAGTGTCCTGGTGGCGTTGCGGCACAGGACATCGACCTCTTTGGACTGGAGTGCGGTAAACCGCGTCTGGGTCGTCAGGGCCACATACTTTATCTTGTCCGGATCTCCAAAAATCGCTGTGGCGATTGCACGGCCCGTGTCAATGTCGAGTCCTCGCCATACGCCCTTTTCATCCGGCATTCCGAAGCCGTAGAGTCCTCCATTGACTCCGACGATGAGGTATCCGCGAGCCTTTACCGTGTCGAGTGTTTCTCCGGCAAGAGCCACCAGCGGGAGCCACATAATGGATGCAGCCAGCAATACAACAAAACCTGATTTAGCGAACCTCATCTTTTTCCTTCCTCCTTCTTTCGGTCCGTGCCTGCATGGTTTCTTTCAGGCGATCACAGCCGGTCGGCCCTTGAAGCCAAAAAACGATTGTGAGCCTGCCAAAACAGTGATAAGTCGATTATCGCCGTAGTTACGAAAACCAGGACCACCCCCGGGAAGATGCGCCGTGAAGATCGGCGGGAGCTTTCGTGTTGTGTGGATCGGAAAGTTCGACAATGAACAGAAGATTTCGGTTAACTTCTACAGTAATGGGATAAATTGGTCAAGGAATGGCTTGCGTTCGGCTGCTATAACTTTTGAAATATGCTCGATTATGCGGCGACTTGGCCCTGGGCGCCTTGTATGTTGTGGAACCGGAGTGCAAACTTTTGAGCGGGCCGGGTCCTCAAAAAGGTGAAAGCCAGGAGGAGGGAGGGGGGCCTGGCTTTCGGGGATTAGGGTATTTATAGAAACCAACTCTTGTGATCATAGTCTCCAACTTTTAATGCCGGGAAGCAATAAGGTGGAGACAGTAATCACAAGTAGTCCGATACAGTACTTTTTGCATAAAGTCAACTAATATCTTACATAATGTTTATGATTTTTGCGATTTTGCACTTTGTTTTAGACGAACCTGGATCGCCTTTATGAGCCAGGAGATTGTAAATACTGTTAGAAATCGGCGGTTGATTGCCGCGCATCGAGGAGCTCGTTCGCTTGCCCCGGAAAATACTCTGGCTGCGGCCCGGGCAGCTCTTGCGGCCGGCGCGCACATGTGGGAGATCGACCTGCGAATGAGCCGGGACTCAGAACTCGTATTGCTCCACGATCCTGACCTGAAGCGTACTTCGGATGCGCAGAGCAAATTCCCGGGCCGAAGTCCCTGGCTCGTTTACGATTTCACTCTTAGTGAACTCAAATCCCTGGATTTTGGCTCCTGGTTCGGCAAAACCGATCCTTTCGGGCAAATTGCGGCAGGTGAAATCTCGCCGTCGGGGCTGGCCAAGTACACAGGCGAGACGGCGGTGACCCTCGAGGAGGCCATCCTGTTCACGATTCGCTACGATTGGTTGCTGAACGTGGAGATCAAGGATTTGCCGGGACGGCCCGGGCATGAGTCGATAGTGGAAAAAGTCGTCGGCCTGGTCCGCTCGCTGGGCGCGGCTGAAAAAGTGCTTATTTCCTCCTTCAACCATCATTATCTCAAGCTCATCAGACGATTGGACAAGAATATAAGGACTGGAGTTCTTGTGAATAGTTTTCAATCCGATCCTGTCGGATTGATGCTCGAACTGGACGCTTTTACCTTTAATCCCGGGTTGCGCGGCTTTTGGCCGCCCCAAATTCGCAGATTGAAGCAAAAGGGTTTCGGAGTGCTTGTCTGGGTCTTAAACAATCCATGGGTGGCCAGAGCATGTTTTACCCTGGGAGCGGACGGTATTTTTACCGATTTTCCTCAGAGATTTTCGCGAAGATAAGGAATTGAGGAATTGAGGGATTGCGGGATTGAGGGATTGTGATCCAATGAAAATCTTGATACTGACAACCCTGCCTCAGGAATATTCGCCTCTACGAAAGCTTTTTCCCTCCTGGCGTCTGGTGAGAAAGAGGCCATCGAAGAAGTTCGCGTTCAAGCTCCCCGACAAAGAGATCGTCCTAATCGAATGCGGCATGGGATCAAAAGCGGCCAAAGAAGCGCTTGGGGCCGAACTGGCGGAATACACCCCCGACCTTCTTATGTTCTCAGGTTTTGCAGGAGGCCTTCATCCGGACCTGCAGACCGGGGTTGTCTGTTTTACCGTGAGCGTGCGAGGAATATTTTCCGAAAAGGTTTTCCAGTTCCGAGTTCCAAATGCGCTCTCCGATTTCCTGGCACAAAATCATATCAGACCGGTCCTGACAATTAGCGCCGAAAGTCCCGGAGACAAGCAGGCACTGTCTGTTCTTGCCTCCGGGCAGATGGCTGTTTTGGACATGGAAACCGCTACAGTGGCCGAAATTGCCTGGAGTAATAAAATACCCTTCATTTGCTTAAGGGCCATAAGCGACCCCATCGGCCACGATCTTGGGTTCAATTTGAACGATATTGCAGACGAGCGCGGAAGGATAAGGCTAACCGGCGTGCTTTTTACAGTGATGAGAAAGCCTGCCACCTTGAAGGCCTTTTACCGTGTGTGGCGCAATTCCAGGCGGGCGGCAAGGAATCTGTGCGGGTCAGTCGCCGCTTTGCTGGGGATTCCAGCCCCTTTGCTGGGTAAGATGACGGGTGAAATCAGGATCGAGCGGCAGTGAGCGGGGATCTCCCGATGTTGACGGATGCCGGGAGAAGTAAGTATATACCGCTTCAGCGGAAACGTTCGAATTCTTATAGAACGTGAAGAAAACCATCGGCACAAGCAGCACTGATAACAGGAGCAGGTCCACCAGGCCGAGCAGCATCTCGCCAATGCAAAAAGTAACCGCAATATTGAACAAAAGGACCGAGAAGTAAAGCGCCGGTCCGAGCAGCCTCATCCAGGATGAGCGGCCGGCGGGCAAGTGGAGTTTTGAATCCGGAGAAAGCATCCGTTCCAGTGCCTGCAAAGCCCCTGTGAGGACAGCCCCGACGAACAGCCACCCTCCAAAATTGCTCATCGGAATTCCAAAGTAAAACCCCTCATGACGATATCCGTAAATCCGGCCGAGAAACCACTTTTGTCCCTGAAGGGCGACCGGATCGATAACTATGTCCAGCAGGACGAAAAGGAATGCACCAAGAATCAGCGTCTGCCACGAGCGCCGTATTCGAGATGTTTCGAGCGTGATGAGGTTACCGGACAAAAGGGCCACGGGGCTCATAAGAAAAACGGCCAGCGAGTAGCTGCAATAGGAAAGGAAGACATAAGAGAGCGAATCCATGAAAGGGACCCCAAAAACCCATAACTCCCTGTGCGCGGTGGTGGTCTGAATGTAAAAATAATCCCCGTAGGGAAACCCCCAGTGAATCGACGAAAATTCAGAAACCCATGCAAGGGCGTAGCCTACAGGAATATAGGCCAGAGTCCTTTTCCAGCCGATATGCCGCCAGCCCGCAACAAGATATACTGCAAGAAAGGCAAAAACATAGGGGCGAAGGAGGATGGTTCCCCAGAGGAGTCTTAGCAACTCATACATTCACGTTCCACTTGAGCATCCGAAACAGGTCCTTCATACCCATCTGGCGCACGGTAGTAGGTTCGAACCCGCAGTGGACCATACACTGGGCGCACCGGGGGTCGGCGCCGGATACGTAATGGTCCCAATCGGTGCGATCCATCAGTTCGGCAAAAGTGAGGTAATGAGTATCCGTTATAAGGTAACAGGGGGATTTCCAGCCCTGTGAGTTGCGTGTTGGATTTCCCCATGGCGTGCATTTAAGAGATCTTTTGCCGGACACAAATTCCAGGTAGAGCGGAGTGCTGATTATCGGGAAATCCCGCCCCCAGGTGCTAATCTCTCGGAATTTCTTCACAATCTCACTTCTTGTTAGAAATACGTCCTGGACAACCTCTTCATAACTGAAACCAGGAGCGACAAGAATACCGTCGACTCCGGCCTTTGTTAGCTGTTGAAAAAGCCTGGCAATATCAATAACCGAAGAGTCGCGGTAAACAGTGGTATTGGTGCTTACACGGAATCCTTTGGCCTTGGCGGCTTTCACCCCGGCAAGCGCCTTGCTGAATCCTCCCGGCTTTCCGATTATTGTGTCGTGAATATGCTCGGTCCCGTCGAAATGGACGTTCCAAGTCAAGCGCGGGTTCGGCCTGAAAAGCGACAACGTTTCCTCAAGCAAGAGGCCATTTGTACAAAAATAGATATGCCTGCCTCGTCCGAGCGCTTCCTCGACGAGTTGTGGCGCTTGAGAGTAAAGAAGCGGTTCTCCCCCGGTGATAGTGACCACAGGTGTCCCTGTTTCTTCGATTGAGGTTATGCAATCTTCGAGGGACATTTCCTGCGAAAGGGTGTCGTGATATTCTCGAATCCTGCCGCAGCCGGCGCAGGTCAGGTTGCATCTGTGAGTCGGCTCAAGCATCAAAACGAGGGGAAACCGCTCGACTCCGCGCAGTTTCTTGCCGACAAGGTAACTTGTCATCGAAACGTAAAGACTTGTTGGAAAACGCATCAAAACCTCGATTCTCTGGAGCGGAGCTGTAACAGTTCCTGCCTGCTCCCGGTTGCGGCCTCTATTGCCGTGTAACGTATCCGTTCTGTCTAAACCATGCGACCGCGTCGCTCAGGGCCGTCTCGACAGGGGTCTGCGGAAGCCCCAGATCCCGTATCGCCTTGGACGGGTCGAAAAACATACGTTTTGCCGCCATTTTTACCCCTTCGTAAGGGACCAGCGGCTGACGCCCGGTAAGCCGGGAGACGAGATGCAGAATTCCGGCAAGCCACAATATCGGGGTATAGGGAAGCTTTACCCCAGGCGCGGGAACTCCGGAGATGTCTTCAAGCATTGTAAAGATTTTCGCCAGTGTGAGATTGCGGTTGCCCAGGATGTACTTTTGCCCAATTTTGCCTCTCTCCAAAGCCAGTCTGTGCCCCTCGGCAACGTCTCTGACGTCGACAAGATTAAGACCCGTATCAAGATAAGCGGGCATTTTTCTGTTTAGAAAATCGACAATGATTTTGCCGGTCGGCGTTGGTTTGTAGTCGCCAGGGCCTACCGGCGTGCTCGGGTGGACAAACACCAAAGGCAATCCCTTATCGAGGAATTTCCCAGCCTCCCGCTCGGCCAGAAACTTCGATCTCTTATAGTGTCCGACCATGTCTTCGAGACAAACGGCAGTGGCCTCATCGGCTGGAGTTCCGTCCGAAATGAGCCCGAGCGCTCCTACGCTGCTTGTATGCACCACCCGCCTGACTCCGGTCGCCAACGCAGCCTGCATGACGTTGACCGTACCGTCTACATTGCTCTCATAAATATCGCGCGGGTTCCTGGCCCATAACCTGTAATCGGCTGCGACGTGAAAAACCGCCTCGGCCCCCGACATAGCGTTCATTACCTCGCCGGGATTGCGAATATCGCCGATCTGCCATACGATGCCGGGCAGGTCCCCGTATTGAGCCGATTGTCTACGGCAAAGCGCCCTCAGGCTCCATCCCTTGCGAATCAAGGCCGCTGCGACGTGATGTCCAACGAACCCCGTAGCTCCGGTTATAAAGGCGACAGGCATCTTATCCCTCTTATGGTCCGGCCTTTCGACCCGCTTTCCTATAACAGAACGAAGCGCAATAGTGAAGGGTGAAGAGTGAGGGAGCGGGGGGCGGGAAGGCGGGAAGCCTGGTTGCACGCGAAGACTGATCATCAGGTCAGGGAGAGGCACGACGGCGGAGGCCTTAGCGGTGAAAAAAAAAGGAATCCGGACGGAAACTACCAGCCGGGCAGTGTGAACCGGAGTTCAGGGCTGTTAGCCATATAACCTTGCAATTCCTCCAGGTCGGTCGTCTCCAGGCGGTGAATAATGCCCTCCCATCTGTCCCTTATCCCGCCCTGTTCGGGGGCACGGTCACTGAACAGGAAGCGGATATTCGAAGAAGGGGCAAATGCAATTTCTTTAATCTCATTGAGCTTATTGCAGAGTGCATCGGCAAAAATCGTGACTGAACTGTTTATCACTTGCAGCGGCACACCGCTCTCAAGGGCCTTCTCCAGATGCGCTCTGAAGCGGGTCAGGCATTGCGGAAGCATTGCCAGGAGCGGAGTTGTCCAATCCGTAAAGGACCCGGTGGTCTCGATTATGATAAGCCGTGTGGGTAAAGAGCTGGAATTTAATTGGATCACTTCATCGCCGTCATCGTAGAAAATCTTGCCTGTACGCGGGCTCGCTCTGCCGAGTACGAGTGTGAAAGTTGCAGCGCCGCCGAGCAGACCGGACAGACGCTTTATGAAATTGGGGTTTTTATAGCAGCAGATTGGAATCTTGTCAGTGACAATACCCGAAATATACTGTCGCTCAAAGAAAAAGGCCGGGATGAGCCCCAATCCGGGGACGCGTTCGTCCAGCCTTATCTCGCTGTAGGAAAGGATGGGAAACCCCAGTTGAGCCGCGGCATGCAGTCTGTCGAAAATATAGTTGCGGTAATTGATTGTCTCGCTAACAGCTTGCTCCAGGGGAATGCCCATCTTTATCCGATGAATGACGTCCCATTTCATGAGCCGCAGGATACGAATTGAATCCTGTTTGTCTCGGGTTGTCATTACCACCAGATAGACTTCTCTTTCCTCCTCTCCCGAGATCTCTCTTGTGCTCTGGGACTCCTCTATGCGCCCGACATTAATTGAAAGGAGTCCGCCTGATTTTTCCCAAAAATGCGAGATTAGACCCCGGACGCGATGATGCACCCCCGGGTCGAACCGGAGCTCATCACCAATAATGGACGCTCCGGGCAGCCATTTTACATTCAGGTGAAACTCGGGGCTCAAATCGAGCGCCCATTCTTCGATCTCTTCTTCGTTGATATCGAACAGACGGCAGAACATGGTAGTTCGCCACACGGGGTTATGATAATCGTCGACTATCAACTCGAAGCCGGCCGATCTGGCGAAATGAGAGGCGAAACGGTCAAACGCTCTTAGAGCTTTCTTTGCGCTTTCACCGTCGGGAAGGACTTCGAGCAGACAGACAACGTCCTGGAGATCTGCAAAATCGAGACTGATGTCTGCAGGCAGAAAAAAGCTCAATTCGCGCGCCCCCCGGCTATTTTCTCGTTGGAAAAGGTTTAGAATTTCCCTGAGTCGAGCGAGGGCCTCCGTGCGGTCATGTTCGAGCAGTGGTCTGATACGGATGAATTCATCGTAAGTGAGGAACCTGCCTCCGGTAGGCGCATTGTAATAAACGGTCAATCCGGTGCTCACTTGCACTTTGCTTGCCAGCACGTGAGAGCAAATTTCCTCTACTGACCTTGGGGCCGGAGACATTCGCCAGCTTTCACCTCTCAGGCGCAATTGCTTTCTTACCTCGGGAATATGCAACCCGGTGAACTGAATTCGCTCTCGGGGGAAGAAGGACTGCAGTATTTGGTCCGCAGCAAAAACTCGTTCCATAGCGGTAGGATCGGATCGAACCAGGATCAGCGCACCTCGAAAGAACAGCGATACCGCATCCTTGCAAATCTCGAGGTCAAGCTCCTTGACTTCGCGCAAATTTTTTTCGGGAGACTTCTGCTTGAGAAGTTCGAGCATAATCGAAGCGTGGTATGCATGAATACCACGGACAGACACTATGGTGCGGTGTTTTGGAAATACAGATGCAATCGGACTCAGCAGGTCCCCTTTTTCGTCTGTGGCGAAAAAATCGGGACCGATAAAGGTTATACCCATTTTTTCGCGCGGTTCCAGAGGTCCTTCAAGTGTAATGTTTTCGTTAAAAAATGTCATACCCACCGTCTAATCTGAAAAATACAGCCCTCCATATCGGTACCGGGATACAAAGCATCACGGAGTCCATACATTTTGTATAGCACAAACTCTCGAGGCAAGGTATTTATAATGGTGGAGAATCCTTGGTTTTTTCCCCAACCTTGATCTCTCAATCAAGCTTTGTCGAAGGACGTTCCGCGCGACGCTTCTGTAGCCTCAGAAGCCGGCGGCATTCGTATGCGGCCCTGCTACTGAGCCACAAAGCACCACTTTCACTCAAGATGGTATTTTTTTCATGCTATTGAGTAATTTTTTTTCATCTATACCTTAGCTCTATAGCAGTAGGAGAAGGGAAATGAGCCGATTCAAAATCTTGCCACTTGTGGCGCTTGTACTCGCTGCGATCGTATTATGCAGCCTGCCTGTTTTCGCTCAAACTTCCATCAGACTCGGTGCCTATCTGCCAATGACGGGCGGAGTTGCCGCCTATGGCAAAATGGCGTGGTCGGGTATACAGATCGCGAAATCCATGGAGCCCGAAGTTCTGGGAAAGAAGCTTGATATCATACTACTGGATACGAAAAGCGAGCAGATTGAATCATCGAACGCAGTTTCCCTGCTTGTCGAGATGAAGATTGCGGGCATAATAGGCGAAACTATCAGCGCCAATACAATGGCAGGCAATCCCATCTCGGAGAAGGCTCATATCCCGAGCGTCAGTCCCACGGCGACAAACCCACTTGTCACTCAAGGCAAAAAGTACGCCTTTCGGGCCTGTTTCATCGATCCGTTTCAGGGTGAGGTAGCCGCAAGGTTTGTTCAAAACGACCTCAAAGCCAAGACCGCCGCGCTTATAATCGACCACGCCCAGGACTACAGTGTGGGGTTGGGAAACTTCTTTGCAAAAGAGTTCGAGAAGCTTGGCGGCAAGATCGTTTCGAAAACCTTCATTCAGACGGGGGATCAGGATTTCTCCGCTCAGCTTTCCTCGATCCAGGCAAGCAAACCCGACCTGATTTATGCCCCTATCTATTATACGGAGGACGCTTTGCTCGCCAAACAGGCTCGAGATTTGGGGATAACAACACCCATTATGACCGGCGACGGCGCCCAGGTTGACCAGTTAATCCAGATAGGGGGAAAGGCCGTTGAGGGAATGTATTTTACCGGCCATTTTCACAAGGATGCCGCAACGACCGAGCGCGCAAAAGAATTTACAAAACTCTATGAGGCCCAATATAAAGAAGAAGTAAGCGCTTACTCCGCCCTTGGGGCCGATGCCTATTTCCTTTTGGTTGACGCGATAAAAACGGCCAACTCTACAGACGGACCAAAGGTCCGGGACGCGCTTGCCAACACTAAGGATTTCAATGGGGTTTCCGGTTCTCTGACAATGGGACATGATGGGAACCCAATTAAAAGCGTGGTTATCAACAAGGTCGAGAACGGGAAATTCGTCTATGTCACAACGGTTACTCCGTGAAGGCGCATGAGCAGGTTAAGTCAAATGCTTACGCAAAAAGGCGGCAACAGGCACTAGACCTTTTTCCCGGTCGAAAGGTTTTAGACGATGAGGCACGAAATAAAGGAACTGATGACCGGACTTTCTGAAATCGCGGTGATAGATGAAAATTCCACTCTTTTCGAAGCCGTACTGGAAATCGGCATGGCCCGCGCAAAGGATCCGGCCGGTATAAGATGTGCGGCTGCGCTCGTGGTGGATAAAGAAGGGAATGTGGCCGGTTTTCTTGAATTCAGAAACATGCTGAGGGGCCTTGAGCCCAGGCACGACGAATTTGTCGAATCCGCAAAGAAGGGTGGATTTTCCCCTGATAAGATCAGATCGGAACTGCAAAAATACGGTCTTTGGGAAGAGGCCCTCGATGGTTTGTGCAAAAAGGCCGGGGAGATGTTGATAAAGCGGTTTATGACTGTTCCTGAGGAGAGTCAGATAACCAATGCGGAGGGTTCAATAAATGAGGCGATCTATCAGATGATTGTTTCCGGCCATGATTATCTGTTTGTCAGGGATGGGCAGGTGCTGACGGGTATAATCTGCCTTTCCGATATTATGGGCCACATTTGCGATACGGTGAGAGCCTGCCGGATATAGCAAGTTTCCGATCGCCGGTCCTTCTTTTTTGGCGCGAGAGCTCGACTCGATAAGGGTAAAAGGCAGGCAGGCCCCCGTGAAGATTTATGAACTGAGAGGCAAGGGTGAAGAAAAAGATGTCACATTTCTTGATACCTTTGCACAAGGTTTGGCAGAATATAAGAAGCGGCTATGGGAACGCGCAGAACTGCGCTTCGAGTCGATTGCTTCGCTTGACCCTCCATCCCGAACATATCTGGAGCGGTGTCGCCATTACAAGACCCATCCGCCCCCGGAGAATTGGGACGGAGTATTTACTCAAGCATCGAAGTAGAAGCGGGGCTCGAGGTCATCAGGTTAAGCGTTCCGCCCTATGGCTATCATGCGAAGATTCATGAAGCCGTAATCGCCCTGCTCCCTGTATGGAGAGAAGTCAGTGATTATCCTGACGCCTTCGAATCCGACCTGGCCGAGCAGTTCAGAAATCCTGCGGGAATCATAGAAACGGATCGAGTAAGTACGGTCGCGGATCAGGCCTTTTTTTTTGCTGAGAACCATTTCGCGGACGGATACCGTATCGGCCTTAAGTTCACGCTGGCGGCAGACCAGGATATCTTCGCCGATTTCGTGCCAGGCTTCGGGTTTGAGATTGTTCCTCACGGCCTCTCCATCGGCGAGGTCAATTAAAAGCCAACCTCGATCGCGCAGCACCCGTTTGGCTTCGATAAGAATTCTCCTGTCAGCCGAAGGTTCCGGCAGATATCCCAGTGAATTGCCCATGATGAGCGCATGATCGAAAGTTCGGGAGGCCAGCCCAGTGCTCTGCGCATCGGCCAGTATGCAATCCATGGGGTAATTGTATCGCCTTGCCATCGATCCGGCGTGATTGAGCAAAAATTCAGAGTAATCGACCAGCGTGCATCTGGTGAAACCCCGACGGCTTAGTTCCAGGCTGTGCCTGCCATGCCCCCCGCAGAGGTCAAGAATCCTGTGGGTGAAGTGGATCGGAAGCAATTGACAGATAAGGTCCACCTCCCGCTGGGTTATCTCATCATCGCAGACCGAGCGGGCATCTGAGAGGAGGTAGAACTCATCGAACATCGTTTTCCACCACTCGGGGTCCACGTCTATGGTCATAATGGCTCCGGACTTGCGCCGAAATCAAACAGTCCGTCTGAGGCTATAATTGCAGGACTGCCGCCCCATGGCTGCATGCGAGCGATTTCAAGTTCTTCCTCTTCAATCTTGATAATTTCATCCAGTTCGCCGGAAAGCCACATTTTCTCCAACATCAGGCAGTCCGACCACAAAGCATTACCATAATCATTGAGTGACTGTATCTGAGCGACGCTGATAACCCGTGGACGCAACGCGACCTTAATGGGCCCCAGCAGATATGTAAACCGCTGCTCCACGGCCAATCTTTCCTGCATCCGGACAACCCCCGACAGGTCGCCATAGCTCATCCCCAGCACGGCCTCATTGATGCGGTTAACCGCATCGCGTATAGTCATATCGGAGCGAAGAACGGCCAACGGCTGAACGCCGCCCCCGCTGCCAACGTTTGTCGGGACCGCGCCATACCGGCCAAGGAAGCCAAAAAGCCCTCCGGGGCCAACCATGCAGCGGAAGTCCGTTTGACAGCGATCCAGGACCACGCGTTTATGCTCCTGGTCCAACATCGGATTTTCTTCTGCCCACAGGTCCAACGGGACCTTTTTCTGAACGATATAGCTTCCTTCCCGGAGCGCAAGGTCTATCGCTTCCCGGGCGTCCGGGTTTACCACACCGACGCGCACGCCTCTGCCGGAATAACCCCTTTCAGGCTTGAGAACCAGGTCGCTCCAATGACGATATGTCCACTCGATCAAATCGTCAATGTTTTCGCCCCCGGGTCCAACAGTGCGGCGTGCATGGAACTGGCGCGTCCAGGGAGTTCGCTTCACGATCTCTGGATGAAAGCGGCCGCTGTTGAGGCCGCCCACAACTTCGAACATGCTTTTGACGTTGATCGGTTCCGTGCCTCGAGGGTTGATCACGCGCTTTTCACGCACAGCCTGCAGAAGCGGCGTCAGGTCATGTTTGCGGTGCAGACCCAGCAGCACATCAGAGTTGAAATCCACGAAAACGATCGATACGGCTTGACCTCTCCAGCAAACTCGTCCATTTTTCAGTTCCAGTTGCCGGGGGCTCATCAGCACGCCGGTGATTCCGTCAAAGGTGCTCAGGCGCCGGGCTAGATTGATATTCTCGGTTACGTCCTCAAGGGTTTCTTCCTCAGCCACTACTGCAATTAAACCCTGGTTTTTGCCTTCGCGGGCCTCATGGGCTTCGAGCAGCATTTTCACGAACCCGTTGACCGGAAACAACAACGGATGGTCAAAGTCAAGGCCGACCCCTATGGGTGTTATGCTGTTGAGCGCTGACCAGACGGCCTTGCCGATGACCTGGGTGATACGCTGATAGTCCCATCCGCCAGGGCTGCCGAGGTTCCATTCGGAATGGAACCCCGCAAAATCTTTCATTGCATTCACCTCCTTATTTTTGAGACGCATCTCTTCTCCTTAGGCGTTTGTCGATCAGGTGAAAGGGCAACTGTCCTCCCTCAAGCAACATCCTGTGGAACCCGTCATGGCCCATTTCACCGGCATAAGCTTCTCTGAGCCGCAATATCTCAAAACGGCCTAAACTATAACAGAGTTGATAGCCGGGATTTAGCCGAAAGCGATCGATCTGGCCCCGGGCCTCGTCCGGACTAAAGCCGGCGGTTGTCAAAAGTCCCAGCGCATCATCCGGAAGCAGTCTTCCCGAACTCAACCCAATGTCGATCTGGCAGCGTGCGGCCCTCCAGAGCCTGCGTTTACGGTCGATCAGGCGGTCCATAGGGCTTTCGGCATACCCGTACTCAGTCAGGAGGGACTCGACATAATAAGCCCATCCTTCGTAAAAAAGAGGGGATTCAATTTGGCTTCGCACCGGATTTTCAAGCATCCTCCGCGTCGAGTCCAGCAAATAGTGGCCCGGAAAGGTTTCATGGGCGGTGAGGAACTTATACTCCCGGTGAAAACGTTTCCTGCGAAGCTCCCCGGTTTCGGGGCTCCTTTGACCTTGTGCCTGAGTGGTGATGAAAAAAAAGTCCTTTTCCCTGCCGTCCTTCGTAAAGGCTGCGCTGAAAGAAGCAGAGCTGCGCACCGATTGAAGGTAAGTGGGAGTTTGACAAACCAGCGGCAATCCCGGCGCAATCATTCCCATGAAACCATTGGACTCAAAGAAGTGTTTCAGCCTTTCCATTTCACGCTGGTATAGCGTGATGGTATCTATCGCGCCTGCCTCCTCGGGACTGTAGTCATGATACAATTCCCTCCAGGATTTGCCAGGCGCCAAATCTTTTTGCAGGCTCTCCAATTCTCTCAGGTTTTCCGACCATTCTTCAACGGCAATCTCAAATACTTCAGACAGATTTCGAACCGACCCGAACCTGTCTCGCAAGGTTGTCTCGAGACCTGGAACTGCAAGCTCCCGATCCGGGACAGGTCGAAGAGAACCCAGGGTTCTGCCGAAGGCCCCAAGAGAAGACAGGGCCGCCTCGATCGCAGGCACAAGCCGCCCGGCATCCTCTGTGGCGAGGCCCTGAGCCGTTTCGCGCAAATACGTGCCGCAGTCGTTCAGCATGGCAATCGTTGCCCGGTGAAAAGTCTCGGGCACGAAATCGACATTTCCGGCGGCCTGTCGCAACAGGCTTGGAATGGCGCTGAGCCGGGCAAGAGTTCTTTCTATCCTCTCCTTGTGATTGCCTGCGGGTTTGGTGAGGGCATGGTCCAACCCTATGAAAGCTATTTTCAAGTATAGCAGGGGGTTGCGGCGCCAGACAGGATTTTCCTCCAGTTCGATGAGGATACCGGCGATGCTTGAATTGAGCAATTCCAGGTCTATCAGTCTCTCCAGGTCATCTTCGCAGGAGGCAAGAAGATCGAAATTTCTTTTAAACTCCCTGAGAGTGAAAATACATTCTTCAATAAAGCCGGGATCGAGGCTTTCCATCCTGTCGTAATACCGGCTCGCCGCTGCCGCTCGAGGAAGAAAGTGGAATTCATCGCTTGCGCACATTACGGGAAACCGTTTTGCCAGGTAATCAAAATAGCTTTCAGTCAATTTCTCCTGAGACTCCGGCATTGGAATGCTCCGTTATCCGTAAAGCGGGTTTCCTTAGTTTATGATACCATTTTTCTAAAATGCAAGAATCGGCGTTACGACCCTTGGTATCACGATAGCAGGGCAGGCGTTGGTAAAGCTCTATACGGGGGAATACGCCGGGACGCAAGTCAAGCTGCAGGAGCTGCGGGGGGCCTTTCGGCTCCCCCCGCCCGGATCGAACTTGAGACTGACGATGAATCGGGTTCACGGTGAGGTAATCAGTATGACTGATTTGCCTTTACGGATTGCGACAGACCGTCATAGATCCGAAATGTTCCAGGTACCCACTTTGGTATTGCCGTTGTACAAATTACCCGAGCCTGTCTTTTTGGCCGGATTGTAGGTACCAGTCCCTCCGGTGACGGTATTACCATTGTCAATGGTGAAACTTATTTCATCCGAGGCCCATCTACCCGAAAAACCCGTCCCCTCTAACTGGCCGTTGGTGTCCTTGCGGATAGAGATAGCGGTAAAAGAATAATCGTCGTTAAATATAACGGCCAGAGGACCCGAGGGCGGCTGCACGCCGGGTGTTTTCCACGTGCCGATTTTAGGACCGGCGCCAACAACGTTGGTTTTTTCATCGGCTGACCAGGTACCCGAAGATGAGTTATCGGGCTGTGTCCAGGTTCCTGAAAGACCTGACGCCGTAATGCTGCCGCTAACCAAGACATGATGACCATCGCTCGTGGCGCAGGCCGCACTCAAGTTGCCGTCTTTATCAATTGTCCCATTTCTACACTCCAGGAAACCACTACCGTCATCATTTAATCCCAAGGCATGGAAGGCCGTGGCGGTCGCGTGTATCGCAAGTGTGCCGCTATCCGAACACCCCTGAGTACACTCTTCAGTCCCCAAGAACACTCCCCCGGCAAAAGGCTGGCCAAGTATAGTGACATCTGCCTGGGCAGAGATGGACGGGTTCGATGAAACCGCGACCTTAACGAAGTTGGAAATGGTGATGGTGTCGTCGGATCCGCTGTTGGGTACCGTCAGGACCCCGTTTTTGTTAATCGAACAGGGCGCGCCGTCCGCACCCTTAACAGTATCGTTAAGAGTCCAGTCAAGTTTTAAGCCTGTGATCTTCTTGTTGCTGGAGTCATAAACTGTCGCCGTAAACTGCGCTTCCTTCCCCCAGGCAACTGCAGCAGATTTGGGAGAGATCACGACGGTGTTTGGAACCGGAGGCGAAGTTTTCGCCATCGCCCGGGGCTCCTGAACGAAGCTGACGCACATAAAGGCGCAAATAAGAATACAAATTGATAGAACGATTCCGGATATTTTCATACAATTCCCCCTCCTGATTGTTCGAAAATAATTTTCTCTTTCCAGGGTGCTGAATTTGCTCGGCATAATGAAGGAATTTTATTTAATGTCAACAGGGATTCTGACGGGTATAAAATGATGATCAAAGATACCCAAAAGCGATACAGAACAATGTAAATACAGTGGCTTACGGTCAAACTCGGGTGTGAGGGGCTGCGACCTGTGAGAAGACAAAAAGTTGTCGAACTGGTGGAAACACTTCGCCTTCGTTGCTATAATGGTTGACTGTTTGAATCGGGCCAGAGTAAGACAAAGTCTGCAATTGCCGATTCCGCTGTCCCCAACTCCGGTCCGGGGCGCCTGCCTTTCATGGCCGGAGGTCCTGCGGGGCTGCAACCAACAATGAACACAAGTCTCATCAAGGCGGGATTAATAGCTCCCGTCTTAATCACGGAAAGGGTCCGATGAAGAAAATACTGTTTGTTCTCGTGCTGGCTCTCTTTGCAGCCCCTGGCGCTCTTTTCGCCGGGGACGTCCTGCGAGAGGTAAAAGATCTTCAGATCGTGAAGAATCTATTCCCCCCACAGATTGAAATGATAGAGGCTAGAGATCTCGGGAGTCTCTTCGAGCTTGTGACAAAGGAGCCCGGGAGGGGAAAGCAGATATACTACGTTACGAAAGACGGAGCATACCTGATTGCGGGAGGAAACCTCATTACCGGGGAGAAGGAAAATCTCACTCAGAAGCGGCACGAAGAAATAACCCGGGTCGATATGTCGAAGCTGCCCTTGAAGGATGCCGTTGCTCTCAAGAGAGGAAACGGAGCCAAAAAGCTCATTTTGTTTACCGATGTCGACTGCCCTTTTTGCAGAAAGGCCTACGACTGGCTAAAGGGCCAGACCAACTACACTCTTTATATATTTTTCTATCCGCTTGACATGCATCCAAATTCTGCCGGAAAAACCGTGCAGGTCCTTTGTTCGAAGAATCAGGAAACCGCTCTTGAGAATGCCCAGTCTGACAAGGAGATAGGTTCTGAAAGATGCGAGGCGGGAGAAAAAATCCTTGCCAAACACAAAGCCATTGCAGCGGAAATCGGAATAGACGGAACACCTCTTTTTGTAACGGACACCGGCAGCAGAATATCGGGTCTTCAGACCCCTGCATTGGAAAGCTATTTGAAGAATTAGCGAACGTTGCGGGATTCCAGAAGGGATCGAAGGACCCCCATGTTTTCCTTATCTTCCTTCAGGTCCTTGCCTTTTGGGGTCTCGAGGACCATTGGGTGGTCGCGGAACCTGGGGTCGTTCAGCAGGAGGCGAAATCCATTCAAGCCGATTTTGCCCTTGCCGATGTGCTCATGCCTGTCGACGCGAGAGCCGAGTTCGCGCTTGGAATCATTGAGGTGAAAGAACCTGAGCCGGCCGATTCCGATTGCGCCGTCAAATTTTGAGAGTGTAAAACGGTATGCCTCCTCGTCCCGCATGTCGTATCCCGCCGCAAATCCATGAGATGTATCGTAACACACCCCCATCGTTTCGCCGAATCTCGAGTTTCGCAAAATGAAATTGATTTCCTCGAAGCTCGATCCAAGACTCGATCCCTGTCCGGCTGTATTTTCGATAAGTACGGAGACTGACTCGACTCCGGAGGTTTCAATCGCGCGGTCCAGGTTTTCTACGAAACGAATGAGGCCTGCCTCTGTTCCCTCGCCAAGGTGCGCACCAGGATGCATGATAAGGTATTGTATCCCGAGATTGGCGCAGCGCACCAGTTCTTCTGCAAGAGCGGAAATCGACCTGGAAAGAACCAGTTTGTCTCTTGCGGCGAGATTGATTAGATAGATGCCATGTGCTGCAACTTGAATACCCCCGTTTTGTTTCCACCTGTACTTGAAAAGTTCAATCGTTAGGGGGCTGAGTTTGTCGGAACGCCACTGTCTGTGGTTAGTGGTAAAAATTTGGAGGGCACTGCCCCGGATTTCTTTAAGCCGTTCGAAAGCCAGGTGCATTCCCCCTGCAATTGACATATGAGCGCCAAGATAAGGCACTGTGAGTATCCTTTTCCGAATTGGACTCCCGCCCCGGGTTCGATACCGCACTTCAGGTCCGGCGTGATTGATCCGGTGTTTCCGGGTGAGACTTAGAAAAACATCAACGATCGGCAGCTATTTAATACCAAATCACTCGGTTTGTGTTTAGGCTGCTTTTCAATTATTCTGGCTCTCTGGGGAAAATAGAAACTAGTAAAGTAGAGTCGAAGAAGTCAATGCAGATGTTCAGCACGTGCAAAAAAGGTTAATTCACCTGCATCCCGGGAGATAAAAAATGATCGAACGCTATACTCGTCCTGAAATGGGGCGGATTTGGACTCTTGAGAATAAATACCGAAAGTGGCTGGATGTCGAGCTTGCAGTTTGTGAGGTGCTCTTCCAAAGAGGCGAGATCCCTCCTGAAGACTTTAAAACAATAAAGGAAAAGGCCGGTTTCGACGTTGAAAGAATCGAGGAAATCGAGCGCGAGACCCAGCACGATGTTATTGCATTCCTTACGAGCGTAGCCGAGCTTGTCGGCCCTTCGTCCCGTTTTATCCACGAGGGTCTTACATCGTCGGATGTTTTGGATACGGCCTTTGGACTGCTTCTTACGGAAGCATCCAGCCTACTTTTGGAAGATATCGAGAAGTTCCTTGCGGTACTGAAAAAGAGGGCCTTTGAGTTTAAGAACACGGTGCAGATCGGACGCTCCCATAACGTACACGCCGAACCGATAACGTTCGGGCTCAAGCTCGCGGTATGGCATTCGGAAATGGCGCGCAACCGGGACCGTTTGCTTCAGGCCCGGGAAAGCATTCGGGTGGGAAAAATATCCGGTGCGGTCGGCACATTCGCAAACATCGCCCCCGAAATCGAGGAAGCCGTTTGCACGCGCCTTGGGCTGAAGAGTGCTTCCGTGAGTACGCAGATCATCCAGCGCGACCGGCACGCTGAGTTTTTCTCCACACTTGCCATTATCGGGTGTTCAATCGAGAAGATTGCAACTCAGATTCGCCTGCTCCAGCACACAGAGATCAGAGAGGTCGAAGAGTATTTTTCACCCAGCCAGAAGGGTTCCTCCGCGATGCCCCACAAACGCAATCCGATTTCCTCCGAGAACCTCTCAGGTCTTGCGCGCGTACTTCGGGGCAACGCCCTGGCCGCAATGGAAAACGTGGCACTGTGGCACGAGCGCGACATCAGCCATTCATCAGTGGAACGCGTTATAGGTCCGGATTCCACAATTCTGCTCGACTACATGCTGATACGCCTCACACGCGTTGTCGAGCGACTTGTCGTGTTTTCAGACAACATGGGACGCAACATGTCCATTTCCGGAAGCCTTTATTTTTCCCAGCAGGTGATGCTTTCTTTGATCCACAAGGGGATAACCAGGGAAGAGGCCTACCGGATAGTCCAGCAGAACGCGATGGAAGTCTGGAGAAAGGGCGGCGACCTCAAAGACCAGCTCAAGGGAGATGAACGTGTGACCAGCCTGCTCGCAGAAAAGGAGATCGATTCCATATTCGATCTCAACTATCACCTCAAATACCTGGACGCTATTTTTGAACGGGTGTTCGGGGCAAGACAGGCATAAAATTGCGTTCTATTCTTTGGGGGTGATGCTCTGCGCTTCGCTTTCGATTATAGTAGTATTAGTTTCCATCCGGAAACTGCAAGCGTCTCATCCGGTCTTTCCGGATTGACGCCGGTTACGCTTTACAGTTCGATAAACCATAGAATTTCACAGGCGTCAAAGTGAACCCTAAACCCGAACTCCTCGCCCCGGCCGGTAATATCGAATCATTTTTCGGTGCAATTCAGAATGGCGCGGACGCGGTCTATCTCGGCCTGAAAAAGTTCAGCGCTAGGGCGACGGCGGCCAACTTTACCATCGAAGACCTTGCCACGCTCATGCCGTTTGCACATAATCGGGGTGTTCACATCTACATAGCTTTGAACAGCCAGATCGTCTCGAGCCAGATTCCCGAAGTGCTTGACACCCTTCATGCTCTGGCCTCTCTAAAACCGGATGGCCTGATAGTTCAGGACGCAGGGATTTTTCATCTTGTCCGTCGCTGGTTCCCCGGTCTGAAGTTGCATGCCAGCACGCTTACAGCCGCACATAATACAGCCGGTGTAAAAGCTCTTCAGGGAATGGGCGCCAACCGGGTGGTGCTTGCCCGCGAACTGAGTCTTGGGGAAATCGAAAAAATATGCCAGGCCACGGAAGCCGAACTGGAAATCTTCATTCACGGCGCGCTCTGTTATTCTTACTCCGGCCTGTGTTTGGCAAGCAGCTTCCGCGGTGGTCGAAGCGGCCTGCGCGGTGAATGCGTCCAGCCATGCCGTCTGAAGTTCCGTCAGGGGAACAAGGAGGGGTTTTTCCTTTCGTGCAACGACTTGTGCGCCTTGCCGCTGATCCCGAGACTCAAGAGGCTCCGAATCGCCGCGTTCAAGATAGAAGGCCGCATGAAGCCTGCGGCCTGGGTTGCCGACGTTGTAAAGGCCTACCGCCTGGTTCTCGACGCCGAATCTGCAGTCGAAGAGCAGCAGGCTTTGATTAAAGCACAAGAATTGATCGCACAGGCCCCTTCAAGACGCCTGAGTTCCGGGCATCTCGACCAGACCGGCGCAGGCAAAATTCTCGCCCCGCACCGGTCGGGCTCAAGCGGCGCCTGGTCGGCCACCGTCAAGTCTGTTCTTGAAAATCGAGTCCTGATCGATTTGCGCTATCCGATTGCAAAAGGAGACCGGCTTCGCCCGGAATCCTCCGCAGGCAGAGAGCAAGAGGCCTTTACGGTGTCGCAACTCTTTGACGGCGCCGGGGAAAGCATTCTTTTCGCACAAGCCGGCGCCCATGTATATCTTGCCAGCCCAAAACCCCTTCATTCCGGGGACAGGCTTTTCAAAGTGGGCACGAAATCGGAATCGGCCGCCGCAATCTGGAAAAAAATAAGGGAGGAAGTTCCGAGGGGCGTTCATCAAAAATCCAAATTCCCCCGCAGGCAAAGCATTCTTGACGATCTCGAAAAACCTGCTGAAGCGCAAACAAAGCAAAAGGGGACTCTCATCGTCAAAGTGGACTCGGGAAACGACCTGGTAGAGGCCTTGAAATCGTCCGCTGCAATGGTCCTGCTCAGCGCAACTAAAAATAACCTGGAGCGCATCGCCAAACAGAGGTTTTCGCCTTCCCAGATGAAGAAACTCGGGTTCTCCCTGCCCCCTCTTATTTTTGAGAGGGACATCGAATATTTCAGGGCCGCCGTCATGTGGTTTGTCAAAAAGGGTTTTTTGCTGTGGGAGATCAATAACTGGGGGCATTTCGACCTGACCGGGCAGGGCAGGGGAGTGCGCCTGGTTGCCGGATCGAGGCTAAATCTGCGAAACAGCGCCGCGTTCGCCCGGGCCGTTGAGCTGGGATGCAGGTGGAGCGTTGTTTCCCTTGAAGTCACAAGGGAAGAACTCAAGGAACTTGCGCAGAAAAAATTCAGCGCCGGACTTGTTCTTACGGTCTACTGCCGGCCGCCGCTCTTTACATCGCGCCTGATTCCCGCCCTCCATGAAGACCGGCCGTTTCTGAGCCCACGAAAAGAAGTCTATCATCTGATAAAGAAGGCGGGCGGTGTAGAAATCTACGCCGACCGGCCTGTGAGTTTGTTCGAGCACTTGCCTGTTCTGAGATCTTTTGGCTACGGCAATTTTCTTGTCGATTTCAGCGAAGCCCACGGAAAGCAGCCTGATTCGCTTGAAGCCATTTTGAGAGGTTTTGCCGCCTCCAGGTCCCCGACGAATAACTACTCCCTGTTTAACTTCGAGCGAATGCCGTAGAAGCCGTTTTTAGTAGTTAGTTGCCGGTTTTCAGTCAATTAACTAAAAACTGAAAACTCAATCAGGCCGCCCTGGTTTGCCGGCTTTCCAGCATTTTCAAAGAGGCTTCGATAAACGCCGGATATCCGATGGCTGTCTGCTTGTAACCAGGTTGCCGTCAACTACCACTTCTTTGTCAATATAATGGGCCCCCGCGTATTTTATGTCTTCGGTGAGCGACTTCCATCCGGTGGCCTTGCGGCCTTCGAGTTTCCTGGCCGATATGAGAAGCTGAGGCCCGTGGCATATCGCAAAAACCGGCTTGCCGCTCTCCATGAATTCCTTGACGAACCGCACGGGGCCATCGTGCGCCCTGAGATTGTCCGGGGAGTAACCTCCCGGAATAAGCAATGCGTCGAATTCCTTTACATTGGCGTTATTTACTTCCATATCTATCTGAACGGGGGTTTTCTGTTTTTTGCCGGTGACGGTGTCGCCCTTCTTCAACCCAAGGTGCACCGCCTGATACCCGGCCTTTTTAAAGGCTTCCACAGGTTGGGAATATTCGGAATCTTCGAAATCCTTCCCGATCAATACTGCAATTTTGGTCATCTTTTTTCCTCCTGAATCAGAGAGCTTTCCATAAAGATTTGCATCTCTAAGGAATTTGCAAGAGGGCCGGGGGGATAAGGGAGCCCGGCAGTAGGCGGGGAGATCGGTTAAATCCTGTAAATCCGTCTTTACTAATTAGTGTCCGTCCGAAAACCCCGGTTTTTCATGTTCACGTCTGAGGCAAATTTTACACTTGAGGACAAAATTGCCTCAGTTTGGCAAAAAAACGAATGACTTAAGGTTATTCTAGATGA
>Ga0187862_10001289_pt1 | contig 26772 bp, 25 predicted proteins | sample June2016WEW_10_1_FD_133003 | JGI IMG/M metagenome (GOLD analysis project Ga0187862, IMG submission 133003) | Peatland microbial communities from SPRUCE experiment site at the Marcell Experimental Forest, Minnesota, USA - June2016WEW_10_150 | ecosystem: Environmental > Terrestrial > Soil >...
CTTCCAGATTGCGCAGCTTGCCTTCCGCGCGGCGGATCTGCAGCCCCGCGCCGTTTCCGGCCACCGCGATTCCTGCCGAGTCGTAGCCGCGATATTCCAGCTTTCTGAGGCCTTCAATGATGACGGGGACGACCTGCTTCTTACCTACATATCCAACAATGCCGCACATTGGCGAATTGGCTCCTTAACGAATGCTTCGGTGGGGGACCGGTGATAGTTCGGGCCTTAGTCTTCAATGGAGAAACGAAACTCTTCGATAACCGGGTTCGTGAGAACTTCGCGCGCGATCCGCTCTACTTCCGCTTGCGCTTCATCCTTGGAGATGCCGCCGTTGAGAGTAATCTCGAAATACTTTCCTTGCCGTACATCGTGCAGACTCTTGTAGCCGATTTTCGTAAGGGCGCCGTGGATGGTCTTACCCTGCGGATCCAGAACGCTCTTCTTCAATGAGACGTAGACGTAGGCTTTCATCAACTCCTCGATTATACGTCAGGCGGCAGCGCGCAGGACCGCGGTTTTCGTTATAGGGAGTATGCAGTCGGGCCCCTCACTTTGGTGACGTCGAGTCGGTAACCTGTTCAAGACATTGATAGTTGACGGTCCAGCTCCGCAATGGACTCTTCCAGCATTCGGCGGTGACGAGGGTTACTGGCGGCCTGCAGCTGTTGGGTGAGGCGTCCGCGGGAAAGAAGCAGACCTTCGCGTTTCCGGTTGCGTTGCTGGTCGTCGGATGAGAGCGGTGCGCGACCGCTCTGCCGCTGCGCCGAGCGTTCCTCTTGCTGTTGTTCGACAGACTTACTCTCCCAGCCGCGTGCCATTTGAGCAATCTTACCTCGAAGTTTATGGTGCCAAGAAAAAGATCTTGCATACAACCCGGAGACGGAGTAAGAGTAGGCTTGCCGGGAAAGTCACAAATCCGGGCAAACAGTGTCGCAGAACCTGAGGGGGCTCCCCGGCCGGGGAGAATGAGATTGGTTCCTAATGTTAAGGAACCAACACCTGCGACGCAATGTTGAAATCGAGTCCCGCGGCTTGGCAAGCCGCGATGACCCCCAGTTCCTGCTCAAAACACGCTGGTCGGCATTTCGCACTCGGTAGGTGCGGGGAGGTGGCCGCATGTTAGAAAACGCAGTGGAACTCGATCGAATTCTTTCGCCCGAAAGCAGCCGCTCAACTCGGGCCGCGTATTTAGCGCCATTTAGCTGCTGATTTTAGGGTCGATTCTGGGGCTTCACCAAAGCGGCAAAGGAGATTTTTGGTGATGATCTCTGCAAACGCGGTGCTGACCGGTTCCTACGACTGTGGCGAGGTGGCACGCTCGATATTGATCGCCAGCACCGCGTCCTATGCCGCGCTCGATCTTGCGGGGCGCGTAACCGTTGTCGTTGCGGCGTCAACTGGTGAGGGGACCGACCTCAAAGTGAGCGCGAGGGACGGGCGGGTCATAGACGTGGCCGCTGATTTCGTACATCTTTCCGACGGGTCGAGCCTTGGCATCGGAAGAGCGTTCTTCACCACCAAGCCGCAGGGGATCGGAATAGGATGTCGATCAGCCGCTCCATTGTCGAGTCCCATGGAGGCCGTTTGTGGGCTGAGTCAGGCCCTAAAGGAGCAGATTTTCAATTTACTTTGCCCGCCCAATAATTAGGTTGGTGTTTAATGACTGAGCCGGTCTCGGCTGTGTTTGTAGTGGATGACGATCCATCGGTTCGTCACGCGATCAAGCGTCTCGTCGAGTCCATAGGATTGCAGGTTGAGCTGTTCGCATCCGGCCCGGAGTTTCTACAGGCCAAGCGTCCGGATGTACCCAGTTGCCTCGTCCTCGACACTAGGTTGCGAGGGGTAAGCGGCCTCGATTTCCAGCAACAGTTGCTCGAGGCTAACATTCCTGTTCCGATCATCTTTATCACTTCGCACGGCGACATCCCTATGACTGTGCGAGCCATGAAGGCGGGAGCCGTCGAATTTCTCTCTAAGCCGTTCCGCGATCAGGATCTGCTGGATGCGATTCAAATCGCCCTGGAGAGGGACCGGGGCCGACGCGAACGACAGGCGGAAATTGCAGTGTTGCAGGCGCGCTTCGAATCGCTGACCCCACGGGAGCGCGAAGTCGTCGCCATGGTCGTCGCGGGCATGCTCAACAAGCAGATTGCGGCTAAGATTGGAACCACTGAAAATACAGTAAAGGTTCATCGCAGTCGCGCGATGGAAAAGATGCGGGCACAATCTCTGGCCGACCTGGTGAGGATGGCTGAAAGACTCCAGTCTCCGCTCAAGAAAGTCTCATAAACTAAAGCACTATAGACATTCTTCTTTCTGTTAGCGCACCATTAATAGAACTGTCCGGGTCTAAGTTATATGATGATCCTAGTTTCTAAGCAACCCTCACACGCGGGTCGAGGGCCGCCGCGTTCCATTTGAGGAATCTTACCTCGGAGTTTCTGGATGATACGAAGAAAAGAACTTGCGCGTGACTCGTGGACGGAGTAAGAATAAATTTTCCGGGATGACACAAAACTCGGAAAGCAGTGTCGTAGAACTTGCTTCCCCACAGCGAGAATAAGATCGGTTCCCAAGCGAAGGAACCAACACCTGCGACGCGATGTTGAACTAGAGTCCCGCTGCTTGGCAAGCTGCGATGATCCCCAGTTCCTGCTCAAGACACACGGCACGACATATTGCACGCGGCATTTGCAGGAGGAGTCTGGATGTCAGAGAGCAGAGTGGCACTCGATGGAGTTGCTTCGTCTGAACGCAACCGATACCGGCTGCTACTCGAGGTCACCGATGTGGTAGCGCGAGCCGAGAGCCTGCCCGACGCATTCAGGGAACTCGCCCCCCCGGTGCTGGCCTTGATGGGAGGTGAATTGCTGAGTCTCTCCCTCCACGACGCGCGCCGCGATTGCATGCTGAATCACTATTGGAAAAAGAACCAGGAGAGTGGAGAGTTCGAGGCTTTCCCCGCGGACAAAGCCGTGACGGGCTGGGCATGGGAACATCAGCAGCCGATTGCCATTCCCGATACCGAGCGCGAGCAGCGCTTCCCAGGCTGCGTGCCGGTGTGGCTAAATCACGGCGTCCGGTCATATACCGTCCTTCCCCTGAGCACGCCTTCAAGCCATTTTGGAGCGCTTGGTCTGGGCAAGAACGTTCCCGAAGCTCTGAAAGGCGAGGACGTCGAATTCCTCTCGAGCGTTGCGCTGATGGGAGCGCTGGCACTGGAGAAGCAAAAAACCAACCGCGCCTTTGAGGAACAGCAGAGCCTGATCGCGATCAGCCGTGAGCTGAGTGTCAGTCTGGAGTTGGAGAAGTTGTTACCGATCATTCTTTCCAGCCTTCGGAGCATCGCGCGCTACGAACGGGCCGTTCTGACCTTGCTGGACGAGGAGGGCAAGAACGCGCACCGCTATGGAGACGCTCTGGAGTGGGAGCCCTTCCTTAACCACGGAAATACGGTTCCCCTCGAGCAATCGCTTTCGGCGCGGACCATCCAGACGCGAGAAGTCACATTTCTCACCGCAGACGATTTGCGGGACATGAACGACGCGCTGGCGAAAACCATGTATGAAGGCGGGATTCGGTCGGTTTGCAGTGTGCCTCTGATCGCGGGCAATCGGGTCTGGGGAACACTGAACCCAAGCAGCATGATCGAGAATGCTTTCGGATCGCCGGAGGTTGAATACCTGCAGCAGGTAGCCAACCAGATCGCGGCTGCGCTGCAGAATGCGCATGCTTATCGGGAGATCGCAGAACTCAAGGACCGCCTTGCCCAGGAAAAGCGCTATTTGGAGTATGAAATCCGGAGCGCGAACCAGACCGACGATATCGTTGGCACAAGCCCAGCTTTGAGACGTGTGCTGGATTATGCTGCCATCGTCGCCGACACCGATTCCACCGTCCTCATTACCGGCGAGACCGGGACCGGCAAAGAGCGCATCGCCCGCATGATTCACAGCATGAGCCGGCGCAAGGACCGCAACTTCATCAAAGTGAACTGCGCCGCCATTCCGACGGGACTGCTGGAAAGCGAGCTGTTCGGCCACGAAAAGGGAGCATTCACGGGAGCGGTAAGCCAGAAGTTCGGCCGGCTGGAATTAGCGGATAAGGGCACGTTGTTGCTCGACGAAATTGGAGAAATTCCTTTGGAGTTGCAGCCCAAGCTGCTGCGCGTTCTGCAGGACCAAGAGTTTGAGCGGCTGGGAGGCACGAAGACTATTCATGTGGACGTGCGCCTGATCGCTGCCACCAATCGCGACCTGGCTCGAGCGGTCGAAGAAAAAGAATTCCGCGGCGATCTGTTCTACCGCTTGCACGTGTTTCCCCTGCATCTTCCCGCCTTACGCGAACGGCGCGAGGACATCCCCAAGCTGATTCGCCATTTCGTCGAAAAGTGCTCGGTCCGGCTGCACAAGCGGATCGAGGTCATTCCCGACGATGCCGTCCATGCCATGATGAACTGGAAGTGGCCGGGAAACATCCGCGAGCTGGAGAATTTCATCGAACGCTCGGTGATCCTTTCGGAAGGCAACCGGTTGATTCCACCTCTGGCCGAGTTCCGCGAAGGAATTTCCCGGCAGCCAGCGGATTCCGACCTTACGCTGCGCGACAGAGAACGCGAACACATCATCGAAATTCTGCGTCAGACCCGGGGCGCCCTATCGGGTCCGTCGGGCGCGGCCGCTCGGCTCGGCCTCAAGCGCACCACCCTCCAGTACAAGATGCAGCGGCTGGGAATCTCACGCACCGATTATCTGCAATAGGCAATGATCGGTATGTGAGGCGCTGCCCAACTGTCGGCAGCGGGGCCAGTATTTTGGCATCTTCTTCGGCGTGTTATTTCCTTCAAGTCATCCCTAATCACTTAAGCACATGCACTTAGCCCATATCGAGCATGTGGCTACCGATGTGCACTGTATTTGCGTGGCGCTTTCCCGATCCCCCGCGAGAGATTCCGCCAGCCCGGTTTCTTTGACCAGCAGGTTTTTTGTTATGGGTATGCCACGGCGCTTCGCGATTCCGAAGGACTGTTTGAGTTGCACCCTGAGGCAGAACTGTGACTTCTGCAATCTGCCTCAGCCTCTGATGAATGTGTTCAACGGGATGGGACACCTGACCCTGTATCCTGGCAACGCCACTTTGTTGGCGGAAGGGCAAATCCCGCGTGGCGTCTACATCGCCTGTTCCGGCCGGGCCAAGCTCTCCGTCGAAGCCCGCGATGGCAAGACCATCATCCTGAAAATCGCCGGAGACCGCCAGGTGCTGGGGCTGAGCGCGGTAGTCTCCGGGGGTGCCTCGCCGATTACGGTCACCACCATCGAGCTTTGCCAGATCAAATTCGTCGAACGCGACAGCTTCCTGTACATGATCGAGCACAACAGTCATGCCGCGCTGGCGTGCGCCACCATGCTCGCCCACGAGGTCACGACCTCATTTGACGATGTGTACGATCTGTTGCTCGCCCGCAGTTCGACGGAGAAGCTCGCCCGCCTGTTGCTTTCGTGGGTCTCAGACGAGCCCCGCAACCGGGAACTCCGCGTACCCACGGAATTCACGCACGAAGAAATTGCGCAAATGATTGGATCGTCGCGAGAAACCGTAACCCGTCTATTGAGCGATATGAAACGTAAAGACTTAATTCGGCTTGAGGGTGCGATGCTGGTGATTCCCAACCGGATCGCCTTGCAAGCCATTGCGGCCTGAAAAGATCCCTCCCCCGGGCGGACGAAGCGGTCTTCGCGTCCGCCCGTTTTTTTGCACGAACTCAACCCACCACGGAGGCATCCTTCGGCACGCTCAGGGCAGGCCCCGCCACAGAGAACAATTTTGCAACTTGGTAACCGAGCAGTTTGAAAATTAAGAGCAAGGCGGGGACGGCAAGAGGGGCACGGGATCGGGTTCAAATTACCAAATTACACATTACGCAATTACCAATTGCCTTCTTGTTTTTACAGGTTGAACAGTTCCCGCAGACGGCGGGTCTGCGCGCGGCTCACCGGAATCTCCGTCTGTTTCTTGTCGTCCATGCGCAGTTGGTAGGAGCTTTTGAACCAGGGCACGACTTCGCGGATGTGATGGATGTTGACCAGAAACGACCGGTGTGCCCGCCAGAATGAATTGGGATCGAGATTGTCGAAAAGTTCTTCCAGCGTCCGGCAGTTCGATTGGCCCTCCATGCCGGCATGGCCGCTGGTGGCTACAGTGATCACGCCATCTTCGATGGTTGCGTAGCAGATATCCTTGGGGTCCGTCAGGAACAACCTTCCCGCGGCCTTAATCAGAATCTTCGCTGTCTGCGGCTTTTGCGATTCCAACATCCGCACCAGGGTCTCGAATTTTTCTTCCGGTCCGGCGCCCGCCTCAATCTTTGCCCGAGCTCGCTCGATGGACTGGGCCACGCGCTTCTTATCGAAAGGTTTCAGGATGTAATCGACCGCGTTCACCTCGAACGCCTTCACCGCGTATTGATCGAAGGCGGTCGCGAACACAATTTTGGGCAGCGGAATCTTGCGGTCGAGCAGCTTCTTGATGACGCCGAAACCATCCAGGCCCGGCATCTGAACGTCAAGAAACACCAGGTCGGGATTATGTTCACGAATCAGGCTGACGGCTTCCAACCCGTTCTTACCCTGTGCGACCACGTTGATGTCGCCCGCGTTCTTGAGCAGGTAGGCCAGTTCGTCGCGCGCCAGTTGTTCGTCGTCGACGATGACCGCGGAGAGAGGCATGGGATTCCGGGCCGAACTGGTGAGGCCGGTAGTTGCGATGGCGATCGCCATATCGTTAATGATGAGTATAGCTACCGCGGTGGGCAGGCCGCCAGTCGCGATTCCTTATAAAGAGTTTTCGATGGCCAGCGCCATACCCATTCCGCCGCTGACGCAAAGTGTGGCCAAGCCGCGGTGGGCTTTCCGCTGCAGCATTTCGTGGAGGAGCGTCACCGTGATGCGTGTCCCGGTACAGCCGATGGGATGGCCGAGTGCGATGGCGCCACCGTTGACGTTGAGTTTCTCGCGATCAAAATGCAACTCACGATCACAGGCCAGAACCTGGGCGGAGAAGGCTTCGTTGAGCTCGACCAGATCGAAGTCACTGAGCTTGAGACCGTGTTTCTGTTGTATTTTGCGAATAGCCGGCACCGGCCCAATTCCCATGAGGCGCGGATCGACGCCCGCGGAAGTTGCGGCGAGAATTCGCGCCAGCGGTTTGAGATTGTTCTGCTGCACGAAATTTTCACTCGCCAACAAAACTGCGGCCGCGCCATCGGTGATGCCGGACGAATTCCCGGCAGTAATGGTGCCGGTCTTGGAAAAAACAGGAGCGAGTTTGGCCAGCTTCTCCATGGTGGCGTCGAGGAACAAGTGTTCATCGCGTGAGAAAACAGTTGTTCCCTTTTTGCCCTCGATTGTGACCGAAGCAATTTCGGTGTCGAAGCGTCCACTGGATTGCGCGGCGGCTGCGCGCTGCTGCGACACGAGCGCGAACTGATCCTGTTCTTCGCGCGAAATCTTGTACTGCTCGGCAAGAATCTCAGCGGTCTCGCCCATTAGCATCTTCGCCATCGGGCAGAAGAATCCGTCACGATACATGCCATCGACGAGTTCCTGATGGCCAAGACGGTATCCCCAGCGAGCGCCCTCGAGATAATAAGGAAGCCGCGACATCGATTCGGTTCCGCCCGCCAGCACGCACTCGAGGTTGCCGGTAGCAATCTCCTGGAAGGCAAGCGCAATGGACTTGATGCCGGACGCGCACGCCTTGTTCACCGTGTAGGCCGGAACCTCCTGAGGAATGCCGCTGCGGATGGAAATCTGCCGCGCCGGATTTGGACCGCCTCCCGCCTGGCGGGCGTTACCGAAGATCGTCTCTTCGACCTGCTGCGGCTGCACCGCAGCGCGTTCGAGCGCTGCCTTTGCGGCCACCACGCCCATATCGGCGGCGGAGAGCGAGGCCAGCGAGCCTCCAAACTTGCCGATGGGCGTGCGCACCGCAGATAGGATATACACGTTGTTCAACGGAGCCTCCCAAACATTTGAGTCTAGCACTCAAGAATCGGCGCAGAAAAAGCGCGTTTAGGACGGAAGTTCATTACCCGCAAAGGACGCGAAGGTACACGAAGGTGTGCCGACCGTGGCTTCCTTTGTGCTACGTCGCGTCCTTGGTGGGTAATCAGACCTACCGTCAGCAGGGAACGTCGAAGGATATCGCCCACGCGGTAAACTAATCGCCGTGAATATTCTCTATGGAATCAATACGGTTACCGAGGCACTCAAGGTGCGCGGGCGCAACTTCGAATGGATCGGCGTCGCCAAGGAGCGGAAAGATATTCGCTTGAGGCGGGTGATCGACGAGTGCCGCAAGATCGGTGTTCCAGTTCGCGTCTTGTCGCGTGAAGAGCTCGACGAGATTGCCGGCAACGCCGCGCATCAGGGACTGGTAGCCGCGACCTCGGCAAAACAATATAGCGATCTCGATGACCTTGTGGCGTCGCGTCGCGGCGAACAGTCGCTGATCGTTGTGCTGGATGGAATTGAAGATCCGCACAATCTGGGAGCGATTCTGCGCACCGCCGATGCTGCGGGAGCGGACGGCGTGGTGATTCCCGAACGCCGGTCGGCTGCGGTTACAGCTGCGGTGGCGAAAGTTTCGGCAGGAGCGAGTGAACATCTTCCGGTGGCCAAGGTCACGAACATATCGCGCGCTTTGGAGGAGTTGAAAGAAAAAGACCTGTGGGTCGTTGGATTAGACGAGCGCGGTGAGCAGACTTACGATGCTATTGACTACAAGATGCATTGCGCCATCGTGCTCGGCGCCGAAGGCAAGGGACTGCACGATCTGGTGCGCAGACACTGCGATTTCCTGGTGTCGATTCCGATGCTGGGAAAAGTCCCGTCGCTGAACGTATCGGTGGCGGCGGGGGTGGTGCTGTATGAAGTCGTGCGGCAGAGACGGCTGGGCGCATCCAAGGAATCATGATCCTAGTAATTATGAGACTGGTAATCATGAGGCCGCTGGGTTGGCTTGGTCTGTTCTTTGGTCTGACGGCCAGCCTGACTGTTCCCGCAGCGGCACTTAATCGGGAAGCTTTCATTATCGCTAAGTACGACCTGGAAGTTCGCCTTGAACCCGAGCAGCAAAGGCTTGGCGCGCGCGGCAAGATCACGCTGCGCAACGATTCCGGTCAGCCTCAGAAGGTCGTTGCGCTACAGATCTCGTCTTCTCTCAATTGGCGCTCGATTCGAGTGGATGGCAAGAGCGTTCAATTTGTTTCGCAGCCATATATTTCTGACATTGATCACACGGGAGCTCTTTCAGAAGCCATCGTTACCCTGCCTGTCGAAATCAAGCCAAGGGATTCCGTGGAACTAGAAATTGGCTATGAGGGTGTAATTCCTCTGGATGCGACACGCCTCGTTCGAGTCGGAGTGCCGGAGGGAATCGCCAAACATTCGAGTTGGGACCAGATCAGTCCATCGTTCACGGCGGTGCGGGGAGCAGGCTATGTGGCGTGGTATCCGATTACGACGGAGGCGGCGGATTTCTCCGAGGGGAACAGCCTGTTTGAAGTTGCCGATCGATGGAAGGCGCGGGCAGCGGGAAGCGAATTCAAGGCTAGGATTTATTTTTCACAACCAAGTTCAGAAGCGCCGCCGATCCTGATATGCGACCATGGCGGTGGTTATTCCGCAGAGTTTGGGCGAAACCAGGCGGTCAGTGCAGATTGCATATGGAGTGCGCTGGGCGCAGTTACACCGACATTCGCGATGGCCGACTATCAGGACCAGTCAAAGCCTCCTTTCTATTTATTCAGTCTGCCGGGGCACGAGGCGGGTGCCTCCACATATTCCAACGCGCTCGAGCCGGCAATGAAGTTTGTAAGCGGATGGTTTGGCCAGCCAAGCGCCCCCGTTGCCATCGCTGATTTCGCCGATCCGAATTCCGCTCCGTTTGAGAGCGGCACGTTGTTGATGGCGTCGATGGCTGCGGAAGATTCGAAGCTCGCCGGCATCAACTTGATTCACGAACTGGTACATTCCGCATTGCCATCGTTGCGACCTTGGATATACGAAGGTCTGGCTCACTTTGGCGAGGCGATGTATCGCGAACAGCAGGGCGGACGCCAGGCCGCGCTAGATCTCCTTGGACTGCACCGGGCGGCGTTTCTCGATTCGGAAAAGGAAGTATCGGCCGTCCAGAAGAACCCTGGCCAACCGCTGGCCACCACGTTCGACGAAACGTACTATCGGAGCAAAGCTGCGTATGTGTGGTGGATGTTACGCGACATGGTGGGCGACGATGCGCTCAAGCAGGCCATTGGCAAATATCGGGCCGCGGACGGCAAAGACAAGGACAAGGACCCAAAGTATGTGGAGCAGTTAATCGAAGCCGCTGCCAAGCGCGACCTCGGCTGGTTTTTCAACGACTGGGTATATCAGGATCGCGGCCTTCCCGATTTGCGCGTGCAGTCGGTGCATCCGTGGAAGACGGAAAAGGGCGTGCAAATGATTACCGTGACTCTGGAAAACCTAGGCGACGCGGGAGCGGAGGTCCCATTCACGGTCTTATTTGAAGGGGGCGAGATCACGAAGCGGATTGAGGTACGCGCTAAGAGCACAGCTACTACGCGAGTGGAATTGCCAGGCGCGGCAAGCGAGATCGTGGTCAACGACGGCAGTGTTCCGGAGAGCGACCTGACGAATAATGTGTTTAAGATCGACGCGCAGCAGAAGTGAGCTGGAATTGCAGGGGTCAGAGGTCAGATTGCAGAGGTAAAATCCGGTTCACTTCTGCAGTCTGACATCTACAATCTGCAATCTTGGAGGAGACAGTTTGCCCTACATTCAATTTCTCGGCGCCGCCGGCACCGTGACTGGCTCGAAGCACCTGATCAACACCACTTACGATTCGAGCGGCAAGCAGGGATTTCAGGTTCTGATCGACTGCGGGCTTTTCCAGGGACGGAGAGAATGGCGCGAGCGCAACTGGCAGGACACTCCTGTTCCGGCGCGGGAAATTGACGCGGTTATTCTTACGCATGCGCATCTCGATCACTGCGGCTGGATTCCACGCTTGGTCAAAGAAGGCTTCCGCGGGCCGATCTATGCCACGCAGCCGACCATTGATCTGTGCTCAGTCGTGCTGCCCGATTCCGGACACCTGCAGGAAGAAGACGCCGCGTACTACAACAAAAGGAAAGTTTCGAAGCACGATCCGGCGCTCCCGTTGTATACGCTCAAAGAAGCCCAGGATTGCCAGCGATTCTTCAAGCCGGTCGCGGTCGAACAAACCACGCAATTGAATTCCGAACTTGCGTTCCGCTTCGTACATGCCGCGCACATTCTGGGCTCCTGCATGGCAGAAGTCACGCTGCAGAAGAACGGGTGGAGCCGCCGACTACTCTTCACCGGCGACATTGGCCGGGTGCGCGACGGCGAAATTGCACCCGGCAGGGTGGTGCACTCCGGGCCACAGGAAAACGAGACCGCCGACGTGCTGGTCATGGAGTCCACTTACGGAAACCGGCAGCATCCCGACACTGATCCCCGACCCGAACTCGCCCGCCTGATTCGTGAGACCGCGCAACGTGGCGGCAGTGTAATTGTTCCGGCGTTTGCCGTGGAGCGGACACAGAAATTCCTCTTCATCCTGAAAAGACTCATGGAGACGGGACAGATTCCGCGCTTGCCGGTGTATTGCGACAGCCCGATGGCGATCAAGGCCGTCGAAGTTTTCCTGAAGCACACCGAAGAATACACGCCGCGGGCTGCCGATCTGATCAAGAACTACGGCTCGCCAATCGATTGGCCAGGCTTCACGTTTGCGCTGACCCCTGAGCAGTCGAAGAAGATCAACGAGAGCCACTACCCCTCGATCATCGTTTCGTCAAGCGGAATGGTTACGGGCGGACGGATTCTGCATCACCTGGCGCAACGGCTGCCCGACCCGAAGAACCTGGTGATTTTTATTGGCTTCCAGGCGCCGGGCACGCGCGGGGCGACGATCAAGAACGGAGCGCCAGAGGTGAAGATTTTCGGTGAGTTCGTGCCCATCCGCGCGCAGGTTGTGGCGCTCGAACAGTTCAGCGATCATGCTGATCCGCCGGAATTGTTGGAGTGGTTGCGGACGTTCAAGAACAAACCGGGCGTGACCTATCTTGTCCACGGCGAGCCCGCTGCTGCGTCACAACTGCGCGACCGGATGAAAGCAGAGTTGGGATGGAATGTGCAAGTGGCCGAGTATATGGAGCGGGTGGAAGTGAAGTAGCGCTGCCGCGATTGGTTCACCACGGAGGCGAGGAGACACGGAGGAAATCGGGCGTTACCCCGATTTGCCTTATGGGGAAGGCAAGAACGGGTAGGGCACGGCTTCAGCCGTGCCGATCAGAGCCAATAAAAATGCGGGCTTTAGCCCCTGAGGGTGCACTCTACACGTCCATAAGAAAAGCCTTAGAACCTGCGCGGGGCGATTGCGATCACTTGGTATGGCCGCAAGCTACTCGATCGAAAACACCGCGTAGACGGTGGCGTCGCTCTTTACCTTCTGTGGGAACAAAGTGAGCTTCGGCGGCGCTGGCGGTGGTGGGGGCGGTGCCATCCTTTGTTCGGCGTCAACTTCGACAGTTTGCCATGTATTCGCCACGGGTGCGCGATTACTCGCATAGACCAGTTCTCCCAGTTTCGTCCCCAGCCCTTTTGCCATTTGATCGGCGATAGACCTCGCCTTAGCCAACGCGGCGCCACCTGCTTTGGCCTGCAGCGCTATCGGGTCGGCGACATCCCATTCCACGTTATCCAGTTCGTTCGCCCCAGCATTGACAGCGAGATCGACGACTGTCTGTGCCTTAGAAGCAGACACAGTTACGTGCCAGGATTGCTCTGCCGTGAACTGACGTTCCTTTTTCATGTCAGCAGTCCACTTTTCATCGATCTCCACGCGCGCTAGTCGCAGTTTCTCGGTTTCGATGTTTGCTTTGGGAACCTTCGCATCCAGCAATGCCTTCGTAATCCGCTCGGCCGCCCGGACGTTCTCCTGAAAAGTAGCGTCTTGCGTAAGTCCATAATTGTGATATCCGATCTCGAGCACCGCTACTTCGGCATTTGCCGTCGTGGACTCCTCGGCAGTTACAGCGATCGTCTTGTTTTGACGATTCACTTGAATATTCTGTGCGGACAGTGATCCGGTGATGGCGATGACGGCGAATGTGAAGAAGAAGCGTTTCAAGGAACCCTCCAAGAATGCGTCACGGACGTTTTACTATAGAGCGAGGAAGTGGGGAAGGGCAATTCTACTAGGTGCACTTGGAAAACTTAATCAGGGCGTCGAGTTTCTGTTCTGCTGCCCCGGAATCTATGGCCTTCGCCGCCAGCGGCACCGCATCGCGCAGATGGTTGGCCCGCCCGGCGGCAACGAGGGCTGCGGCGGCGTTGAGCAGCACCACGTCGCGGCGCGCCGATTTCTTTCCGGCCAATACTTCGCGGATCAGCGTGGCGTTGAGAGCGGCGTCTCCGCCACAAATGTCTTCTAACGTCGCTCTCTGCAAACCAAATTCTTCCGGTGTGACTTCGTAGCTGTGAACTTGTCCCTCGCGCACTTCGGCGATGCGGGTTGGCGCGGTGATGGTGATTTCGTCCAAGCCGTCGCTGCCGTGGACGACGAGTGCGCGATGCAAACCTAACATGCTGAGTGCCTCAGCAAGTTTTTCGACAAGATCGGACGAATAGACGCCCACAACCTGGCAGGTGGCGCGCGCGGGATTCGTCAGCGGTCCGAGCAGGTTGAAAACCGTGCGCAAATGCAACTCGCGGCGGGCAGTCTGCACGCGCTTCATCGCAGAGTGCATGGCGGGGGCGAAAAGAAACGCGATGCCCACCTGTTCCAGGCAGGCCGCGATCTGCGCAGTCGGCAGGTGGATGTTCACGCCCAACGCTTCCATCACGTCGGCGGAGCCGCACTTCGAGGTCACGCTGCGATTGCCATGCTTGGCGACACGTACGCCGGCTCCGGCGACCACGAAGGCCGTAGCCGTCGAAATGTTGAACGTGCCGCTGGTATCGCCGCCGGTGCCGCAGGTATCGACGAGCGCGTCGCGCCCCGTGCCGCTCGCATCGAGGACGGAGTTGGCGTGCAGTTCAAGTGGAACGGCGGCGGCGCGGATGGCCTCGGCAAATCCGACGATCTCTTCGACCGTTTCGCCCTTCATGTGCAACGCTACCAGCAACGCCGCAATTTGAGCGTCCGAGCACTGGCCGGTAAGGACTTCGGTCATCACCGCGTGCGCCTCTTCGCGGGAGAGCGACTGACGATGACTGACGACACGATGGAGGACTTCGAGGATCACAAGATCCAAGCTACAGCAGAGGCAGATACCTTTCAAACTGGATTTGCGCCGTCATGTTTTCGACCGCCAGTATTGCAAGGCGGGCGTGAGAAATCGCGTCGCCGGCGGGCGCGGTCGTCGAGGTTGTACGGGTACCACCGCACCCACACTGCTGAAATTTCTCCGCTGTGACTACTTAACGTGTGTCGGAGAAGCTTTCCTCAGGATCGCCAGCAACCGCTGCGCCGATGCCGGTGGCGCCACTTTTCCTTCCCGCACGATCTCCCTGGCGCTCAGTTCTTTTCCGTACAGGGCCTTGTTGGCTCCGTCGTCGGAACGCAGCGTCGAACCCTCCAGCGACACACCTGCAAAAAGTCCCTGGGCTCTGGAATACGACAGAATCTCGGCTTTCAGGACGATATCGGTGGCTGCGGCAGCGTCGCGTCCCACCGGACCGGCCGCAACCGATGCGTCCCCTCCTAGTTTCACCTTGCTCGACATCACCGAATTTGCGCCCGACTCATTCATCACCAGTAGCACGAAGTCGGTGGCCTGCCCGCCAATCTGGAACCCGACACTCCCGGCTTCGAGCGCGAACATCGCCGGTGCGCTCCACGAGCCAGAAAAATCACGCCCTTTGCGGCAAGTGATCAGTCCCCGCCCGTAGCTGCCGCCCACGCCGAACGCCAACTTTTTTACCGACGGATAAATCACGACGCAATACGACTTGTTGAGCAGGTCCTTAGGAATCCCATCCGGCATGCCGAGGATTTCCTTGAACACGGCCGCGGATTGGCTGATCCGCTCGTCTACCTTCTCTTCTTTTTTGTCTTCGGCCACAACCGGCAGCACGCAGGCCAGCATGAGGATTACCACGAACATTCTGTTCTTCATAAACGCTCCTTTTGCACAATGGTTCGAGAGATAGAACGCTAGTTCGTCCAGTAGTTCGGACAACTGTTGGACAATCGCTTCTGATAGTTCGACTGACCGCCTACTTCTTTTCCACCTGCGGGGGCGCCAAATCCTGCGGGAAACTTTTCAGCGCAACTTCGCTCGAGCGGGAAGTAGCCTTCTTCGCTTCATCGGTGCTGTTCTCGACGAGAGTCCCCTTCAGCAAGTAATACGCTTCGTCTCCCCGGTTCTTGCCCTCGCCGCGCTCGACCGTCCCCCGAAATTGAAACGACACGCCCTGCACGGTCTCGGTGGTAAAGGCGAGTTGATTGCCCTCGAGCTTACCCGACTTGAAGAAGTGATCCAGAAACCCGCCATCGCCTTCGGAGTCGGCGTAGCGCGAAACAAAGCCGATGACGCGTCCCTGGTCTTCGACGGTCAACTGTACAAACTCGCCGTCGCGCAAGAAATTGTACATACCAGAATAATCCGCACCGGGTGTCGCTGGGTTCTGCCGATCTTGACCCTGCCGATTCGGGTTAGTTTGCGCGCCAGCAGACATTAAAGCAAAAAGAACAAAACACGCAAGTCGCAGTGCGTGGAAACGGCTGGCGTGAAAACAGTTGATAGGGATCGGCATGATCACCTCGGAACAGCCAGTATAACGGTCGTGATCGGGGCGCGGGTAAAAGGCGACGCCCGCCCAGCAAGCCCCCGAGGTCAGCTATAATCTTGAAACAGACTAGCCGTCCGTGGCGAGCCAGCGAAAACGCCTCGGATCCCGCCTTCCGGGGGCACCGTCGTGGGAGTTGGCTAAAGGGTGACTTGGAGCGAGATGGAATCCCCGGAGAAAAAACTACTGAGACTTTTGGTGGAACGCGATCCTGCCAGCCCGGAGTTTATGAGCGAGTTTCGCGCAGCACTTCGCCCGGTACTCAGCCGGGCGGAGTTCCCCGGCGGCCACGAATTCGACATGTGGCGCGATGTTTTCGTCCAGCAAAAGCTGCCCTGGGGACGCTTCCTGCAATCCGCGTTGTTGCACACGGCGGCGGCTGCCCTCATCTGGACGATTTCGTTCGCGTGGATGCGACAGCAAAAAATTCTGGAACGTCCCGCGTTTGACCGGTCGTCTCTGGTAACTTATACGCCGGAAGAATATCTGCCCCCGCTCGACACTGGCGCATCCGAACCGCCCAAGGAGCAAATAGGAGACCCCGTCTACGCCAAGCAGCCGATCCTTTCGGTTCCGCCGGAAGCGGACAACCGCTCCCAAACGATCGTCGTGCCGCCCGACCTCAAACTCAACCGGGACGTTCCCTTGCCCAACATCATTGCCACAGGCGCCATCGTGCCGGCGGTTCCGCTGGATGCGACTCGGGCCTCGCTGTCCCGAATCGTTGCGCCCGATGCCAAAATTACGGAAGCCCAGGTCATCGCACCCGCGCCAGACGTGCAGTTTGCACGCGACCGTGTGGTTCAAGCGGCGCTGAAATCGGACGTCATTGCGCCGCCTCCGGAGTTGACGCAATCCTCCAAGGGACGCGTCGGGCCCGTGAACATTGCCCCGACTGAAGTAGTGGCGCCAGCTCCACAGTTCACGCTGGCCGAACAACACTCTCTGACGGCGCGCGACAGCGGACGTCTGTCAGGTGGTGGCGTGCAACCCGTGAGCCCTCCTCCAAGCGTGGCGGCATCCGGCAATGCCAGCGCGGGCGGACGGTTGATCGCGTTGGGCATTCATCCCGTCGCGCCCACCGGTCCCGTGCCTGTTCCCGCGGGCAATCGGCGGGGATCTTTTGCCGCAACTCCAAAGGGAAAACCCGGCGCGTCGGGAACTCCAGATTTGGCGGGAGCGAAATCGGCGGCGAAGAGCGCGGGGACTCGTGGAGACGGCAGCGGTGGCTTCACCGCCCGAACCAACGGCTCTCTGCCCGCAGGCCTCCGCGTCGGCGCGGCGGATGCGGACGATCCTCTCGAGATGGCTAGCCTCTCGACGCCGGGATCTGGGCCGGGCGCGCATTCGAGCGCACGCACTGCATCTCCGGTTTCCGACGATAAAATCACCGACGTGGACCGCAAGGTTTTTGGGGGCAAACGCGTCTATGGGCGGACGCTGAATATGCCGAATCTGAATTCCTCGACCGGCAGCTGGGTGATAAAGTTTGCGGAACTCGACGGAGGGCGGAAAGAAGGGGAACTGCTGGAACCGGTGGCCACGGAAAAATCGGACCCGGGCTATCCTCTGGAACTGATTCGCGCCAACGTACACGGCATGGTCACGCTTTATGCGGTCATTCACTCGGATGGCAAGGTGGGCGACATTCGCGTCCTCAACAGCCCGGACGAACGTCTGGATTCCTATGCCGCGAGCGCCTTGGCCCGCTGGAAGTTTGTGCCCGCGGAAAGAGCGGGGAAGCCAGTGGCGCTCGAAGCTGTGGTGGAGATTCCGTTCAGGGTTCGGCGCAGTTTCTGAACGGCGCGGCCGGATGAAAACGCCCGTCCCTCGATCGTCTCCCCGGAATTCCAGTTCTTAATTTCTAACGCCGAGCCGACGCGGATTTCTCTCCCGGCAAAGCGGCGTACACGGCGGGATTGGCGCAGACTTCGTAATAGCAGCAGTCGGTCCAACGCAGGATGGATAGATCGCGCACATCGACCTGGGCGATCCGGTTCTTGCGGATGGCAATCTTGCGAAATACTCCGTTGGCTATGGGCACGGTGCCAACGAACAACTCGCACTGCTCGTCGATCCAGGGACTACTAAACCCAGACTCGCTTGCATTCGGTATCCACGGCGACAGCGAGATTTCCTGCTGCAGTTTGCGGAAGGCCGCTTCACTCAGGCAGATTCCACCCACGTTATAGTTAAGCCGCATCTCATCCGCTCCGGCGTCGGCGTTCGCATCATTTCCATTGCCGTTATTGCCGCCGCCTCCGATCTGCACCGAGTACACTTGGAAAACTCCGGTGTCGGGTGCGACCTTCTTGCGGACGCGCTTGCTGCAGGAGGAGAGACGGTCGCTCTCGTTAATAGCATCGGAAATCATGATGCGGTGCTCGCCATCGACCAGATAGAGCGGAGGCGAATCCTGGTATGCGATGCCCAGCCCGACTTCCATCTGCGGCAGACCGGAGCGTTCCAGAAGCTCGTTGTACTCGCGCAGCAAGCTTACAATCTCCCACGCCAAAACGCAGGTGCGGCCCACGCTGAGCATGGCTTCGCCTTCGCGCTCGAGCACCGCCACGATGATGGCATCGCCTTCGAGAAAGACTTTGGCGGCGCCGTATTTCGCCAGCAGCTTATTGATCGGATCATAGAAATTAAGGCTGAAATACGAGGCGGCGTTCATCCCTTGTTCCATCAGCGAGCGGGTAAGACGCGAAGAGTCGCGCACGTCGGCCTTGAGGATCACGTGGTGAACCACCCGATCCTCGGCCGGCTTCTGCTCCTCGGGAGGCAGGAACTCATAGAGCATGCCGTTGAGGGTGGAGAGTTTGCGCACTCGGTCGTCGCTCACCAGGTTGATACTGTCAAAACCGGAGCTCAGGGCTTCTAGACCGCGCAGATCCCGGTGATAGCAAAAAAGGTCGTGCAAAAGACGTGCGGCAAACCGGCTGCGCTCCGAGCCGCGGCAGGAGGCGACGCGTCCGATGGCGGCAAAGAGGCGGTCGGAATGAAGACGGCTTTCGGCAATTATTTTTTCGACGCGCTCCGATTCTTCGCGGAAAATCAACGCCCCTTTGATCTGCTGCGGGTTCACCCGCGGCGCATATTCGGCGAGCAGGGGAACGGCTTCATAGGAAGCAACCACGTGCGCGAGAACGCCTTCACGCTGCAGCATCCGGGTCCAGACCTCGAGGCGATCTTTTCGGTTTCGATCCTCTGGCGTCAAGTCTTCGCCGTTGCCGGCGCCCACCAGCGCGGCGGCGTTTTCAGGAACATTAAACGCCTGCTCCAGATGTTCATCGTCAACCGCTTCTCCGTACCCCAGCTCGCGCAGAAAATCCAATGCGAGCTGGCGGAGACTGGGGAAACGGTCGGGATCGCGGTCGAAGTTGCCGAACATGTAATAGTGCTCGGCGCAAAGATAATCGTCGCGTCCATCTTCGGTAAGAATCAGTGGATTCAGGAACAGACGATAGCAGTCGACGGGCAATTCGCCGAGCAACGAGCGGCGAGTGCGCGCCAGCGTCTCTTTTTCGATCACTCGTAGCAGACGAAACATCTCCTGCCCGGCGCGTCGGAGGATGATCTTCTTGCGCACCTGGAAAGAGGAGACAAGCTCCTGCATCTGCACCAATTTCGCTTGCCGTAAACCCTCTAGCGACTTCGACTTCGCCCGGCACTGTTCCAGAATCCTGGCAAACTGCGCTTGCAGTTCGGTGCGTATGAATTTGAGCACGGCGAGGCGGCCGAGCACGTCAACCGACGGATTTCCTTCCACCTTGGCGCGATTCAGGATCGCCAGATGAATCGAGATCAGCAAACTTTTCAGGTCGGCGGGGCCGGGCTTGCGCAGTTTGGTCGCGCCCTCGGGTGCGCCTATGAATTTGCTCTCGGTCGCGGCGGGAACCTCCATTTCAAAGAGCGACTCCACGTCGCCAAAACGGCAGATGTAACGCGCGAGATGGAAACTCAAATCGGCGGTGATGCGCGAGCTGAGAAGAACGTCGTAGCGGAGATTGTCGACGCCCAGTTGCAAATCGCTGAACGCCAGTGTCACACGGTGGTATCGAAGGTCGGGCCGGCTGAGCGGTTCAGTATTACGCAACCGAAAAATCGGAACTTTGGGCATTGACTCTGGTCTCGTACGCCGCTTGCAAATTGCTGAAAGTGCACAACTAAGCAGCAGGCTAGCACGTTGGCGGAAGGCTCCAAAGTTACGCAAGTGTACGCCCACGCGCTGGGGCACGCGAAGCTCGGCAGGACTCGCGAAGAGCCGTACGCGCGGATTGCTTAAGAGATCGATTTTCGACTTGTTCTTAAAGGCGCCCGGCTTTCAGCCGCGCTGCTAGTGCCGCAAAATCAACGACGGCTTCAGTCGCTGGGGGCGATTGTGGCGCGCAATACGCACCAGCGCCCACTCTTTGTTTGTCCCGCGACCGCGGGATCAGTTCTTGGAGCCTCAACCAGCACGGAAATCGGAGACGTCTTCTCCGGGCTGAAAGATCGGAGGAAGCGCAGTCTGCTGAGCGGCGGCGAGCTTGCGGTTGATGTCCTCCACTTCCTGTTTGACCCATCCGACGCTGCTGATTTCGATCTTGCCGTCCTGTCCGATCAGGAACAAAGTGGGAACGTTAGTCAGGCCGTAAGCATTCGAGACGGCGTAGCCATTCGGATCGTCGAGCAGCGTAGGAAAGGTAACGCCGTACTCTTTCAGAAAAGCGCTGGTGTCGCGCTGACCGTTTTGCGAGATGCCCACGATCGTGATTTTCTTGTCCGTGTTTTTCTTATCCCGGTGCGCTTTGTGAATGCGTTCGAGAAAGGGAAACGTGTATTGGCAGACCGGACAGGAAACCTTGAAGAACGCGGCGAGCACCGGCCCTTGTTTGAGAGCGGATTGCAATGAGAATTTTCCGCCCTCTTTTCCATCAACTCTCCCATCAACGGCGGCGGGCAAGGAAAACTCAGGCGCTTTGGTGCCGGCCGGCAATGCAGCCATATCTTTCGGACCTCCAAACAGTCGATCGAGCCACTTCATGGAGAGAAATGCCTCACAATCTTAGATGATGCCGCCCGCCTTCAGGATTTTCCGCGTCAGCCCGGTGATTGGAATCTGCGGGATGCGATCGATTGCGATCCATTTGCCCTTCGCGGCAAACGGAGCCTTTAGCCGCGGCATATTCCGTAACGGCATATTTCGTAACACATGAACAGTGTAGTCGGTGACGGTAATGGAATGGCGAAACGTGCGCCAGTGCGCCGCAGTTGGCAACGAGCGAGGAGGCTCAGACAATTGCGGCAGTTCCCACATGCTCGGCATGAGCGAGGCCTTTTTCGGGCGCTGCACCAACCGGACCTCGCCAGTGCCGCGACCATTGCCATTGCCATTACCGTTACCATTGCCATCGCGCCAATCAAGGGCGCACCAGATTTGTTTCTTGTTCTGGCGCGAGGCTGGCATTTCATCGATAGATGTGGTTCGCGGAACTTCTCCCTGCGTAGCACACCATTGCCGAATCGGGCAGGCCAGGCAGAGGGGTTCGCGCGGCACGCACACGGTGGCACCTAGTTCCATCATGGCCTGATTGAAATCACCGGGCCGAGAGTCAGCAAGGAGCGCTTGCGCATGTTGCCAGGTTTGCGTTGTCGTTAAATTGATGCCGATCAATCTTTGCAACACGCGCTCGACATTGCCATCGACCACCGCTACCGCCTCGACAAACGCGATGCTGGCGATGGCGGCAGCGGTGTAACGGCCGATGCCGGGCAGCCTCTGCAGGTCTTCGGCCGTCTGCGGAAATCGGCCGGCGTGCTTCTGCACGAGATCTTTAGCGCACTGATGCAACATGCGCGCGCGTCGATAGTAGCCCAGACCGCTCCACGCCGCGAGCACAGCGTCTTCAGAAGCCGCGGCCAGCGCCTGCACATTTGGAAAACGTTTGAGGAAAATCCGGTAGTGGTCAAGCACGGCGGCCACGCGCGTCTGCTGCAGCATGATTTCGCTGAGCCAGATGCGGTAGGGCTCGCGAGCTTCGCGCCACGGAAGATCTCGGCGATGCTGGTCGTACCAGAGGAGCATAGCGCGTCGGAAAGCCGCCAAGTCCTTGCCGCTTGCTAAAGCCGCGGCCAACCGCGTCTCTACGGCGATGGTGCTGGATGCGCGCATTATTGTTGGCTGACGCTGTGCGCGATGGCCACCCACCCAGCTTTTTGTTGCTGCCACACGGTCATCATGTGCTGCGGCGCCGAGGGGAGCGGTTGCGAGCCGCCGGTTCCATTCAGGCTGCCGTTCAGAGTGATGGTATAGGTGACCACGATGGTGTTTCCGTTCAACTCAGTTTTCATATCGCCGAGCGCATAGTCCTTTAACCGCCACAGGCGATATTGCGCAAGCGTGGCAGAGCGATCAAGCGTTTCCGTAGGAGTTACGCCTGAGTAATTCGAAGCGAGAGCGCGCTCCACTTCTACCCAGTTCGCAGCTTGCACATCTTTCCAGAACACACGCTCCAGTCCCTCGCCTCCTGTCGCCTCCGACAACGCGCGGGCTGGATGATCGCCATAAAAGGTGCAGGCCGGAGCGGACATCAGCGCGAAAGTCAGCATCAAAATCAGAGAAACCAGTGGAGATTCGACGGCTATCCTCGGACGCATGGCGTGATTGTATCGTGACCCGGTTCGTGTGGGGACGGGGCTTTGCCCACTTCCACACAAAGCCAATTGACCGCCGGGAGGGAGCCCGCGATAATAATGATGCCTGGTAACCGCGGTACACGCGCGAACATTAGCCCGCACCGGGAGGATGTATATGACAGAGTTCGACCGCAAGGTGGAAGAGGCCTCGGCGCGCCTCAATCGCTCGGTAGCAAATATCGCCGACACTCTGGAAAAGGAGACAGCGGAACTGGTGACGTATCTGAACGACGAGGTTGTGCCAGCGGTGCGAACCCACTCCTCGAAGGCGCTGCGAACGGCGGCGGGCAAGCTCTCCAAGTTCGCGGAATATCTGGAAGCACAGCGCAAGAATTCTTGAACTACCTCCCTTCCAAGCACGTGCCTAGGCGGCGAGCGGCGGCATGTTCGTTGCCGTGCCTTCTGTTCCTTTTATGGCTGGGCACAGCGCTTCTGAGCGGCTGTGGACATAAATATACGCCAGCGCCGGTTCCGCCCGCACCAACGCTTCCGCCGGAAAAGCCAGCCGCAACTGCGCCGCCCGCAGAAGCGACGACCACAGATGAGAAGATCGAGGTTCCCGCCGGCGCGCAACCGATCTTTGAAGAAACCGGAATGGCAAGTTGGTACGGCGCTCCCTATCACAATCGGCGCGGATCGAACGGTGAGATTTACAACATGCACGCGATGACAGCGGCACATCTCACTCTGCCGCTGGGCTCGATCGTGCGCATCACGAATTTGAAAACTGATCATTCAGCGTTGGTGCGGATCACCGATCGCGGGCCGTTCGTCGAAGGGCGCATTGTCGATCTTTCGCTGGCCGCCGCCAAGGCCTTAGATGTGTACTTGCCCGGTACTGCCAAGGTTCGGCTGGAAGTACTGCAGGCGCCGGCACCTCTCGATAGCGGTGGACGCTGGGCAGTTCAGATCGGCTCCTTCATGGCGGAGAAAACGGCTGCCGAACTAGCGGAACACCTGCAGAGGCGGTACCAGACGGCCAAAGTCCTGAAGTTTGTGAGTCCCGCTGGTGGCTGGTGGGTGCGGGTGCGAGTGCTGGACGACGACCGCCAGCGTGCTGCGACACTGGCCCAGGAAACAGAGACGGCGGAGGGATCGGTATTCCTCGTGCGGCTCGACTAACTATTTCTTATAGGATGCGGTTACTTAGCGTAATATTGTTTGGCCAGAGAAATAGATAACTTATCTCCGTGTTGACTTGCCGGTGATTGTAACTCAGGACAAGAGGAGACTCACTTATGGCGGATTGTCTATTCTGCCGGATTATTCGCGGTGAAGTGCCATCCAGAAAAGTCTACGAAGACGAGCACACCTATGCCTTTGAAGATCTAAACCCGCAAGGCCCCACCCACGTGCTGGTCATCCCCAAGAAACATATTGCCGGCTTGAAGGAAGCCAAGACAGACGACGCGGCCTTGGTGGGACGCTGTTATCTGGCGGCCGCTCACATCGCCCGCGAGCGGTCGATCGAAGATGGCTACCGCACGGTGCTGAATGTGGGTCCGCGCGCGGGCCAATCGGTTTTTCATCTGCACGTGCATTTGATCGGTGGGCGTACGCTGCAGTGGCCCCCGGGCTAAATTATTGTGGCGGAGCGACGGGCGTCTCGCCCGGCACTCCACCAGCAAGCAGCGAGCTATGGATCGTTAATTCGCCTTGCCCTTCTGACTCGCTCTCTCGACCCAACACCTCTGGCTTACAATCGTGGGATGGCAAACCTGACATTGGTGTACGGTCTGCGTCTGCTGCCTTCCGACGAAGTGGCGGAGGTTGGCGCGGCCACGATCAAACTGAAAAATGGACGGGAGGCGCACGTCACCATGCACATTCTCGAGGGCGGCAAAGATGAGATCGAAAAACAGCTCAAGACCAGTCTGGCGGCCTTTTTCGACTTCTATCCGGAGATATGACGGCAGGCGCGACGCGCTCTAACTCGACGGCAACTCAGGCAACTGGATGAGACTGATCTCTCTGGAACTCGAGAGCAAACTGCGCGAGAAAAGGCTCTGGCCGCAGATCTGGATCAAGTGGGCGGCGCTCTACGTTGTGGCGCTCGAACTGCTTCTGTTCGCCGTGCAACTGCTGACGCGTCGTGTGAGTCCGGCAATATCGGGGAGCCTGGAGGGTTGGGTCGATTTTCTCAGTGTGCTGGCGCTTGTGCTGTTCGCGATTGCAGGGTTCCGCTGGTTGCGCGCGAAACTACTCTGGCGGCTGCGGAACCGGCTGATCGTTACCTATGTTTTTATCGGCGTGATTCCGGTTTTCCTGCTGGTAGTGATTTCGCTGATCACGCTCTACCTTCTCGCCGGGCAGTTTGCCAGCTTCGTCGTAACCTCCGACATCGCCACTCACCTGCGCAGCATGGAGGCAGCCAACCGAGCCATCGCCCATCACCTGGCGACACAAATCTCGGACGGTGGGAAGCTGGATGCAGTAATCCTAGGCCGGACAAGGCCGCGTCGTCCGGAGTGGTCGCGGCGGCAAGTGTGCGCCTGGTACCGGAACCAGCCGCAAGCCTACTGCTCGGGGCCGGAGGGCGCGACTGGCTTTGCTTCTCCCCCATTTATAATCGAAGACTTCCGCGATATTGTCAGCGACCATGGCAAACTTTATCTTCGGACAGCGACCGTGGTCACGGCTGAGCCGGAATCTTTACGCGTGATCTTGAGTGAGCCTCTCGACAAAGACTTTGTCGAGCAGATCGCAGGCGACCTCGGCCGGATTGGGGTTTATGGAACCGAGAGCCCGGCGGCGAACACATCGGCACAACAGACCGGCTCAAAACCCCTTCTGACATTCGATGATCCCAAGCAGCAGCGCGAGCAAGCCTTCTCATCTGGAACGATTCCGCCGGCGAGCGGCGCCTTCGATCATGAAGTGCGTTTCCCGATCCCGCTGCAGGTTGTGGATTGGGCCACGGGAGAACGCCGGCGCGCGGGAGCGCTTGCCGAGGTCGAGACGCGGCCCTCGGTGCTCTATGCCAGACTTTTTGCGGCGCTCGGAGATTACGCCAAGGGCGTGGAATATATTTTGTTTTCGATTCTGATTGTGTTTGCGGTCATCGTACTGCTGGCACTGTTCGTTGGAACAAAGCTAACGCGCAGCATCACCTCGGCGGTGGGGCAACTCTACGAGGCAACCACGCACGTCAATCGGGCCGACTTCAGCCACCGGATCGCGGTGCAGTCGAGCGACCAACTGGCAACCCTGGCAAATTCCTTCAACTCGATGACCACCTCGATCGAGAGACTGGTTCAGGAACAGAAAGAAAAGCAGCGCTTGGAAGGTGAATTAGCCATTGCGCAGGAGGTGCAAGCGCAACTATATCCCAAGTTGATCACGCAACTGGAGACGCTCGAAGTACACGGGTTCTGCCGTCCGGCGCGAACGGTGAGCGGGGACTACTACGACTTTCTCGCGCTGAATTCCGACAAGCTCATGCTGGCGGTCGGCGACATCAGCGGCAAAGGAATTTCGGCGGCGCTGCTGATGGCGACGATTCACTCGGCAGTGCGCGCCTACAGCATTGAGGACGTACCCGTACTTCGCGAACTAATGCCGCGCGAATCGGCCACGGTCGGTGCGACGGGTGGGGCGGGGCTGATGTTAGCTTCCGAATCGCGAGGAGCGGACGCTTCTCCAGCAACGCTGCTGACGCTGCTGAACCATCAGCTTTACGAAAGCACTCCGGCGGCAAAGTACGCGACTTTGTTTTTGGGAATCTATGACGGAGCAACACGCCGGTTCACGTATTCGAATGGCGGCCACTTGCAGCCGATCCTGATTTCCAAAGATGGGTCGTCTCAGTGGCTGAGCTGCGGCGGAACCGTGGTCGGCTTGTTCGACAACGTGAGTTTTCCGGAAGCGACCGTGCAGCTCCACCCCGGCGATTTGCTGTTGACTTACACGGATGGCGTGACCGAGCCGGAAAACGATTATGGCGAGTTCGGGGAGGAGCGGCTGATCCAACTGGTGCGCGAGAATCGCCATCTGCCACTCGAGCGCATCACCGAAATCGTGATGGCCGCCGTCGCCGACTGGATCGGCGACAACGAACAGCCCGACGATGTGACGCTGGTGTTGGCGCGGGCGAGGTAGTGGAGGGCCGTCGCGGTCGTTGTTCTATGCTTCGAAGAATCGGGGTCTCGAAAGGGTTTGTACATCGTTCCCTTCGCCACGCCCCCCCCCCGCTTGAACCCCCCCACCCTCC
>Ga0187862_10001293_pt1 | contig 26724 bp, 31 predicted proteins | sample June2016WEW_10_1_FD_133003 | JGI IMG/M metagenome (GOLD analysis project Ga0187862, IMG submission 133003) | Peatland microbial communities from SPRUCE experiment site at the Marcell Experimental Forest, Minnesota, USA - June2016WEW_10_150 | ecosystem: Environmental > Terrestrial > Soil >...
CGCCTTCCGGCAAATCTATAGGCGGATGTCACCGCTCGCTCCCATACCAGAATGTAACCGTTCGCACACTTTACAAGGTGTCACCGTTCGGTTACTATGAATCCGTAACAACCTTGGAGCCGCCCATGTTAGTTCGGACCCCATCAGACCTAGGCGCCATCATCCGCGAGCGCCGCCTGAAGCTCGGCCTCGACCAGCTCTCTCTCGCCAAAAAGGCGGGCACGAGCCGAAAATGGATCATCGAAGTTGAAAGCGGAAAACCTCGCGCCGCGTTCGCGCTCATTCTACGGACCTTGAAGGCCCTTGGCATCGAGCTTGCCGCGAGCCCCGCTCAGAGGAGCGCCGGCGCGCAGACCGAAATCGACTCCATCCTCGACTCCCTCAAGAGACAGAAATGACCGAGCAACTCATCGCCCTCGCCAACGGTCAGGAGATGGGAACCGTATTTCATCGAAATGCGCGCCTCTCCTTCACCTACAGCGAATCATGGAGGCAAGACCGGAATTCCTATCCGCTCTCGCTATCCATGCCGCTGGCCTCTGCCGAGCATAGCCATACCAGAGTTCACGCGTTCCTCTGGGGCCTGTTGCCCGATAACGACAGGGTTCTTGAAAATTGGGCGCGGCGGTTTCAAGTCTCCGCGCGCAATGCCTTTCGCCTGATTGCCAATGTCGGCGAAGATTGTGCCGGCGCCGTGCAGTTTGTTCGTCCCGACCGTCTCGAAGCCTTGCGTAAAGAACCGCGCGCGGCGGAAATAGCCTGGCTCACGGAAGCCGACATCGCCAAGCGGCTGGCCGCATTACGGGCCGACCATTCCGCGTGGCGTGCCGCGTCAGATACCGGCCAATTCAGTCTCGCCGGCGCGCAACCAAAGACCGCGCTGGTGCTTCAGAACGGCAAATGGGGGATTCCCTCCGGCCGCACCCCGACCACCCACATTCTCAAACCGCCCACCGGCGAGTGGGACGGCCATGCCGAGAACGAACATTTCTGCCTCTTGCTGGCAAGAAGACTTGGCCTCCTTGTCCCAAATTCCAGCGTCCGACACTTCCGCGATGAAGTCGCGATTATCATCGAGCGATACGACCGCCTTCGACGCGAAGACAAATGGCTCCGCGTACACCAGGAAGATATGTGTCAGGCCAGCGGGACGCACCCCGCCCACAAATACGAAAATGAAGGCGGACCCGGAATCCACAAAATCATCGAGTTGCTGAGACAATATTCGAGCAAGCCCGTGGAAGACGCCCAATCATTTCTCGACGCGATCGCTTTCAATTGGCTCATAGCCGGGACCGATGCTCACGCGAAGAACTACGCCTTTCTTCTTGGTGCGGAGGGCGCCGTGCGGCTGGCTCCGCTCTATGATCTGGCAAGCGTTCTGCCGTACCCCTCTATCAATCAACAAAAGGCCAAACTTGCGATGAAGCTCGGCGGCGAATATAAGCTGCGGAATATCAGCCTCAGGAATTGGCGTCGGCTTGCAGCCGATGTCCGAATACCGGAGGACTCCCTCATAGACCGCATCAGAACAATGGCCGGCGAGATACCCGACCACGCAGCGGACATTCAGAAACAACTTACGGGCGAGGGGCTATCACACCCCATGATCACGACACTGGCTCACAAGCTGCGCGAGAGAGCCAATTCTTGCCGAACCCTTCTCGACTAGGCATCTCCGCTTCCGCTCTACGCTCTCAAAGACCCCGCGACCGCAGCAGGCCTTGCAGCGTGCTTTTCGACATATCGCAGAAAAACGACCCGGTTTTCGACCAAGCTGAAGGGTTTTCGACGGATGCCCCTTGGACTTAAAACCGAACTCCAAGTTCGCGTTTCCAGCCTAACCCTATTCGGTGGCTTGCCGCAGCGCGCGGCCTCAGCCAGCGAACTGACGCTGTCCTTCGCCCGCATCTGACGCCGCGGCTTAGCAATCGAAGAACCGCTCAGCCTTCTCTGAACCACTGCGGATAGTTACTATTTCCCTGAAAGATATGGTAACTAATATTTTCTTGACTTACCCACTTTCTTACCCACATAGTGAGAGGGTAAGAATTCTGACAGCAATATCAGTTACATAGAGATAGCCGGTTCGCGCTCATAACCTGAAGGTCATAGGTTCAAATCCTATCCCCGCAACCATCTTTTCAATGACTTAGCAACTCTCTCTTAACTATTTCCTGTCATAATAGACTTACACACTACTTACCCACTTTTACTGTGTGCAGGAGAATAGCTATGGAGAATCAAGAAAATCACCCGGTCCTCGGCGGCAAAGCCTATGTGTTCAGGCGCGATCGGAGCAACTACTGGTATGCGGCCACTTTTCTAAATGGCCGGAACTACCGCAGCAGCACCAAGGAAGAGCAGCTTTATAACGCCCTCCAGTTCGCGGAGGACTGGTACATCGCCATGCGCGGCAAGGCCAGCGCGGGCCTTCTGCCGCCGCCGCAGGAGGCGGAAGAACCAGCGCCTCAAGAAAAGACCTTCCGCGAAGTCGCGGACCAATTTATGAAGGAATACAGCGTTATCACCGAAGGCCAAAGGAGTCCCCGTTGGGTGGAAGGTCACGCCATCCGCTTGCGTGTCCATCTTCTGCCTTTCTTCGGGGATTTGCCGATTTCGGCTGTCAGCTCAGGCAAGGTCCAGGAATACCGCGTCTTGCGCATGACGCCCCGCAAGGAGAAAAACCCCCATGCGAAGGATAACCGGCCCTTTAAGTCGTCTCCACCCGCCCGCAAAACGCTTCACAACGAGATTGTGACGCTCCGGCTGGTGCTCAAGAGTGCCATGCGCCACGGCTGGCTGATGGGCCTGCCGGACCTTTCCCCGCCGTTCAGGAAGCAAGGCAAAGTCTCTCATAGGCCGTGGTTCAGCCCCGCGGAATATAAGCAGCTTTATACGGCGACCCGCGAGTACGCAAAAACAGCCCCGCCCCATATCAAATGGAGCGCCGAGCAGGTGCATGACTTTGTTTTGTTCATGGCCAATACGGGCTTGCGGCCGGATGAAGCCATGAACCTGCAGCACCGGGACGTGGAGATCGTGCACGACGAAGATACGGACGAAACAATCCTTCTTATCGAAGTCAGAGGCAAGCGCGGCGTGGGATACTGTAAAAGTACGGCCAATGCAGTCACGCCCTACAAGCGGCTTTTGAACCGCCCAAAGCCGTCCTTCTTAAACGAAGAAGGCGAGGACACGGAAGCAGAACACGACAAAAAGCCGAAGCGACCGCAGCCGGAAGACCACGTCTTCCCCTCGAATCATGTCAAACTGTTCAACCGCCTCCTCCTTCGGAAAAAATTAAAGTTTGACCGGGACAATCAGGCCCGAACGGCGTATAGCCTCCGCCATACCTACATCTGCCTGAGGCTAACGGAGGGCGCGGACATCTATCAGATAGCCAAGAACTGTCGCACAAGTGTCGAGATGATCGAAAAGCATTATGCCGCCCACATCAAGACGCTCCTGGACGCAACACTAATCAATGTTCGGAAACCGAAGAAATCGCAGAAAGCCAAAACGAAACCTGACGATACCGATGAAGACGGGGATTTGTGAAAACAGGAGGCAGATGCTGTCCTGACAAATCCACTAGAGGAGACGTTCACCGGCTCCCCCAAAGCGGACGCTCGGCGGTAGCACTATCGGCGGAGTTTAGCTCCGCAACTGGCAGAATCGGAAGCGCACGCCGATGAAGAAGCGGCCTTCAGTGCGCGCTAGACTATCCCTCATTCAAACGCCGTTGAAGACACGAACCCTTCGACACCAGTCCGCATCCTGACTTTCATATAGCCCGGCGCGATGCCCACCACCCGGACTCTGCCGGGCGCATGCACTTCACCGACTTGTCTGCTGTGCAGGTATGGTTTTTCAAACACTGGCGCGTTACGCACAACCCCGAGAACCTTGTCGGCGGGCTCGACAAGGTTGACCGCTTCGACCGCGACGTAACCCACTGTTCCATCGCGAAGCCGTACACTGACATAATTGGCCGTCAGCCCTGTGACGTTCACGTATTTCATCGCATGGACTTCCGCGACTTGCCTGCTCCCTCTGGCCGGAGCAGCAAGCACCGGCGTGTTCATCTTCAACTGCACGCGCCCCTGTGCAGGTTCGACTTCCTCCGCTCTGCTTGCCACGGCGTGCCGAATGACCGGCCGCGTTGCCGCCGGTCGGACCGGCGGCGCAGGCGGAGGAACCACGGCGCTCTCGGTTGGCACCACGGACGGAACGGGCGATGCAACCGGCGACGGCAACACCGGCGTCGGCTGGACAGCGGCGGCGGAGCCTGATGAAGCCGGTGTGGAGACGACCGGCGACGGAGCCGCTGTTGGCGGAAGAGGCGGCGGAGTAGCCCTGATTGTCGGCGATGCCGTCGCCTGATTAAAAAACGAACCGGCAGCCATTGCCGAACCCGCAGCCCCGACGACGATGCCAGCGGCCAAGAGGGCGGAGCAAGCCCTTGTTCTGAAACGGTCAGCCAAGGTCATGCTCGACGGCGATAATGTCCTGCCGCACAGCGCCCGCCCGCTGGATATGCGCATAGGCGTGCCAGCGGCCCATCTGAATCACGTCCGAGGGGGTGAGCGCCGGACGCATCTCGTTGCCTTGCGATCGGTATTGGCGCTCCAGATCCTCGGCTCGCCACGTGGCCTGCTGCATGCTGGAAAGCACGGCGTTCTGGTCCTGGACGGAGTTCGCGCGGGACTTGAACGCGATGAATCTCAGGTCAGGCGCGTAGGCCGGCTTGCGTTGCGCGTAAACAATCAACGCCTTCTCCGGCTGGAGCAGCGTGCCCGCCATGGAGAAGAACAGTCTCGGGCCGGTGGCCATGCTCTCGTTCGGGTCAACCGGCGCGAGCGGGTCCCATTGGTCGAGGATATTGCGGTAGTCGAGGCTCTCGCGTTGCCCGTCCTCGAACACCCGCCCGCGCTCGAACTCGCCCGCGCACCAGCAGGCATATTCGACGGTTTCCCTGTCCTCCGAGCGGAAAAACACCTTCGAGCGTGTCTGTTGCAGGAAATTACCCGCCGCGTCCGGGCCGAGCGCCTGCTTGATGGCGGCGATGGTCTGCGTCGCGAAGACGCCGGCCAGACCGGCGCTGCGCGCCACGTTCCAGAAGGTCGCATCGCTCAGGCCGGACTCCGGGTCCGCCGTGACGACCTCCTGCACCTCGTCGATCATCACGACGCAGGGAAAATCCTGTGGCGATTTTGGCGGCGACAGCGCCTTGAACCGGCTCTCGCGCACGCGCGCTTCGCGGTACAGCATCGTCTTGACAAAAATGCTGACCAGCCGCGCGGGAAGCCCTTCCTCGATGTTGGACAGGGCGTTGAGAACAATCTTGCCCTCCAGCGCGGCGGACAGGCTCATGGCTTCCGCGCTGCGGCCGGAAGCGAACCGCTCGCGCAAAACCTTGGAGCCGGAAAACCCGTCGAGAAGCTGCGTGACGTTGGCGACGATGCCGGAGCGCGTTTCCTTGGCCATCTCCCGCCAGGTCGTCTCCAGATAGCCGATGCTGGCGGTCGCTTCCGGCGTATAGAGGCGCGCATGCGCCTCAAGAGCGGCCAGGCGCTCCTCTCCGGACTTCGCCGAAGAGATTTGTTCAAAATGCGCGTTCGCGGCTTCGCGCACCTGCTTGATCGCGGCGCCGAGAAATTCATCGTTCAGCGCCGCCTGGTAAGCCCACCACAGGCTGTAGGGATGGAGACCGTCCTTGATGCTCTTGCGGCCTTCATCCGTGAGCGCATAGCTCTGCGCCACGGTCAGGATGTTGCGCAGCAGGTTGGCCGCCATGTCGGGCCAAAAACTCTCGCCGCCGGTTGACCCCATCTGCTTGAGGACCGAGCGCAGCGTCGCGGCGACCTGCGTCGGCGTGAGACTGGCCAGTATCTCCACGCCCCGCTGGCCCGCGCCCGTGCCGATGACCACAACGTCATCGGCGCGGCCGACCTCTTTGGCTATCTTCTGCGCATCGTTCCACAGGACGCCTTTGGCGTCACAGACATAGAGACCGAAGTTCTTGCGCGACAACAGTTGGCGCATCAGGGGCCGCAGGATGGCCGTGGTCTTGCCCTCGCCGGTGCCGCCCAGCACCAGCATGTGCTGGAACAAGGACTCCTGGTCCAGCCTCACGTCCTGATCCCTCACGGGCGCCGTCAGGTCGCCCCGCGCGTGCAGGATGCCGGTCCCCTTGCCGACCAGGTAGGTCGGTTTGTCTTTGAGATAGGTGGTCGCCAGCGCTACCTGCCGCCGATAGACCGCCTGACACAGGTCGCGGCTTTCGGCGCGATGCGGCCAGCGCACGAGGGCGTCTTTGGTCGCCATCTCGTAAGGCGCGCTCTTCTGCGTCTGCCATTCGCGCAACACCGCGATGCAGACCAGCAGGAAAACCCCGCTCAGCAGCAGAACCGACGAAAAAGCAAAGTCCACGCCTTGCTCGACAAAATAGACAAGGTACTGCCAGACGGCGCCGGTCACGGCGCTGAGCCACCACCAGACGGGAACCGCCTGCGGCGGCTGTTGCGGCCATTGTTCGAGAACCAATTGCGGCCGGCCCGCCATCACCCCGGCGGCTTGATGCAGTTGCGAGAAGACCGACGAGACGGCGAGGATGAGCAGGACCGTGATGAACAGCAGGCTCGCGCCCATGCCCACCGCGATCGCCTGCCGCAGCGCATTGCGCCCGAAATGCCGGTCCGCGAGGTAGGCGATATCGTAACCGCCGAGGAGCCTCCCGTCCTCATACAGCGGCCGGCGTATATCCGCAGGGATGTGGTCAAGGTACAGATACGGGAATTTTGCCGCCGGCCAGCGCTGAAGCGCGAAGGCCTTGCGGTCGCCCTTGGCCAGAGCGCTTGAACTGAGCGCACCGGCCATGGCGAGGATTTTCTCCGCGAACCAGTCCACCGGAAAAATCCGCAGCACCTTGTCCGCGAGCCAGAGCGCAATCTTCCAGAACGGCAGGGCCATGAACCCCAGGACGAGCAAGACGCCCGCCGGCACCAGCCCGATGATAAAGACGATGGACTTGAAAATAATTCTTCGCGTGAAGGGAATGCTCAGGAGAGCGCAGAGCACGAGCAGGGGTAAAACGATATTCCCCGTGCTCAGGAGATTTTCAATCAATTCGGGATACATGGCCTATCTTATATCCATGAGCGTGCGCAGCGATTGCGGAATCTTGTCGGGCGCGACTGTCGGCTGGTTCCCCAGATAGAACATGCCGGGTTCTTCGATGGACGCGACCAGCCAGCCATCGCCCGTGCGCTTGAATATCCCTATCCATCGGGCGGGCGTTGAGCCGTAGTAGCCCCCGCTTTGCGTCACGACCACCGCGCCGAAAGCGCGCAGGTCGCCCTTGTTGACGGTCACGATCTTGCCCGCGGGCCAGTTCCCCTGCCAGAAGGCTGACGGCTCGAGTTCTGCAATCGAGCCGGACAGTTCCGTGGGATACGAGCCGTCTTTGGCGAGGGACGCGCGCAGCAGTTCCGCCACCTTGGGCAATTCGCTCGCGGGTGGCAGACCCTTCATCTCCTGGATTGATATGGACGGACGGTTGCGCAGCGTTTGAAACGGCCTGAGCACCGGCGCCCTGTAATCATCGACCCGCCGCTCGATGGTCTGGCTCATGCGAGGAGGGGAAGGCGGACGCGGGCCGATGATGAAGCCGTACACTCCCGCAACGGCAGCGACGACGCCTAAGCCGATGATATACGGCGTCACCAGCCGCAATCTGGCCGCGCGGACATGGCCGTCCGTCACGAGCAGCTCCCACTGTTGCGGTTCCGCCCGTTGCTCCGGCGCAGGATCGGACGCGCCTTTCCCCTCTGGTTGCGCCACGTCGCTCATACGGGGCGTCCTATCAACGCATAGCGCCACGCCAAAATGCAATGATCGACTCTGAGCAGGCCTCCCGCTTGCGCGGCGGGCCAGGACGCATCCGCCTTCTTCCTGCGACCGACAGGTCGTGAGTCTTTCAGCGCGTGAGGCTGTTTTGTGGCCGCTGTTCCGATGTTGTCAACCGTTCTCCTCAAAGCCGTGTCCACAAATCCCTATGGAATCGTCTGAGACCCTGCCATACGCGGGCGCTTTGCAGCGTAAACAACAAAATCGGTTCCCCCTAAAGGTCTCCCCCAATTTTCTTGTTGACGCCGCGCCCTGGCGCATGGCGACCGGGACTCATCCCATAAGGGATTTGTTCAAACACGTAAAAAAGGAGAACTAAACATGACAACACAAACCGAAACGGCCAAAGAAAAACAGCTACCGGCCTTTTACATTTTCGACACCGTCGAGACTGACGGCAAGAAGCAAAACAAGCGCGTCGGCGCCGCCTTCGCCCACAGGAAGGGCGCCGGCTACAGCTTCCTCATCAACGGCAAGCGCTATGCCGCGTTTCCGCCCAAGGTGAAGACCGCAGCCGAATCCGTTCAACCGGAGGCAACCGAGGGGGAGAGCGCTTAGGCGTTCTCTTCCTTCTGCAACAGAAGGAGGTTCATCATGCACTACGAAGTTCAGCACTACACGCTCGCCCAAGGCTGGCGGAACACCTGGTCCTACGATGAAGGCGACGGCGTCATCCACGCCGAAACCTTCGCGACCCAGGCCGAAGCCGAGGCGGCGCTCGACGAATTCTTCGCCGACATCGCCGAGGACATCGCCGCCGGTTTCTGCCCGCCCTGCACCCGCGACGAATTCCGCATCCGTTGCGTGCCGGACCCCGCAACCGTCGAACCAGCGGTCGCCGCAGGAGGTGCGCTGTGAACGGGCGCACCGAACGCCACCGCTTCGCGTGGAACGGCATCCTGCTCGAAATCAGCCATAACGCCCAATGGCTGCCGCCGGACATCATGGGCGAAGACCTTGCCCACATCGAGGTGCAGAGCATCGCTCCGATGGACGCGCCGCTCCCGATAACGGCCACCGGCTACCGCTCCCACTTCATCGCGGCATCGGCGATCGCCGCCGCCGGCGGTCCCGTGGCCTATGTCGATGTGTGGCTGACCGCCGAAAGCGACTCTCCGGCATGGCGGGAGCGCGAGCAATCCGCCCGGCAGTTTTCGCTTCTTTGAATCAATCCCCCGCAGGCGCGTTGCGCCTGCGGGAGAAGATGGCGGGTCCTAGAACCCCGGACCACGGGGCCGTGACCGTATGACCACGCGCCGTTTCGCCTGTTCGCGACGGATGTTTTCGAGCGATATCATGGCGCCTTGCCACTCCAGCGAACCTTGCTGCGCTTGACCAAGCTCCCTTGAGATCAGGGCCAACAACGCGGCCAGTTCGGCGTCGGTGTACTCTGCCAGTTCCATGCGTGTAATGAAGTTCATGTGTTTTCTCCTCTGCATCTGAGGCCCCGACCACCGAGGCCTTTCGTGCTTGAGGGATGGCGCGGCTTCAGGCGTGAGCCGCATCCGCAGGACCGCAACGAAGAGGAGGAGCACTTTGCGCTTGCGGCGTCGCACGCCGGCCGTGCTAAACCCGGTTCTTGAAAGGCCTGTGAGAGGGGAATCAGCAGAAGGAAAAACCGTCTTCTAACACCCCTGCATGGAACCCTGAGTGCTCGCCCGCCGGATGGATGGAAGCTGTCCTTTGCCTGCCTATCGGAGCTTGGGCGCAGTCGGGGAAGGGCTATCTTGTGGGGGCTTATCGCAAGCTGAAACGGAAGGTCGGCAGGGGGCCAGTTTGGGTCCGTGTATCTGCCGCCGGAGCCGGGTCTGGCGGGGTGCTGCTACCCGGAGAGTGAGGACGGTGCCGGTCCCTTTTCATGCCGGAAAGGGATGCCGTTAGCCGAGGAAATTGCCCGGCCCTCGGCTCTGAAATCATAGAGAAATCCGCCGCCCATATTTTTGGCTGGCGTCCATAATTGTTCCCATATTATCCGCGAATCGTGGTATAATTCCCCATAAGGAAAGCCGCACCACCGCCGTTAATCCTTTGTCAACCACCTGTCTGCTATTATGGAATTACGGTGGAGCAGCGGGCAATATCGTCTCATGCAAGCCATGCGCGGTCAGACCGCGCGGCTTGGCAAGGGGGTAGGCCCCCCGTTGCATCCCACCAGACTGCGCAGCAAGAAAGGGAGCTGCGCAGCAGGGGCTCCGCCCCTGAAACCACAGGGGGCTTCGCCCCGTGCAGACCGCTTTGCAGGCGCTCTGCATCCCCACCAAGGGCAGTGCCCTTGGGACCCATGCGCGGCGGGTCGGGAAGAGCCGGGCAGGCCGTCAGACCGACGGCCTTGGTAGGAAGGAAAGGACAGGCAACCATGACCGCCGCGTCAGAAAAATACCCGGACACAGACCCCCCGATCATCGACAAATGGACGTTGCGCAAGAAAGTTATTTACATGGATTTAACCGACGAGGAGGAGGCCATACTCATGGCCAAGGCCGCCCAATATGGCCTGACGGTCGAAGAATACGTCCGCACGTGTCTGGGATGCCCGCCATGACAACACGGTTCAGGTGCAGCGATGGCGAGCGGCAGCGATAAGCGGCAACGGATCAAGCGCTGCACCATGCGCTTACTGGACGACGAATTCAACCGAATCGCCGCCAAGGCCGACAAGGCCGGCCTCTCTTTTACCGCATTCCTGCGCGCCGCCGGACTTGACGGCGACGCCGGTCCCCGCGCCCAGCGCCGCCCGCCGATCGATCACAAGGTGCTCCGCCAACTTCTTGGCGAGACCGGGCGCATCGGCAATAACCTCAACCAGATCGCCCGTGCCCTGAATTCCAGACAGAAGCTTAACCAGCCGGGCCTGCAGGCAGCCCTGCGCGATATCAATGACATCCGAAACGGGATTCTTGACGCCCTCGGCAAAAAGCACGGCCCCGTCCCATGATCATCAAGGGTGGCAGCCGCGCGAGGCCCGGCCAGCTCGCCTGGCACCTCCAGCGGCTTGACACCAACGAGAAAGTAGAAATCCTCGAACTCCAATCCCCCGCCCCGACCCTTGGCGAAGCCTTCCTCGACTGGCAGACCCTCAGCGAGGGGACGCGCGGCACCAAGGGCCTCTACCACGCCAATATCGACCCGGCGCAGGACTACGTCATGACGCCGGAGCAATGGCAGCGCGCCGTCAACCTCCTCGAAAAAGAACTCCACCTCGAAGGCCAGCCGCGCGCCGTGGTCATGCACGAGAAGGACGGCCGCACCCATATCCACGTCGTCTGGGCGCGCACGGACATCGACCGCATGGTCCTGTGCCCGGACAGCCAGAATTATCTCGCCCACGAACGGGCCAGCCAGCGCCTTGAGATGGAATTCGGGCACGAGCCGGTTCCCGGCAAGCACGCCAAGCGCGACCGCGACAAGCAGCCCGAATTCCCCCGCGCCGAAGCCAATCAGGCCGAATGGCAGCAGGGGGAGAGGACCGGCATCGACGCCGCCACCCGGAAAGACCAGGTCACCGCCCTCAGGCAGGCGTCCGATAACGCCCAGGCCTTCGAGGTCGCCCTCGAAGAGCAGGGCTACATTCTCGCCAAGGGCGATCGCCGCGACTTCGTCATCGTCGACCAGACCGGCAGCATTCACAGCCTTGGCCGCCAGATTCAGGACATCAAAGCCGCCCAGCTACGCGAATTTATGAAACCCATTGATCGCGAAACCCTCCCGTCCGCGGCACAGGCGGTCGCCTTTCAGCGGCAACGGCAGCAGGAGAGGCTCCGCCAGGAGCCTCTGCCCCCAGAGAAAACCCTGCAACCGGAACCGAAGCAGCCGGAACCCAAGCAGCAGGAACCTCAGCCCCAAGAAACCCAGAAGCAGCCCAAGGCCGAACCCGCCCAGAAGACGCCTCCCGAACCGGCTCCAGACTCCATACAGGCCCAATCCGAGGCCGTCAGGAAGGCTGTCACCGAACGCCAGGCCGAGGAGCGCCGCCGCCTCGTCGAAACCCAGACCGCCGAACTGGACAAGCTCCGCCAGGAACTCACCCGCGAGACCCGCGAAAAACTTGACCGCTTCGACGCCATTCACCGGGAGCAAGCCAAAGACCTCCTGCGCGAACAGAAAGAGGCGCGCGCCGGCTTCATGGACTCCCTCCAGAACCTATTCTCGCCGGCCCGCGCCGCAGAGCGCGAAGCCGAGCGCCGCCGTGAACAGGAAGAACTCGCCGTGCGCCAGAAGCAGGCGCGCGATGAATACGTCGCGCTTTTGCGCGAGACGAACAAACTGGAAATCGGCAACCTCAAGGAACGGAATGAACTCCACCTGCATGACCACGCCGTCAGAGGCGAGGAAGAACTCAGCCGCTACATCCGCGAACTGGAAGCCGCCCGCAAACTTCAGGCTGAAAATGAGGAACGCGAAAGAAAGCTCGCGGAGGAACGCGCCAGAGACGGACCGAAGCGCGCACGCTGAGTGGCTCTCGCTTCCTGCGACCAAAGCTGAGCCGCCTCTTTAATCAGGTTGCCAAGGTTTACCGGCCGATTTCCCGGTTCATAGGGCGCGTTGCTCTGCAACCGCCATTGCCGGGCATCATCGCATCGAGGTTTTTGAAGAAGCCGGAAACGTTGCCGCCTCAGCCCGCTGTCAGCGCGGTTACGCCGACCCGCTCGCGCTTCCTGCGGCCAAGGCTGAACCACTTCTTTAACGAGGTCGCGCGGCGCCGCAGGTGGGTTTCGCGGTTCGTCAAGGACGTTGCTGCAACGGCGCCCGCCAGTTCGCCGCCTTTCGTGTCGCGATTCATCAATCAAACAATACCAGCACCCAACCCGCAGACTTTCGTCTCACGGTTACTCAGTCCAACGGCACCGCCGCCGCCCCCGCGACTCCGCCCCCATTGGCCCCGGAAGCCTGACGGCCCGAAGCTATAACTCTGTCGAATTCCTGTCTCGCAATGGCCCATGCAACATGACTCGTCTATTTGACGACTCTGAGCTTATGAGGTTTCTTTCTCAAATACCCAGCGAGTAAGGCAAGAGCCATTTGTCCTGTGTCCATCCTTGCAACAACGATCTCTCTCAATTCCTCTCCTATCTGTATAGGTGCGCCAGTGACCGCCCATCTTCTCATTGTGCGGCTGTTAACGTGCATTTCTTTCGCCAAAGGCGTTTGCCATTGGTTGCCAAAAGCAGCACGCCCTACAAATTGAAGCGTCACGGGACATATTTTTTCCCCGTCCATATCAAACAATTCGCTGGTGAACCCGCGTTGCATTTGCGTCAAGCCTCCTTGCTGTTTTCATGACGAATCACCATGCCCTCATTTAAGGGCATTGTAAACGGCAAAAAGAACTCAGCCGAGATTACCTGTGGCCACTATCAAGGCGGACGCGCTGACCCCTTAACGCAATCCCCCTGCGGGCGATACCTACATCAGATGTACTATACTTATCTGTTTTCAATGGGATAGCGAGTATCTATCTATTTATAACAGCTTTATACCTTTTACCTTGACGTGTTATGAAGAACTGCTTATGTTACGCCAATACTGTTAACCATTACAGGAGGTATATTGTTATGAACCGTCAAACATATGATAAGATTGATAAGGCATTCAGTTGCACTATTGTGGGCGAAGCGGCGCTTGCTGTGAGCGGAATCCTTTGCGCTGCGTTCGCCTCGGTAGCCGTCCCAGTTGCCGCAACGGTTGCGGCGGTGGCGATGGGGGCAGCAGCTGTGACCTCAGTGGCCGGTTTAGGCTTCGACGTTTTATTTAAGCCATAAAAAGCAAAGGCAGCATTCTATCATGCTGTCGATGCAGGCAATATGAATGTAGTAAAGGACTTCGTAGAGGCGGGGGGTTCGTGTCGATTCCTGTTTCGAAGCGCTAAAGCGCGCTGCGGAGAAGGGAAATGTAAAAATCCTTGAATTCCTTCTGCCCACAATTGACTCCCTGTGTCAATGGCAGATAAGGGATATGTTATGTCTCGCAGCCAAGAACGACCACATTGAGGCAATCCGGGTCATTATCGACCGGTCTGAACCTGTCCAACAGACGGCAATTACCGCACCTCCTCAACCTCAGAAGCCGCAAGGACCCGGAGCATAAGAGACCGTCTTGGAACCGTGCATTGTAGGGTGGAAAGTCAGTCGCCCCGCGAAAGGATATTTACGAGGTCTACCGCATTGCCGCTCATGATGACTGCTCCCGCCTGCACAGACGCCCAGGAAAATGCACCGCCATCGACCGTAAAGACCAGTACGTTGGCGGCCATTACGGCACCGCCGGCAAGCACCCTTGCGCCTTTCCAACTCATGAGATAATCACGGGCGCGCTGAAACCGACTCCTTCCGGCACTACAGACAAGTGCTGTGGCTTTACCCAAATCCTCCTGCAAAGCACGAAGGTTGAGGAGGGTCTGATCAAAATTCTGGCTCGCGACCATCGCTCCGCTAAGTGTCCCGAAGACATCGCGAAGAACGAGTTGTGCCGTGGCGTCACGAATCTTTAGTTTGAGCAAGATTTTATTCTCGTAATCCATGAGGCTGGGAAGAGCATACAAGATTTCTTGCCCTTCTTTTTGGTATTTGCTGATCTTCGGCATAACGGTGCCGATGCCCTGCCAGAACGACTCCCGTGCCAACAGTTGGCTGAATTCTTTGCAAAGCATCTGAGCGGCCTCGCGCGGCTCTCCGTGGTCTAAGGCGGCGCCGACTCTCTCATAAGCCGCGAATAACTGTTGCACGTCATTCCCCGTGATGTCCATTGTGCCGTTCCTCCTGAGGCGAGTGTGTCGGCGGCAACTCCGCTCGCCTATAGCCTCGTTATCAAAGTCAGCCCGTAATTTTCAACCGACCCAATCGTCTCTGGGCGAACCGCCAGATGAATTTGCGGCCGGGCTCTACGCGCTCCGCTTACCGAGCCTCATTCTTGAGTCTCGGCCCGTTCGGGTAACGATCCCTTTCGCTCCAGCCGTAAAAACGTAAGCACAGAAATTAGCGAAGTCCTCACTATAAGACAGCCTCTATTCCCAACGTAGCCAAGCCTTTAGCGCAATCGAAAACCAATGGCCGCGACCGGAATCCTAGACGCGAAATAGTTCTGGTTGCTTTTCAAGCATAAGTCGCCTGCTGCGCTCATACCAGTCGCGCGTCCTCATTCCGTTGATAAGGTCGCCCCGCAGTACCAGCGACATCAGCCGCCTCGTCAGTAGGAATTTCTGTTTTTCTTGCGACGCAGAACCCGCATTAATCAGCGGCAAAGTGTCGGCCAGTCTGATGTACATGAACGCGACGTCTTCAACCAAAGCGTGGGACCGTGGCTGAACGGCACTTTCGGCAATACGGTCAATCTCGTCTTTTAGATATGCGACGTGGGGAGGGCATCCGTTCTGATGAAGATGGATCACAAGCCTGACGGCGTTCACGAACGAGGTCAGTACTTCATTTTTTGTCATCGCACTGTCAGCGTCTGCCGGCATGTCTTGAGGACCATAGGCTGGCGGACCTGGTTCAACATGTGAACTTAACTCAAGATAGCCGCGATGCGCGCTGCCCACGTTCGTTCCGATGACGCGGTGTTTTGCCTTAATCCGGCTGAGCCACTTTCGATCGCCGCTCGCATTTCGAGCGTGAGCCCATAACATGAAGTCGGCCCATTGAAGGCCCGGCTCGCTCATCGACGCGATCCTGAAATCACATCGCGGGAACAGGACCGGCAAAAACGGCAATCCATAAACGCTCTCCGCTAACGTGCGTTCACGCTTTCGCTGCCACGAACGCAGCGTCTCGACAGAAAGCCCTGACCGCTCAGCGAAGGTCATCGTCACGGTATCACGAGTCGAAAGGTGCAGCGCCGCCATTTCCGCCGCCTGTTCGTAGATGAACGAGCGGGGCGCCCGAGCCGCAAACTTTCGGCTGTCGAAAAAGTCGCAGGCAAACTGTCCAGTTCCTAACGCATTGATAGCGTCACACAGATGGCTGTGGCCATTGGCGCTATCTTCGCAGGCGTGAAAATGACCTCGTTGCAGCGTGCGCTCATCCATGTCCTTGCGGTCGGAACGAAATCGGTCCGGGTCGGACCGCAAGTTTTCTAGCGCGCCGGCAACGATTTTCTCAGGAATCTCAGCATCCGTGATGAAGAGGCCCACGCCGAGGAATTCAGCCTGAGCGCCAAACTGGGACTCGTCGGAATAAATGAACGGCATCCGCAACCTCGTAGCCGGTGGTGCCCGCTCATCTTAACACGACAATTCGACCAAAACAGCCGAGCGAAGTATCCGGCTCTCCGGACGCGCACGAATTATCTGCTCCCGAGGAATTCGCTGACAAGCAAAGCGCGGGCGCTTTCATCGCTCCAGAGAAGCCGTTCGGGTTTGCCCTTTTCGATGGTGTGCCTCTTCCGGCGCACCGGCGCGTTCTTCGCCAAAGGCAGAACTTTACAGCCAAACTTTTCACTCGCCACGGAACAACCGCGAACAAGAAGATCGACCCAGCCTCCTTCATCGCGGACCACTTCGGCGATAACCACGCGGTCGCCGATATTCACGGCGCGGCCCCGCCTGCGTCTGGGCTTCTGCCATACGCCTTCGTTCCAGCGAATGACGTCCGCCTCGACAAATCCGCCACCGCAAGGAACCCACTCCGCCGCCATGCCTTCCGCTTTCGTTCTTTTCTGAGGAAACCCCATTTCCGCGTTCGCGGCAAGAAATTGATGCGGGTGAGGGGTATCAGTAGAGACATCCCGACCGCCTTCTGGAAATGAAACGGCCAGTTGCGCTATCCGCCACCGTCTAAGAGGTCTGGTTCGAGCGGCTCATTGTAAAAATCCTGTTGACTTAATGTTCGTAATATTGTACGTTAACCTCTGTAGGGACCAGTTTAATGGACGTTAAATGCGGAAAAATCGTTTACATTCAGCGCCACCCATACCGGTAAAACGCGCTCTCAGCAAGCTCGGGCACGATATTCGTGATGCCCGCCGCCGACGGCGCATTCCCATGGCGATACTGGCGCAGCGCGCCTCTATCAGTCGCACGACCCTCACCAAAGTCGAGCTTGGAGATCCGGGCGTCTCGCTCGGCACCTATGCCACCGTGCTCTTCGTCCTGGGATTAACCGACCGCTTGGCCGACTTAGCCGACGTTAGGAACGATGCTGTCGGCCGCGCGCTTGAGGAGGAACACCTGCCGGAGCGCATCCGCTTCTCACGTCCACCGCAACCCGACAAGACAGGCCTCGAATAATGGAAAAGGAAGTTCTCGTATACGTCGACCTGCAGGATACGCCCCACCTCGTGGGGCGCTTGTGGGGACGCACGCGCAAGAACAAGGAAAGCGCCACTTTCGAATACGACCGGAGTTGGCTCGACCACCCGGACCACTTTTCGCTGGAGCCGGCCCTGAAACTTGGACCGGGGCCGTTTCACACGCTATCCGACAAACCATTGTTCGGCGCCATCGGCGATTCCGCGCCCGACCGATGGGGGAGGGTTCTCATGCGCCGCGCCGAACGCCGGCGCGCGGAACGCGAAGGCACAACGCCGCGCACCCTGAGCGAAATCGACTACCTGCTCATGGTGGACGACGAGGCGCGCCAAGGGGCGCTTCGTTTTGCCGAGCGCGAGGGCGGGCCATTTCTGGCCGAGCACGGTCCCACGAAAATACCGCCCTTGATTGAACTCCCGCGCCTCCTGTCGGCAACCGAACGCGTTCTCGCTGACTCCGACACGGATGAGGATTTGCGCCTGTTGCTGGCTCCCGGCTCTTCGCTCGGTGGTGCCCGGCCCAAGGCGTCAGTGCGCGACCGCGACGGCTCTCTGGTGATCGCCAAATTCCCGCACAAGGGCGATGAGATTAACACCGTCCTCTGGGAAGCGGTCGCCCTCACACTCGCGGCAAAAGCTGGCGTTCCCGTGCCAGAGTGGAGGCTTGAAACCGCCGCCGAGAAACCCGTACTCTTGTCGCGCCGCTTCGACCGCGCGGGCAGAACGCGCATTCCCTTTCTCTCCGCAATGAGCATGTTGGGCGCTAACGACAACGAGACGCGGAGCTATCTCGAATTCGTCGATGCGCTCCGCCAGTCTGGCGCCGCGCCCAAACAGGATATGCACGCGCTGTGGCGGCGGATCGCCCTCAGCATCCTCATCTCCAACACCGACGACCACCTGCGCAATCATGGATTTCTCTATGCCGGCCCCGCCGGCTGGCGGCTGGCGCCCGCCTATGACCTCAATCCCGTGCCCACCGACATCAAGCCGCGCGTGCTCGCCACGGCGATTGACCTTGACGATGGCACCGCCTCGTTGCGGACATTGCTGGAAGTCGCCGCGTATTTCGAGTTAGGTCCGGATGAGGCGCACAAGATAGCCGCGCAAGTAGGCCAGGCCGTCGCCACGTGGCGAAAAGTGGCAGCAAAGCTGGGCATCACTATCACTGAAATTGACCGCATGGCTTCGGCCTTCGACCATGAGGACTTGAAGGCAGCACTATCTTTTGTCGGGCGAAAACATAGTTCCTAATTCAGGTCAAAAATCGAAGAAATCAAACGCAACACTTCAGAAAAGATATGAGTCAAATAGAACTGTCAGTCACATTCACCGGTGCCGACGGCGCACAACGCGAACAGCGCCAGGAAGTCCGCACATCGAACGCGCCCAATCTTGGCGCCGAGCAAAGGATCGCCCGTATCCTTTTCAACGAACTCAAGGTCATGGCCGGACCGCAGGATATCCCAAAACACAATGTCACCGCTCAGCGATGGACCGAATTTCCTTCTCAGCCCGCACCTTTCACCGAATACCTCGACATTCAGAATTCACAAGCTGTGTGGTTCGAGTTGAGGAACCTCATCATGGGCGTGGAGGGCCACCTTGCTCTGGCAAAGGCCTACAAGGCGCTGGAACCCTCCCAAGAACCGCCGTTCAGTGACGACGCTGCGCTCAATGAGCTCTACTATATCCACGACCGAAAAATCTCGCTGCTCAACCAAGCCGTTCATGACCTCATAAAAGTGCAGAACCTCGTTAACCGCCTCTTGCACGAAAGCTTGGGCGGCGACCTTGTGGATGCCACCAAGCCTAATTGGGAACGGGCAGAACTCACTCACGAAAATGTAAAGAAGGCTCTTAAATCAAAGCTCTCTGCCGGCAGGCTCTCGCAGGCTGATTTTGATGCGATCGATGCGGCTCTGCAAATTCCGAAAAACACTGCGAGAGGCAAGATTGCTCTTGCCTACAGAAACAGGCTGGCCCATCACATCAGGCCGTCCGTGGACTACGCCATCTTTTTTTCCCCCCTTCAGTCACGCGCCGCCACGGAGGTCAGAGACCCGAACGGAAAACTTATTGCAAGGCGGATTGCAATCAGTGCCCGCCCGCCCGTTGAATACCGCTTCGAGGATTTGCACGTTGCTTTCTCCGAATATCTTGCCGCCGTCGTCGACATGCTGGACAAGTTCAGCAAAGTCGATATTTTGCGCCGTTGAAACAATTCGACCGGAACGCCCATGTTGATGAACAAATTGAAATTGAGCGACAGAAGGTTTCTGGAGGAAATCTTCGACATGGGCGGCGGCTATGTGCTGAATTTCTCGGACCGCACCTTTGCCGAATTCTTCGAGAACGAACTGTCCATTAACATCGACGATCCAAAATACCGTAGCAACGGTACTTCCAAGGCCAAAAGGTTGCGGGCATTTCTGCAAATCGAGAGCGAAGCGGTCGTTGCCAAGGCCCTCCGAGCATTGTGGGATCACCGCGAAGCCATTCGTGAGCCTTCCGACGCACAGGACGAAAAAGCACGCCACCAAAAGGAGCACTTTTTCGACATTGTTCATTTAATCGAAGGTGCCGCGTCCACAGCACGCACGGACGCCATCGAGAAGTTCGCAGAAAATGAAACGCTCGAAGAGTTAATTTCCGCTATCGAACGAGACATCCGGGCGGACAAACCCGCAGCCGCATTGGACCGGCTGCACACGTACTGCATGAAGAAGTTTGCTTACGTCCTCGACCAGAAGGGGATCAAGTTTGATAAAGACGCTCCCCTGCAGAGCCGGGCCGGGAAATACATCAAGGCCCTGGAAAGCGAGGGGTCAATTCGTGACATCTCCCTCAAAATCATGAAAAGCTCGATCAGCATTTTCGACAGTTTCAACAGCATCAGGAACAACGATTCATTTGCCCACGACAACGAGATCGTGGACAGAGTCGAAGCCCGCTTCATCTTCGACGCCGTCACGAACATTTTGAGGTTTATGAAGGGCTTCGAGACGAGCAGGTTCGGGCAATAGGAACCCCCCGACGACCCACCACCCTTGCAAGACAGCAACGCACTGGCGTGGCCCCCCGAGCAGCACAGCCGAAGAGATGCTTCCCACGACCATGCACCGTGTCCCCAAAGCATCGTTTTTCGATGCTTTTCCTGCGCAATATCTGCTATAGAAAAAAGACGTGATCGAAAAAACGCAGTGTCTTCAGGCCATTCAGCGAAATTTACACATAAACTTACACATTTTCACATTTCATGGAAGTAAAGCCAATAAAACAACGAACTTTTCTCTGAACCTAAACGACTTAAAATTCTCTGGAGCGCAAGCTCCGTGCGGGTTCGAGTCCCGCCCCCGGCATTGTGCCTCAGTCTCTTGAGCCGGGAGAAAGCGGGACACCATGCACCCGCCCCGGCGTCCCAAGCATGGCACCATCCGCACCTCAAACTTGTCACCGGCGGCACATGCCGCCAAAGGTGGCTCCTCGACCTGTCAAACGGTTACCCGGCACTGCCCAAGCTTGAACTATTCGCCCGTGGGCAGTGGACAGCGTGAAGGCTGGAGTGCTTGCCGCAATCAGGCCGCCGCATAGTTGGCAGGTTCGGTCAGCAAATGTCGCACTTGGCGGTATAACAAGTGGGAACTCCAAGACAACTAGAACCAATACCACAGAGGTCGGCGGTAACCGGTGCCGAACCAAATGCCACTGTCCAGTTTCCTACACGCAGACTGTGCCCATCGTCGATTACGCCGCCATCGGCGAACCTAACGGCCCTCACATGTGCTGGGAAGCTGCTCGCGTCAAGGCGCCCCCACGACGGAGTATGGTCAGCAACCGTGCACCCGGCGAGCGCGAGCGTGAGCATCGCGGTGATTAGCAGCGCGAATGTTGTCTTTCGCATAGACGTGACCCCCGGAATGCGGTCACCTAGGTGCTTCGTAAATGACGAAGTGTTCGTTGGAGTCGAATCGCATTACCTCCGGGTCGGTGCACAACTTTTTAGTTTCGTCCCTCTCACACATAATCGAAAGAATGGGGCAAGGCTTGGTAACGACCTCATAGCAACTGTTGACCTCGTGCTTTGTGCCTGCCTGAACCTCAAACTTCGCCGATGAGTTAGCTCCAACTCCGCCGACGTTCTGGCCGTCGATATAAACGGTTGCCATTTGATCCATTTCATTGCGTGCTGTAAGGCAGAAGTTAGGACTGCCGTCACAAGCTATCTGGTGTGCTACTTGTTGTTGCTCTGGCACGCATCCACAGATCCAAACACTGAGCAACGCCGCAATCCGGACGCAAATAGTTCTGCCTGATGAATATCGCTTCATTGCCATCCTCCGACTCTTCGTTTCGCGCCTAGTGTGGCGACCGCGCGAGCAATCGCTAAAGCGGTTAGTCTGATGGGTGCTGCCCTCTCGATTGCTAAATCTCGCTGCCGCGCTAGACCGTTTCATCACCTAGGGAAGCTCTGCACAAGTGTTTCGGTTCGGGTATAAACAGTTAGTTGGATCGGCGGGTGAGGAGGTGGGGTGATGGGTAGTCAGCGAACATTTGCTTCGATGGCTTGGAATGCGAAGGGCAAGGTGACCCGCCGCGAGCGGTTTCTGGCCGAGATGGACGCGGTGATACCGTGGCCGCGTTTGCTTGGACTGATCGAGCCGCACTATCCCAAGGCCGGCAACGGCCGCCAGCCGCTGGGGCTGGAGAAGATGCTGCGCATCTACTTCCTGCAGCAGTGGTTCAATCTGTCGGACCCGCAGGCCGAAGACGCGATCTACGACAGCGAGTCGATGCGTCGCTTTGCGCGGGTCGAGCTGGGTGACGAGGTGGTGCCGGACGAGAGTACGATTCTGCGCTTTCGCCACCTGCTGGAGCAGCATGCGCTGACCCAGGCGATCTTCGATGCGGTGGCGGGCTTGCTGGAAGAGCGCCGGCTGTTGCTGCGCGCGGGCACCATCGTGGACGCCACCATCATCGCGGCGCCGAGTTCGACCAAGAACGCCAGTGCGACTCGCGACCCCGAGATGAAGCAGACCCGCAAGGGCAAGAACTGGCACTTCGGAATGAAGCTGCACATCGGAGCGGATAAGCGCGGTATCGTCCATACGGTGAGAGCGACCGCTGCCAGCGTCGCCGACATCAGCCAGCTGCCTGAGCTGCTGCACGGGCAGGAGCGGGAAGTCTTCGGCGATCAGGCGTACTGGAAGGAAGACGATCGAGAGTTCCTTGAGGCCTGGGGAGTGCGCTACCGGATCAATCGGCGTCCTACCGCCCAGCGGCCGCTGAGCGAGCGCTGGCGCATGATCAACCGGGCCCGCTCGCGGACCCGCGCTCGTGGCGAACACGCCTTTCGCGTAGTCAAGCAACTGTGGGGTTTTGCCAAGGTAAGATACCGCGGCCTGGCCAAGAACCTGGCGCGGGCGCAGACCATGTTCGCGCTGGCCAACCTCTACCAAGTCCGCAGACAACTGCTCCCGGCAGGCGCCAGCTGTGCGCTGTGAGGAACCTTCGGCCAGCCGGTAGCCTCTACGGCGCCCATCGCCCGTCCAAACCTCACTCGATCTCCGCTCTCTGAACTCGATTGTCATGACCACTTCAGCAAATTGCCCCCGCACACCAACCTGTGCAGAGCTTCCCTAGCGTTCCCGCAAATCGGACTCAGAAGTTGCACTCGTCACCGTTAGTGCGATGGAATACTTCTGAACCGTCCCCAGAGATGATTCCGTTTGGTGTAATTCGAGCACGAACAACACCATCGCTGCTGATCATTTGCCTTCCGACAATCGGCATTGGGTCATAGCGGGAGAGAATGTTGCCCCTCTCGGGACGGCGTATGATCTGTTTGTTGCTTGCTTGCGAGCCGTTAATCGTCCAACACTCCACCGTAACGCCGAACACATTAACGAATTGAGCGCCATCGAGGCTCTGCACCAAGGGGTCCACCCCTTGTGCCTCAGCCGGCGTGATTGAAGCGGCGAGAACCAGCAACAGAGCCAGGATGAAGAGTACGGGAATGTAGCGAGTCATAGGTTCCTCCAGCGATATTGCCGATCCCTCAAAAGCTGCTTTTACCGTAGGTGGCAGCGACCATGTTCACTGCGGGTATGATTTGTTTTTTTAACATATTCGAAAAAAGTGATATCTCCGGTGGCTCTATCGATGGTGTAATCGTCTCTATACCAATCGTCTTCGAGCCGAAAACTGATTCCGGAATTATCGAACCGCTGGATTTCGACAGGGCCAGGGCCCCCCATCGTCACTCTTTTGTTGGCTTCATCGATCGGAATTAATTCGTCTTTGCCGCTGTCCCAATGACACGCAAGTACTGTCTCGGTGGGCCACGCATACGTTGGCGGGGACCAGAAGACCGCTAGAGGCAGAAAGACGACTAGCCGAAACGGCGACGTTAAAATCCCGTTGTTCATCACTTCGCTCCCTCAGCTTGACTCAGAAATTGCATTCGTCACCGTTAGTGCGATGGTATCCATCTCTTCCAAGGTGATAGTTCAAACTCTACTATTCGTGCAAAGTAACCGCATGGCCTAGAATCGTTCGGTGTGTTTTACAGTGCACGCCCAAGTAAGTGGTTCGAACTCCTTCCCGTTAGACCAGTGACGGTGGGCCGTCAACACGCCAGTGTTCCGGTCTAGGGTGTATTCCAGCTGCATGCCCGGACCATTGTTGGGAATGATCAAAAATTGACTCCATGTTATCGTGTCGGCCGTTATTGACGCCTGAAAGGTCCCGCCCACCTCGGGCGTGTAGTCCGTAACCGTGCGATTGTCGTAGTCAACTTTCCTACTACTTTTGTAGGTGTCGCCGGCGGCGACGCATTCCAGCAAGACGCCGTTCCCCGCACTGACGGGCAGACTGAGCACCAGAAGACCAACGAATGCTGCCGCTGCAAATCCGATTGCCATTCGTTTCACGTTCATATCGTCCTCCCTTCCAACGGAAATCCAGTCTAAGTGTATCTTCCGGCCACAAGCATGTCGGCAAGGACCGGAGTCAGAGGAATGCCGGTCAAATCTTCTAGCCAGCCAAATTGTCCAGCGGGGTTGTTCTCCAGGAACACGTATCGTCCATCCGGCGTGACGATCATGTCTTTGGCCCGTTAGGCCCCAACGATTCGAGCTTCCGCGACATTCACCGTTACTGCTTGGTGCAGCCGGACGTGCAGCTGTTATAGATGCTCAGGCAGCTATTCACGCAGCTGTTGTCATTACCGCAATTGGATGTGCAGCTATTGTAGTTCGATGTGCAGCAATTAAAGCAATCCTGATAGCCGAGACCGCTGCATCCGTACTGTACTCGGAGGAAGCGAGCGCCGGTGATATCCCCGAATGCGAGGCTGTCCTCCATTGCGTCGTGCGAAGCGACGGCACTTGCGTTGGCGCATTGAGCCTCTCCTTGCGGGACGGTCGAGTCGGTCGCAGCGAGGGCCGTTCCGCCACCCGCGATCGCGACTATCGCTGCGATTGCTAATGAGAATGCGATCGTTTGCATAACTGATCTCCATTTGCTTTTCATGGAACACCCCGACTTCCTTTCTATCTCTACTGTTAGCCAACTAGAGCACCGGGCCCCTTCTTTCTTTGGTATATTTGTCGATAAACAGCGCGATGTAGAGATGGGTGCATCCTAGGTTGCCCTACCGACCAGCCCTCACTATTCCGGTTCCTCCGTATTCGGTTCCGGCTTTGGGCGCTGGTCCTGCCACTTATTGTCTTCTTCATTGCCGTGCTGGACTTCCTCTCCACTTTCCCCGTTAGAGTAGTTCGGTACCATGGCCGGCTCCGTTTCTCTGCGGTTTTCCTCGTTCTTTTGATTGATCTCTTCGGAGTGCTCTGAGCTGTGGTACGTATCGTTGCCGCCGCTTGTCGAAGGTCCGTTGTAGTCGCTCTGGGCGACCGCGAGATTCGGCATCAGAACCAGACATCCGACAAGTCCGATCAAGGCAGGCAACTCGGCAAATGATTTCATAATAGCCCCTCCTCGTTGTTTACAGCTTTTCGTCCTGAGCGATTGAGATGGCGTAACCCATCAAGTGGCTCGCAGGCTGGCAACTGCCGACGTACGCCAATCAACTAAAACACCGGACCGCTTCTTGCTTTGGTACATCTGCCAATAAACCACAACTGGTCGTGACCGTACGAATATCCTGTGACTGTTCCGACGGTTCGATCGAACGTAAGCTTCACATGATTTATTTTGAAGTCCAGTACGATTTCCGAGTCGTTGTACTCCTCGGTCCCAGGCCAACCAACAAAACCGTAGCCGGCTGCTTCTAAGTGATGCCATTCCTTGAGACATTGCTTATCGGGGTCAAACACGAAGGCCATGGAGAACTGCTGGCCTGCGCGTTTTGTATTTGGTGTCCATTGCAGGTTGCAGTCAAGAACAAACACGTTGCCGGCAAGTGCCAGCCGCGGAAGGCTGAGGAGAGCCACGGAAAGAATGAATCCGATCCGCGCCAGCACCTTCACCCATAGCGCGACTTTCGCTGCCCGGCGCGCTTCCATGTTGCTTGAATTAGCTCTTGCTAAGGAGAGAGCAGGTCGCATGGTCGTGCACCTCCCAATTCGAAACACGCCTGTACCCAGTCGGACGGAATCGGACCCTGACGGCCTCGCAGGCTCGCAACCGTACGGCGCAGATGAGCGATCTGATCGCGAAGAGGCCTGCGCGTTAAAGCGAAGCTCCGCTTGGCCGACGCAACCTGTCGCTCGGTTTCCCCCACGAGGCTCCCTTAACGAAAACGACGCGTTCGCGACCGTCTGACGAGGTTTGAGCGGCGGTGCCGCGAACGCCTCGGTCCCCTACCGAAGCGTTTTAAACCTCGCTCTCGTCGATTGAGAACGCTTCTAGCCGATTGCGTGCTTGATGTCTAGACACGGAAAGCCATGCATAAACATCGAGTTTTACGGAGCCAGACTCTCGGACGTAACTAAGTGGAGCAAGATGCTACAGAAGAGGTCTGTGATGTGAAGATTTCGATTCCTCTCCGATTGTCCGTACCCAGTTGTAAGCGCCGGAGAGAAAATCCTCAGTGAAGCGGCCCGGGTAGGCCGGGCGCGCCGGAGTAAAACTCCAGCAGCAGGTAGCCTTCAGCCATGGAGGTTGAAGGCGGAGGATGAAAGGCGTGGAACTGTATGGGTAGGTGCGACGAGCGGTTTATGTTGAGGGGCTGAGCCGGCGCGAGGCACCGCGCTTTTTCTAGCGAAGTACATTCTGACCGGAGCATGACGGAAGAGCCGCGAAAGCGGCCCCCAAAGACACCGAAAAACAATCGGAAATTACGGATGCGATGAAAAGCCTTCAGAACGACACAGCTGAAGATGCCTGATATTGTTGGGCTTTCTAAAATACTTACACAGAAACTTACACACTTTCAGATTTGATGGAAATAAAGCCAATAAAATAAAGAACTTTTCGGTATAATCAAACGACTTAAAATCCTCTGGAGCGAAAGTTCCGTGCGGGTTCGAGTCCCGCCCCCGGCATGGTGACTAACTGCGATCGATTGAGAAGGCGCAAAAAAACGGAGGCGGCCATGAGCGCCGCCTCCGC